>WNFN01249359.1_pt1 | contig 21170 bp, 24 predicted proteins | sample 5400161 | NCBI WGS metagenome assembly WNFN01 (sample SAMN13153353, study PRJNA577476) | soil metagenome | isolation source: 80 cm saprolite on Douglas fir-dominated hillslope | place: USA:California | collected 2013-09-17 | reverse complement strand
GTGTGTTTGATAATGGCGCAGACCGGCTCATCAAATTCCTGCGCCAGATCCCAAGCGGCCTGCAGGTCAACAATGTTGTTATAGGAAAGCTCTTTGCCCTGTATCTGGCGCGCGTTCGCCACGCCTGCGGCTGAACCATCCGCATACATTGCAGCCTTCTGGTGCGGATTCTCTCCATAACGCAGGTCGATCACCTTCTGAAAAGACAGCCGCAGATTTCGCGGAAAGCCATCCTGCGGGTGCAACTCAAAATCGCCGCCCACCCGCTCAAGCGTCGAAGCGATGGCGGAATCGTAGGCTGCGGTCGTCGCAAACGCTTTCTGCGCCAACCGCCACTTCGTTTCCCTGGACAACGCCCCGCCCGAGTAGCCCATCTCCTCGGCAATCGCGCCGTAATCGGCGGGCGAAGTGACGACCGCGACATCCTGAAAATTCTTCGCCGCCGAACGGATCATCGACGGCCCACCAATATCGATGTTTTCAATCAACTCTTCAAAGTGCGCGCCCGGCTTGGCCGCAGTTTTCTCAAAGGCGTACAGGTTAACCACCACCATGTCGATGGCCGGGATGCCATGCTCGGCAACAGACGCCAGGTGCCCGCTATCTTCCCGGCGATGCAGTATGCCCCCGTGCACCTTCGGATGCAGCGTCTTGACGCGCCCGTCCAACATTTCAGGGAATCCGGTCAACTCGGAGATGTCCTTTACGGGGATGCCGGAATCCCGCAACAGCTTTGCCGTGCCTCCGGTCGAAACCAGTTCCACGCCAAAGGCAATAAGTTTGCGGGCGAACTCTAGCAGTCCGGATTTGTCGGTGACGCTAAGAATGGCGCGCTGGATTTTAGACACGAAGACACCTCAGAACAATGAAGAATAGAAGGATATAAAGCGAAGAGAGATTCTAGCAGTTGCCGGGCCTGCAGTTGCCGGAAGTGGAGTTTCACTTCGCCGGATCGAGGCAGCTTTCTCGGGCGGGCTTTTACTGAGAGCTGGCAACTGATGGCTGAGAGCCTGTTCTACGCGTGCACCGCTGCGAACGCCTGCTTGGCTGCGGCGATGGTCTGCTGCACATCTTGTTCGCTGTGGGCGACGCTCATGAATGCTGCTTCGAACTGCGATGGAGGCAGGTAAATGCCATTCTCGCTCATGGCTCGGAAGAATCGCCCGAAGGCTTCCGCGTCAGACTTGGCGGCGGAAGGCCAGTCAGTGACGGGACCAGCCGCGAAAAACCAGGTAAACATCGAGCCGACCCGGTTATGGCACATGGTTACGCCGGCATCTTTGGCTGCGGCCGCGACTCCGGCAACCACTTCTGCCGCAAGCTTGTCGAGCTTGGCGTAAATATCTTTGTGCTCCCTCAGATAGCTTAGCGTGGAGTAGCCCGCGGCCATCGCCAGAGGATTTCCCGAGAGCGTCCCGGCTTGATACACCGGGCCCAGAGGGGCAACCAGATCCATGATTTCGCTCGGTCCGCCGTAAGCGCCCACCGGCAAACCTCCTCCGATAATTTTGCCCATGGTGGTGAGATCGGGCTGGATCGCATAGAGTTCCTGCGCGCCGCCGAAAGCCAGGCGAAATCCGGTCATGACCTCGTCAAAAATCAGCAGCGCCTGATCGTGGGCGGTAATGGCGCGCAGAGCTTCGAGATATCCGCGAGAAGGAGGCACGCATCCCATGTTGCCGACAACCGGCTCCACGATGACGCACGCAATCTGGTGTTTGAATTTTTCAAAGGCTTGATCTAGCGCGCAGATGTCGTTGTAGGGAAGCGCGAGCGTGAACTGCGTGAATTCCTCCGGAACGCCCGCTGAGCCCGGAATGCCCAGCGTGGCCACGCCGGATCCCGCTTTCACCAGCAGCGCGTCAGCGTGTCCGTGATAGCAGCCCTCAAACTTCACAATATATTTACGCTTTGTATATGCCCGCGCCAGGCGGATGGCCGACATGGTCGATTCGGTGCCCGAACTTACAAAGCGAACTTTTTGCATGTGCGGAAAAGCGGAAATGACCAGCTCGGCGAGATCCGCTTCAGCGGGGGTGGAAGCCCCGAAGCTCGTGCCATTACGCGAAGCAGAGATCACCGCCTCGATGACCGTCGGCGCTGCGTGCCCGAGGATGAGAGGTCCCCAGGATCCGATGTAGTCCACATACTCGTTGCCATCCGCATCCCAAATGTGCGAACCCTGGCCGCGCACGATGTACAGGGGCTCGCTTCCCACCGCACGGAAAGCGCGCACCGGGGAGTTCACTCCTCCAGGAATAAATTGTTCAGCGCGTCTCTGCAGCTTGCGGGATTGTTCCGTGTTGCGGGTCATCGCTCCTCCACAGCAGAGATCAATATAACAGCGGGGCGGGCGGGTCGCAGCGAGGGTTTGCGTGGCCCGAGCGGCGTCTTTCCGATTTGTTATTTCGATCCTGAGCGGACCCGAGGAGGATCTGTGCGCTGCAATATGCCATCGTCCATCCTCTGCGCCGGCCAGACCGAATCGAATTCATCGGACGTTTATAAAATTGCAATATTCCCGCAATCTTCCTTGGCTATCGTGAGGCTAGTTGCCCTTCTAACCGGGAGGGTCTATCAGGACGGCCTTGGGGGGCTCCGGGCTGTCCTTTTTACTTTGCAAGGCTGTTCGACCGCGACCGAGGGCCGGTGGTAGTGCCAAGCCTCCGGGCTCATGTGGAATTTTAGAACCCGGATTTATCTCTGACGCGGTCTCTGTTCCCCTGTGCTCTTCAGGGTGCTCCTCTATGCCCCCTGTGGTTAAGACTTTTGCATTTCGCTGAGAACTGGGACGAAGTATGCCCACAGGTATAGGCTCACACCTCAACCACTTCGCGTAATTCCAGCTTCTTGCTTCTCCACAGTGTGAACCGCCCAAGCCATTCGGGGAGTGTTGTGGGCAATCCCGAAACGCCCCTCAGAATCCAACAAGATGATCCCCCCATGGCCGTTCAGTCGCAGCTTCAGATAGTTCATCGCCTCCTGCGCGATCCACTCGGGCAAACTGCCGGATTCGACGCGATCCGCCGCCCACTTCGCGAGCACCAGTTTCATGATGGGTTCGCCCCATCCGGTAGTGGAAGCGGCGGCGCTGAGATTGTCGGCATAACAGCCGCAGCCGATCAGCGAAGAGTCGCCGAGGCGTCCCGGAGCTTTATTGAGCGTGCCCCCGGTTGAGGTCGAGGCCGCGATATTGCCATCGCGATCGAGCGCGACGGCTCCGACGGTATCGTGAGAAAGCAGGTCGTGCGTGATCGCCGGCGCGAACAGATCGTTGCCGCCAGCTGCAGCCTGGGCTTGATATGCACGCAGGCGCTCAACCTCCCTGGGGATGACGAGATCTTCGTTGCTGCAAAGAGCGATGCCGTGTTCGGCGGCAAAGCGCTCGGCGCCCTCCGCCACGAAATAGACATGCGGGCTGTCGCTTAGAATTTTCCGGGCGACGCGAATCGGGTTGCGCAGACGCTCGACACAACCGACGCCACCGCCGCGCAGCGTCGCGCCGTCCATGATGAAGGCGTCAAGTTGCACCTTGCCGTCGCGGTTGAGGAAGCTACCGCGGCCAGCGTCGAAGGTTTCGTCGTCTTCCATTACGACCACAGCTTCTTCTACCGCATCGAGTGCCGAACCTCCGCGTTCCAGCGTGCGCCACCCGGCAGTTGTGGCGTTGCGGACACCGTTGAGGTGCGCCTCGACCATGTCGTCAGGGATAGCCCAAGCGCCGCCGTGAACGACTAGAACAGGATTGGTTGGCAATCGAAGACTCCGCGGAAAGTTGCGAGATTTAGTCTAGCAGGCTCCGAAACCTAGGCAGACGTGCTCACTGAGAGATGACGCCATTAACCAAGCTTAAGAAGAAAGGCAAGTTGCCGAAGCTGTGGCCGACAATGCCCGGCCACGTACTTTTCGTGCGTTGTGCGACAAAAGCAAGCGCGAGACCTGTAATTGCCATCCGGACCGTGTCCCAGAGAGTCGGCTGCATGAATAGGTGGAAAGCTGACCAACAGATGCCATGGACAACCCACGCAGCCCTGCCGAATGCCAGTTCCTGTCGGGGCAGAACATAACCGCGCCACCACAGTTCCTCCCCACCGATGTTGCACACCAGCATCACAACAGCATAGTAGACGGGAATCCACCAGGCCCCGTGCAAAGGGAGGCCCATGAAATCGTTTGGACCGAAATGGCTGAAGAACTCGCTGTGGAACCCGGAAGCATCAAAAAATCCCACAGACTGTAGCGTGGGTTGAACGATCGCAGCGTTACGCTTGACGAGCATGCTTATCAAAATCGCGGCGAACAGCCACTTCTGCCTCGTCCCCTCTTTCCATAGAGCGAACCATGCCACCGCAACGGCACAGAGATCCGCCCAAGTGCCCCCGTACATAAACCCAGAGAGAGCCGCTGCCCACAGCCAAACCGTGCCACTTGGAATTCCGAGGCGCAGCCGTTGTTGGAGGCCCTTCCACGAAACAGAACGCAAATCAAGCGCCGCGCCTAGAAGCGCGGCGACCAGCATGAGGGCAAGCGGCAAAACGAGCACCAGGTGGAAAATGCACCACCATGAAGTCCCTTGTCGCCAAAGATCCGGCCCCAGCCAATGAAATAGGAGCGCGAAAACCAAGGCTGGAGCGCCGAACAGAAGCGTTGTCGCGAGCCAACCTGCTGGTTTTATGGCCGGTGCCGAGTACACGTGGCGAGTGTAGCTGACTTGAATACATAGGCAACGAAAAAACCTCGAAAACTGGAATCCGATGAGCGAGTGATTAGCGAGAAATAGTTCGCGGTGGGACGGGCGGGGACGCCCGTCGCTCCATTATTCGGCGCCAGATCCGGTGTTCAGGCGGCCCGGGCCGGCGCGTCCATCTCCGTCGTCCGCTGCCAGGTGTAAATAATGCGGTGGATTACCGTAATGGTCGAAAGCACCGCAATCACCCACAGCACCGGCGCCATAACGTTGAACAGAGCGCCGATGATCAGCAGCACCAGACGCTCGGGCCGTTCCATGAAACCGACGCGGCAACTGCCGATGAGAGATTCGGCGCGGGCGCGAGCATAACTCACCATGATGGCACTAATCATGACCAGTGCGGTCAGCACGACATAAAAGAATCGGTTGCCGCGAGCGTAGAAAACGAGCAATCCGAAGAAGAGCGACGCATCGCTGTAGCGGTCAACCACGGAATCGAAAAACCCTCCGAAACGCGTGACCTTGTTTGAGGCGCGGGCGACGCGGCCATCCACCAGATCGAAGAATCCCGATCCGATGATGACCAGGCCGGCATAGAAAAACATGCGGCGTTGGTTGGCGCCATTAGCATACCCAAACAAGAACGCGGCATAGGTGTTGACCACCAGCCCCATCAGGGTCAGGACATTGGGATTGATCCGGGAGAGCGCGAGCAGCCCCACGATAGCATCGAGCAAAACGCCGCAGGCGCGTCCAACTCCGCTGGTCCAACTCATATCGAGCGACTCTTGGCTTTGCAGCTCATTCTGATTTAGGCTTCAGTTCTGCTACCAGCTTGGCTTCCGCCAGATCGTGCATCGTCGAAAGCTTCAAGATTTCCATCTCGCGGCTGCCGCCGGGCGTGACGACCGTGGCGCTGTCGCCGACTTTCTTATTCAGCAGGGCGCGCCCGATCGGCGAGGTCGTCGAGATTCTGCCGGCCGCCACGTCCGACTGTTCGCTGGCCACCAACTCATATTGCATTTCTTCATTCTTGGTGCCGTCGAAAATCGTCACAATAGAGCCCAAGCCAACTTTATCCCTGGGGATATTGTTCATGTTGACCAGAGACAGGTCGGCGAGCCGCTGACCGAGTTGCCGGACGCGCGCCTTCAGGTACTCCTGGCGCTGCTTGGCGGTGTGATACTCGGCATTCTCGCTGAGGTCGCCCAGGGCCACGGCCTTCTTGAGTTCCCTCGGGATATCGAAAGCCAGCTCATGCTCGAGCGTGTTCAACTCTTCCCGAAGTTTCTTCTTGATCTCTTCCGTCATCGCTTTGGGAATTATAACCCTCGACGGCGAGGAATTGGTCCGCACCTCCCGATTCCAGCAGGAAAGCGCCGGCACAACCTGCTCAGGCGAAATGACTTACGTCATAGGGCCGCGGGACACCGCTTCTCGATTGCCTTAGGAGCGGCGGTCGGCTAGACTGGAAGAAGTTCTCCAGCTTCCCTCGGGCGAGGGCCCCTCCATGAACGGAAACGGCGTTTTCCACATTGGCGATAAGGTCGTGTACCCCAACCACGGCGTCGGAATTATCGAACAAATCAGCAGCCGGACCATGGGAACCACGGTCGAGAAGTTCTACTTGCTGAAAATCGCTGCAAGCAGTTTGAAAGTCATGGTACCGTTCGCCAACGTGGGCAACGTGGGGATGCGTCCGGTGGTGCGCAACGGCGAGGTGGAGAAGATCGTCGATTACCTCTCCTCGGGCGAATGCATTAACGCGGCCGACTGGAAAGACCGGTTTAAAGAAAATTCCGATCGCATGCGTACCGGGTCGCTGTCGGACGTGGCCGCGGTACTGAAGAGCCTGCTGATCCTAGGCCAGGCCAAGTCGCTATCGTTCCGCGAAAAAAAGATGCTGGAGCGCGCCCGCTATCTGCTCGTCAGTGAGATCGCCATCTCCAGGAACTGCGAAGAGAATCTGATTGAACAGGCGCTCACCAAAGCTCTGACGAAGTGTAACCTGCGTTTCCCCGAAATTAGTGAACTAGCCTCTTAACACCCTGCATCCCGGTAGAGACGCGCCTTGTCGCGTCTCTACCGGGGACCGGGGTGCGCCCCCATCCATGATTGAAGAATCAACACTGCGGCCATCCGGTCAACGGCCTGTCCCCGTTTCTTGATCGAGAGATCGGTCTCTCGCAGCAGCCGGTTGGCTTCGGTTGAGGTCCAACGCTCGTCCCATAGATGGACGGTCAGCCCAAAATGCGCGTGCAGATCGTCGGCGAACCGACGCATCTTTTCCGATTGGATTCCTTCCGCTCCACTCAAGCGCAGGGGCAGCCCGACCACAATCTCTCGCACGTTGTATTTCGCTAGCACTTGTCCCAGCGCCTCGAGATCACGACGTTTGTTCTGACGCTGGATCGTATCCAACCCTTGGGCGGTTATGCCCAGGGGGTCCGTGACCGCGACTCCAATCCTTTTTGAGCCAACATCCAGGGCCATGATTCGCCGATGGCCGATCGTCCCCGCTGCGTCCATCTCTCAATTGTAGATGGCGGAGCGCCCCGCTCCCTCTTTGCTCTGTTCCCCTGTGATCCGCTGTGATCCGCTGTGATCCGCTGTGTCCCCCGTGGTGAGGGTTTTTAGGCAACCACGTTGGAGCAACCTGTCAATATCGTCCAATCTGCAATTCCAAAGGTGCAATTCCCGCCGCACTAAGGCAGAATTGTTGGCCAGTCGGGAGCGAGGTTACGCATCGCGCTTATGGAAACCTCTGAAGCACGACCCGCGCATCACTGGTCGCTGACGCTACTGGGCATGGCCCTGGTCGTGATGTTCGCGTATTACGGAGAGCCTTGGCAGCGCTGATCAGCGTGGTTGTTCTTCTGGCGGTGCTCTATGGCATCAGCGCTGCGTCGTACAACCAAGCCATTATTTTCGCCGACAACGTTCCAAAGTATTCGCAGAAGATCCGCTCCATTTTGCAGCCCTTCCGCCAGGAGGCGGAAAAGTTCGAGAAGACGGGCGAGGTTGTGAGCGACCCGGAAGCCTCCAATGTGGTGTCGGTGCGCCAAGTGCAGAGCTGGTCCGAGGTCCTCACGCACGGAGCCGGTACTTTCACCGACATCCTGCTGGCGGCGTCGTTCATCCCGTTTCTGGCCTATTTTCTTCTGACCTGGCAAAGCCACGCCCGTTCCGCCACCGTGATGCTGTTTCCTTTGCATCACCGGCACACAGCATTTGTGACGCTCGGGCTGATCGGGAAAATGTTGCAGAGCTTCATTGTGGGGAACCTCCTGATCGGATTGCTGATCTCAGGCGTGAGCGTGGCGATTTTCGGGTTGCTGCACGTTCCGTTCTTCTACTTCATCGGTTTTCTCAGCGGCTTTCTAAGCCTGGTGCCATACCTGGGAATTGTGCTGGCGATGGTTCCGCCGATCCTGGTCGGCCTGGGACAACTGGAGCCCGGAGAGTTGTTGGTGGTGGTGTTCTGCGTGGTCGGCCTGCATCTCTTCGCACTGAATGTTCTCTATCCGAAGCTGTTGGGGAGCCGGCTGAAGATCAATCCGCTGGCGGTGACCCTCGCGCTGCTGTTCTGGGGAGCGGTCTGGGGAGCAATCGGGCTGGTGCTCGCCATCCCAATCACCGGTGCGATCAAGATTGTCTTTGACCACGTCGAGTCGATGAAACCATATGCGGACTGGCTCGGGGAGTGAAGTAAAAGGTTCGAAGTGAGGGCGTAGATAGAACTTTAGATCACGTACCGAGGTTTCTTGCGGAAGCCCAAGTCACACCTTAGCCTGATGCGTGGAAGGAAACTCATGAAATCAAACCGATGGTTGCATGCCTTCGCCATTGCAATACTGGCGCTAAGCACCAGCGTGGTTCTTGCCCAACATGAAGGTCATGGACACGGGCGCGGTCACGATAAACATGGCAACGAAGACGGAGATAACGATAATGATCGAAAGGGTAACAGTAACAAAGACCACGGCCATAAAGGCCATGGATATGGTGACCGCGATCACGAGGTTATGCATGGCTGGTACGAGGGCCATCGGGGAAACTTGCCGCCCGGACTCGCGAAGAAGGATCGATTGCCGCCAGGCTTGGAACGTCAACTGGAACTTCGGGGTACGCTGCCGCCCGGTTTAAGGAGCAGGATTTACGCTGTTCCCGTCGATCTTGAACGGGAGCTGCCTCCGCCTCCTCCGAATTGCGAGCACGTCTTTATTGGCGGACACGTTGTGCTCCTGAATCGCAGGACGTTTGTGGTAATAGATGTTTTCCATCTGGGGTTCTGAAAACCTTTTACACTAGAACCTTGCGCGCGCTGATCAAACTGTTTTTGGTTGTTGTTCTCGCCGTCGGCGGCTGGGCCGCATGGCAGCTCTATGTCCCAGTTGCCCCGCCAGCCGATACGTCTCTGCTCCTGCGTCCTGGGTATCCGACGCGCAGGATTGCCTCGGAGTTGAAGAAGGCGGGCGTGATCCGGAGCGAACTGGTTTTCGCGCTCTGGCACGTGTTGCACCCAAAGCCATCCCTGAAGGCCGGCGAGTATCGCTTCGAGCGGCAGGCGAGTCTGCCACAGGTCTACGGGCGCATCGCGCGCGGCGATATCTACTTCCACGTGGTCACAATCCCCGAAGGCTATACGATGTTCGACATCGCCAAAGCGATGGAAGACGCGGGCCTTGGACCTGCCGCCGACTTCCTGCACATTGCCGAAACCCAGACCCAGCTGATCTCGGATCTGGCGCCGCAGGCCAAATCGCTTGAGGGCTATTTGTTCCCCAACACCTACCAGTTCACGCGCACGCAGAGCCTGGAGGAAATGACGGCGGCGATGGTCCATCAGTTCCGGCTTGTGGCGCAACAAGTCGGGCTGAACTCCAATTCGGACGTACACCAGGATGTTCACAAAATTGTGACCATGGCCTCAATCATAGAAAAAGAGACCGCGGCTCCTGAGGAACGACCGCGCGTGGCCAGCGTGTACTACAACCGGTTGGCGCGAAAGGTGGCGCTCGACGCCGATCCCAGCGTGATCTACGCGGAGTTGCTTGCGGGCACCTATCAGGGAAGCCTCCATCACGCCGACCTGGCAGTTAACTCGCCCTACAACACTTACCGTTTCCCGGGATTGCCGCCGGGGCCAATCGGCAATCCGGGAAAAAGCTCTCTGGAAGCAGCTCTGCATCCCGAGAACACGGAGTTCTTTTATTTTGTCAGCGACGGGAACGGCCACCATCGCTTCGCCCGCAGCCTCGAAGAACACAATCGAAACGTTGTCGCTTACAGGCACTCGCTCGGCCTCAGGTAACAGCCCACAATAAAGCTCCGCTCTGCCCTGTGGGAGTTCCCTGTGTTCCCCGCGTCCCCTGAACTGTCTCCCTCTCTCATCACCAACTGTGACCTGCATCACAGACTTCCCAGCCAGTCCAGTCCGATACTATGCTCGTGATAGGGCAGTCCGAGGCGTGCCCGTCCAACCGGGACGCATCTCGAAGCTGCTCCAAACCCTTTCAGCGCTCAGTGGCATCGGTTATAGTAACTAGGAAGCAAACATTCTTCCCCTTGTGCACCGCCGATTTAGGCGTTTTCCTGCCTCTAAGTTTTTATTCTGAAATATTTTCCACCTGAGTCATGGAAAATCAATATTGGGGAGTCTCTTGGACATATAACCCCATGATTCCAATGGGTAGGGGGATGTGGATCCCATATTGAATTGGTTACTAGCCACATATTCATTAGGCCGAGAGCTGGCCAAACCGCATGGAAGCTGGCCCTGTGACGTGCCCGGATACGAACCCTATTTGCACCTCGAACTGCGAATCACGGAACCCTTCGCTGCCTTATACTAATCAAACACCAATGTGGGAAAAGTCTTCCTGGGTGACCGGCATAGGCATGGATCGCCTTCCTCTGCGCATTGTCTTACTTTTATTGCTGACGACGGCTACTTTTCCGTTGGGTGGATGTCTGTTTCGAACCCGTACTTTGGATCGTCAGATTTCCGACCGGCCGCTGAAGACCGCGACCCAGCAGGATCTGATCGAATACGTCAACAACCAGGCCGGCAAGATTCAGTCCATGCAGGCGACCGTGGACATCGACGCTTCGGCTGCGGACCTGAAAAACGGGCGGGTCACCGATTACAAGGAGATTCGCGGGTACGTGCTGGCGCGCAAGCCGGCCATGCTGCGCATGAAGGGCCTGCTGCCGCTGGTGCGGAATACCGCATTCGATATGGTGAGCGACGGGCGGGAATTCAAGCTATGGATTCCGCCGAGAAATAAGTTCGTCGTGGGCTCGAATAATGGCGACAACTACCAGCCCGACAAGCGACTGGAGAACATGCGGCCGCAGTACATCTACGATGCGCTTCTGATTCCGGCAATCGGCCAGGACGAGATTGCGGTGCTTGAAAACGGCTATGAAACCGTTCTGGACGCGAAGAAACATCGGGTCGAGCAACCCAATTACGAACTAGCAGTCATCCGGAATGGTCCCAAGGGCTGGTATCTATCGCGCCGGATCGAGTTCAGCAGAACGGATCTCCTGCCGCACCGGCAAAGGATCTATGACCAGCAGGGAAACGTCGCGTCCGACGTACGCTATCAGGATTACAAAGACTACGCGGGGACTACATTCCCGGGTACGATCGAGATCGAACGGCCGCGGGAGAATTACGACATCACCTTCAGCATAATTAAACTGGAAATCAATAAAGCATTGACCGACGACCAATTTGCGCTGGAGCAGCCACCCGGAGCCGACGTGGTGCGCCTCGATCAGCCCAATCCTAGCGCGGCGAAGGCGTCAAACGGCAAGGGCAGGTAGCACGGGTCCCATAGAATTCGTATCAGGGCATCCCTTCAGCGATGCCGTAAGATGTTCCAATCAGAACCGCTTTGGGGGCGAAGGGCCAAACGTTTACCCATGATGAATCGCATGATCGTCGGGAATTTGGTGCATCGCCCGCTGCGCTCGCTGATCAGCGTCGTGGCCGTGGCGCTCGAGGTGACGCTGATCCTGCTGATTGTGGGCCTCTCGCTCGGAATGCTGCAGGATACCCGCACCCGCACCGCCGGGATCGGGGCCGATGTGCTGGTGCGACCGCCGGGATCTTCGTTCATCGGTGCGTTTTCGGGCGCGCCCATGCCCATCAAAGTGGGAGACATACTGGCTAAGTTGCCCCATGTGAAGAGTGTGGCGCCGGTGATCACGCAGGTCGCTTCGACCGGCACCCTCGAGATTATTGCGGGTATCGACTTGTCCAGCTACGAAAGCATGTCGGCGGGCTTCCACTACCTGGGAGGCGGACCATTTCAGGGGCCATACGACGTGTTGGTCGACGATCTTTTTGCCAAGTCCAATCACGCTAAGGTGGGTGACACGATCGAGATTCTAAACAACAAGTTTCGCGTCTGCGGGATCGTGGAACGGGGCAGGGGTGCCCGCAAATTTATTCCGCTGAGCACTCTGCAGGATCTCATCGGCGCCAAGGACAAGGCCACGATCTTCTATCTCAAGTTAGACGACCCGGCGAATGCGGACGCGGTGGCCGACGAGATCAAGCAAGTGCCGGGCATGGAGCGCTACGTGGCGACCTCGATGGCTTCCTACCTGGCCATGATGACTACCAGCAATTATCCGGGACTGTCAACGTTCATTAATGTTGTGGTCGGTATTTCCGTAGTCATTGGATTCATTGTAATTTTCCAGGCCATGTACACGGCGGTGATGGAGCGGACACGCGAAATCGGCATCCTGAAGTCGATGGGGGCGTCGAAGCTGTACATCGTGAACGTAGTGCTGCGGGAGACGGTGCTGCTGGCGCTCGGTGGCATCGTGGTGGGCATCGTGGTAAGTCTGGCGGCGCGGGCAGCCCTGGCACACAAGTTCCCTTTGCTGCAGGTGGTCGTGGACGGTGGCTGGATCGTGCGCGCAACCCTGATTGCGATTACCGGCGCGATTGTCGGCGCGCTATATCCGGCGTTCAAGGCAGCGCAGAAGGATCCCATCGACGCGTTGGCGTACGAATAGGGCAGCGACAGGCAGCCATTCCCTGTTTTCGTTTTTAATTCGCCCCGGGCTTGCGCGATTTTTTCTGTTCTTAATAATTTCCTCATAATTTTCCTCGCAAATGGGGTGAGAATGCTCGATACTGCCCGTGAAACTGCCGTGCTATAATCACGCGCCGTACCCGAAGGCAATGCAGTTTCGCAGCGAGTTGTCCTAATTCCCTGGCCCTGCGCACGCATGCGCGCAGTCAATGAAATACCTAGGAGGAGATATGCGCTTCAATGATCCGACTCTATACGGTCGGGACGACGAGACGGATGAGTACAGCGACAGCGGCGCCTACGGCGAATCGCTGGAAGAGGATTTGGAAGAAGAGGAAGAAGAGGAAGAAGAGCCCGTTCTCGTAGAGGAAGACGACGAGATTCCCGTGGTGCCAGCACGGGAACCTGTGCGAGCACCTGCGCCCGTAACACCATCGGGGGGTGGCGGCGGCCAGAGCCGGCCTCCCAAGAAGGCTCCTGCCAAGAAGGCGCCCGCCAAGAAAAAGGCGGCAAAGAAGAAGCCTGCGAAGAAGAAACCGGCAAAGAAAGCCACGAAAAAACCAGCCCGAAAAAAGGCGGCAAAAAAAGCAGCGAAGAAAGCTCCGAAGAAGAAGACAGCCCGGAAACCGGCGCGTAAAAAAGCGGCGCGCAAGAAGGGCCGCCGCCGTTAGCGGTTGATGGCGGAAGCCCGGTGCTCTGTCCGGCTTCCGCCATTTTCAATTATTTTCCGTCGGGCACGATGGCGTCCGCTTCGATTTCCAGCAGCATCTCTGGAGAGACCAGGGCCGTAATCGCCACCATCGTGCTCGCGGGACGAATCTCGCGAAAAAACTCTCCGTGGGCTTTTCCGACTTTTTCCCAATCCGCGATGTTGGTAAGGAACACGCGCGTGCGGACGACGTCCTTGAGTGAAGCTCCGGCCTGCTCCAGCGCGCGTGCAATGTTCTTGAGGGCCTGAACTGCCTGCGCGTACGGATCGCCTGCGCCGACGATTTTTCCATCGCCTCCAGTCGCGGTTGTACCCGCAACGTGAATATAGGCGCCCACGCGAACCGCACGAGAGTAACCGACGATCGGCTCCCACGGCGTTCCAGTTGAAATGTTGATCCGCTCCACTCTGCCTCCATTTTCCTTGTTCTTACACAGATGAATAGATTGATTGGATCAGATTTTTCGATCCGCGATGCAGAATTAGCAGTCACCGCCCTTGGCTGCTAACAAACACCTTGAAACCCTGCGCCCCGCGCGGGCTTCTAACTATAGTGAGTGGCTCAATGGTGACTTGTGTTGGGTAAGAATTCGAGGTATCTAATCCGGACGGGGTTTAATTCCGATAGAAGCTTAGAGAAGGGCACGGTGAGAGGGAGTGGGGCCATGGAAATGATTCCGGAGACGCATCCGCTGCAGCAGCTGTTTCTTGAACTGGTCGGCCGTCACTATGCCGAGGAGATCGGAATTCGTGATCCCCAACTCGTGAACTACGTCGCACATCTGCTGTCAGAGTTTTGCGACGCTGAGCAGTTGCTGAAAATCCGCAATGCGGCGGGAAAGCCCTTGAACGATGTGGGCGAGATGCTGATTGAATCGGACCCGATCTATGGTCCAGCTCCGTCGTTCGATCGCGAACGCCAGGTCCGCAAACACATTGGCGACTTTACGCTTTTCTACGCCGGTATGTTTCCGGAGAGCATCAACCATTATCGTTTGCGCCGCCAGCGGGTAGAAGGTTTCGTGGATTGGATGAAAGCCGGGAAAGAGAGCTACTACATCGTCTCGAAGTTCGAGCACTTCGAATACGCCAAGGTGGCACCGCTATTCGCGCAACTCTCACAAAGATTTGAGCAGTGCGTTTATGGACTGAATCTGGTGAAGAACGAGCTCGAGGTAATGCAGCATCCGATCGCGCGGATGAGCAACGAACTCATTATGTAGGATTGCAGATTGCAGACGTGAAGCCATGTGCGCTGAATTTGGATTTTACTTCTGCAATCTGATCTCTCACCTCTGACTTTTCACCATCCGCCTACCCACGATTTCAAATTTCTCTTCCAGCACAATTCTGATCGCTTCCGTATATGCGATGTGTTCCTGCTCAAGAATGCGCGCGGCAAGCGTGTGCTCGTTATCCGAGTCCAGTGCGGGTACGGTTTTCTGGACGATGATGGCGCCGTGATCAAGTTCTTCATCCACCAGGTGCACCGTGCAGCCTGACACTCTCACACCGTAGGCGAAAGCCTGCTGCTGCGCTTCCAGACCGGGAAACGCGGGTAGCAGGGATGGATGGATGTTGAGAATTTTCGCCGGAAACTGCTGCACGAACCAGGGCGAAAGCAGGCGCATGTAACCGGCGAGGCAGACGAGATCGACTTTGCTGTCCAGGAGTGCAGACACAACTTCGCGGTCGTGCTCCTCGCGTGGCCTGCCTTTCGATGGAATGACGAGCGCATGGAGTCCGCGCTGGCGGGCGGTTTCCAGACCGGGAGCATCGGCGCGGTTCGAAATCACGACAGCAACGCGGGCATTGGGTATCCTGCCCGCTGCAATACTGTCGGCGATGGCCACAAAATTGGATCCGCGTCCGGAAAGTAGGATGCCGAGATTTTTCATTCGCACAACATTATTCACCACAGAGGCACAGAGAAAATCCAACGAAAAATAAAAACCTGAAGGAAATCCTAACTGAACATCACTTTGCGATCGCCCTTGACGATGCGGCCGACACTGTAAAATTTTTCTCCTGCGCGTTCCAGGAGAGTCTGGGCTTTCTTGAATTTCTTGGCGGGAACCACGATTAACATGCCGAGGCCCATATTGAAGGTGCGGAGCATCTCTTCCTCGGCGACGTTGCCCAGCTTTTGCAGATGCTCAAAGATAGGAAGAACAGGCCATGTACCGAGTTCGATCACGGCCGATGTGCCTTTGGGCAGCACTCGGGGCAGATTCTCGGTGATGCCGCCGCCGGTAATGTGCGCCAGTGCGGCGACGCATTCGCCCGCGATCATCTTACGAATGATCGACCAGTAGCTGCGATGGGTGCGCATGAGTTCGTTGCCGACTTTGTTCTTGATCTCGCTGACAAAGGTCTCGAGGGAATAGCCCGCGATTTCAAAGAGAAGTTTGCGAGCCAGCGAGTATCCATTGGTATGCAGGCCATTCGAGGGCAGACCGAGGACGCAATCGCCCACCTGCACGTCTTTGCCGCTGATGATGCGGTCGCGCTCGACCACTCCAACAATGAATCCGGCGAGATCGTATTCGCCCTCGGGATAAAACCCTGGCATTTCCGCGGTCTCGCCGCCGATCAGCGCGCAGGCGTTATGCTTGCAGGCTTCGGCGAGGCCGCCAACAATTTTTTCGGCGACTTCCGGGTCCAGCCTGCCCGTGGCCAGGTAGTCCATAAAAAATAAAGGCGCCGCACCCTGCACTGCGATATCGTTCACGCAGTGATTCACCAGGTCGGCCCCGACGGTGTGGTGCATTTTCATTTCGAAGGCCACTTTTAATTTAGTGCCCACGCCGTCCACGCTCGAAACCAGCACCGGATCCAGATACTTCTTATCGACCGAGAACAGGCCACCAAACCCGCCAATCTCGCTCAATACTCCCTTGGTAAAGGTTTTGTGGGCAAGATACTTGATGCGCTGCTTGGTGCGGTTGCCACGATCAATGCTGACACCGGCGTCGGCGTAGGTGATGGAGTCGCCTTGTGGGTTGGGATGCTGGGCCACTGTTCAGTCCGTCGCTTGCCAGGGTGGAGAGATCTGATGCGCCACCGAGCCGGTGGAAACGTTTCAGGCGCAACAAATTCTAGCACGTCTGTAGTAGCCTTCGGCAGGACTCGGGTGGATCGCTGCAAAAAGAAAACCCCGGCTACCGCCGGGGTCGGAAACGAGAAGGCATGCAACGTCATTTCGGTGCGTCCTTCTTCATTTCCTCTTTCTTTTCTTTCTTGTGGGCTTTGTGGTGATGCTTTGCTTTGGCGTCTTCCTTTTTGTCCATCGGCTTGTCCATCTTGTCCATCGGTTTGCAGGCCGACTTGTCACCCTGGGCAAACGCGAACGACGACATCGCGATGCAGAGAGAAACGGCGAATAGCAATGCTAGTACTTTTTTCATATTTCGATGCTCCTTTGGATGTCCCATGCGCACACAAACTCCCGGAAATTATGATGTGATTGTCCGGGGCCAGCGAAATTGTAGACCTCGGACGAGGCTTTTCCAAGTGCAATAGCGAACACGCTTTATAATGCTGGTCCAACTCTTTTCTCCCGGAGACCAGCATGAGAATTCCGATAGTTCTCGTTTTCGCGGCGTTGACAATTCCGTTTGCGGTGGCGCAACAAAACCAATCACAGAACACGACGCCTGAGAGCGCAAAGCCGGCCACGTCCAGGAAAGACAAAAGCAAGAAAGAACCAGCGCCGGCGAGCACGGTGACTCCGGACAAAGCCACGGAACCCGGCAAGCCCGCCGAGCCGTCCAAAGCCGAGTCAAGCGAAGCCACCGATAAAGATAAAGACAAGGAAGAACATTACGATGTGGCAGAAGTTCCGCCCGTAATCACGCATCATCAGTTCGCGCTGAACGGAAAAACGCTCAGTTACACGGCGACAGCCGGGAGACTTCCCATCAAGCGCGACGACGGCAAGATAGAGGCCGAAATGTTCTTCGTCGCCTATACGCTCGACGGACAGGAAGCCGGAAAGCGTCCGGTGACGTTCTAAGCGCGTGGTACTGCAGGCGAACGGTTTCATGCCGGCAGCTCCTTATCGTTTGGAAGACAATCCCGACACGCTCCTCGACCGCAGTGACATCGTCATGGTGGACGCCATGTCCACCGGTTACTCGCGCGCCGCAACCGCCGAACTTGCCAAGAAGTTTCTGGGCGTAAAGGGCGACGTACAAGCCTTCGGAGAATTCATACGCCTCTACATCTCGCGCTACGATCGTTGGAGCTCTCCGCTGTTTCTGCTGGGGGAGAGCTACGGCACGACGCGCGCCGCCGGCATCGCCGGGTTTTTGGCGGATCATGGTATCGCTTTCAACGGCGTGACTCTGCTCTCGATGGCAGTGGATTTCCAAACACTCGAATGGAATAAATCGAACGACCTGCCTTATTTTCTGCTGGTGCCGACATTCAACATGATCGCCGCTTACCACCACAAGCTTTCCGCCGATCTTACTCAGGATATGGCGAAGACACGCGATGAAGTCGTGCGCATAGGGCTGCGTCCGGAGGTGATCGAAGCGCACAGCCTGCGTATTGACGTTCCCACCTTCACGCACGAACTGCTGCTCGATCAGAAACTGGTCGTTGGCCGCCTCGATGGCCGGTTCAGCAGCCCAAATCCCGACGAAGACCACCTCTTCTACGATCCAGCCAGCGCTGCCATTCTGCCGCCTTATACCTCCGCGTTCAACGGTTACTTGCGCACCGAACTCAACTACAAGTCCGACATGCCCTATAGAGTCTTCGCTTTCGACGAGCCCGGCTTCCAGAAGTGGGAGTGGGGGAACGCCGTGGAAGGCTTTCCCAGCACGGCAGGCGGTCTGCGGTCGGCCATGATCAAAAATCCGTACATGAAGATTCTGGTGATGGAAGGCTATTACGATCTGGCGACACCCTACGCCGCTGCCAACTGGACCATAGACCACCTGAACCTCGATGGGCAGTTCCGCCAAAATGTTTCGTACGCCACTTACAACTCGGGTCACATGGTGTACATCGATCGCGCCGAGCACAACAAGATGAAAAAAGACTTGGTGGACTTCATGGAGAAGTGCCTGCCGAAATAGTTCGTGTGGTCGTGTGGGGACGGGCGACTCGCGAGCCTCCCTGAGCGAAGTCGAAGGCTCCAATCCGTGCGCAAGCTCGGCGGCTGCCTGCAGCAACAGCAATTCTAATTTTTTCCACGATGCTGAATGCCGAGCCCATGCGCGCTGCCGCCATCTTCGGATTGGGGACTTCACCGGCGGATCTGAAGCCGTTTCAAGAAGCCTCTCGAGCAAAGTGGCTCCAAGGATTGCCCCCCGCTTCCGGCGATGCTGACGCCATTCTAATTTTTGGCGGCGACGGCACCATTCACCGTCAACTTCCAGCGCTCGTACGGCTCCAGCTTCCGGTGCTTATCGTTCCAACGGGCAGTGGAAACGATTTTGCCCGCGCGCTGAACCTGCGCTCGATGCGAGACTCCTTGCGCGTATGGCGTGATTTCGAATCGGGGAAAATTCAAGCGCGGGCAATTGATCTCGGGGTTATTGTTCCATCCACTGCGGTTCCATCCACTTCACGGGAGAGGACGTACTACTTCTGCGGCGTCGCCGGATGCGGTCTGGACTCTGCGGCCGCTCGGCGCGCCAATCAGATGCCGCGCTGGCTGCGCGGACACGGCGGTTATGCTCTGGCGCTATTGTCGCTACTGCTCAAGCTTCCGGCTTTTTCCATGCGGCTGACGCAGGCCAATGGTGAGGATCGTACTCAAGCCGAAAAGATAACCTTGCTCGCCGCCTTCGCCAACACACAGTTCTATGGCGATGGCATGCGCATCGCGCCGGAAGCAGATTTCGCCGATGGCAAGCTCGATATCTGCCGGATCAACGCACTCAATCCCTTCAAGTTGTTTTTTGTGTTTCCGACTGTGTACTTCGGGCGCCACCTCCGTCTGCCCGAAGTTGAGTATTCGAGGGCGGAGCGAGTCCACGTGGAGACTGAGACTCCGCTCGAGATCTACGCTGACGGAGAGTTTGTGTGCGAGACGCCTGCCGAGATTTCAGTGGCGGCAGGCGCCTTGCGAGTAATTTGCTCGCCGCAGTGAGTTGTCATCCCGAGCGAAGCGAGGGATCTGCATTGTTGCGGCGAACTGCAGATCCCTCGCTTCGCTCGGGATGACAAAATCCATTGAGTTGGGACTTGAGCAGCTAGTGAGAGCGCGGTCATTTTCGCCGGCGAAATCCTAGTGCCTTCGCCCGTAGCGCGCATCGAGCGTGATATTCAGTTCGAGGATGTGAACGCGTGGCTCGCCCAGGAATCCCCATTGCCGATTCTCGGAGTTCTCACGAACCAGGCCTGCAACTTCCCCTTCCGTAATCTTGCGTTCCGAAGCCACGCGCCGAATCTGGAATTCCGCCGCCGCCGGCGTGATATCCGGATCGAGTCCCGAAGCCGACGTCGTTACCAGATCGACGGGGATGGGAATACCAGGATTCTCGGCTTGCAGCTTGGCGACATCTCCATTCACGCGAGTGATTAACTGCGCGTTGGTCGGACCGAGATTTGAGCCGCCGGAGACGCTGGCATCGTAGCCTGCAGCACCCGCGGCCGATGGCCGCGAATGAAAGTAGCCCGGCCCCGAAAATGGCTGCCCGATCAGCCGCGAACCAACTACAACTCCGTCTTTCCCGTGGATCAGCTGGCCGTTAGCCTGCTTGGGGAAGATCAGTTGCGCGAGTCCGGTCACCAGCAGGGGATAGAGAATTCCTAACAGGACCGTGGTTGCGATCGTCATCAGTACAGCCGTGATCAGATTTTTCTTCATTGTCTCTTCCTATACCAGCCTGATGCCGGTGATAAGCATGTCGATCAGCTTGATGCCGATGAACGGGACCACCAGCCCGCCAAACCCATAAACCAGAAGATTCTGCCGTAGCAGAGATTCGGCGCTCATCGCTTTGTATGCGACCCCTCGCAGCGCCAGCGGAATCAGGGCAATGATGATGAGCGCGTTAAAAATAACGGCAGAGAGCACCGCCGACTGCGGCGTTTGCAGCCGCATGATATTGAGCGCATTCAGCACGGGAAATGTTCCCGCAAACATTACCGGAATGATCGCGAAATACTTGGCCACGTCGTTCGCAATCGAAAACGTGGTGAGCGCTCCGCGCGTCATCAGTAACTGTTTTCCGATCGCCACCACCTCAATGAGTTTGGTGGGATTCGAATCCAGGTCCACCATGTTTCCGGCCTCTTTCGCAGCTTGTGTGCCGGTATTCATGGCGACGCCCACATCGGCCTGAGCCAGCGCGGGAGCGTCGTTCGTGCCGTCGCCGGTCATGGCAACCAGCTTTCCGTCGCCCTGTTCGCGGCGAATCAGATCCATCTTGTCTTTGGGAGTTGCCTCCGCCAGAAAATCGTCCACGCCCGCCTCGCGTGCGATCGCGGCCGCTGTCAGGGGATTATCACCGGTGATCATGACCGTCTTGATTCCCATCGCGCGCAGTTGATTGAAGCGCTCGCGCATGCCGCCTTTGACTATGTCTTTCAGGTAGATCACGCCCAGCGCCCGCTGATTCTCCGCGACCACCAGCGGAGTTCCTCCCGAGCGCGCAATCTGCTCCACGCTCGCCTGAATTTCGCGCGGCAGCGATGTGCCGAACTGATTCAGATATTTGATGATGGCGTCGACCGATCCCTTGCGAATCTC
>WNFN01208024.1_pt1 | contig 21186 bp, 14 predicted proteins | sample 5400161 | NCBI WGS metagenome assembly WNFN01 (sample SAMN13153353, study PRJNA577476) | soil metagenome | isolation source: 80 cm saprolite on Douglas fir-dominated hillslope | place: USA:California | collected 2013-09-17 | reverse complement strand
AGTCCGTCTCCAAGGTGAACCGCGAGAAGAACGGCACGCCCGACTGCAGCTGGATCACCGTCACCATGGACAGCGAGGTCGTCTTCACCGTCGGCGCCGGCTGGATCCTCCCGCCCGGCTATCCCAACTATTCGATGACGCAGATCGAGTTCGTCGGCACCGAAGGCGCGCTCATGATCGACGACAGCCACAAGGACGTGGCGCTGATGACCATGACGGGCGGCCTCGTCTATCCCATGTCGACCATGCCCGGCGAGCCGGTGGGCCATGTCTATGCCGGCCCGATGGCGCGTGAGACCGACCATTTCGCCGCCGCCGTGGCGCTCGACCGGCCAGTTCTGGTGACGCCGGAGGAGGCGCGGCAGGTGATGGAGGTCTATGTCGCGGCCGACCTCTCGGCCGAACGCAACGAGCCGGTCGAGCTGCCGCTGCGCGCCGGCGACAACCGCCTCGCCGCCGTCGCCGATTGAGCGGCCGAGGGCTCGCCGTCAGCGCTCGAGCCAGACCGTCTCGAGGTCCTGGCCGATGAGGTGGCTCGGCGACATGTTCCAGCCATGGACCTTGGCGCTCATGACCACGATGCGGTTCCACCACAGCAGCGGCACGATATAGGCCTCAGTCAGCATCCGAGTCTCGAATTCCCGCAGCACGCGATAGCGCTCGAGCGGGTCGGTCGCGCTGTGCTGGCGCGCGAACAGGGCGTCAATGTCGCGGTCGATGTAGCGCCCGCGGTTGGCGGAGATGTCCGCCGACAGATAGCGCGGCAACTGATAGTCCGGCTCGTCGATGGCATCGCCCTGAAAATCGAGGGCGGCATCGAAGCTGCCGTCGTTGACGGTGGCGTTCCAGATCGTGTCGTTGACTTGCACATGCTCCGTCTCGACGCCGATTTGCCGCCACTGGTCGATGACGTAGACGCCGGCGCCGAGGAACGGGTTGGCGATGGTGCGGTTGAGCAGCTTCACTTTGAGGTCTGGCACGCCCGCCTCGCGCAGCAGCCGGCGCGCCTCGGCGCGCGACGCGTCGATGTCGCGCGAGAAGCCGGGCAGCTTCACGAGATCCTCCTCGCGCGCGGCAAGCTCGTAGCCCGGTCGGAGAAAGCCGCCAACGAAGCGCAGGATGGTGGAACGCTGCAGGATCTCGGCTCCTTTCCAGCGGTCGATAGAGAGCGACAACGCGCGGCGCACGCGCGGGTCGTCGAACGGCTTCTTCTTGGCATTGAAGACGACGATGAGGCTGTCGAGCCACGGGCTCTCCTGTACCGTGATCTTGTCACCCAGCGCCTGCACGAGGCGGTCGCGGTCGCTCGGCGCGAGGCTGCGGAAATCGGCCATGATCTGACCGCTCTGCAATGCGTTGACAATCGCCGGCCCCTGCAGAAAAAGCGCGCGGAACCCGTCGAGATGAGGCAGCCCGGGCTTGAAATAGTCCTTGAACCGCTCGCCTTGCCAGTAGGAGCCGGCGACGTGCTCGACGAAGCGGAACGGGCCCGAGCCCAGCACGTGCCGCGCCGGGAAGGTCGGATCCTCCTTCAGCTTCGCCGCGCTATAGATACAGTTGAATGGGTTGCCGAAGGCGTAGAGCATCGCCCGGTTCGTCTGCTTCAGGCGGAAGACCACGGTGAGCGGATCGGGCGTCTCGATGCTCTCGATGTCCGAGACCAGCCCCTGGCGCACGGAGGTAACGCCCGGCGGCGGGTTGCGGATTCGATCATAGGTCGCCTTCACGTCCTCCGCGGTCAGCGGCGAGCCGTCGTGGAACTTGATATCCGGATGGAGCCGGAACGTATAGACCCTGGCATCGGGCGACACCGTCCAGCTCTCCGCCGCATCGCCGACGACATTGGGATAATGCGCCGTGTCGATGCGGAGAATGCTGGAGTAGTGCGGCGTCAGCAGGTGGATCATGGCGAAGACGGTCGACTGATGACAGTCATAGGTCGGCGGGTCGCCGGCATTGATGCCGTAGACGAGCGTGCCGCCGGAAACCGGTTGTGCGTCGCCCGCGCTCGCCGCCGGCGCGGCGAGCAAGAAGGCGCTGAACCCTACGCCGATGAGCCCAATCCTCGTCACGTCTTCCCCCTGGGCGAGTCATTGCCGCGAGCGATCGTGCCACATCGCCCCTGCCGCTGCTACGGGCTCGTCCGCCACGAAATAGGGCTTGAACGACACACCGCGCGCCGTCGTAATAGCGCTGGCCGGAGCGCAGAAATCCGGCAGCGGGAGATAGGCGGCCTTTGAACCCGAGCAGCGCGCGTCATGCGGAGGCGCCGGCCAGCCAGCCGGATGCCGGATACCTGCTTGCAGTCAGCGACCTGCGGGTCCAGTTCGAGACCTCGCGCGGCACCGTTCATGCCGTCGACGGCGTGACCTATGGCGTGCGGCGCGGCGAGACGGTCGCGCTGGTCGGCGAATCCGGCTCGGGCAAATCGGTCTCGGCGCTGGCGATCATGCGGCTCCTGCCGCGCACGACCGCGCGCGTCTCGGGCGAGGTGCTGTTCGACGGTCGCGACCTCCTGGCGCTTCCCGCCGCGCACATGCGCGCGCTGCGCGGCCGCGAGATCGCCATGATCTTCCAGGAACCGATGACTTCGCTCAATCCGGTGCTGTCGATCGGGCTGCAGCTGAGCGAGCCGTTGCGCGCCCATCTCGGCTTGAGCGAGGCACGCGCGCGACAGCGCGCGATCGAGCTCTTGAGCCAGGTCGGCATCACCGATCCCGAGCATCGGCTGCGGCAGTATCCGCACCAGCTGTCGGGTGGCATGCGCCAGCGCGTCATGATCGCCATGGCGCTCTCCTGCGGCCCGAAGCTGATCATCGCGGACGAGCCGACCACGGCGCTCGACGTGACCATTCAGGCGCAGATCCTCGACCTCCTGCGCGACCTGTCGCGCCGCCTCGGCATCGCGCTGGTCCTCATCACCCACAACCTCGGAATCGTCGCGCGCTATGCCGACCGCGTCAACGTGATGTACGCGGCACAGCTCGCCGAGCAGGCGGCGGCAGGCCCGCTTTTCGCGACGCCGCGCCATTTCTACACGCTGGCCCTGCTGCGCTCGATCCCGCGCCTCGATCGCAGGCGGACGGCGCGGCTCGCCACCATCGAAGGCCTGCCGCCCGATTTGCGCGATCCTGCGCCGGGCTGCCGCTTCGCGCCGCGCTGCGCCGCGCGCATCGCCGCCTGCGAGAACGTCCCGCGCCTCGCCGAGATCGGGCCGGGTCACCGCTCGGCCTGCGTCCGCGCAAATGATGTCGCCGCCGCGCCGGAGCCGGCTGCTGATAGCGGCGCGCGGCGGCGGCCGGCGGCGCTGCCGCCGCTGCTCGAGATCGAGGACCTCAAGAAGCATTTCGGCGTCGCCGCCGGGCCGCGCGCCGCGATGATCCGCACGCCGCTGGTGCGCGCCGTCGACGGTGTCAGCCTGGTGATCGGCCGCGGCGAGACACTCGGCCTCGTCGGCGAATCCGGTTGCGGCAAGACCACCGTCGGCCGCCTCGTCGTCGGGCTGGAGACGCCGACATCGGGTCGCATCCGCATCGACGGCCGCGACATCGCCGGCGACGCCGTCCGCGACTTCCGCGGCTTCCGGCGCAAGGTGCAGATGGTGTTCCAGGACCCGTACAGCGCGCTGAACCCGCGCATGACCGTCGGCGCCTTCATCGCCGAACCGCTGCTCGTCCATCGCCTGGTGCCGTCCCGCGCCGCCGCGCGCGCGCGCGTCACCGATCTCCTCCGCCAGGTCGGACTCTATCCCTACATGGCGAGGAGCCGGTCTCGGCGCTCGACGTGTCGATCCAGGGCCAAGTGATCAACCTGCTCGAGAGCCTGCGCGACCGCCATGCGCTGTCGCTGCTCTTCATCTCGCACGATCTCGCGGTGGTGCGGCACATCTGCGACCGCGTCGCCGTGATGTATCTCGGCAAGCTGATGGAGTTCGCCGACCGCGACACCATCTACGACGCGCCGCGCCACCCCTACACGCAAGCGCTGCTCGACGCGGTGCCGGTCCCCGATCCTGCCATCGAAGCGGCGCGCCGGCCGAGCCGACTCAAGGGCGAGATCCCCTCCCCGCTCGATCCGCCGGCGGGCTGCGTCTTTCATACGCGCTGCCCGATCGCGACCGAGCGCTGTCGGCGCGAGGTGCCCGAGCTACGCGAGCTGTCGCCCGGCCATCACGCCGCCTGCCACAATATCGGCGGCGCCGCGGCATGACCCGCTATCTCACCCATCGCCTGCTGCTGGCATTGCCGACACTGCTCGGCGTTGCCGTGCTGATCTTCATCATGCTCCGCGTCGTGCCCGGCGACATCGTCGAGCTCAAGCTGCGCGGCGAAGGCGGCAATGTCACGCAGGACGTGGTCGAGCGCGAGCGCGCCCGGCTTGGCCTCGATAAGCCGCTCGCCGCCCAGTTCGGCGACTGGATGGTCGGGCTCGTCACGCTCGATTTCGGCAAATCGATGTGGACGGAGCGCCCCGTCGTCGACGAGATCGGGCTGCGCTTCAAGCTCTCCTTCGAGCTCGCCATCCTGTCGATGCTCATCGCCGTGGCGGTGGCGTTGCCGCTCGGCACCGTCTCGGCGCTGCTGCGCGACACCTGGATCGACTACGTCGTCCGCTTCGTCTCCGTCGCCGGGCTCGCCATGCCCGCGTTCTGGCTGGGCATGCTGATGATCCTGGCGCTGCTGCACTTCTTCAATTGGCTGCCGCCGATCACCTTCACCCCGCTGTGGCAGGACCCGGTCGCCAACCTCTCGCAGCTCATCTGGCCGGCGCTGGCCGTAGGCTACCGCTACTCGGCGGTGGTCACGCGCATGCTGCGCTCCTCCATCATCGAGGTGATGAACGAGGACTATGTCCGCACGGCGCGCGCCAAAGGCATGCGCGAGCGCATCGTCATCGGCCGCCACGCGCTGCGCAACGCGCTCCTGCCGACCACGACGGTCGTCGGGCTGGAATTCGCCTTCCTCATCGGCGGCCTGGTGGTGACCGAGCAGGTGTTCAACCTCAACGGCCTGGGCAAGCTCTTCGTCCAGGCGGTGACGCGCAACGACTTCACTCTGGTGCAGGGCCTGGTCATGCTCGTCGCCACGGTTTCCGTGCTGGTGAATCTCGCCGTCGACCTGCTCTACGCGGTGCTCGATCCGCGCATCCGCTACCGCTAGGCCCGGCATGTCGGCGCTCGAGGTCACGACATGGAAGGCGCCTTTGCGGCGTTCGGCGCGCGGGCTGCTGTCGTTTGCCCGCGCGCAGCCCCTGGGCGCGCTCGCGCTCGTCGCCATCCTGCTCATGCTCGCCGCCGGGGTCTTCGCCCGTCTCATTGCCCCTGCCGACCCCGTCGCCATCGACTTTACCGCTGTGCTCTCGCCGCCCTCCGCCGCACATCCCTTCGGCACGGACAATTTCGGCCGCGACATATTGAGCCGTATCATCTATGGGGCGCGGACCGCGCTCATTATCGGCTTCACCTCGTCGTTCCTCGGCTGTGCCCTCGGCACGCTCCTCGGCGTCACCAGCGCCTTCTATGGCGGCCGCGTCGACTTGGCGATGCAGCGCTTCGTCGACATGCTGCTGTCGTTCCCGATCATCGTGCTCGCGCTGGTCGTCGTCGCCATGCTCGGGCGGCACCTCATCGCCGGCGTCGACGTGAACTTGCTGCTGGCGATCGCCATTCCCATCACGCCGCAGGTCGCGCGCGTCATCCGCTCCGCGGCCTTGTCGATCCGCGCGGCCGCTTTCATTGATGCCGCCCGCATCGCCGGGATCGGCAATATCCGCATCATCTTCCGGCACATGCTGCCGAACGTGATGGCGCCGTCGCTCATCATGCTCACCGCCTTCATCGCCCAGGCGATCCTGCTGGAGGCGTCGCTCAGCTTCCTCGGGCTCGGCGTCTCCGAGCCGACACCGGCCTGGGGGCTGATGCTCGCCGGTAATGCCGTCGACTTCTATCGCGAGGCGCCGTGGATCATCATCTTCCCCGGCCTCGCCATCAGCGTCGCCGTATTCGCCTTCAACTTCCTCGGCGACTCCTTGCGCGACTGGCTCGACCCGCGCTTCCGCGCTTAAATCAGGTGCCGAAGCATGCGGCGTATTTCTGCTTCAGCGCCTCGGTCTCGCGCTCCTGCGCCTCGGGATCGGATTTCATCAGTTTGATCTGCGCGAGCGGTCGCCGGCCGGGCTTCAGCGCGACATCGGGGTGGAAGGAGCGCATCCCGCCGACATCGCTCATGAATTGCTGCGTCTCGCGCGAGAAGAGATAGCTGATGAAGAGGCGTGCCGCGTTCGGGTGCGGCGCCCTGTCGGCGAGCGCGACGCTGCCGGTGATCAGCGGCGTGCCCTCGCTGGGATAGACGATCTCGACGGGATCGCCGCTCTCCTTCAAGTGGATAAGGACATATTCGAGGCCGTCGGCCTCGACGGCACGCTCGCCCATTGCCAGCTTCTTGGGCGGTTCGGTAGCCGATTGCACCTGCATGACATGTTGCTGTCCGAGCTTCTCGAAATAGGTCCAGCCGAGATCCCGGCTGGTCTGGAACGTGGAGGTGACGATGCCGCCGCTGTAGCCCGGATGCGCCTTGACGATCTTGCCGCGCCATTTCGCATCGAGCAGGTCGGCAAAGCCCTGGGGCGCGTCCTCGGGCTTGACCAGGCGCGAATTGTAGGCGATCGGCATCAGCGTGAAACGCTCGTTGGCGAAATATCCCTCGGCGTTGCGTTGGTCGGCCGGCCACTTTGCCGCCACTTCCGCCGGCACGAAGGGTTCGAGCCAACCCAAGCGCTGCCAGGTGATGAACTGCGCCGTGTCCGAGGAGTCGAGCACGTCGACGGCGAATATGTTGCTCGCGCGCTCCTGGGCGATGCGTTGCGCGATGCGCTCGCCGCCGTTGCGCTCGACTTGCACAGCGATTCCGGGATAGGCCGCCTCGAAGGATTTCGCGATCTGCGCGGCGACGACGATGTCGATCGCGGTGTAGAACACGACCTTCCCTTCAGCCTCGGCGGCGGCGATCAGCGCCGGGGTCACCGCTGTCGGCTCGGGCGCGGCGGCGCGAGCGGGAAACGGCGCTAGCCCCAACTCCGCCGCGAGCGCCGCCAGCGCGAGGGCACACGCGGTAATCTTCATGCTTTCCTAACCTTGCAGCGACGGCGGCGTTCTTCATACGACGGTGCGACGTGTGTCATACGCTGCCCACCGCCCCCTCGGACATAAGATACTCCTTTTGCTGGAGAGAGCGTGATGGAAACGACACGACCCGTGCCGAAGTGTTCGCCTGCACGCCCGTGGGACATGGAGGCGATCCTCGTCGTTGCCGACGCCGGCTTGGCGCTCGAACCGATGTTGGGGCTGTGCCGGCGATTGGGTTTCGCCATCGCGCACCACCCGAACGATCCGACTGCCGTTCAGGTGTCGCTGGCCCTGCCCCCGCCGTGTGACTCTCGTGAGCGCGGAACCTGATTCGCAGCGGGGAACAAGTCGCAGTCGAGCCGTGGACGCGCTAAGCCCCGCTCTCGCGCACCAGCACGGCCAGCACCGATCGCCACGCCCGGGCGGCGAGGCTTTCTGCGCTGCCCTTGATCACGAGACGGCCGCGCAGCACGCGGGCCGGTGCCTCGGCGCTCTGCTCCGGTAGGAGCACAATGCGGTAGACCGCGCGCTCCGGGACCAATTCGCCCTGCGGCGTCTCGCGGACCGGGATGGCCCCGCCGAAACGTGATGCGAGATAGGTATCCGCGAGGAGGCGCGTGTTGGCGCGATCGATCGTCGTCACGCGCGCCTCGAGCGATGAGAGGAAGCCGCCATCCGGATAGAAGGTCGCGGTGTTGCCGACGGCGATGCGTTGCACATCGGACTCGTAGACATAGGCGTCGATCTCGCTCTCGACGGCATCGACCACCGAGAGCAGCCGCGTCTTCGGCGCAACCCACAGACCCGGCCGCAGATCGTCGGCAACGTCGACGACGCGGCCGGTCATGGGTGCAACCACGTGAAGCCGCGCCGCCGTGTCCGCCAGCGCGCGATACTGCGCATAGGCGGCGTCGTATTCGTGCTCGGCGACGCGGCTGCGCGCCAGCAGATCGGGCGCCACACCTTGCGTTTGGATCTGCCACTGCAGCACCGCGACGTCGGTGCGCGCCTGCTCCAACTTGAAGGTCAGATCCGGCGATTCGAGCTCGATGAGCGACGCGCCCTTGGCGACGGTGGCGCCTTCGCGGACATTGATCGCGGCGATCCTCGTGCCCTGCTCCGGCGCGAAGACCTTTTCCTGATGGCTGCTGCGCAGCAGCGCCGGCGCCTCCACGGCCGAGTGCCACGGTGCGATCAGACCCAGCAGCAGCAACAGCACAGCCGCTGCGCTCAGCACCGGGCCCCGACCCGGGTGCAGCTTGCCGCGCAGCTTCCATACCGCCACGGCCTCGGTCCAGATGGGGCGGACGATGAAGTATCCGATTTCGACGGCCATCAATCCGATCCCGACGAGCTTGACGGTGAAGTGATAGACCAGGGCGGCGATGCCGAGGAACAGCGACAGGCGATAGACCCAGGTGCAGAAGGCGAAGGCGATGACGAAGGCGCGGCGGCCTGGCGGCAGGTCCTCCGGCGGCGGGTCGCCCAAGCCGAGCAGCCGTTCGCGCAGCCACCAGCGCGCCATGGCGAAGGCGCGTTGGTGAAGGTTCGGCATCTCGAGCCAGTCGGAGAAAACGAAATATCCGTCGAAGCGCATGAACGGGCTGAGGTTGATCAGCACGGTGCTTACCCAGGTGGTGGTGCTGACGAGGAAGGCGGCGCTGCGCATCGGTCCGTCCGGAAGAAAGCTCCAGGCGAGGGTGGCGAAGACGGCGCAAGTCAGCTCGGTCATGACCCCGGACACGCCGACGGCGAGCCGCTGCCCGCGCGATGCCAGCTTCCAGCTTTCGGTGACATCGGTGTAGAGCACCGGCCACAACACCAGGAAAGCGACCCCCATGCTCGGCACGCGGCAGCCAAAGCGCTTGGCCGTGAAAGCGTGACCGAGTTCGTGCACCACTTTGAGCGCGCTCAGCGTCAGCGCGAAATAGACCGCGCCCTCGATCGAGAAGAGATAGCTGAAGGTGTCGAGATACTCGTCCCAGCGTCGCGCCACCAGGTAAAGCGACAGCAATGCCACGAGCAGCACGGCGCGCCGAAAGGCGGGGGTGAAGACCCACCGGATCCAGGGGTAGGCCGCCGTGAGCCAGCGGTCCGGACGCACCAGCGGGATACGCAGGAAGAGGTAGTTCTTGAGCAGCCACATCGCCCAGTGCTGGCGCAGGCGCGCCGCCTTCGCGAGGAGCAAGATCGTGCCCTCGATGCCTGACGCGCGCGTCAGGTTATGGCCGACGAGGAACCGCGCGACGTCGCCGACATCCTCGCTCTCGAGATCGAGCGTGGTCTCGCCGCGTACGCGCTCCACCAGCGTCGCGGCATTGCCGGCATCCCAGCGCGACAGCATCTCGAATTCCGGCCAGCCGATGCGAAAGAACTGATTGCGCGCCGGATCATGCAGCGTCCAGGTCGGCGAGCCGTCGAGCGCACGCGGCCCGGGATAGAGCGCGAGCTCCTCGCGCAGCGGCGGCAGCAGGCCGCTTGATGCGGTGGCCGCCACCGCCATCAGAAGCCTACTACCTGACGCAGGGCGGCGAGCGGCCGGCGCATCAGGAAATAGAAAAGGCTCACGCGCTCGCCGTAAATCTTCGCTGTGCCTTTGAGACCGATGCGTGGCGGCGCCTGGCCATCACCGAAGCTCGCCTTCAGGCGATAAGAGAGGACCCCCTCGGGCGAAAGCGTCGCCTCGTAGCTGGCATAGCGCAGCACCGCGCTGTTCGACCGCTCCGGCGCGACATTGAGGAAGAAAGCGATAGGAGCGCCGGGCTTGAGCGTGATCGCATCCGGCACCGACAGGCGGATCTCGAGCTCGGCGCGGTCGGGATCGGCGATGGTCAGGATGCGCTCGCCGATCGTCACCGGACGGCCGGTCAAGTCGTTGCGATCCTCGAAGACGGCGATGCCGGCCCGGTCCGCCTTGACGCTGAGCCGGTCGAGCAGCGAGGCGACATAGGCGACTTCGGCGCGGCGCTGCTCCAGCCGACCTTGCAGCGCGGCGAGCTGCGAGCGACTCTTGTCGTCGAACAAGGACTGTTGCCCTGCTTGACGATACTCCGCCTCGGCGACCTCGAGCGCCTTGCGCGCGACCTCAAGGCGGTTCTGCACCGCGGTAGGGTCGAGCGTCAGCAGCAATTGGTCCACCTTCACGTCTTGATTGGGCTGCACGATGACCTGCTCGATCACCCCTTCGAGCGGCGCGCGCACCACCGCCGGCTCAAGCGGCACGACTTCGGCCGGCGCCAGCGCGGATTGCGTCACCGGCAGCCACAGCAGGCCGAACAATAAGGCGGCGATCGCCGCCTTGATGCGATAGTCGCTGCGCCACAGCGCCCGCCACGCGTGGCGACGGCCGCCGTGCAGCGCGGCCCAGGCATGGCCGTAGATGTCGGCGAGCTCGGCGAGCAGGCGCCCTTCGCCCTCCTGCCACGGCGGATCGCGCGCCAGGAACAAGGCGCCCAAGGGCGCCCCGTCTCGGCCGGGAAGCGTTAGCCACAGTCCGCGCGGCGGCAGCCAGTCGGCCCATTCCTCGCCGAGATCCTTGGGCAGGTCGGCGGCGCCAACCACGCGTCCGGGCGCGCCGGCGTCATCGCGATCGAGCGCCGCCAGCACGCGCGCGAGCCACAGGGCGAAGGGGGCGTCGTGCTCGATCGACGGTGCGCCGGACACGGCAATGACGGCACCGGTGCCTTTGACATCGCGCCGCCACAACGCCGCTTGGCGATAGGGCACCAGCGCATGGGTCTCGTTCACTGCGATGAAGCCGAGCTCTTCCGTCGTCGCGGCGCTGCGTGCGCGCTTGCCGAGCTGGACCAGTGTGCCCAGCCCAAGCAGCTCGTCGTCGACGATTTCGGCGCGGGCCTTCATGTTACTCCGGCGCGATCTCGATGCGCCCGCTCATGCCGGAGATGAGCTCGGGCGAGGCGTCGTTGAAGACGCCGGTGATCTTGATCGACTGGCTCACGGGATCGACGCGGGCGCCGAGCGCCGTGATATGCGCGGGGTAGCTCTTGCCCGTCTCGTCGATACGGATCGAAAAGCGATAGCCGGGCTTGAGCCAAGCCAGCCAGCGTGAGGGCGCGATGAACTCGACCTCAAGGTTGCGGTCGTCGAGCACTTCGAGCAAGGGTTGTCCGGGGGTGGTGTACTGGAATTCGCGAGCCTTCTGCTCGATGGCGACCCCCGAAAACGGCGCAACGATCGAGCATTTCGACACCGCGGCGTCGCTGATCGCCACATCTGCCTTCGCCTTCTCGATCTCGGCCTGCGAGACATCGAGCTCGAGCTGACCAACCGACTTGAGCGCGGCCAGGCGACGGTTGACGGCGTAGGTCTTCTCCGCCGCGAACAGCACGGCGCGCGCCTTGGCGGCCTGTGCCCGCTGCGCGACGCAGTCGAAGGTGACGAGCACGTCACCCTTCTTGAAATGCTCGCCGGCGCGGGTTGCGATGCGGTCGATTCGCGCTGCGATCTCGCTCGCCAGCGTCGTGTAGTCGCGCGGCGTCAGCTGGGCGCGGATCTCCTGTGGCGCAGCACTGTTGGGCGCGACGGCCCCGGGCAAGGCCGGCGTCTGCGCCAGGACAGCGCCACCCCCGCAGACGAGCAGCGCGCCCGTGCGCAGCGCCAGCATCCCCAGCGGCCATTTGGCCTCGATCATCCCGATGGTCCCCCCGCCCTCCATCAGCTCCGATCAGGCCTCGCGAGAGCCGCTGGATACCGAGGTGTCCTCTCGGCGCTGTCGTCGGTCGCTGGCGTCATCGTGGCGCCGACCGCTTGTGCAGGTCCTTGAGCAGGGCCTGGCGCTCGTGGATGAAGCCATGCCGTCCGGCGGCTTTGAGCTGCGTCAGCAGCCCGGGTTTGCCCGCCGCCGGCTTGTCGCCGTCTGGATCATGGCCATGGTCGACCGCAGGGTGACCCCGACGGGCTGCCAGAAGCTCGGCATCCGTGGCCAGGACCGCGTGGCGCAGGTCGACCGCCGCGCGATCATCGCGCTCGCCGGTCTGCTGTGCCCCCATCCAAGCCGGCACGGTCGTCGACGTGTCGTGCTCGTCCGCATAGGGCGAGGGCGCCGGCCCGAGATACGTAACCAGCTCGGCATCGCCGCGCATGATAGGCGCCGTCGCCGTCGACGCTTGAAGCGGTGACGCATGCCACCCGTGCGGCGCGTGGATCGTGCTCTGTCCCGGCGTGAGGTCGATGGTGCTGGTGACCGGAGCACTCAGGTTGTTCGACGCCGCGCCGTCATTCACCACCCAGCTGATGGTGCGTGTCGTATCCTTGTTGCCTTGCGACGGATTGTTGTCGGTGGAGCTGTAGGTCACCGACTCCAGCACCGACTGGTAATGGGCGATCGTGTCCTTGCCGGTAAGGGTGAGCACACCGGTGCTGGCATCGTAGCTCGCCTTGATGCCGGTGCCGGTGGTCACGGCGGCCAGCGTATCGCCGCCGAAGAAGCCGGAGCCGATCGTCACCGTCGCGCCGGTCAGGGTGCCGCCGCTGTCGGGGTCGTTCAGCGTCAGCGCACCGTCAACCACCACGGCGGGCCCCTGCTTCGTGTAGGTCACCGTGTTGCCGGCGCCGGCCACGCTCGGCGCCACGTGCGTCGCATTCACGGTGCTGACCGTGCTGATTGCGCTGCTGGAGGTGGCGACGCCGTCATTCACCGCCCAGCTGATCGTCCGCAGCGTGTTGCCGCCTTGCGTCGGGTCGCCATTGCTCGGGGTGAAGCCGTAGGTGATCGACGCCAGCGCCGCCTGGTAGTTCACCAGGCTTGCCGTCCCGGTCAAGGTGAGCGTGCCGGTCGCGGCGTTGTAGCTGCCGGAGATGCCGTTCTGGTTGGCGAAGTTGAGCAAGTCGCCGTTGATGAAGCCGCCGCTGATCGACACCGTGGCGCCGGTCAGTGTGCCGCCGCTGTCGGGATCGCTCACGGTCACGCCACTGTCGAGCGGCACTGGCGAGCCGCCGCCGGTGAAGGTGGCTGTGCCGCCGGCGGCCACGCTCGGCGGCACATGCACGGTGGTCAGCGTGCTCGTCGCGCTGCTCGAGTTGGCGACGCCGTCATTGGCGACCCAGCTGATGGTGCGGCTGGTATGGCTGCCACCGCCCGTCGGTTCGCCGTTGGCGGGGCTGAAGCCGTAGGTGATGGAGTCGAGCGCCGCCTGATAGTTCGCCAGGCTCGCCGTCCCGGTCAGCGTCAGCACGCCGGTCGCGGCGTTGTAGCTGCCGGTGATGCCGTTCTGGTTGCCGAAGTTGAGCGTATCGCCGGCGATGAAGCCGCCGCTGATCGATACCGTGGCGCCGGCCAGGTTGCCGTTGCTGTCGACATCGCTCACCGTCAACGCGCCGTCGAGCGTTGCCGCCGGACCGCCGCCGGTGAAGGTTGCGCTGGCGCCCGCCGCCACGCTCGGCCCGACATGCACCGTGTCGAGGGTGCTGGTGGCGGCGCTCGAGCTGGCGACGCCATCATTGGCGACCCAGCTGATGGTGCGGCTGGTGTGGCTGCCGCCGCCGGTCGGATCGCCGTTGGCCGGGCTGAATTTGTAGGTGATCGAGTCGAGCGCCGCCTGGTAGTTCGCGAGGCTGGCGGTGCCGGTCAGCGTCAGCACGCCGGTCGCGGCGTTGTAGCTGCCGGTGATGCCGCTCTGGTTGGTGAAGTTGAGGGTATCGCCGGCGATGAAGCCGCCGCTGATCGACACGGTGGCGCCGGCCAGATTGCCGTTGCTGTCGACATCGCCGACCGTCAAGGCGCCGTCGAGCGTTACCGCCGGACCGCCGCCGATGAAGGTTGCTGTCGCGCCGCCCGCGATGCTCGGTGCCACATGCACGGTGTCGACCGTGGTCGTGGCCGGGCTCGAGTTGGCGACGCCGTCATTCGCCACCCAGCTGATGGTGCGGCTGGTATTGCCGCCACCGCCAGTCGGGTCGCCGTTGCCCGGGCTGAAGCTGTAGGTGACCGAGTTGAGCGCGGCCTGGTAGCTCGCGACGCTCGCGCTGCCGCTGAGGGTGAGGACGCCGGTGGCGGCGTCATAGCTGCCGGTGATGCCGTTCTGGTTGCCGAAGTTGAGCGTGTCGCCGGCGATGAAGCCGCCGCTGATCGATACCGTGGCGCCGGCCAGCACGCCGCTGCTGTCGGGATCGCTCAGCGTCAGAGCGCCATCGAGCGTTACCGGCGCGCCACCGCCGATGAAGGTTGCGTTGGCGTCGGGGACCACGCTCGGCGCGACATGCACGGTGTCGAGCGTGCTCGTGGCCGGGCTCGAGTTCGCGACGCCGTCATTCGCCACCCAGCTGATGGTGCGGCTGGTATGGCTGCCGCCGCCGGTCGGATCGCCGTTGCCGGGGCTGAAGCTGTAGGTGACCGAGTCGAGCGCCGCCTGGTAGCTCGCCACGCTCGCGGTGCCGCTCAGCGTCAGGACGCCGCTCGCGGCGTCATAGCTGCCGACGATGCCATTCTGGTTGGCGAAGTTGAGCGTGTCACCGAGGACGAAGCCGCTGTTGATAGACACCGTAGCGCTCGACAGATTGCCGCCGCTGTCGGGATCGCTCACCGTCAGCGTGCCATCGAGCGTTACCGGCGCACCGCCGCCGATGAAGGTTGCGTTCGCGTCGGGGACCACGCTCGGCGCGACATGCACGGTGTTGAGCGTGCTCGTGGCCAGGGTCGAGTTCGCGACACCGTCATTCGCCACCCAGCTGACGGTGCGACTCGTGTTGCTGCCGCCGCCCGTTGGGTCGCCGTTGCCGGGGCTGAAGCTGTAGGTGATCGAGTCGAGCGCCGCCTGGTAGCTCGCGACGGTGGCGGTGCCGCTCAGCGTCAGCACGCCGCTCATGGCGTCGTAGCTACCGGTTATCCCATTCTGGTTGCTGAAGGTGAGCGTATCGCCGGTGGTGAAGCCGCCGCTGATCGACACGGTGGCGCTGGTCAAATTGCCGCCGCTGTCGGGATCGCTCACCGTCAACGTGCCATCGAGGGTCACCGGCGCGCCGCCGCCGGTGAACGTCGCCGTGGCGCCGGCGCCCACGCTCGGCGCGACGTGCACGGTATTCAGCGCGCTCGTGACGCTGTTCGAGTTGGCGGCGCCGTCATTGGCGACCCAACTGATGGTGCGGCTCGTGTTGGCGCCACCGCCTGTCGGATCGCCGTTACCGGGGCTGAAGCTGTAGGTGACCGAGTCGAGCGCGGCCTGGTAGCTTGCGAGGCTCGCCGTTCCGGCCAGCGTCAGGACGCCGGTCGCGGCGTCATAGCTGCCGGAGATGCCGTTCTGATCGGTGAAATTGAGCGAGTCGCCAGCGATGAAGCCGCCGCTGATCGACACGGTGGCCGCGGTCAGGTTGCCGGTGCCGTCGGGATCGCTCACCGTCAACGCGCCATCGAGCGTCACCGCCGGACCGCCGCCGGTAAACGTCGCCGTCGCGCCGGCTAGGACGCTCGGTGCCATGTGGACGGTCACCGTGCTCATCGCGGCATTGCTGCGCAGCACGCCGTCGCTGACCGTCCAGGTCAGGCTGCGCTGTCTATCGGCGCCGGAACTGGTCGGGTCGGCGCTGGTCGAGCTGAACGCCACCGTCTCCAGCACCTGTTGATAGTGCGCGGCCGTGTCGGCGCCCCCGCCGTATTTGCCGTAAGCGTGTCGCCGGCCAGGAAGGTGCCGCCGGTGATCGCCACGCTGGCGCTGGCGAGGTTCTGGCCGCTCGAATCCGCGGCGGCGGCGCCGGCATCGACGGCGACTGCAGCGCCATTCTGCGTGAAGACTGCGTCGCCGCCGGCGGTGACCGTCGGCGTGCTCTCGAAGAAGAGATTGGCGGGCTTGGTGGCGTTGGTGACGCCGGAAATCGTCGACGCCTCGAACACCGTCGTCAGCGGGTGGGATCCATCGAGATAGCCGACCTGGATGCTGCCGCTGACCGCGGAGGAGCTGTTCGGATTGTCCGTGGCATTCGCCACATAGAAGAGCCCGTCCGGCACATCGAGGACAATGTTCGCCGGCGCACCGCTGCTGCCCACGGTATAGAGAGTATTGATCGCGCCGAGCGTAGCCGTCGCGGTCGCGCCGGAGCCGGTGACGGTGAATGCAGAGCTGAAGATGAAATTATGGTTCTGGTGGCTGGTGTCGACGGTGGTGAAGTAAAGCATGCCGTGCGCCGGATCGACGGCGATGCCGCTGAGCAACCCGTTGTTGGTGCTGACGCCGACGGCGGCAAGTTGGGTCGCGCTGAGGAAGCTGACCGCGCCGGTCGTGAGATTGGCGACGCCGAGATTATCGACCTTGCTTCCCTGACCCGCCTGGTCCGTGAAGAAGACCAAGTTGTCCTGCAAGTCCAGCGCGAAGTTCCGCGGCGCGTCGAGGGCCGTGCTCGGGAACGACACCACCTGCGTGAGGCCGGTGCCGGTCTCGCTGATCTTGAAGATGCCGGTCTGGGTGGCAAGGTTCTTGCCGGTGCTTGTGTCTCTGACGCCTTGGGCGAAGTAGAGTTCGCCGCTCGCAGCGTCGAGCTGGAGCCCGGATATGTAGGCGTTGTTGGCCCGAAACGTGGTCGCGTCGAAAGTCAGGGCCGGGCCGACATAGATCGGGGTCGGGTCCAAGGCGCCGGTGGCGGTACTGCCTTCCAAGATGACGTTGTTGCCGCTGGCATCCTGGTTGGCGACGAAGTATTTGCCGCGCGCCGCATCGACGACGATGCCCGTCACCGTCTCCAAGCCGGAGGTATTGGGCAGGGCGGTGAACCAGATCTGATCGGTGAGGATGTCGTTGAAGGCCGCGAGCGTCGCGGCGGTGAAGGGATTGCCGACGTCGATCGAGCCGAGCTGCACGTTGAGGTTCCAGCTGCCGCCCTGATCGGCGGCGCCGACGAGATGCGAGGCCGCGGCGATATGCGCGCCGCCGGTCGCCATCGACATCTCGACCATGAAGATGTCGCCCGCCGCGCCCTGGCCGACGTCGCAACCGTACAACAGGATGTCGCCACCGGGCTTCAGCGCAGCGCCGATGGCGGCGAGCGGCTGCGAGAACTGGTTTATGTCGTTGGCGGCGAGGATTGTGCTGCCGAGCCGAATGGTGCCGTCCTCGCCATGCGAGACGATGTGGATGGCATCGACATTGTGCTCGTCGTGGCTGGCGAGCCAATCGGCGATCTGCTTCACGCCGTCCGTGTTGGCATCGAGGACGACGACCTCCTCGCCCGGCTTCACGCCGGCGGCGAGGATCTGATAGTCCGGCACATGTGGATCGATGAAGACGATCTGATGGCCGCTCGAGCTGTCGGCGGGCGCGGCGCCGGTCACCGCCAGCGGCGCCAAGCCGGACACCGCCGTACTCGTCGTCGCGTTCATATCGGTGGCGGCGGCCGTGGTGGAATCAGTGGGATGAGTCGGATCGAGGACCGTGATTGCGACCGCGGCGCCGGCCGCAGCGTCGTACATCACGCGCGGCTCGAGCGCCATCACGCCGATCGAGCGTCGGCGCGCGCGCTTGGACGTGTTGATCCGATTCGAATTTGCTGTTCCATCCGGCATCGCACTCTCCGCTCAACGCGCTAGACCTCTGGGGAGATTCCCACGTCAGCCCTAGTTCCGTTGCATCGAAGGATCTGGCCACGCCGCGACCGGCGCTGTTCTTGTTGCGCGATCAGCGGTCTGACCGCTCGGCGCCACAGATTGAGCGTGAGAGGCTGGTTTGGGTCAACGTGATTCGCTTTGCATTGCGCGCGGATTCTTCAGGCATTTAGCCGGTCTTGCTTGAATCGAGGAAGTTGGCGGGCTGGCGCTGCTGAAAGCGGGCATATATTTAACCGCGTGCTAACCGTCCACGACGCTGGCGCCGCACATTCCGCGAGAACGAAGCGCGCAGTCCCCGCTGCGACATCGTCGGCGTCTTCCATCGCGTTCTGTCGCCGAAAGGCCTCTCGGCGAGGCGGGCCAAAACCGGTCCACGTCCGCGCTCATCTCTGACCGCGAGGGGTCATGACGTAGAGGCTTCGCCTCAATCCTTCGAGGCCGGGCATGTCGCTGCCGTCGTCGTCGCCTGCGCCCTCTGGCGCAGCACGTTGCGCAGGGGTAGCGGCCGCCTGCTTCCAGCCCGACATGATATAGGCGACCGCGCTGCTCAGCGTGCTCACATCGAACGCCGCCAGATGCGCCGGCTCGGGATCGAGGCCCAGCGTCGCATAGATTCGACCAAGCGCGGCTTGCAGATCGGCATAAGTCTCGTATTGCCGCAACTCCGAGTTCGCCGCGTAGACCTCCGCCGCGACGCGCTCGAGCACGCTTTGCGCATCGGCGGCGGTCCGGTTCGACACTTGGGCGTAGATGCGCTGATCGACTCCGCTCAGCTCTCGCGCTCGCTTGTACTCCTTCCCGGTGTAGACGTATTGCTCGTAGGCGATATGCAATTTGGTCAGCACCGCCATCGCCACGGCCTGGCGGCGCAGCTCGGCGAGCTTCTCCGAATCTCCCCCCAGGCGCAGCACGGCCGGCGCCGACAGCAGATTGAGCAGGTTCCAGCTCACCCGCTCGGCGCCTTCCGCCCACCAATGGTGCACGAGGAAGCTGTTGCTGTCGAAATTCCCCGCATAGCTTAGATTGACGCCGGGCAGGAGCTTCAGCATCGATTTGTGCGTCTCGTCGACGCTGATCCGCGTCTCGTAGCTGAGTTCGCGCAGTTCGGGATTGCGCATCATCGCCACCTGCTCCAAAGCAGCGACGGATTGCTCCAGCGGCTCATAGGTCATCGCCGCCGCCGCGGGGATTCGCACAATGAAGTCTTGCCCCGGTGGCACGTTGATGAGCGCGGCGAGCTCGGTCTTCGCGAGCTGCAGCTTCTGGCGCACGCTTTCGAGCTGGCGCAGCAGATCGAGCAGCGTGCGCTGATAGCGCAGCGCATCGAGCGGCGCGCGAAGGCCTTCTCTCTCGACCCGCCTCGAGCGCCCGAGCGCCTCGTCGGCATCGTGGATGGCGGCGTCGATCTTGCCGCCGAGCGCTTGCGCGCTGGCCGCACGCCAGAAGGCGGCGCGCACGTCCTGCAGCAGGTTTTGCGCCACTTTGCGGCGGTGCTCCTCGGCGATGAGCGCGCGATTGGCCTGCTGGCGCGCGGCGAAATAGCTGACGCCGAAGTCGAGGATGTTCCAAGATAGGGTTAAATCCGCCACCACCCGGTTCTTGTCGAGCGCGGTCGACGGCACCAGCGATTGCGCGCCCGTCGCAATCGAGCGGCTTGAACTGGCTTCGGTATTGTTGCGGGTGAGATAGCCAGCATCGGCGGTTAGCTTCGGCAGCAGGTCGAAATTGCCGACTTCGAGACCATCATAGGCGACCGCCTGCTCCATCAGCTTGGCACGGCGATCGAGATTGTATTTGAGCGCCCGCGCATACGCTTCCTGCAGCGTTAGCGGATGGGTTAGCGGCTCTTGGCCGGCGAACATCGCCTGTCGATCAGCTGCCGCCTGCGCGATGATTTCAGCGTCGGTGATGGGATGGGGCTGCACGACGCAGCCCGCGACCAGGAAGGCCGCCGCGCCCGGCAAGAGCGCGACGCGCCGAATCCTGCGCACTCCTGCCGCGTCAGATCTTGCCAAGCTGCCCCCCAACGAGAACCGACCGCCCGCAGTCGGCGTCGCACGATGTCAAATCGGTCCAGTATGCGGGTGCTTCGTCGAAAGACGGTTAATGCGCTCGCCTGCCCACGCGGCGCTGCCGAGTTGCCACTGGCCGCCTTGTACGCGGCCTAAGTATTTGAGTTGTTTATTATTTTTACTGATTGTGAGGAAGCACGATCAGCGTTACTTGCAGGGCTTGGGTGTCCGGGTCCCTCGCCTTCCCGAGCCGACCTAAAGTTCGCCGCAGGCCGCGGGACGAGGTTTCGACTTGAGACCCGTGCGGCGTGCCGCGCCGAGAAGGAGGACGTCGAGCATCGCCCAAGGGCGCAGGCGCTCTGATAACCTGAAGATTATCGCAAGGTGACGTGGCCGGCGGCCGGTGCCGATGCTCGCCAAAACATACGTACTTGCAGCGACGCGGAAGAGCGGTGCCGCAAACGACACCAGGAATACGAGAAAGGCGAGCGGCGAAAGGTCGTGATCAATCAGCCCGGCCACCCCCGATTCGATGAGCGCCGAGTGGCTCAGACCCTGCAGTTCGATTCCCATCAGGGGATAGCTTTGCGCAAGGGTGAAGAGCAGCACGGCAGTCACCGCCAAAGGCAGTACGGTTTCACAAGCTGCTCGGCCGTGTCCGAATGAGGCATGGCAGCGCCGGCACGCGCGGCGATGACCATCCGATGATGGGGACAGCAGCTGGAAGAGCCCGCAATCAGGGCATTCGATCCAATGAGTCGCCGGGTCATCATCCGGACTATCGGAACGAGGTGGCGGGCGAGAAAGCGCGCGTAGAGTCACGGCGGATGCGACGCGGTGAAAGTGATGCTATCCCCGACGATGCGCAGCGCGGCAATGGTCATTTTACTCTTCAGTCCAACTGGACCTGATGCCAGGGCGAGTACCACGCGAGTACCACGCGCGTCCCAGATCCGCCCCGCTGTGAGACCTAGATCTCGATGCGGATGTACAGCTTCCCCTGGGCTCAGCATCCGCAATCTTGCTAACATCGGTCGCGTGCTGGGCCGAGTGAAGTCTGCCAAATCCGGCCAAATCGTTGTGAAGCGGACGGTCTCCAACAATGAGGATGCTGCCGTGGGTACGACGGCGCAGCCTCTATGCCCAGCACCCTGCATTCTCGCCAGCATGACACGGACATCGAATGGATCCAGCTCGACGAGGCTCGTTGAGGAGCCGTCTCGCGGATTGCAGGTGGGCAGTCTCAAACCCCGACTCACCAATCAGATCGCGTCAAGCAGATCGGTTGCGCGTCGCGATTTCTTCCGATGCGCGCGCTCGGCTCGCGGCAACGTGAACACGCGTGCTGACGGTCAGCTGAGCGACACTGCGACTAGATCCCGCTGCAGCGCGGTCTATCGATCGGGTGGTCTCGACAGGAAACGATGATGGTACCGCGATATCAGAAAAGCGCTGCGTGGCTTGTCGCCATGCTCGCGCTGCTGCTACAGCTAAGCCCGTTA
>WNFN01263669.1_pt1 | contig 21199 bp, 18 predicted proteins | sample 5400161 | NCBI WGS metagenome assembly WNFN01 (sample SAMN13153353, study PRJNA577476) | soil metagenome | isolation source: 80 cm saprolite on Douglas fir-dominated hillslope | place: USA:California | collected 2013-09-17 | reverse complement strand
TTCCTGCCTCGGCCGCTTTTGGCAGGCTGCTTGCACCGCCCGAGAGGAGCAGCCACTCGTATCTGGAGGATTTGAATGAAAAATCGGTTTCAGTTTTTTTCGTTTGTTCTTACGTTGGGCGCACTCCTCGGCGTCATGACCTGGGGCAGTTCGCTTCTCGCGCAAGAACCGGCGCCGCAGACGCAGCAGCCAATGCCGGAATCGCAGCAATCGCCACAGCAGCAGCCACCGGCAGCGCAGGCGCCCGACTCGTCGGCACAGCAGACTCCGCAGCAGCCGTCGGACCAGGCACCTTCGGGACAAGCCGGACAGCAAAGGTCAGATAGCCAGGCTCAGTCCGATTCCGCTAGCGGTCAGACGTTCACCGGAACGATCGTGAAACAGGGCGACAAATACATGTTGCAGGATGCCGCGAGCGGCACCACCTACGACATCGACCATCAGGACGAAGTAAAGAAGTTCGAAGGCAAGAAGGTCAAAGTGCGCGGCACTCTGGATTCAACCGGCAAGAAAATCCTTGTGCAGTAACTGTAAGACGGAACACAGGAAAAAGAGCTTTCCACGCACGCAAGGGGACACGGAGAACGCGAAGGAATGCAATGCTTTTCCTTCGTGAACCTTCGTGTCTTTTGTGTTGAGAAGGAACTGCTGCTAGATTCTCTTCACGATTCTCCCCGCCAACACTAGAAATCTTTGAAAGCGAGCTCACCCCATCTCGTAGAACACAAATTCCTCATTTATCGATAAGCCACAGCAGGGCCGCGGGGTTCGCGGGCAAGAGTGCCCGCGCCAGACAAACCTCGTTCAAACAGTGCCTCCGGTCGGGGATTGGCTGGCTCTTGAAGCGTATAATTTTCCGGTTTGCGGTTGTGAGGAGTTTTTGCCGTCATGGAAAAGGCTACGCAATATGAGTTGCAGTTGGCCCGGCGGATGTCGCGGCTCGGTACCGAGACCGCCTTCGAGGTCTTGAACAAGGCGCGTGCCTTGGAGCGACAGGGCAAAAGTATTATTCATCTGGAGATTGGTGAGCCTGATTTCGACACGCCGTCGAACGTCGTTGAGGCAGGCGTGGATGCGCTGCGAAAGGGTTGGACGCACTATGGGCCATCGGCTGGCTTGGCGGATCTACGGCAGACCCTTGCTGAGTACGTGAGTCGGACGCGCGCCGTCAAAGTTTCGAGCGATGAAGTGGTTGTTGTCCCAGGCGGTAAGCCTATTATTTTCTTTGCAATCCTAGCCTTAATTGAGGAAGGCGATGAGGTTATCTATCCAAACCCTGGATTCCCGATTTATGAGTCGATGATCAACTATGCGGGTGGGCGGGCCGTTCCCATCCACTTGCGCGAAGAGCGAGATTTTTCGCTGGACGTGGACGAGCTAGCGTCGATCATCAGTGACCGCACTAAGTTGATCATTTTGAATTCGCCGCAGAATCCCACCGGCGGTGTGCTGGAGCGGAAAGAGATTGAGCAGATTGCGAAGATCATTGGTGATCGCAACATCATGGTGTTGTCGGATGAAATCTATAGCCGCCTGCTCTTCGATGGAGGCCAGCACTTCTCTATCATGTCAGTACCGGGGATGCAGGAGCGCACGATTCTTCTTGAAGGATTCTCGAAGACTTACGCCATGACCGGTTGGCGCATGGGATACGGCGTGATGCGGCCCGATCTGGCGGCGCATATCACGCGGCTAATGACGAATTCGAATTCGTGCACCGCAAGCTTCACCCAGGTGGCGGGGATCGAGGCCATTCGCGGCGACCAGAGTTCGGTGGATCGCATGCGCAGCGAGTTCCAACGCCGACGCGATGTGTTCGTCGCGGGTCTGAACAAGATTAAAGGCTTCTCTTGCCGCATGCCAAAGGGCGCGTTTTACGTCTTCCCTAACATCACGGGCACGGGATGGAGGTCGAAGCCGCTGGCTGATGCACTGCTGGAGCAGGCTGGAGTGGCAGCGCTCTCCGGCACGGCATTCGGCGAGTTTGGGGAAGGATATCTGCGCTTCAGCGTGGCCAATTCGCTCGAGAACCTCCAGCAGGCATTAGAGCGGGTTGATCAGTGGACCAAAAAGAATTTCTAGGAGTTGCCCGGCCCCTCGTTTCGTAGCTTCCTTCGGTGAGTGAAAAGCTTTCAGTTGCTGACTAGAGACACTTATGCCAAAGAAGGCCCCAAAAACGAACAATGAAGCCGACAGCTAGCCGTCCCTACATGCCGGGATACGGCTTGCCCGATGCCAGCAAAGGGCTGCTTCCATGGGCGTGGGCGGAGCAGCGTCTGAAGAAATCGCACAACTACTGGATCACGACCGTTAAGCCCGACGGATCGCCGCACACGATGGTGGTGTGGGGCCTGTGGCAGGACGGCCGGCTGGTTTTCAGCACGGGCAGCAAGTCGCGCAAAACACGCAACCTGGCCCAGAACAAAAACTGCGTGGTGTGTACGGAGCACGCCCACGAGGCGGTCATCCTCGAGGGCACGGCGGAGGTTGCCGATGTGCCGGCGCGCCGGAAATTACTTTCGAACTACGACCGCAAATACAAGTGGGACATGTCGGCGATGAAAGAGGATATTTTGTCGATGAAGGAACCGGTCTTCGCCGTGCGTCCACGGGTGGTATTTGGACTGTGGGAGAAGGAATTTATGGGCAAGTCTACGCGCTGGAAGTTTGAATAGTGTGGCGCGGGACAGTGTTTCCGCGAAGTTGGTCTGTCAGTCCCGCTCCGTCCCACCGTTAACGCGATGCGCCTTAAGTTTGCTGCCGGCGGTTTCGCGGGCAAGAGTGCCCGCGCCACATGTGTCTATTCTTTGGTCCCTGCATTGTGATCTCCCGCGCGGGTCGTCTTCCCACTTATGATATTTTCGAGGGTTCGCGATATAGGGGCTTTGTTCGGGCGATCAATGTGCCTGCAAGCGTTCCGAAAGAAAATCATGAGCAATAAATTTCGTGTCTTTGCCACCTGTGACATTGGTCCTGCGATTGAGCTGTTGCGCAAGCGAGGTTACGACGTTGGAGTTTATCCGCACCCGGAAGCGCCGCCGAAAAACCTGATCATCGACAAGGTGAAGTCCGGCGTTGATGGTCTGATCACGACGCTCCGCGACCAGATTGATGCGGAAATATTCGAGGCGGGCAAGAATAGCTTGAAAGTAGTGGCGCAGATTGCTGTCGGTTTCGACAACATCAATCGAGCTGACGCGAACAAATACAGAATTCCCTTTACTCACACCGCCGACGTCCTGACCGAAGCCACGGCTGAATTTGCCTTCTTCATGATGGGAACCCTGGCGCGGAAGATGTGGCCGGCTGAACATCTCACACGCGAGAACCAGTGGAGCTACTGGCATCCATACTTGCCTTTTTTGGGCGACGAGGTCACGGGCAAGACCATCGCGATCATTGGCACAGGGCGCATCGGGCTGGCCATGATCAAGAAGTGCGCCGGTTTCGACATGAACGTGCTCTGCTACGACCCGGCGTATGAGAACCATGCTTACGTGAACGCGATTCAGGAGACCTTAGATTTGCGTCACGCGCGCGGTATCTCGAAAGAAAAGAATTGGATCAAATATGTTCCGTTCGAGCAGGCGCTGCGCGAGGCCGATTTCGTCAGTGTGCACGTCCCGCTGCTGCGCCCGGGAGAGAGCACCACTCCCACCTATCATTTGTTCAACGAGCAGACTCTTTACATGATGAAACCGACGGCGTTTCTGGTGAATACCTCGCGCGGCCCAGTGGTGGACGAAGCAGCGTTGGCGAGGGCCCTGCGGGAAAACTGGATTGCCGGCGCCGCACTGGACGTCTACGAAGAAGAGCCGCTGCCGGCGGACTCACCGTTGCGCGATCCGGCGATTGCCGATCGTTGCCGTTTGCTGCCACACTTCGCCAGCGCGGGGCGAATCACTCGGCTCTCAACCGATCCCGACAAGGGGATGGCGGGGCGTTGCGTGCAAGGGCTAATCGATGTCCTCGAAGGCAACTATGGCGGAGACGTCACCAAGATGCCCTACGTGGTGAACAGGGAAGCGTTCGGAAAGTAAAACAGAGTTTTACTCGGTCGCGCCTGCCTAGCAGTTCCGCGTTATCGGGCGCCACCCTTCGCGCGGGGGGCAGTTTCCTTGACCGAAGGGATTGAAACCGTCACACAGGAAAGCTAAGATCTGAATGTTTTCCGAACGCACCAACTGGAAGCTGGCACACAATCGTTTCACGCAAGCGTTGGATGAAGTGCGCGCTGCCGGTGCAACGGTCTTCGATCTGACGGTCTCGAACCCTACGCGGGCGGGGCTGCGTTATGACGAAGCGGCCATTGTGGGAGCATTGGCGTCGCCGCGATCGCTTGACTACGATCCTCAACCCAAGGGACTGCGTAAAGCTCGTGAGGCCGTCGTGGGCTATTACACCGACGCGCACAGAGTGCACGACCTGGACCCAGAGCAATTGGTGTTGACCAGCAGCACGAGTGAGGGATATTCGTACGTCTTTCGCCTGCTCTGCAATCCGGGCGATGAGTTACTGGTACCGCAGCCGAGCTATCCGCTGTTTGAATTTCTTGCCGACCTGCAGGACGTGAAACTGGCGCCGTATCCGCTGATTTATGACCACGGCTGGCAGATGGATTTCCATTCGATGCGGAAGGCGGTCTCCCCAGGAACGCGCGGGGTTGTGGTGGTGCATCCCAACAACCCGACAGGCTCCTATGTTCAGCCGCACGAGGCTGAACTGTTGAATTCATTCTGCCGTGAATACGGGCTGGCGCTGATCGCCGATGAGGTGTTTCTAGACTACGCGCACGACGGAAAATCTCGCGGAAGTTTTGCTGCCAACCGGAATGTATTGACCTTTACATTGAGCGGGCTGTCGAAAATCTCGGGACTACCGCAGATGAAACTGGCTTGGGTGATGACCAGCGGACCACCAGAGCAAGCGACGGCCGCGATGGCGTGCCTGGACGTGATTGCGGATACGTATCTCTCGATGAGTGCGCCGATCCAGTGGGCGGCACCGGTACTGCTGGATCAGCGAACCAGCATTCAGCGGCAACTGATGGATCGAGTTCTAGCAAATCTTGAGGAGCTCGACCGCCAGCTTGCCCGACAAAAGATTTGTCAGCGTTTGAGCGTGGAGAGCGGATGGTACGCAATCCTGCGAGTGCCGGTGACGAAGTCGGATGAAGAGCTGGCGATCGAACTGTTGCGGGAAAGGGCGGCGCTGGTTCATCCCGGACATTTTTTTGATTTTCCTAGCGATGGATATCTGGTCTTGAGCCTGATCACGCCGGCAGAGGAGTTTGCGGAAGGCGCACGACGGCTATTGGAATGGGTAGGACGAAGCTAGAAACTGACTATGCGTTCCAGACCGCGCCCAGGATTTGTCTGGTGATCCCGCCGGAGTTGGGTGCCGACAGACAGCGAGAGCGATCAGCGTTTTACCAAGAAGGGATTACTTTCGCGTTCGTCCCCAATCGTGGTGAGTGGGCCGTGGCCGGGGACCACGATCGTGTCGTCCGGCAAGGCTAGGACGGTTGAGTGCAGCGAATGCATAATCTTTTGGAGCGACCCGCCGGGTAGGTCTGTGCGGCCAATGGAGCCGGCAAAGAGAGTATCGCCGGCAATCAGCTTCTTGTCGGCAGCAAAGTAGAGGCAAATGCTTCCTTCTGTGTGCCCCGGTGTATGCAGGATGGTGGCGTTGTGTGCACCAGCGCTGACCGTTTCGCCCGTTCCGACGCTGTGATCGATCTCAACCTTGCCGGGAGGGGCTACGCCGATCCAGGTGGCTTGTACATCGAGCATGTTCAGCAGGGCATAGTCGTTCTGGTTCAGCAGTATCGGCGCCCCGGTGGCAGCGCGCAGTTTCATCGCTCCACCAACATGGTCAATGTGGGCGTGGGTGATGACGATCTGCTTCACCTTAAGATCATGCTTGCGGATGATGGCGAGCACGTCTTCAATGTCGTCGCCGGGGTCAATGACCATGGCTTCGCGCGTGGCCTCGTCGCCTACAATCGAGCAGTTGCACTGCAGCGGGCCGACGGCGATGATTTCGTGGATCATTGGTCTATTGTACGAGGGTCTATTGTACGAGCTCGGGGGTGCCGGGTCGCGAGGGCAACTCCAGTGATGCGTTCTAAATCTCATAGACCACTCTGGATGCGAGGTCACAGGAACGGAGTCAATCGCCGGGATTCCGTCGAGCGTCCTTCCTGTCCTTTGTCGTTGTTTAGACTTGTCCTGGCGCTCCTCTGGCGAGACAATACCCCAGCGTACTTCGGGAGGTTCAGTGGCAGCAAAATACCGTCAACATGGATATCAGGACCGCGATGAAAAACCGCGCCGCGAGTCCGGAGAAAAGTCAGGTGCGGCGCCACCGAAGAAAGACAACACCTTTGGACCGAAGCCCGTGAATTTGCCGGGCACGCGCGCAATTTCCCGCTGCACGCAGTGCGGCACGGTACTCCAGGGAATGCCACCCAGCGAAAAGTGTCCGAAGTGCGGCTTCGAACTTCATTCCTGTAAGCAGTGCGCGTACTTTGATCCGGGCAGCCGGTTTGAGTGCATGCAGCCGATTACGGAGCGTATTCCACGCAAAGACGTGCGTAACGAATGCAACTTCTACGAGATGCGGGTGACGCGGGAGAAAGAGACTTCAACGCCCGCCAGCTTGCGTCCCAATGATGCGCGGCAGGCCTTTGAGAATCTGTTTAAGAAGTAGTTGCCGCGAAAAGGGAGGCTTGAGCCAGCCGTGAGCCTTGAGCCTGTCGTAAGCGGCTGTCCTCACTCACGGTTTCTGCGTGGGCCGTAGAAGAATTTCGCTCACAAATGACTGCGGAGCCTGCGTCACCAGCATTGCCACCACGTGAGCCACGTCGTCCGGCTGGAGCAATTTGGCCGGGTCTTTGCCGGTGTGAGGACTCAAATCGGTATTGACCGAGCCAGGGCAGACGACGCTAACCCGAATGTTGTGGCCACGCAGCTCTTCCGCTACTGAGTAGCTCAGCCCGTTCAGTCCCCACTTTGAAGCGGCGTAAGCCGCGCCGTTCGGCAGGGCGTTCTTCCCGGCAAGCGAAGAAACGTTGATGATGTGTCCTGAGTGAGATCGGATCATCCTGGGCGCGAAGGCGCGGATGGCATAGTAAACCCCCCGCAGATTCGTATTGAGAATCTGATCCCAGGATTCGGGAGGAAGTTCGTGCAGTGGACCGCCAAAACCTCCGACACCTGCGTTGTTAATCAGAATTTCAATCCGGCCGATCTTCTTTTCGATTGTCTGAGCTGCCGCTTCCACCGAGTGTAAATCGGAGACATCACAGGGAACCACTTCCGACCTGCCCTTTGCCTGGGCAATCGTTTTGGCGGTGGCTTCGAGTGCCGTCCTGGTGCGCCCGCATAGTGCGATGATTGCGCCCAAATCGGCGAGTTTACGGGCAATCGCAGCGCCGATGCCGCGGCCGGCGCCGGTAACGACTGCGATCTGTCCAGCCAAAGGTTGCCTGGTGTCCATAGTGAAGAACTCCTTGCAGATCGATCGGTCTCCGTGGAAGGTCCGGGTTGGGGCCATCCACGAAGGTTCATACCCGCATCTTAATAATAACGTGGAGGATGAGAGGGAAGTGGCTTGCCTTCGACGGAAGAGGTACTTATAATCCGGCAACCGGGAATAAGGGTCCTCCGCTTTCGTCTTTTAGCAGGTTGCTCTTTTCTCTCGGGCCCTGCCAGGAAGCCCGGCATTCCAGAGCAGGATCGAGGACGCCAGCGGTCCAGGCGGAATGCAGTCATTGTTGCGGCAAGAGAATACGTTTCCCGAATAGTAATTTCCCAAAGATCCTAAGGAGCCATACTGATGAAAAAGATTCTGGTCACGGTTGTGCTTGGGTTAGCGGTAGGGGCAGCCGGTCAGGATGCCGCGCAATCGGCGCAGCAGCCACAAGGACAGCCCGCACAAGGACAGCCGGCCGCGCCAACTCAGGCGCCGGTCATTAAAGATCCCGCCGAGTACAACGCCTACGTGGGTGCGGTGCAGCAGACAGATCCAGCCGCAAAGATCAGCGGCCTAGAGGCGTTTTTGACCCAGTATCCCAACAGCGTCATGAAAACCCAGGCGCTTGAGATTCTGATGGGAACCTATCAGCAGGCCGGGAACCAGCAGAAAACCATTGACACGGCTACGAAGCTGGTGGCGGCGGACCCGAACAATGTGCGGGCGATGGCGTTGTTAGCCTACTTCAAACGGCTCCAGGCTCAAGGCGGAGATCCTAATGCCAAGCAGCTCTTGGCGGATGCCAAGAAGTATGGCCAGCAAGGGCTGGACGCTTTGCCGAAGTTCTCCAAGCCCGAAGGAACCTCTGACGCTGACTTTCAAAAGATGAAGGATCAGATGGCAGGAATTTTCAACGCTGCAGTCGGTATCGCTGCGCTGCAGGACAAAGACTACGCGACGGCGGTCAAAGCTTTGCGAGTCGCGGCGGATGGGAACCCGCAGGATTTCAGCGTAGTCTATCCGTTGGCTCTGGCTTATCTGGGCCAGACTCCGCCGGATTACCTCAATGGCATCTGGTTTGCGGCGCGAGCTGCCGCGGTTGCGCCTCCTCAGGCTCAGGCGCAGATTGAGAAGTATGCGCGGTCGCAGTATGTGAAGTATCACGCCGGCGACGAGGGCTGGGCCCAGGTTCTGGCCGCTGCCAAAGCCAATCCGACGCCACCTGCGGGATTCACGATTAAACCCGCTCCGACTCCGGCCGAGCAAGCCCACAAGATGGTGCAGGACACGCCGCCCGACAAGATGGATTTTGCAACTTGGGAGTTCGTACTCTCCAACGGCTCGCAGGAAGATCGGGATGCGGTCTGGAACGCCATCAAGGGCAAAGCGGTTCAAATGACCGGTACGGTCTTCAAGGCGACGCCAACGCAATTTGAAATCGCCGGCAGCTCCGACGACATTGAGGCCAAGAAAGCGGATATTACCCTCAATTTCGAGGACACGATTCCGGCAAAGCTTATCCCGAAAGAAGGCGCAAGCCTGGATTTCCAGGGAGAGCCGGCCTCCTACACGCCCAATCCGTTCATGATGGTCATGGAAAAGGGCCGGTTGTTGAAAGCAGCGGCGCCAGCTCCGACCAAGAAGCCTCCCGTACATCACAAGCCAGCTACTCACTAAACAGTTTCGGAGTGAGGGAATAAGGCAGCCCCTGTGGGCTGCCTTATTTTGTTTGAGATGGAAAGAGTTTATTGCAAGTGGTGAGTGAATTGCCGTTCGGCTTAGCGCACAGCCTTCTTCTCCATGGTGACGGGGCGTGTGCTGCGAGGCGGACGTTTCACACCTTCGCGGAGTTGGCGCACGTCGATCTTCAACTCGCTGATGGTGCGGCTGAGGGTATTGCGGTGCATGCCAAGCTCACGTGCCGCCCGGCACTGATTGCCTTTGTTTTCCTGGAGCACGGTCAGAATAAAGCGCTTTTTAAATTCACGCACACCCTCGGAATAGAGAATGTTGCTCTTGTACATCTGCAGAATGAGTGCTTCCAATTGATCTTTCACGATGCGTTTCTCTTTTCTTTTCGTTGATGTCGTTGTGCCGCATCTACTTCGTAGGAGAAGCCGGCCTTCCGCTGAGATTTTGCGGAGCCCGATGCAGCAGGTCCAGACCCTGATAGAAGCGGCCCCGCAGTTCCGCCGGCGCTACCCAAATGGCGGCACGGCCCACGACCAGAAAATAAGGCGCCAGCTGAGAGCTCTCCAGCATTTTCGAAGTGGGTGTAAATGCCGTCAATCCCATCAGGATCACTGCCACCATCAGACCGCCCTTTAGTAGCCCAAGCACTCCCCCGAGAAAACGGTCAAAACCACTAAGGCCTGCCTCCTTCATCACCCAGCGCGCGATCCTGCCCGCTATCCCGAACACGAGCACAATCGCAAAAAAAATGACGAGGAAGCCAAGAATCTCAGCCAGCCATTCATTTTTCAAGAAAGATTCCAACCAAATGGAAAGACGCTGGTACTGCCACGCCGCCACAATGTAACCGACGATCAGGCCCGCCATACTCAAGGCTTCCGCGAAAAAACCCTGCATGGCCGCTGAAACAACATTAAGCACCACCAAAGCAAGAATGATCCAGTCCGCCGGGCTCATGCGCCTCTCCCGCGGTTTGCTGCTGCCAGACTAAACATCCAGCTTGCGCCCCGTAAGCCGCGAGTACGCCTCGACATACTTCTCGCTCGTCCGGCGCGCGACCTCCAGAGGCAGGGCTGGCGCCGGTGGTAGCTTATTCCAACGAATTTCCTCCAGGTAATCTCGAACAAACTGCTTGTCGTACGATTCCTGCGACCGGCCGGGAGAATATTTATCGGCAGGCCAGAAGCGGGAAGAATCCGGCGTCAGCACTTCGTCCGCCAGGGTAATGCCTTTGGCGGTGCGCCCAAATTCAAACTTGGTGTCGGCGATGATGATGCCGCGCTGACGGGCATAGGCAGCCGCTTTCTTGTAAATCTTCAGCGTGATGTCCCGGAGCTGGGCTGCGTCTTCAGAACCAACGATCTTGACCATCTGTTCGAACGAGATGTTTTCATCGTGACCACTGACCTCTTTTGTAGCAGGCGTGAAGATTGGCTCGGGGAAGGCATCCGACTCCCGCAACCCAGCGGGCAGGTCGATGCCGCAAACTTTGCCGGTTGCCTCGTATTCTTTCCAGGCGGAGCCTGAGATGTATCCGCGAACGACGCACTCCACAGGGAACATTTCTGCGCGCCGCACCAGCATGGAGCGTCTGCGCAATTGGTCGGCGTACTTGCGCACGGCTTGCGGATACTGCTCCACTTCAGCTGTGATCACGTGATTCGGCACAATGTCCGACAGAAAATCGAACCAGAAGAGGGAAATCTGGGTGAGGACTTGTCCTTTGTGCGGAATGCCGGTTCCGAGGACATAGTCAAAGGCTGAAATGCGATCAGTAGCAATGAAGAGCAGATGTTCGTCACCCAGGCGGTATACGTCCCTCACCTTGCCGCTGGCGTGGAGTTGAAGATCGGGGAAGTCAGTTTGCAGGAGAACGGAATCGAGAAGATCGGGGCTCATGATCTAAAGTTTACAGTCAGGGAGCGTTGCGTATTCTAGCTGGTCAGAAAATTTTGTCAACGGCTCTAATCACACTAGAGAAAAAAGGTTCTATCCTGCTGAGCGGAAAAATGTTGACAGTGAGTACAATCGTCGAAAACTGGCGTCTGGCACAGGATCTGGGACACTTAGATTGTGGAAAAGCTGAGGAGAAAGAGAACTCTGGGACTGTCGAGCGAATGGCTCGGAGCAGTCGCGCCCTCTTCAGTACTGACGATCAGTCAGCCGCCGGTGCCAGGAAAACGACCCGCGCAGTCGTCTAATAGAGGCGGAATCGAGACTTAAGTCTCCCTGCATCTCCGCGGCTAGGCAGCTCCAAAGCGCACCGAAACCAGTTTCGAGACACCAGGCTCCTGCATAGTGACGCCGTAGAGCACCGGAGCAATGCTCATCGTCTTCTTGCTGTGCGTGATGAGCACGAACTGAGTCTGCACGCTCATCTCTTTAACCAGGTCCGTGAAACGGCCGATGTTGGCTTCGTCGAGTGGCGCGTCCACCTCGTCCAGGATGCAGAAGGGGCTGGGCGCGTACTGGAATATTCCTACCAGCAGTGAGAGGGCGGTGAGGGCCTTCTCGCCACCCGAAAGCAGAAGTACGTTCTGCAAGCGCTTGCCTGGAGGCGAGGCTACGACGTCGATGCCACTCTCGGCGCTGTTCTCTTCGTCGGTCAGCTTCATGAAGGCGTGGCCGCCACCGAACAGCTTCTTGAACGTGGCCTGGAAGTTTTCATTGATTTTGGTGAAAGCTTCTTCGAATTTTTGCCGAGAGAATTCGTCGATTTCGCGGATAGTGGCTGTCGTATTCTCAATCGAGGAGATCAAGTCTTTGCGCTGGGTATCGAGGAAGGTATGCCGCTCTGCAGTTTCTTTGTATTCTTCGAGCGCCATCATATTGACTGGCCCCATGGCCTCGAGTTTCCCGCGCATCTCGCGATAGAGCTGATCTTCGGCTGCGAACTCTTCGCCCGTCACAATCGCTACCGTGGTATCGGCCATCAAAGCCGCGCGCTCCAGGCCGAGCTCGTTCAGGCAAGTCTCCGCCATGTGCTGCCCGTCGGATTGCAGCTTGGCAGCCGCGGCCGATAAATCGCCGCGACGATCGCGGGCCTGGTCCAGAAGCTGGCGGCTGCTGCGCAGGAGGTCCTCAATCTCGGCCAGTCGCGCCCGGATTTGTTCGGTTTCGAACTGCAGCAGGCCTTCACGTGCTTGTCCGGCATTGCGTTCTGCCTCCATGTCTGCGACTTGCTGCTTCAGTTGCTGGTTTTCGGCTTCCCGTTGCAACTTCTCAGCGGCCGACGCCTCAATCTGCGAAGCCAGGGCGTGAATTCGCTCGCCCATCTCGGAGAACAACGATTCAATCCGCTGCAACACAGCAGCGGCGGAGCGATGACGTTCTTCGAGCGTGGCCACGCGCGCTGCATGTTGCGATGTCGTCTGCGCCGCTGCTTCCCGCTTCTGCCGTAGGTCGGCGAGGGACGCTTGCGCGGCGGCGATCCGTTGCTCGAGCTCAACGCGCCCGTCTTCGAGCGCGGCAATCTCCGATTGTCTTGCCCCAATGATGCTCTCCTGCTCCGCCCGCTCTGCCGACAGGCGTCGCAGTTCGAGTCGCGAAACATTCAGACGTTCACTGACCCGCACCATCTCCGAATCGAGCTGCTGCAGCATGTGGCCAGAAGTCATGGCCTGACGCTCGGCCTCGCGCTTTTCACCGTCCAGACGGTCGAGCAGGGAAGTAAGATCCTTGATCTCGCGGCCCAGCGTTAGCACGCGCATTTCTTCTTGACGCAGAGCGCGTTCCAGGTCTTCCAGTTGCCGCAAAACCTCCCGCAGTTCGCGCTTCATGGAGAGTGGGCCCTCTGCGCGTTGCTTGCCGCCGGTAACGGTCACGTTGTGGAAGCACTCTCCAGATTGCGAGAGGAAGAAGGCGTCAGGATTTTCCAGCGCCAAGCTGCGCGCCACATCCGATCCCGGCACGATGTAGCCATCCCGAAGCTTCGGCAAGATCACTTCCAACGACTTGCCGAAGCCGTCAAGCACTCGAATCGTATGCTTCAGCGGGACGATGGATGCGGTGGGCGGCGCGCAGTGGGCCGCTTCGTCAAGCACAAAGGAGAACTTGGCTTGCGAGTCCTCGGGATGGACCAGGAACGTCGCGCGGCCATCCACATCCGTACGCAACAGGCGGAGCCCCTCGTCGGCCGCATCCCACGACTTGACGACGATGTAGTTCAGCTCATCGCGCAGAAAGTCTTCCACCACCCGCTCAAAGCGCGGCTCAACCTCGAGGAAGTCAGCCAGCACACCAACTGGAGCCAGGCCGCTTTGCATCACCCCCGACTGGAAGAGCCGGCGAACCGATTCTGTCGAGTATCCGTGCTCGGCAATGATGGCCTCAAGAGATCCTTTCTTGCCGAGCGCGGTGGCGTACTCCGCGCGAAGCAAGTCGAGGTGAGTCTTGGCCTTGGTTTCCTCCAGCCGCTTCGTATCGATCAGACGACGAAGCTGGCTGATTTCTTCGGTGATCCCGCTAACCCGCTGGCTGACGGTTTCGAATTCCAGAGCAAGCTGTCCCCGCTGGCCGCCGAAGGTCTCCACCTGCGTGGTGGCATTGCTGATCTCGGCTTCCAAACGCCGAGCCTCTCGGTCCGATCCCGCCAGCCGTTCTTCGGCCTGGGCCAGTTGATTGCGAAGCCGCGAAGCCGACGACACGATGTCGAAAATGGCGACGCGGGAATCTTCCTGCTGACGCTCAACTTCGGCCAGACCTTCGGCGGCTGCCGTGGCTTCCTGCTGGCAGCGACTCAGGTCGTTCTGGGCAGCGGCCAGATCGGCTGCGGCAGATTCCAGCACCTGCCGGTTGGAGTCACGTTCCCCTTCGAGAGCGGTGAGACGGTGACGCGCCTGTGCCAACTCTGCCTCGGATGAAGCCGAGCGCACCATCAATTCCGCGCACCGCTCTTCGTTGTGCCGGCACCGCGCATGTGAGCGATCGATTTCCAGAGTGATCTGGCTGATGCGCTCGCGGTTCTCGCGCTGCTCAGTTTCAAGGGCATAGCCACGCTGCGTCCGTTCACCCTGCTCTGCCTCGAATTGCTTCACGGACTCCGCGCGGTGTTGCATCTCCTCGGCCAGTGCGTTGAGCTGGGCGTCGAGCTCGGCGCTCTCTTGTTCGAGTGCGGCAAACTTGCTGGCCAAAACGACCCGCAGCTTGGCTCGCATCTCGTCGCGAAGCCGGGCATAGCGCTCCGCCTTTGCCGCCTGGCGCTTCAGTGAGTTCATCTGACGCGTAACTTCGTCGAAAATGTCGTTGACACGAGCGAGGTTTAACTTGGCGTCTTCCAGTCGCGCCTCGGCGAGCCGCTTCTTGGTTTTGAACTTCGTGATCCCGGCTGCCTCTTCAAGAATCGCGCGGCGGTCTGTGGGCCGGCTGCTGAGGATCTGACCGATGCGTCCCTGCTCGATGAGCGCATAGGACTCCGGTCCCAACCCGGTGCCCATGAAGAGTTCCTGAATGTCGCGCAGGCGGCAGAGCTTGCCATTCAACAGATATTCGCTGTCTCCGGAACGGAACAAGCGGCGCGTGACTACAATTTCGCCCGCGCGGAACTGCTGCTGGTTGAACTTGCGGCGGCGGATTTTCAATACTACGTGCGTCCCGTTGGTTCCTGCTGAAGTGGCGGGAGCAGGGGCAACGACAGAATGAACAGGCAGCGCGAAGACTGGTTCATCGTCAGGAAAAGCGACCGCCAGTGTATTTACCTTCGCCCGCGGAACTTCGACTTCCTCAGTCCTCCCCGGCTGGGCGTCTTCCACAGCGCGCTCGGTTTCGTCAGCGGCACGGGCGCGGATCGAGGCTTCATCCCAATCGTCGGCGATATTGCGTTCGAGGGCGGAGGGCATGTCCTCCTGAATTTCGATCTCGGTCGGCGCGTTGACGTCAGCCCCGCTGTAGGCCTCGGGATCGATCAGCGTCAGCGATACTTCCGCCATGCCGGTGGGCTTGCGGTCTCGCGTACCAGCAAAGATCACGTCTTCCATGCGGGAGCCGCGCAGAGTCTTGGCGGACTGCTCGCCCAGCACCCATGAAATGGCGTCTGCGATATTCGATTTACCGCAACCGTTGGGGCCGATGATGGCGGCTACACCGTCCCCGTGGAACTTGAGCTCGGTGCGATCACAGAACGACTTGAACCCGAGAATCTGGAGCTTCTTCAGTTTGAGCAACTTTGACTCCTTGGGACCTCTACTGCTACTGCGCATGTACTGCTACTGCGCATGCTGCGTTCGGCGAGTTTGCTGCCACAATCGCGGTCGCGGCCTGCCTTTGCAGGCGTCGGTGCGAGTGTTTACCAGGCAGATTCCTCCGCCACAGAAAACGATGCATGCTCAGACCAATGCCGTCCTAGGCCGGATAGGGCGGGCACAAATTTAAGCTACTGTAACGGCGAAATCGGGCCGGGGTCAAGCAATATAACACTATATATTGTATGGCCTTCCGCCCTAGCGCGTTGGGTTGCACACACATTGCAGCACATGCCTAGTTTACGGCTGAGGGAAGGACGAGGTGGGAGAACCGCGAGAGCGACTATGACTATAAGGCGGTCGGTGACCAGAATCAACCTGTATTGAGAGGGAAGTTAGAGGATAATTCAAATTTCCGAGAGGTCTCAAAGGAGGTCGCGATGGGCGCGGGCGACCGGATGGGGCAACGACGGATGCCGCTGTTTCTGCCGATTGCCGTGGTTCTTTTTGCAGTAATGTCGCCACTGTTTGTAACGGGATGGAAATACGAAGTCTTTTACGTTATTCCCGGCAACGCTGTGCAGGCGAAGATTCAGCTGTGGCTGATTCTGATCATTGCTCAGGCAGCGTTGTGGGTGCTGTGCATCTTCTATCTGGCCACGACTCTCAGCCGTCTCAGCGCGAACACAACTTCGCTGGCGCGGCAGATGAAATCGGCAAGCATGCTGCTCCTGCCTCCCGGAATTTTATTGATCGCGTTTGTCGCCCAACAATTCCTGAGGCCTCCGCCACTTCCACCACCGGAGTTGGGCGGCTACGACATTTCCCACTTGCACTGGTTTGGCACGATCGGGATGTTAGTGGCAGGTTGGGCGGTGTGGGAAATGTATTTCATCCGTTCACTGTGGGAGGTGGAGTTCACGTCCGCCAAACCGCTAGGGGAGAAGATTGCCAAGCATATGGAACTTCGCGAAGACGTGCTGCGGCTTCTTTTGCTTGCGGCCGTGGTCCTGGCGCTGGGCACAATCGCGGGGGCCGCGCTGCGAAATGCAGTGAACAGCGACCAGTATTCCGGGTACTTTGCGGAAGAGTACATCATCATTTACGGCGCGGTGTATTCAATCCTGTTGCTGGTGGCTTATGTGCCCGTGTATGCCACGTTCTATTCGACCGGCGTGAAGCTGCGGGAAATCCTATCGGGCGAACCACCAGCCTCCGCAATGGAATTCAAGCCGTGGAAGGAAACACGCGACGCGGTCAATGAATCGTTAGGCCTAACTCTCAGCAGCGCTGCAGCGCTTGGACCTCCTCTATCGGCCCTCTTGCCTGTACTATCCGCATGGGCAGCCAGTTTGCTGGAAGGGAAAACATGAGAGATGGAGGCTGATCCTAGGGAACGCTCTTCGCGCCCTGCATACATTGCCTCGCTTGGCTTCGGAGGACAGCCGGGGCGGCTGTCCCCACATGGTTCGTGCCGACACTTACCTCCCCTACTTCTCCCCCAGTTTCTCGAAGAACCGGCAGATCGTTTCAATCCCGCGGTAGAAGTTCGGGATGTGGAACTTTTCGTTGGGGGCGTGGAGGTTGTCGTCGGGGAGGCCGAAGCCCATCATTACGCTGGGAACTTTCAGCACGTCCTGGAAGTCGGTCACGATCGGAATTGACCCGCCGCTGCGGATAAACACCGTTTCTTTCTTGAACGTGTTGTGCAGCGCCTCAGTGGCGGCCTTGATGTAGCGATTGTCGGTGCCGACGACGCAGGCCGGACCTTTGCTGTGAACTTTGATCTTGGTGTCGATCCCTTTAGGCGTCAGCTTCTTTACGTATGCGCTGTAGCGCTTGAAGATATCGTCCGCGTCCTGGTTGGGCACCAGTCGCATGGACACTTTGGCCGTGGCCTTGGCCGGGATTACGGTCTTTGCTCCCGGAGCCGTAAACCCTCCGGGAATGCCATGCACTTCGAGTGTCGGTCGCGCCCATGTACGGTACAACACCGAATAGCCAGATTCGCCGGTTAAAACTTTGGAGCCGACTTCCGTCTTGCGATAGTGTTCCTCGTTGAAGGGCAGACGCTTCCAGGTTTTGAGTTCGTCTTTGCTCGGCGCTTTGACGTTCTTGTAGAAGCCGGGGATTAAGATTTTTCCTTTTGCATCTTTCAGCTTGCTGATGATTTCCACTAACGCGAACAACGGGTTGGGGGCGGCTCCGCCGTAGACGCCCGAGTGCAGGTCCGTCTTCGCTCCCTGGGCCTCAATTTCGGTATACACCAGGCCGCGCAGCCCCACGCAGAGAGTTGGTATCTCAGGAGCGAACAATTCTGTGTCGCAGACCAGGGCGAAATCGGCTTTGAGCTTGGTTTTCTGTTTGCGCACGTATTCGGCGATCGACTCTCCGCCGACTTCTTCTTCGCCTTCGATAATCACCTTCACGTTGATAGGCAGCGTTCCGTTGCCAGCTTTCATGAGGGCTTCGAGCGCTTTCACTTCCATCCACAGCTGGCCTTTGTCGTCGACCGCTCCCCGGGCATAGAGATTGTTGTGGCGTTCTGTGGGTTCAAAGGGAGGGGAAATCCACTCATCGAGCGGTTCGGCAGGTTGCACGTCGTAGTGCGCATAGCAGAGGGCCATGGGCTTGCCGGCGGCATGCAACCAGTCGGCATAGATCAGCGGGTGCCCCTTGGTGGGGATGACCTCGACATTTTCCATGCCGATGCGGCGCAGTTCGTTGGCGACAAAGTCGGCGGCTCGCTGCACGTCGGATTTATGTTCTGCGAGCGTGCTGACGCTGGGAATGCGAAGAAGATCCTTCAGTTCACTAAGAAATCGCTGCTGGTTATTGCGGGCGAACTCGACGGCGGAGGAAGCCATGGGTAGATCCTTTCTCGGGGAGAACTCTGAAAACTAGGAATTCGTAACACCGGGGAAACGCAACAGTATACCGCGAAGAATCGGGAAGGGCTGTGGCGCCGATCGCCGCTGCCGATCCACAACGGACGGATCAATCCTCAGCAGATTACCCTTAGCGGATCGTCCTTAGTTGAACCGCGACGGTGAAAACGGGTCTAGATCGTATTCGGGTTTGATTCCGCTGATTACATCTGCCATCACCTTCGCCGTAATCGGAGCGAGGAGGATGCCATCGCGAAAATGACCTGTGGCTACGTAGTAGCTGGGGGTGGCAGTTGCGCCGAGAATAGGCAGTGCATCAGGCGTTCCGGGGCGCAGCCCGGCCCAATCTTCGAGTATCTTCGCATTGCGGAGTTCTGGAACGAGCGCGATGGCGGCCCGGTGCAGACGCTGAATAGTTGCGACGTCGGTGTGCTTGTCGAATCCCGCTTCTTCGACTGTGGTCCCAACCACGATTCGTCCATCGCTGCGTGGGATCAAATAGACCTCGGGAGCTCGAACCACGTGTTTCAGCAGAGCACGTGAAGGTGAGGCGAGACAGAGCATGTGTCCTTTAACCGGCCGAGTTGGAAAAGCCTGCGGCCCGATCTGTCCCGCCCACGCGCCCGCGCAGTTCACGACTTTGGGCGCGTGGAACGACGTCTTAGTCGTGGTGACGCCAGTGGCGCGCCCATCCGACACGTTCACTGCTGTAACCAGATCCCCCGAGGAGAAGTCGATGCCGCGCTTTTTTGCCGCTTTGATGGCCGCCGCCGTTAGTCCTTTCGGATCGACGCTGCGCTCCTCGAGGTAGAACGCCGGATCGTTAGACGCGGCGAGTGCCGGTTCCAGTTCGGCGAGACGAGACGGGAGCAGGTTCTCAAGCGCGCATCCGGGCTGTTCGTGCGGGGGGCCTTTCCGTGCAAAAACAATAGTTCCTTGATCTCGCAGATCAACTTTCATGCCCGACTCTGTTTCCAGTTCGTAGGCGAACTCTGGATACATTCGTGCGCTTGCCGTTGCCAGCGTTTGCAGAGCGGCGTGCGTTTCGAGCGGGCAGTCGACCAGCATTCCACCCGCGGCGGAAGAGGCTTCACGGCCGGGTTCTCCACGCTCGACGACCAGAACCTTCGCGCCGCGCTTGTGCAGTTCAATCGCGAGCGAGAGGCCAATAATCCCGCCTCCGACGATGATTACGTCCCAATTCTTCACCCCAGCATTGTAAAGGACTCACAAGCCGTCTCTAATTGATGGTTTCACGGCATGCCAACAGTTGACACTGTTGTTCTGTTGAACAATTGCTGTTAAATCTATAGTTAAGCAGTAATCCTGGAAGGAGACGTCGATGCCAGAAGAGGGTGAACAAATACCTGTAGAACATCAGTCAAATGCGGGGAAGTGGATGCTGGTTCTGGCCGCTATTGTAGCGGTTGCGGTCTTCGGATATGCGCACTACATCACGCATACGCGCGTGGAGAAGCTGACCAAAGATCTGAGCGCCAGTCAGGCACAGCTGGCGGAGCTGCAGAATCGTATGCAGACCGCAGAAGCTTCCGAAGAAACGATTGCGCGCCAGGTCGGCATTACCAAGAAAGAGCTCGCTGAACGTACGTCGCAGTTGAAGGCGCAGCAGCAGGCGGCGGAAAGCCGGCTGGCAAAGGCACAAAAGGAGCAGATCAGCGAGGTGACCGGGGAAGTCGCTGGTGTCAAGAGCGACGTGGGTGGCGTCAAGACAGACGTAGCTTCTACCAAGGCGGATCTCGAAGCCACGAAGGCCAAACTGCAGGGAACAATCGGCGATCTTGGAATGCAGAGCGGGTTAATTGCCCATACCCGCGACGATCTGGAGATACTCAAGCACAAGGGCGATCGCAACTACTATGAGTTCACGCTCCTTAAGGGCGCCAAGCCGCAGCCGGTCTCGACTGTAAGTCTCCAACTCAAAAAGGCCGATGCCAAGCACGGAAAGTTCACCATGAACGTGACGGCCGACGACAAAACTATCGAGAAGAAGGATCGAACCGTTGCCGAGCCGATTCAATTTTATTCGGGACGCGATCACCTGCTGTTTGAGCTGGTGGTTTGGAACGTAGATAAAAACAAAGCCACGGGATATCTAAGCACGCCGAAAAACGCTCCCGTACCCGTGACAGCCAATTGAACGGTGTTCTTTTTCCAGCCGGTGGGCACGTGGTGCTGCAGATCGCACTGCGCACCGGCGTCATCTACCTCGTGGTATTGATTGGCGTGCGCTTAAGCGGCAAGCGCGAGGTCGGACAGATGACGCCTTTCGACCTTACCCTTCTACTTCTCCTATCCAACTCTGTGCAAAACGCCATGACGGGTCCCGATACGTCCGTGATCGGAGGAATTGTGGCAGCCTGCACACTGTTACTGGTGAATTATCTGGTGGCTGACCTCTCCGGTGTGAACCGCCGCTTCCGCCGTTTCATTCAGGGCGAGCCCAGCTTGCTGGTTCACGATGGGCAAATCATCGAATCGCACATGGCCAGGGAGCACGTCAGCATGGACGAGCTGCAGCGTGCCTTGCGTGAGCATAGTATCGCCACCTACCACGACGTGGCGCTGGCAGTGCTCGAAGTTGACGGCTCAATCAGTTGCCTGAAGTATGAAGAGATCAAGCCCGACGCCAACACTCACCTGGTGCGCCGAAAGGGCATCCAGAAGAAACAGTAGGATGGAAGCTCTCGGTCCTCACTCAATCGCCAAGAATTTCACACACACCGGCGCCGCTACCTCAAGTATCTGGCCGGTCGGAGTCAGGCGGCCGGTTCCGGCGTCGATTCGAAAAACAACAACGTTGTCCGATTTCTGATTGGCCGCCAAGAGAAGCGAGCCCGTTGGGTCGATTGCGAAGCTGCGCGGTATCTTGCCCCGGGTCGGAACGTTTTCGACGGGCGCAAGCGTGCCCTTTCTGGGATCAATGGCAAACACGGCAATGCTGTC
>WNFN01215986.1_pt1 | contig 21256 bp, 21 predicted proteins | sample 5400161 | NCBI WGS metagenome assembly WNFN01 (sample SAMN13153353, study PRJNA577476) | soil metagenome | isolation source: 80 cm saprolite on Douglas fir-dominated hillslope | place: USA:California | collected 2013-09-17 | reverse complement strand
GGTGTGGCTGGGGGTGGCCGCAGAGGTCTGGCGCCGCCGCCTGGGACTGGTGGAGCGGCTAGCCGGGTGGGCGCTGCGCTCGCCGGGCCTGGCGCGGGCGCTGGTGACCACGCCGTCGCTGCTGCTCGGCTGGTTCATCGCCAGCGCGGTCGTGCTGGCGGCCGGGATGTTCGCCACGCTGGGGACTGGCACGCCGTTCGTGGCCTTGTTCGCGCCCGCAGTCGCCGCCGTGGGCATCGCCTACGCCTACGGGCCGGGCATCGACCCGGCCTGGGAACTGTCGCAGAGCATGGCGGTCAGCGACAGGATGGTGCTGCTGGTCCGGGTGCTGGTCGTGTTCGCGCTGAACGCGGCCCTGGGGCTGGCCGCGTCGGCGGCGTCGGGGACCGCGGCCGCGGTCACCTTCGGATGGCTGGTCCCGATGACCGCGGTGTCCGCGCTGGCGCTTGCGGCGGCGACGGTCACCCGCTCGGCGAGCGCCGGTGTCGCAGCGGGCCTGGCCGCCTGGGCGATCACGGTGCTGTCGGTGCAGTTGGCTTCCGGCCAGGTCACCACGGCGGTCGCCAGTTCCGTGCTGGTCCTTCCCTACCTGGCGGTCGCCGCCGCCTGCGTTGCCATCGCGTGGTTTGCCACCAGTATTCCGAAAGGATCGTCATGAACGTTGAGGTCAGCGATGTGACGAGGCGGTTCGGCCGCACCCAGGCGGTGGCCGGGGTGACCCTGGAGACCGGCCCGGGGGTGTTCGGGCTGCTGGGCCCGAACGGCGCGGGCAAGACCACGCTACTGCGGATGATGGCCACGGTGATCCCGCCGAGCTCCGGCCGCGTGCGGCTGCTCGGCCGCGACCCGGGCGGATACGGGCCGCGGCGGGAGATCCGGCGCCGGCTCGGTTACCTGCCGCAGAACCTGGGCTACTACCCGGGATTCACGGTGGCCGAGTTCGTCGAGTACTTCGCGCTGCTGAAGGAGATGCCGCCGGGCCGGGTGCCGCAGGCGGTGGCCACCGCGATCGAGCGGGTCGACCTCGGCGGCAGGGCGAGAGCGAAACTGCGCACAATGTCCGGCGGCATGCTGCGCCGGGCCGGGATCGCGCAGGCGATCGTCAACGAGCCGGAGTTGCTGCTCCTGGACGAGCCGACCGCCGGTCTTGACCCCGAGCAGCGGGTGGCGTTCCGCGCCCTGCTGCGCGACCTCGGTGAGCGGGCCACCGTGATCGTCTCCACCCACCTGGTCGAGGACGTCGGCGCTGCCTGCAGCGAGGTCGCGCTGATGGACGCCGGGAAGATCGTGTTCCAGGGCACGCCGGACGAGCTGACCGGCCGCGGCGAGGGCACTGGCGCGGCGGGCGACGCGCCGCTGGAGCGCGGCTACAGCGCGGTGCTCGCGGCGGCCCGGTCCGCCACGGCGGCGGCGTGATGACCGCCGCGACCAGCGCCCCGGTGCGGCATCGGACACCGCGCGCCACCCGCGCGGTCCCGCTCAACGCCGCGCGGCTGCTGCGCATGGAACTGCGCCGCAACGCGATGCCGTGGATCCTGCCGCTGATCGCCGCGCTGTTCTGGTTCGACTCCTACCGGCCCAGCACCGGTACGGCGGCGCTGTATGGGCTGCGCACGTTCTGGAACATGGGCCAGGGGCACACGATCATCGACTTCGGGCCGTTCGTCGCCGGGGTGGCCGCCTGGATGGGATCGCGGGACGGCCGCCGCGGCCTGGCTGACCTGGTGACCGCGACCGCCCGGCCGCGCTGGGCGGCCCAGCTCGCCACCTGGGCCGCGACCGCGATCTGGGCGGTAGCGGCCTACCTGGTCTGCGTGGGCGTCATGTTCGCGTGGTACGCCCACCAGGGCGTCGGGGGCACGCCACCGTGGTGGTGGGTCGCCGTCGGCGCCACGGCGGTGGCCGCGTTCAGCGCCGCCGGGTTCGCCGTTGGGGCCCACTGGCCGAGCCGGTTCGCCGCGCCGATGGCCGCGTTCGGCGGGTTCCTGGCAATGGTGATGTCGTCGCAGAGCGGGTTCAAGTACACCAGCGGGTGGGCGCTGATCCTGCCGACCAACTCCAACGGCAACTTCGACGGCAACTTTCAGGACGCCGGGAGCTTTTACCCCTGGCTGCCGGACCTGCCGGTCGCCCGGATCATGTTCCTGGCCGGGATCGCCGTCGCGGCACTGGGCCTGACCGGCCTGCCCGCGCGGGCCGGCGGCCACTGGCTGCGCCGGGCCGCCGCAGTCGTCACGCTCGCCGGCGTGGCGTCGGCGGGGACCGCCGTCTGGCTGGCCCGCACCGCCCGGCTATCAGCGCACGGCATGGTCATCCCTGCCCTGCACGACGCAGCGAACGACGCGCCGATTACGTACGCTCCGGCCTGCGGCGGCGCCGCCGGGGCCCCGGTGTGCCTGAACCCGGCCTACCGCCGATGGCTGCCAGACGTGACCGTGGCGCTGGCGCCGGTGCTCGCCGAGGTGGCCGGCCTGCCCGGCGCGCCAGTGCGTGCCACCCAAGTCGCCGCGGCATACCCCAGCGGTGAAGGCGGGCCCCCGCAGGCGATAACGCTTGGCGGCCAACCGCCGGTGCTCCGCATCTCGCTCGGCTTGCTCAACATGCCGGGACCGTGCGGCTTTTGCGCGCGGCCCGTGGGCACAAAACCGTTCGCCGATCAGATGCGGCTGGCGTTCGCCCACGCCTTCGTGGGCGCGGGTAACGGCTCCGGCAGCCCGGTGCAGCAGGCCGTGGAGGCAGCGCTGCTGCGAGGTGCCGGGATACCCTTCGCCGCGCAGCCCGGGCTGATCGCCGCCGCCAAGAACGGACCAGGACCCGGGCCGGGACCGGCGACCGGGCCGGTCTACGCAGCGGCCCGGCGGCTCGCCACCCTGCCGGCCGCGGCCCGGCACGCCTGGCTCACCGCTCATCTGGCCGCGCTGCGGGCCGGCCGGCTCACCCTAAAGCAACTGCCATGACCACTGCAGGCCTGCACCGGCCGGCGCCGGGAAGTGTCCCGCCTCCGGCGGCCGGGACCCGACGAGACCGGGCGGCCGCCGGATCGCGGCTGGCGCGGTTGTACCTGGTCAGCCGCCGGGTGCCGATGGCGCTGGCGCTGCTGGCCGGGCTCGGCGGGCTGCTGTGGGCCGCGCTGCACTGGCACTGGAACATCGCCGGCGGCGCCGCCGCGCGGCAGTTCATCCCGCTGACGATCCAGACCGGGGCCGCGGCGGTGATCGCGGTCACCACCTACGGGCCGTTCGGGGAGCCAGAACGGGCCGCCGGCCGGTGGCTGCCCTGGCTGCGGCTGGGCGCAGCCGTGGCGCTCACCACCGTCGCGTTCGGCGCGCTGGCCGCCGGGGCCGCGGCGGGCGGGATGCCGGGCGGGACCCTCGCCCTGCTTCGCAACTTCGGCGGCATGGCCGGCATCGGCCTGCTGTCCGCGGCCGTCCTCGGCGGCGCATTCGGCTGGACCGGGCCGATGGCCTACCTGCTGATCACCGAAGGGTCGCTGGCCCACCGCTCGGCCACGCCTTGGGTCTGGCCGACCCGGCCGCCGGACGACCGCGGCGGCGCGATCTGCGCCTGCCTGGTGATCGCCGCCGGACTAGTGCTGATCACCGTGCGCGGACCGCGGGAATCGGGCCGCGAGTCCGGCCCCGCAAGCTGAGCCCGCAGGCACCGTAATCACCATCGCGCCCCCAGGCGCGGCGCAGGTCGTCTGGCAGTGCGCCGAATGGCTCGCGGGCCGATGGTTTGCATCCACACCTCAAGCTCCTGGTTGATCTGTCGCGGGGTCGCGTCCAACTGGCCATCGCAGCGGTCGTGCTGGTCGCCGTCGATCTCGTCCTCGCCACAGGCTCGGCGACGGCATCGATCTTGCCCGCTCTGTTCGTTGCCCGGCGAGACCACCGCAGGTCATCGCGCTCGCCGGTCATCGCGCTGACGACCGAGTCGGCCGGCGCCTGCTGCAGGAATGCCCCGAAGCGGGACCACAGCTCCTTGCCGCCCCGCTCTGGGCTCAGACGGCCCCTCCCGACAGCCAACGACGCGCGCCCTATCACGGCCCCGTTCAGATCTCGCATCAGCGCCATGACCTGCGGATATCACCGCACGTCCAGCCCGGTGACGGCTGAAGGGCCGACCCATTCCCGTACGGATAACGATGTCGAGGGAGGGTTCACTCCCCCAATCTTCTGGGCGACGAGCGGCGACATAGCGAGCGCTAGTTCGCCGTCGCGTCGCTAGCGCCTGGCCCGGCCGCAAGGGCGAAGCCAGCGACGAGCGCGGTGAGGGCGTCGCGCCAGATCCGGGTTTCCTCGCCGGACGTCATCTGCCCGCGTAGCTCCACCGCTACGAGCCCCTCGCAGAGCGCATGAAACTCGCAAGCCGCGTCCCGTACCGAGCGACTGCCGAGCAGGCCAGCCGCCTCGACCCGGGTCACCCTTGCCTCGAGGCCGGCGAAGGCCTGCGCTGCGGCGTTAGCGAAGTCCCTTGCCAGCTCTGGCGAGCCCATCGTCTGCTGGACGCCGATCCTGAACAGAGAAGGGTGTCCGATGGCGAAACACCGGAACACCGCGACGCCAGCTTCGACGAGGTCAGCGGCCGGATCCTCGGTTGCCGGCAGCCCGGCGATCGCCGCGCCGAGCATGGTGAACGCGCGGGCTCCCAGGGCGACCAGCAGGCCATCCTTGGAGCCGAACAAGGTGTACACGGCGCGCGTGGTGGTTCCAACGCTGTCCGCCAGCCCGCGAACCGACAGACCCTCCAGGCCAGCCACCTGGACAATCTCCTCGGCTGCTTCAAGCAGCGCGGCGGCGGTTTGCTCGTTGTGCTGCCTGGGCCTTCCCACCCTTGACACATTATCGCAACACCGTTACGTTACAAATATCGTTACGTCGTTTCAAAAAACGAAAGGCACGACATGGAGATGGGCAGAATGTCGGCGGCCGGCATTCCTGCGAGCGCGGGCCGGCTGGCCCGGCAAAGCTCCTGCAGCTCAGCCGGCTAGCAGGAGGCGGCGCCAGGTGTCGGCCAGGAAGTGCTCGTATCGTTCTGGGGTCCAGCCGCGCTGGCCGACCAGCAGCTGGTAGAGCTCGGGCGCGTTGGTCGCCCAGACGATGTCGGCCGCCTCGCCGAGATCCACCCGCAGCGCGCAAACCCCGGCCAGGTCCGCCGCGAAGCGGCGCATGTTGGCCGCACGGCGCTCGGAGATCTCGCGCCACAACGAGGTTAGCTCCGGCTCGGCCGCGGCAGCCTGCTGGATGATGCCAAGAAGGGGAGCAAGACGGCCGGCGATCATCCGCATCGCCGAAGCATAGATCTGGATCTTGGTTTCAGCGTCGGGTGCAGCCCGGATCGCCTGCACGTAGTCGCGCTCGTCTGCGGGGACGGCCTGCGTGCTGCCGGAGATCGCAGTCTCGATCAGCAGGCGAGCGAGCTCGGGCTTGCGGCCGACCGATGCATAGACGGTGTCGAGCGCCACATCGGCCCGCGCGGCAATCGCGGCCATCGAGGTGGTCGAGTAGCCGCGCGCGGTGAACAACTCGAGGGCGGCGGCCAGGATCGCCTGCCGTGTGCGCGCGGCTGCCTCCCGGCGCTTGGAGGCGTCGTAGCGGCGCTTGACGTGTGGCGGCACGGGGTCCATGATACCAATATTAATCCGAAATATCTTCGGATCAATATGGAGGCGAGGCGCGATGACCTACGCATTCACCTACGAGGTGCCGATAGACACGGAGATATACGCCCGCATCAAGGACGGCATCGGCCCGGAGCGCGCGCCCGGCATGATCGCGCATCTGGCATACCGAACCGAAACCGGACTGCGCTACGTCGATGTGTGGCAGTCCAAGGACGACTGGGACGCGTTCGAGCACGACCGCCTGCATCCCGTCGTCCACACGCTGCTGAAGGAGATCCTCGGGTTCGTGCCGCCCGAGCCCTCGCGAACCCTGCTTGACCTCGTCGACGTCTGGACTGCCGACTACGCGTACGCATCGTGACGGCCCGGATCCAGCCTGGCCGCCAACCATCTCCGCCCTCGTCTTGACGCCGCCGCGGTTGGCCCTCCCAGAATTCTGGGAGGGTGCTCCGGCCCCTCCGCTGGCACGGTTGCGGTAGAGGACATGGGAGAGGAAGGAGCAAGCATGTTTGCACGTACGTCGACATGGTCCGGGTCACCGGAGGCATTGCAGAAGTGGGCCGACAACGCTGTCAACGCAGTCAAGGGGTTCGTGGAGGGGTTGCCTGGGAACGCGGGCGCCGTCTTCCTGATCGACCGGGATGGCGGCACGGCGCTGACGCTCACGCTGTGGGACAGCGACGACGCCGCGAGGGCTACCGATCAGTTCGCCGAGCACAGCCGCGCGGCGACGGTCGCCGCCACCGGCACTGAACTGGTGAGCCGGGGCTGCTACGAGGTTGTGGCCCCCAGCTAGAGTCAAGGAAACGGCAGGAGGCCAGAAGCCATGCTCACCGGTCCGACTGCCGACAATCTCGTCGCCGCGGTGGCGTCCGCCTGCAGGTCAAGGCTGGACGCCGACTCGCTGCGGGCGGCAGTGCTGCCGCGGCTGCGCAAGGCCGTGCCGATCGACGCCTTGTGGTGGGCATCCGCTGACCCAGCCACGCTGCTATTCACCCGGTCCTACCGCGAGGAATTGCCGGAAACCTCCGGCCCCTACTTCGTCGACAACGAGTTCCTGCACCAGGACGTCAACAAATGGACCGAGCTCGCCTGCCAGGCGACAGGCGTGGGCACCTTGATGCAGGCGACCGGCGGCCACCCGGCCAGCAGTGACCGTTACCGAGACATCTTCGCGCCGCTGGGCTTGCAGGACGAACTACGCGCGGTGCTGCGGATCCGGGACACCTGCTGGGGCTACATCTGCCTGCACCGCGAAGGGCCGCAGGTGTTCTCGCGGGACGAGGCGCGGTTTATACAGCGCCTCGCCCCGTACCTCGCCGAAGGCCTGCGGCAGGGCCTGCTCCGTCAGGCCTGCCACCTGAACGAGGCCCAGGGCGGACCGGGCCTGGTGATGCTCGCGGCCGATGGCGCCGTGGCCGGCCTGAACGGCGCCGCTGGCCAGTGGCTCGAGGACCTCGGCGGCCACGCCGACGGTTCGGATCTCCCGATCGAAATCTCGGCGCTGGCCAGGTTCCGTCACCTACCGCCCACCGGGCCGGCCATGCCGCGTCTGCAAGTGCGCACCAGAAGCGGCCGCTGGGCCGTCCTGCACGCCTCGTGGATGAACGCCCCAGCCGAAAAGCCGATCACGGTGATCATCCAGGAAGCCGCCCCGGCCGAGGTCGCGCCGCTGATCATGGCTGCCTACGGCCTGACCGATCGCGAGAGGACGATATCCGCCCTGGTCTGCCAGGGCATGTCGACACGCCAGATTGCGGGCCAGCTGCACCTGACCGCCGACACCGTGCAAGATCACCTGAAGTCGGTGTTCGACCGCACAGGCGTGCACAGCCGGGGTCAGCTCGTCGCCACGATCTTCGAGCGCGACTACCTGCCGCACGCCATCGCCGGCGACTCGCTCAATCCAGCCGGCGCCTTCACGGCCGGCTAGACCGGCCGGCGCCAGCGGCGCAGATCTCATTGCGGAGGGAACGGGGCAGTTGAACGAGCACCGAAACCTCAGCGTTCAGCGCCGGGCACAAGCTCGAGGATCCGGCTTTTGGGCGCACCGGCCAGGCCGGGCGAAGACGCCGGTGATGACCAGACGTGCTGGACCAGGAACTCGGCGAACGTCTCCGCTACGGCCGCAGTATCGAACTCGAGGTCAAGCATCAGATACCTCGGGTCGTCGACCGGCAGGCGGATGGCGTAGCTGCGGACTCCGGCCCTTGCCCGGGCGTCCGCGAATCCGTCGAACGCCTTCTTCCAGAGCTGATAGTCGTTGATCGCGTGCTCGATCCGGAGCGTGGCCATGGGTTTTCTCCATCATGTCGCCGTGCCCTGCTGTCGAAATCCACGCTAGGGATGTCCGTCCTCGTGCGGTATCCCGACTATCTGGGGGTCGGCACCGGATCCGTGCATGCTGGAAGGCGGCCGGGGCGCGCGGAGGGCATACGCTCACGCCGTGGCCGAAAACTTGTCGCGGGCGCGCGTCCGCGCGCGCATCGAGGCCATCTGCGCGGACTTTCTCGACGATAGGAGCCTGCGCCTGCAGGTACTTGCGATACTCCGCGAGGTCATCGACTTCGACGCATACGTCTGGCTGCTTACCGATCCCGTCACGGCCGTCGGTGTCGCGCCGCTGGCCGAAGTTCCCTGCCTGCCCGAACTTCGGGCCCTGATCGGGGCCAAGTACGCCACGCCAGTCAATCGCTGGACGGTCCTGCAACTGCAAAGCTCACCTGTCGGCACCCTGAGCGATGCCGTCGGAGGAGAACTGAGTCGGAGCCTGATGTGGCGCGACGTATTGTGCAGATACGGAACCGGCGACGTGGCATCAGCGGTCTTCGCAGACCAGTTCGGCTGCTGGGGATTCCTCGACCTGTGGCGTAACACGACCAGGGGTCCGTTCAGCACCGCTGAGGCCGGACTCATCGCCACTATCACCGCGCCGCTGGCCACCGCGCTGCGTCAGTGCCAGGCCAGAACCTTCGTAGACCCCGCGACTCCGCACCGGCCCGACCTCGGACCGGTCGTCCTAACGCTCGACGACCATCTGCGGATCGCCAGCCGCACCGCGGCTTCACGCGCGTGGCTTGATGCGCTGCTTCCGCCCGAGCCTGACCAGAAGGCTATCCCGGCGAGCGTCTACAACGTCGCCGCCCAGCTTCTGGCTGTCGAGAAAGGCGTCGACGCCCATCCGGCCTTCGCCCGGACGCATCTGGCTGACGGCTTCTGGCTTGCTCTCCGTGCAGCCAGGCTCTCGCCTGACCAGCCTCCCGCCGAACGGGCAGCGACAATCGTCGTCACCATCGAGGAGGCGTCCGCCTCCGAGCGGCTCGAACTCTTCGGCCGCGCCTTCGGCCTCACCGCCCGCGAGTACGAACTGTTCGGCCTCCTGGCCACCGGCAGCGACACCCGATCAATGGCACGCCAGATGTCTCTGTCGGAGCACACCATCCAGGACCATCTCAAGTCGATCTTTGCCAAGACCGGCGCTCACGATCGGGTAACCGTCCTCTCGCGCGCCCTCGGCACCAGACGTTAAGACCATCAGATGAACCGGGACTGCGCGTTGCGATGCTGGTGGCGCAGGAATCAGCGCCATGACCTGCGGTTATTAGCGCACGTCAAGCCCGGTGACGGCCCTGCCGATGATCATGCGCTGGATCTCCGACGTGCCCTCGAAGATCGTGAAGCTCGTGGAGGTACGGGCAGTTTCCGCAGGTAGATGGCCTAATGGACGGGCGCTTGTCAGCACCAACTCAGCACCACGCTAGAGCCCGAATGTGCGGCGACGCCGGCAACGACCACGAGACCCTTGCTGCACAGGACTAGGAGATGCGTGACGCCTTGCCGGCGATCCTGCCCGGCGGCCAGAAACAGCCCGCCGAGCGAGCGCGCGGCTCGACTGACCGCGTGTTGCATATCGGCGCAAAGCAGAGCCGGTACCTAGGATGGCTCGGTGCAGATACGCAGGGTGACAGTGGCGAACTTCCGCGGGATCCGGGAAGCGACCTGGTTGCTTCCCGCAGCGACATTGACTTCTACAACTGCGACGTCTCCCGGAAGATCGTGCTGCAGGTCCTGCTGGGCGACCTGCATGAGGCGCTCATGGCAGACAACGCGTTCGGGCTGGACCTGTGTGGACTGACTCCGGAGGGGCAGCTCGTGCACGACCCGCACGACGGTGCAGAGGCCTGCGTTCTGCTGCAGCTAACGGTCGATGAGAATCTCGAGCCGGAATGGACCGTTGTCCGTCCCGGCACCGACGAGGGGCAGCCGCTGTCCGCCGGCCGGCGCAGGGCGCTCGGCCTGTTTCGGGTCGACGACCGGGTCGACAGTCATCTGCGGTGGGGGCGCGGCTCCGCGCTGTTGCGCCTGACGGAGCCGCCGGCCGCTGCCCGAGCCGTCACCCTCGCGCGGCGCGAAGCACGTCAGGCCGTGGCCAAGGCACCGGACTCAGCACTGCACATGACGGCCAAGCAGGTCGCGGAAGCCGCGCGGGCTATCGGCAGCGCGCCGTACAAGACGCTGCAGCCAGGCTGGGACCCCACAGCGGACACCGCTACGGGCGCGCTCGTGCTGCAGGACGGAGCCATCCCGCTCACCGCTGCCGGCCTGGGCACCAGGCGGCTCACTAGCATCGCCGCACAGCAGACAGCGGCGATCCGCGGCGACATCGTGCTCATCGACGAGATTGAGCATGGCCTTGAGCCCCACCGGCTCCAGCACGTCCTGTATCGCGTCAGGCAGTCGACGGCCGCTGGCCAAGGGCAGGTCATCGTCACCACGCACTCCCCAGTCGCGGTTCAGACCCTGCAGGCTGCTGACATCAGCGTCGTGCGCAGCGTCGGGGGCGAAACGACCGCGCAGCAGGTCCCGGATGACCTCGATGAGGTTCAGGGAGCAGTGCGTGCCTGCCCGGCCGCGGTCCTGTCCCGGCGCGCGGTTGTGTGCGAAGGCAAGACCGAGGCCGGCGTGGCCCGTCACCTGATCAGGTACTGGGACGGCGACCGGATCGTCGCGGGCCAGCCCACGCACGCTGCGCTCGGCGCCAGTCTCGTGGATGGTGTCGGGAGGACCGCGCCCACGAGAGCCGGTGTATTCCAGGATCTCGGCATTCCCGCGCTGCTCTTCTGCGACAACGACGATCCGGCAGTGGACGCGGACGTAGCCGCAGTCAGCGCCCGCGGAGTCAGCGTCGTTCGGTGGCAGCCGGGCAACTCGACAGAGGCCGAAATCGCTCTAACCCTCGATACCGAGCAGTTGCGGGACCTCCTGCTCCTGGCCGCAGAGCTCAACGCGGCCGACCAGGTCCGCGACGCGGTCGTGCAAAGACTGTCAAAGGTCGCCCCGCCAGGCGATCTTGATCCGGGCGCCTGGATCAAAGCGGGCCACAGCCTTGACGAAATCCGCGCCGCGGTGGCCGACGCTGCCAAGAAGAAGGAATGGTTCAAGCGCGAGGACAAGGGCGAGGCACTGGGCAACTTCATCACCGACCGGTGGGACCACTTCGCTGTCATAGACGTGGGCAAGCGGCTGGCAGAGCTGCGCGCATTCCTGTACGCCGACGAGGAGCGAGACGATCAAGATTGACGCAGGCCTCACTGCCACGGCGCTCCAGGTACGGGCTGCCCTGCCATGCTCCGTGCAGCTGCCCGCCGGCACCGGCAAGACCCAGATCATCGCAGCCGTAGGGACACTCGCCGCTGATGCCGGGGAGCGAGTGCTGGTTCTGACCCACACCAACGCCGGCGTCGATGCGCTGCGCCGCCGCCTTCGCCGGTTCGGCGCACCCGCCGGGCAGGTGCGCGTCGAGACAATCGCCAGCTGGGCCCACTCGCTCGTGCGGCACTACCCGCAGCTCGCACGGGTTCCGGTACCCGAGATCCCGCGGGGCTCGGACTCCGAGACCTACTACAAGGGCGCTCTACTGGTCGCCACTAGCACTGCGATCCGTGGCGTCCTGCGCGCCAGCTACCGATTCGCTGTCGTCGACGAGTACCAGGACTGCGGCGCGTCCCAGCACGCCCTCGTCGTCGCCGTGTCAGAGGCGGTACCTGTCGCCGTTTTCGGCGACCCGCTGCAGAGCATCTTCGACTTCGGCGGCAACGTGCCCGTCGACTGGACTGACGTGACCATCTGCTGGCCCGGCTTCGAGCTGCCTGTGCAGCCTTGGCGGTGGCAGGGCTACAACGAGGAGCTGGGCCAGTGGCTGATAACTGTCCGCGCGGAACTGCTGGCGGGACGGCCCGTCATGCTGCCTGACAAGGGCCCGCTGACATGGATGGAGGCTAGCCCCCAGAACCAGACCACGGCCTGCTTCCGCCAGCCCTGGCAGCAGGGACCGGTCGTGGCGATCGGAAACCTCCCATACGATTGCGAGCCACTGGCGAGTCGGCTCCGGGGCAGCTACGGCCTCATGGAGGAACTCGAGGGCAAACGGATGCTCGCGCTCGCCGCCGCAGTCGACAAGGCCGACCCACCTGCGACCGCAGTCGCGACCGCCGAGTTCGGCCGGTCCTGCGTATCGAAGGTTGCCGCCTCGCTCGACCCGCCTGTGCTCAAGAAGCTCCGGGAGGGAAAGGCGGTCACGCACCTGACGCGCCCAGGCGCCGAGGCTGCACTCGCCGAGCTGTCACTGCTGCTCGACGAACCGACACCGGGGCAGGTGGGGAAAGCACTCCATGCGATTGCCAGCATCCCCGGTGTGCACATATACGCCTACGAGGCCTGGCATACCGTCACCCGGGCGCTGGCGCTCGCCGAGTCTGGCGGCACCACCGTCGAAGTGGCCGTCACGCGGTTGCGAAACCAGGTCCGGGTAACTGGACGCAGGCACAGCGAGCGCGTCATCTCCCGACCCGTTCTCATCAAGGGACTTGAGTACGGTCACGCCGTCGTACTCGACGGCGACGCCCATAAGGCACAGAGCTTGTATGTGGCGCTCACCCGGTCGAGGAAGAGCCTTACCGTCCTGAGCAAGACCAGAACGATCCAGCCCGTAACCAGCGCGAAGCGGCCCCGGTAGCCGAATGTGCGCGCCCGTCAACGGCCCGGCAGCCACGATCAACCATCACGACGCCGAGGTCGATTATGCCGAGCTTGTCGGGCAGGCGACGGGCCAGCTGGACGACGCGGCGCACCGGGCCGCGGCGAGCCGAGCCCAGGCGTGGCACACCCTCGCGTGAACGTTGGCCCAAAACGAGTCGGCCGTGGCCGAGATGGGCACCGACGTGCCCGCCGACATTGCTCGTGACCTTGTGAATGCACTCCGCCGCGATGTGACCACCGACTGGGTTTCGCGCGATGATGTCCGCGCCAAGCTCCGCTCCACTATCAAGCGGCTACTTGCAAAGTACGGCTATCCGCCAGATGCCCAGCCGACCGCGATCGACCTGGTGATCCGCCAGATGGAAACTCTCGCGGATGAGTGGGCGCCAGTGTCGGCCTGAGCAGGCAAGTCTCTAGGCCAGGGGCTCCAGGGTCCGGGGATCTCGCCGTCGGCTAGCGCCCGGGCTCTACCTACCTTCGCCCAGGCTTGGCGATCTTGCCGTCAGATCTGATCTGTTGCTGAGCAGATCTCGGCGATGCTCCCGGAAAATGTCAGTGGTCCTCCGTACGGTTTGGAGCAAGCGCGTCCACTGGAGCAGGTTCGCATGAATAGGCAGCAGCCGACACTGTTCGCTGGCGATGTCGCGCGTGAGCGCGGCGCGCTTATTCGACGTGTCCAGGCGCTGGTTGCTCCTGTCGCTGCCCGCTCGGATGCGATCGTTGAGGACCAGGACCTGCTCGCGGTAGCCGATGCGATCTATGACGCCTTCGCCGCACCTGACGCTGCGGGAGGGCTTTCCCGGGCACGGCTAGCTGAGGCGTGCACTGCGGTGTGCGACGAAGCGAAGTTCGAGAGCCGGTTCGAGCTGTTCTGCCGCATGGGGATGCTGCTCCCGCGGTTCGGCAAGCAGTATCAGCAGCGGTACGTCTTCAACCTCAACAGCGCTGCCGGGATCATGGTGGTGCAACGGCTCGGAGAGCGCGGCGGCGTCGATGAGTTGCTGACCTTGCTCGATCGGACACGCAGCGACCTGAAGGCCGGGCGTGCCACGACCTCGCAGGTGCGCGCCACGTTGCGATCGGCCCGACGGATGGCCGCCGTTGCGGCCGACTACCTGCTTCGCCTGGTGTCCGGCAGCACTCTCGACGAGATGATCTCCGAGCGCCGTCACCATGAGCACCCCAGCTTGCTCGCCGATGTGCGGGACCTGTGCGCCCAGGTGTCGAGCGAGTTCCCGGGCCTCGATGCTGACGCTTACCTGCTGGTCGTCGAGGCCCAGCGTACGTCGGTGCCCGCGAGGAATTCCTGGGCCGACTGCTCGATGAAGGAGCACAAGCGAAAGATTTCTCGCTCCTGGACTCGGAGGAGTACCTAGCCGCGGCGCGCACGGTGGCACCGGGAGTGCTCGCGGAGGCGCTGGCGGAAATGGTTTTCGATCCGCCGTCGCCGTGGACCGATCCGGCCTGCCTGGTGGCTGCGCTCGACGAGTTCCGGCCACGCCCGCGCCGGATCCGACCGCCGTTGCCAGCCAGTGATCCGCTTGCCGAGGATCCCATGCTGCGCGTCCTGCAGCGGGCCGAGCAGGCACGGAACAGGCGTGCGCGCCGAGCCGAGCTGATGCTCGGGGAGCGAAGCGACGCCGACCTTACCGACCGGCTGCGTGCTGCTGGGTGGCCAGCAGCAGCGGGCATGCTCGTCGATGCCCTGCATGCCGCTGCCGACCCGGCGACGCCCTACACGGCTGAGATGTCGGACGCGCTGCTGGTCGAGCCCGGCGGGCCGATCACTTACGTCACCCCAGTCAGCCTGCATCGCGTGCTCCCAGAGTGCGCCGACGACCGTCCCGGGCTGCCGGAGGTCCCGGCAGAAGCGAATGGGTTCGTCGTGCGGGAAGAGGCGGTGCAGGTTGAATGACATCGGAGCCTCAGCGGCCACTCTTGCCAGGCTGAGAGCGGCGACAGCCTCGCCTTTGCCGACGGTGCCAGCAGCCCGTGCCGCACTGATCGCGGCCGCGTCCCGGGCAGGACGCCGGGTCGTGGATGCCGGACGAACGGGACACCCAGCGGCCACGCTTGGCTGGCTGGATGGGGCAGAGCCGCCCACCGGGCCCGATTCCGGCGTCAAGAGGGTGACGGCGCCCCCGACGCTGCTCCTGACTTTCGCCGCTGCTTTGAGGTGCTGCTGGCAGGATCCGCAAACCCACCCGTGGCCCGGCCAGGAGGTCGATGAAGCCGACGTGCTGGCGGCTATGAGATCGCTCGGCCGGCTCGGAGCCGACGGCCTCGGACCCGGAGCTGAACGCCACCAGCGCGGCGCATTGCGCAAGCTCCGCGACGCGGGGTATCTGGATCAGGCCAGCGACCGGGTCCGGCTGGGTCCCCGGGTCGCAGCGTGGACCGACTCACAGGTAGACGAACTACGCAGCAACTACCACCGCCTTCCCTCCCGGCCGCCGCAGGACGAAGCATGACCGGAGGGCTGCCATTGGCCGAACTGCCGGCGCCGCGCCAGGCCGACGTGCTGGCCGCGCTCGCCGCGGTCGAGACCGCTGACGCCCCTGTGGCGCAGCGGGACTTCCGTGCACTTGCCGACCCGGCCCTGCGCGCGAGCCTCAGCCGATGCCTGGCCGAAGCGGGCCGCGTGCTGCTGCCCGTGGCCGGAGGCTATCTCTCGGGGTACGACGACAAGGTCGCCGCCCGCCAGGCGGCAGACGGCATCGGCGTGCTTCCTCCAGATGACCGTGCCGTTCTGATCCTGATACTCCTGCACTGCGTAGCGATCCCGCGGGCGGCAGGCCGCATCGCAGGCAGCGGGTGGCTGGACGCTGAGCCGGTCACCAAGGCCGAGCTGCATAAATCCCAGCTAGCCGACTACAAGATCGACAACGCTGTGCGGCGGCTCCGCGACGCCGGGTTGGTCCGGTACGGCGCTCAGCGGTCCATCCTCCCAGGACCTCAGCTGGCCAGGCTGACCCCGACAGCCTCGGCGAGATTGTGGGAGGAACTAGTCCTGGTAGCCGCGCCGCACGGCGCGATGGCCGACGTGATCCGACGCCGACGCGCCGCGCGCGATGGACCCGCGACCAGCGCCGTAGACACCGCCAGCTCCCCTGCCACTGATGCCGCGTCGAGGGAGGCCGCTCGTGACTCTGGCACCTGAAGCCCACCACCTGGACCTGGTGAACCTGGGGGTCGTGGGCAGCAGGGTTCTGGTGGCCGTGCAGACCTTTGACATCGTCCGGCTCACCACGCACGCCGTGCCGATCGTGCCGGGAACGTTCATCGCGGTCACCGGATCCGGACCTGACGGCGACTCGAACGGCTCCGGCAAGAGCTCGTTCCTAGGGGCCGTTTCCCTGCTGCTCGGCGAACCTCAGTGGCGACTCAGTAGCGACGGCCGCCTGGCCAGGGCACTGCTGTTCAAGCCGGAGTCAGCCGGACTCAGCGCCGAGCAGGGCTACCACGCCGCCGAGTACGGCTACGTTGCCGGGGTGTTCGCACCCGATCCGCTCAACCCGGCTGCTGACGCGATCACGGTCTGGGTGCGCATCGCGGCGAGCGCGCCATACGTCCGTGCCAGGTGGGCGGCGGGAGTGCTCGTCGCTGACGGGGATACCGACCAGGAGCGCTACCAGCAAGCCGACGAGCTGTGGAACGAGCTGAGGGCCAACGAGGCCGGCGCACGGTCATTCGCCTCGGCGCTGTACGGAGACGCGCCGCGGTGCCTCGCCTATCTGGACCCGACCATCAGGAAGTCGGCTCCCAGCCTGCTGTCCCAGCAGCTTGCTCACATGACCCCTGAACGCATCGCCGAGTCGCTGATCGGCTTGACCGGCCGCGAGCACCTTCTTGACACAGAAGCAGAGCAACGCCGCCGACTTGCCGAGCAGAGACTCGACCTCGACGACAAGATAGACGCCGACAAGGCCGCAAGAGTCAACGAGGCGGCCGACCTTGAAGGGGTCCGCTGGCGCGATCGGGCGCGCGAGCGCCTGGCCCGCGGCGACTTGCTATGGGAGTTGCACTTTGCCCGTGGCCTGCTGGAGAAGCTGTCCGAGGAAGCCGACGCCTCCGAGCGGGTCGAGGATGCCCGTGGGAAGTGGGATGAAGCTCTGTCGCTTCAGCGCGCGCGGAAGGAGGAATGGGAGGCCCTGCGCAACCGCACCGACCTGGCCGCTGCCACGGTGGCTGCGGAGAAGCGCCGGGACGAGTTGCAGGAGCAAGAGAAAGGGCTGGTTTCGCGCCGGGCCGTTCTTCGTGAGCGAGGGGACCAGCTGACCAATAGGCAAGCGGACCTCATGGCTCTGCGAGATGGCTGGGATGGCTCCAGCGTGAATCAGGCAGCCGGGCGGGTTGAGGAAGCCACGGCGCGGCTCGGCGACGCGGCCCTGCAGCGGCGGGCGGCTGAACAGGACGAGCGCAGCGCTGACGAGGCCCTGCAACTTACCCGTTCCGGGCTGGGAGGCCCGGCCGGGGCGGCGGTCAGCGCGCTACGTGATGAGGGCGTTCCCGCAGTCGCTGTGCTCGACGTCATCCGGCTCGACCAGGACGCCCGCGCGGCCTGGGAACCCAGGCTCTGGCCGCACCGCGGCGCCGTCGCCGTGGCCCCTGAAGACGAAGATCTCGCGCTTGTCGTTCTCGCGGACATGCCGGGGGCGGCCCTCGTCGTCGCAGACGACCGGATCGACGCACCTGTCACCGGCCAGATGCCGCCGGGCGTTGACTCCAGCCAGCCGCTGTCGGCCTTCCTGGCCGGGCTTGCAGCCACGCTGGAATACCGCGATGACCCAGACCGTGTCACCGATCAGCGACTGCGCGAATCCACCCTGGGCGGCTTCGCTGCCGAGATAGCCGGCAGGCACGCACAGATCGCTGCAGCGGAGACGGCCCTGAACACCGCCCGCGCCGCGCTGGCAGCGGCCCGGAAGCGGGAGTCCGCACGTGACACAGAGCTGAACGAAGCGCAGGCGCAACTGCGCGCAGCCCAGGCTGTGCGCGAACTGGGCGAAATCGAAGCCGCGCAGCGGATCCTGGACGAAGAGGTGGCCGCAGTCGACACGGCCGGCGCCGAGCTCGCACCCCAGCTCAGGAAAGCCCAGGATGCCCTGGTCAAGGCGCTCGCGGCAAAGGACAATCACGACCAGCAGGTGGACCATTCCCGTGAACGGCTCACGTTCGCCGGGCAGGCGGCAGCACAGCGACAGCGGGACCATGAGGAGGCTGTCCGCAGGAAGGACGCCCTGAACCTGCCGTACTGGCGGCAAGGCTGGGCGCGGCCTGCCGAAAGCGCCCAGCAACTGCTCGGCAGCCAGACAACCGACTTGCAGCGGCTGACCGCGCGCAGCCTGCGGACCTATGCAGCTGAAGCCCTAAATGAGGCACTGCTCGCCTATGAACACGCGGCGGGCGGCGTCCTGCCGCCAGAGCTTACCGAGGTCATGCAGCGCCGACGGCAGCTTGCCGACGGATTCGGCGGAGTGGGCGGAGATAGTGTGGACTTCGCTACGGTCGGACGGCCGCTCCGTGACCTGCTTGATGCCCGGCGCGACGCCGATCAGGTACTCCAGGAACGCATAGTCCGCGCTCAGGCCGAGCGGACCCTCGCTATCGATACCGCGCAGCGCGAGGCCAGCACGCTCGAAACCGACCTGCGCAACACGCAGGGGGCCATCGCCGGACGGATCGACAGCGCGCTCAGCAGTATCGGCGATGCTTTCAATGAACTCGACCTGAGGCGGCCCGGCGGCTATGGCGCCGGGCTGCGCATCGAGCAACTTCCTCCGACCGGGGCCACCGATCCTTGGCGGTGGAAAGTGACGCCGGTCTGGCGCCGGTCACCCTCTGGCGGCATGGTCTCTTATCAGCAGTCGGCCAACACCGCTCAGGTCAAGGTAGCCGCAATCCAGCTCGTTCTCGCCGCGCTGTTGGCGGTCGAAGGGGGCGCGGGCCGGATCCTGATCCTCGACGAGCTCGGCGACAGCCTCGGCGATGTCAACCGCAAGCAGGTGCTTGCCGCCGTTAGCGAGGTGGCCCGGCGGCAGGAAGTGACCATCATGGGCACGTGTCAGGACTCGGTGATTGATGACGCCGCCGGAGTCTGCGGCGAGATCATGTGGTTCTCCCACGCCTCTCGCGCAGAGCCCTACAACCACCCAACACGGGCATGGGGCTTCGACGCCGAACACCAGCGCGTCGCGCTGGTCGCGGACTGGCTCCGGGCCGGACGGGCGTATGCCTGATACGGATGGCCGTGCACGGCTGTTGCTGACCGCCCTACCCGCCGGACTCGCAGCCGTAGCATCTTCCCCGGCTGGTGAGGCCCCGCGCGACCGCCGCGGGCGGCTCAAGGCCCGTTTCGTGGACCTGATCCCAGCGGATGACATGCTGTCCGGGGAGCTGGACCTGAGCGTTAGTGACATGCAGTGGGTGCTCAGCCGGGACACGCGCCAATGGGAAAGCGTAACCAGACGGTTCGGTGCAGACCGCGCCCGCGACATCGCGTTCGGGCTCGTCCGGCACGGAGCCGTCCTGTTGCGGTGCACCGTCACCGAAGCGCTCCGACTTGGCCGCCCAGTCCGGTGGACGCTCACCGGATCATGGGCCACGCACGCGGCAGTTCTGCGGCAAGAACGACAGGAACGCAACGTCGCCTGGCAGCAGCGAGCCCGGCAAGCGTCTGAAGCTGTCCTGAAGCTGGACGCAGCCCTAGCGGCCGCGCTTACTCGCGCCCGCGGTCACGAGCCGCCTTCCGATCCTCGTCTACGCGGCTGAAGACCTTGCCCAGGGGCGCGTGCACGACGGGCCCCGTGCATTCAGCCAGGCGCACTTCGCTGACACCAAGGAACGCGAGAACGCTGCCGAGATCTTGCGGGCGGCTGGAGCAAGCGACGACACCATCACCGCCCTCGGGATCGCGCGATCCGGCTACATCGGCGTCGGCGGACCGGTGGACCTGCCGGGGTGCCAGATCAGCAAGCTTCACGGTCCCGTACTGCTGCGGGCCAACGACCCAGCCCTGGCACACGCCACGGCCCAGGCCGAGAATCTCGCATTGCTACTGGTCGAGAACCTCCAGGCAGCTCAGAGCGCCTGTGACAGGTACCCCGGCCTGGTAGTCGTCCACACCTCTGGACAGCCCGACGACGAGGCGCTGCCGTTCATCTCCCGCATCGCTACATCCGCCGCGCAGGTGATCATCATTCCCGACGCCGACCTCGGCGGCGCGAGAATCGCCCAACGAATCCTGACTGCGCTCCCTGATATTGGCCACGCAGTACTGATCGACATCGGCACACAGCCCCACCCCTCGCGCGAACCGTTTGGGCCCGTCAGCATGAACGGCCTGCAAGCACTGGCTGCAACCGCGAACCCCGTGGCCCTGTTCGCCGCGGCGTGCCTGTCGCGCGGTTACCCTGTCGAGCAGGAAGCCGCCACACTCGCCGCCATCGCCGCCGCCCTCAAGAAGTGAGGCCGCATCAGCCGAGACCTCCATCTATATCGTGCGCACTCCCAGGGCCATTACAAGTGGCTTGGACTACGGAACGGGTCCGCGCGGTATCCGCGGGTTCCAGCGGGCCCACTGGTGGATCTGCACGATCAGCAACCGGGAGGCGCGAACTCCTCGCCGGACGCCGTGGCCCTCGGTCTGGGCTTCGAGGTCAATGGTCATTGCCCAGCAAGTAGGGCCGGGTCAGCGGCTCCCCTGGGTCCGCAGCCGGTCTTTGACCGGTATATGAAAGTTCCATCCGAGGTCGATTGCAGGTTCATCCGGCGCGGTCACTGCATTTGCCCTGCTCGGATGCGACTCGCTCGCTCACCGTGACGATGTGGCCTGGCCTTCGGTCACGCCAAGCCTGAAGACCCCGGTCGGAAGGGCGGTCCGGCTCGTGGAGGTGCGCGCAGTTTCCGCAGGTAGATGCGCTGATAGCTAAGCGCATGTCAGCACCAACTCAGCACCGCATGCGGACGGAGTCGTCCGCATCGCGCCAGCGGGCACGGCGGCTAGCTGCGCAGGCAGGAAGCGCATGTCGCGCCTGCTTGCTCTAGACCCAGGGCGGCGCCGAGCAGGAAGCCGCACATCGCGCCCGTGCTGTCGCTGTCGCCGTCGTGAAGCCAAGCTGCGCGCGGCTCGCTGACACGTTCAAGGCCAACGGCTAGCCGTTGGCCACTGCGGTCACGGCGCGCGTAGGCCCTGTGCGGGTGCGGCGGCCGACTATCCTTAGTGCCGGTTGTCATGCCTGCGAGCCAGGCGCGCACGCCGCCGCAGGGTCGCTTACCCAGGTGCGGAGTCTCCGGCTTTTTTGCAGGCTGCCTACCCAGTTGCATGGACCGATCTGGGTAATGCCCGGCCAGCATCAGGTCCTCACATTTGGCGGTGAGCTGGCCTTTCGCGGCGTAGCCGGGGCGCCGCCCACGGGTTAAGCGGGCTGTGCCCACGAGGTTTTGCCGGGTTACGGGTTATTGGCCGCCGGGCTGGCTGGCCTCGGCGATCGTGAGGGTGAGTTGCTGGAGCTCGGCGAGCAGGGTGCGCATTTTCTTCGCGTTGTCGAACAGGGGCTGCCAGTCGGCGAGCTCGGCCGGGGTGAGCCGGCGGGT
>WNFN01200178.1_pt1 | contig 21259 bp, 19 predicted proteins | sample 5400161 | NCBI WGS metagenome assembly WNFN01 (sample SAMN13153353, study PRJNA577476) | soil metagenome | isolation source: 80 cm saprolite on Douglas fir-dominated hillslope | place: USA:California | collected 2013-09-17 | reverse complement strand
ACCCGCCCGGACGGGGAAATCCGGGCGGGTCGCGTTGATCGGCGCAGGGGATCGGGGGGCGTGAGCGCCGATCGGGGCTGTAATCCGGGCCTTTTCGGCCCGTTCATCCATTAGTCTCCGCAACTCGCCGAAAGGTTCAAGTCGATTTTTTAGGATCCCGGGCGATTTTTTGGCGCGTCCCGTGCGCCGACGATCCGGGGGTTTGCAGGAAAGTGCAAGTCATTTCAGTATATTACCGAGGTCACACCTGGAATGATCCTTGGCGGCGCCCGCTCCCAAAGCCTTAAGCGGCAAAATGGCCTGGCGGTCGATTTGGTGCGTCGGGCCCCCGCTTCGAAGTCCGTTGGGGCCGAACCGCACGCGGTAGCATTCTGCGCCTTACGCCCCCGACCGACTCGGGGACCGGCGTTGTGCCAAGCATCAATGCCACCGCCTGCGGCCTACTCCTTCACGGCGATGAAACCGACCACCTTCGATTCTGACTGCATTTGCCGAACGATTTTGCCGACCTCGTCCTTCGGCAGCTTAGTTTCGGAGAGGCGAATGCGGTAGAGCTGGCCTCCCATGTTCAGCGGTCCCTCGACCAGCGTGGCCTTGTAGGCGCCGAGAAAGTTGCTGATGTCGTTCGCAGTGGCTTGCGGCGCAAAGCGTACGACGGCGAAGGAGCCCTCGCTCGGCGCACTCGCGAGACCCGGACCGCTCGGGACGCCTTGCTCTTTGACCACGACCGCGGCAATGACAACCGCTTGCACGAAGATCGCAATAATCGCGGCGGCTGCCGACCAGGCGAGCGTGCGCGGGGTGAGGCTCGACAGGAGCTCAGAGATGCGGCCGCCGAGATCGAACGAGCGTTCGCGCCGCGGCGCGCGCGCCTCTTCGGCATCGATAGCGGCGAACAGCTTTTCCATGGCGCGCGCCGACGGCGCACCGAGCGTCTCGTTGAGGTGGATCGTCTCGGCCAGCTCTTCGCGGACGAGATCATAGCGCCGCGCCAGTTCGCGGTCGCCTGCAAGCGCTTGTTCCACGCGGTCGGCGTCGCGACGACTCAGCGTCCCTGCGGCGTGCCATGGCAGCAGGGCCTCGATCTCATGGCGCTCCGGCTCCTTATTGATCGCGTTCATGGCCAACCTCTTTCAATTCCTCCGGCCTTAAGCAGCTCCGCGAGCCGCTTGCGCGCGTAGAACATGCGCGTCTTGACGGTGTTTACCGGTATGCCGACGATCTCGGCGACTTCTTCAACCGATTTCTCGTGGTAGTACACGAGGTCTACGATTTCCCGATGTTCCGCCGAAAGTCCCATCAGGCACTTTCGGATGATTGCACTCTTGTCCTTCTTCTCTAGCGCGGTCGCAGGATCGTCCGACGAATCTTCGATCGCGCCCGCAGTTTCTTCGTCCAGCTCCTCGTCCGACCGACGTCTGAGTGCCGAGATGGCCTTGAAACGCGCGATGGCCAACATCCATGTCGACACCGTCGACCTACCTTCGAATCGACCAGCTTGACGCCACACGTCCAGAAACACCTCGCTGATCAGGTCCTCCGCAGTAGCCTCATTGCGAACGAGACGCGCGACGAAGCGAAACACGCGAACGTGGTATCGCGCGTACAGCACCTGCATCGCAAGCCGATCGCCGTTCGCGATCCGTCCGATCAGCACCTCGTCTGATGTCGATTGCATCGGTTTCGGGCGGTCGGACTCGTGACGTTAGTCGCAAGCGGCTACCGTTGGGTTCACGCTTCCGCCACAGAGATGGCAAGTGGTCGCCCTTTGTCAGTGCACCGACGGCGTGCATGTTTGCGGCCATTGCGGCTAAGATTATGGCCGATCGGAACTCGTTCCATTTTAAAATTCTCTAACAAATTTAAGCACTTACATGCTGAGCGCGAGAACCTGAATGCCGCGGACGCAAGAGCGATCGACCTTTTTGCCCGTTTACACGGGCTTAACTCAAGTTCCAATTCGCAGCGGGGACTGAAGTTTGCGCAGGGCGGCAAGCACCGAAAGCGCCGTGATGCGGCCGGTGCGGGGATTGTCCGAAGGGATGTTCTCAATCGAGAGGGTGAAGCGAGCCGAATCGCTTTCCACCTCGACGGTGTGGCAGTTGCGCTCGATCAGGGGGTCGGCCCAGATCTGCGCCGTTGTCCGGTCGGGTCCAATGCCGGCCAGCGCCAGCGCCGCCGCGACGTTCACGTTAGCGGGAAATCCGGCGGCGGCGGCTCGCGCCGTCCCGGAAAACACGAGCTTAGGCTCGCTCAGTCCTTCCAGGGAGATGCCGTTTTCAACGAGGTACGGCGCACCCATAAGGCTACGCGGCGGCTTGCGCGTGATCATACGCACCGCATGAATGCGGCCTTCAGCCGCAGCGGTAACGGCGTCAAGCCCCAGCAGTGCACCGCTCGGCACGATGATTTGTCCTCCGCGCGCTTTCGCCAACTCTATCAACTCGGGCCGGGGCAGCAGCGCGCCGACCGAAAGTACCATCACTTTTTTCCCCGCCTCCAGCATCGGCCGACAGATTCGTTCGAGCATGGGAGCTGGGGTGCATTCGATCGCAAGATCGGCACGGGCCGGAAACTCCGCGGGCTCCACCAAAGGGCACGTGATCCGTTCCGCATGGAGCCAAGCTTGAGCCTTCGCATGGTCGCGCACCGCCGCACAGGCCAACACGAAACCAGGCATGCCGGCGAAGAGCCCGCGCGCGACCACGCGGCCGATGGCGCCGAGGCCGCCAACAGCGACGCGGATCACCCGCATAGGCGAGACCTGAACACGATGAGACCTCCCGACCTTGCTCTTACGCGGCCCGCTTGCCAGTCACAAGCACGTCTGAGCGCGCCAAAACGAAACGGCGACTTGACCGTCACCCTAGCCAAAGTCCAAGTCTCTCGGCCCATCAGGGAGAAGCGAAATGCTCAAATCAGGGATGAGCCGGGTGCTCACGACCATTGCTGGCACGTGTGGGATCCTGCTCGTGTCCACAAGCGTCACGCTGGCCCAGATCTACCCCGCCAGGCCGATGACGATGATCATTCCGTTCGCGGCCGGCGGCCCCACCGACGTACTCGGCCGCGTCATGGCACAACGTATGAGCGAGATCCTCGGCCAGCAGATCGTGGTTGAGAATGTCGGCGGCGCCGGCGGTATGACCGGCTCCAAGCGCGTCGCCGATGCCGCACCGGATGGCTACAGTTTCGTGCTCGGCACCGTCGGCACACATGCGCAGAGCCAGACCATGTACAAAAAGCCGCTCTACCACGCGACGGATTTCACGCCGGTTGCGCTGATCGCCGAGGTTCCCATCGTGCTCATCTCGCGCAGGGATCTGCCGGTGAACGATCTCCCGGAATTCATTGCCTATGCCAAAGCAAACCAGACGAAGATGCAATACGGGTCGGCCGGCGCGGGCTCGGCAACCCACCTCGGCTGCGTGCTGCTCAACTACCTCATCGGGGTCGACATCACTCACGTCCCCTATCGCGGCACCGGCCCCGCCATGCAGGATCTCCAGGGCGGCCGAATCGACTACCTTTGCGAGATTGTCAGCACCGCCAAGCCGCAGATCGACGGCGGGACGGTGAAGCCGATCGCCATCATGACCAAGGAACGCTCGCCCGCGCTCCCGAACGTGCTGAGCGGTCTCGAGCAGGGGACACCGAATCTCGAGGCCTATACGTGGAATGCGATTTTTCTTCCCAAGGGCGCGCCTGCCGATGTCGTCAAACAGCTTCATGACGCCACCGTCGAGGCGATGAAGACGCCCGCGGTGCGCGAACGGCTCGAAGCGCTCGGCGCGGTCCTCGTTCCGGAGGAGCGTGCCACGCCGGAATATCTCGGCCAATTCGTCACGAACGAGATCGACAAGTGGGCCGCTCCCATCAAGGCGAGCGGCGTGACCGGCGACTGAGCGCACGCCGGGCACGGCAGGGCACGTCCGCGCGAAGGCTGGTTGTTATTCGAGCTCGATCTCGCCTTTGACTTCATGCGAAAGGCCGATGCCGTCGAGTGTGACCGTGGCCGTGGCGGGAAACCTCTCGTTTCCCTTGAGCCTGCCCTCTGCCACGGCCTGGCGCACCGCCTTCTCGATCTCGCGCTGCGCGCTAACCCCGAGGGTTTTGAGGAATTTGCGAATACTCCGGTTGAAGACGTCCTCGTCCATGATCGCCTCCTTTGCGCCATTATACGCCTGAGTGGCCGCCGTTGAATCGCCCCGTTTGGCCCCGCGGATTGCGCGAACATTCCCCAATTTCGTCAATGTGGGGCCATGACAGCGGGCCCGTATATGGGAGTCTGCATAGCCGATGGGGGGATGCATGCGGATGCTACGCACTTTGGCTGTCGCACAGGCCGGCGCCGCGCTGCTGGCTGCTCTGTCCGCGAGCCCGGTACAGGCGTGCGATAATGATCGTTACCCGTGCCCGGTGGTCACACAGACGCAGAATACGGGCGAGGCCGCGGCGAAATCGTCGGCGCAATTGCGCAGGAAAACGACCCACGAGGCACGCCAAGAGAAGGCGCGCGTGAAGAGTGAAGCGCAAGCCCTACCCTCGGTTTCGAAAGATGCGGCCAATGGCCAGCGGCAAGCGGCTGCTTCCAGTCGCAGGACAGCGGCTAATTCTGCATCAAACCTGAATGAGCAGATTGATCGCAAGGAGAGCCAGGTATCCGCGGCTGCGGCGGCTTGGCTCGTTGGCGCCACTGCCGGGGATACCGCGGCGCAGTCAGCAGTCGGTGATGATGCGACCGCGGCCGTTCCCGTAAGTACGGTGCAACTGGTCGATCCGCGCGAGCCCAACGAACTCGACCTTGCGGCAGATTCCCAAGCACCAGCCCAATCGGGCTGGCTCAGCTCTCTCCTCGCGACCTTGGGTGCAGCTCTTGCTGCAGCATCCGCTATGCGCTTCCTATTCGTCTGAGCCTCCAGTCCCGCCGAGGCGTCTGCCTTGTCTGTGGCGGCCGCTGCTTGACAAACGTTCTCTTTCTGTTCTTATGGGTTGGAGAGCGGTGAGCTGTCGATGCCGATTTTCACGCCTCATCAGGATGCCGCCCTCAAGACGGCGTCGGCGTGGCTCAAAACCGCGCGCGGACGTGCCTCGATATTCCGCTTATTCGGTTACGCCGGGACCGGCAAAACCACCCTCGCCAAGCATCTCGCCGAGAGTATTGACGGGAAGGTCCTGTTCGCGGCCTTCACCGGCAAGGCGGCATCCGTGATGCGCAGCAAGGGTTGTCATGGCGCCACCACCATCCACAGCCTCATCTACAAGGCGCGCGACAGCGGTCGGGAGACGCCAACCTTCGAGCTTTGGGGCGAGGCGCCCGCGTCCAAGGCAAAACTCATCATCATCGACGAATGCTCGATGGTCGACGCCGAACTCGCCCGCGACCTGATGTCGTTTGGCGTGCCGCTATTGGTTCTCGGTGATCCCGCACAACTGCCGCCGATCCAAGGCGGCGGGTTTTTCACCAGCACGAAACCTGATGCCATGCTCACCGAAGTGCATCGGCAGGCCCAGGACGATCCGATCGTCCGGCTGTCGATGATGATCCGCGCGGGCAACTCGCTTCAGGAAGGGCACTATGGGGAGAGCGCGGTGGTGTGCCGCGAGGCGGTGGACCCTGCGCGGGTGATCGGGGCCGACCAAATTCTTGTGGGCCGCAACGCCACGCGGCGCGCCTACAACGCGCGCCTGCGGCAGCGTCGCGGCTTTACCGATGTATTGCCGATGACGGGCGACAAGCTCGTTTGCCTGCGCAACAACCGCCGCAAGGGCTTATTCAATGGCGGCCTGTGGGTGGTCAGCGATCGGCCGAAGAGGCGGCGGCAAATTCTCCGCATTCGGCTTAGGCCCGACGAGGATGTCGGCGGGCGGATGACCAAGGTCTCGGTCCGGCCGGAATGCTTTACCGGGGCCATCGAGCAGTTGGACTGGCCGGCGCGCAAACCCTATGACGAGTTCGACTTCGGTTACGTCCTGACCGTCCACAAGGCACAAGGCTCGCAATGGGACGACGTCGTGCTGTTCGACGAATCCGGGGCGTTCCCGGAGAACCGCGACCGCTGGCTCTATACCGGAGTAACGCGGGCTGCGAAGCGGCTTACGCTGGTGGTGTGAGCAACCTTCATCACTTCTCTTGCTCCTCGACCTCCCGCACTGGCGTCTCCGGGATCAGGCCGGCTCGCCGGCGCGCGAAGGTCTCGTCCCCGCTTTGCTGCCATTGGCCGGCAACGGCCCGCTGTGCATAGACGTCCCACCTCGCCGACCATTCTCCCAGCGAATAGCCATGCCATGGCGGCTGCGGCGTCAATGCGGGGAGATCGAGCTCCTGCCAAACCGTGCGCGCCCGCTCCATGAATTCGCGTGCGGGTAAGGCGAGCGGTGGCGCCGGATGCTTGAGTGTCGCATCGATGAGGATCGCCGAATCTTCTTCCCGTGGAGCAGATTTCGGCCCGTGGCCGGCGGAGCGATGAGGGGCGATATGCACGTCTTCCATTGGGTTAGAGCGATAAGCAAGCGCCCAGAACACCGCGTCGGTGTTGGTCGGATCGATGTCCTCGCTCAGCGCAATGCAGACCTTCCCACAATCGGGGAGCAGCGTCGCGGCCCCGTGCAAGCCCCGCCAGACTTCGGTACGCGGGGTTCCTTGCGCGTACTGCACGAAGAGAATCTTGCGCAAGTTGGAAAGCGGCTCATGCATGACCACCCGGCGAACCTCCTTGAGGCCCAGATGCTGCCGCAGATGCGCGAAGAACAATGGTTCCATCGCGACCTTCTTGAGCACGCTCGATTCGCTCGGCGTTACCTGGCTGATGATCGAAGCGAGCACGGGTGAGCGCCTTTGCGTGATCGCGGTCACGTGCATGGACATGTTGAAGTCCTCGAGCGCGACGTAGCCGTGACTTTCGCCGAACGGACCTTCCGGCTCAAGCAAATCTGGATCGATTAGTCCCTCGACCACGATTTCAGCGTCGGCCGGCACGTTAAGATCGACGGTGACGGCTTTCGCCATTCTTATCGGCGCGCCAGCAAGCGCGCCCGCCACGGCTATTTCATCCAAGTCGGCGGCGAGCTTCATTCCGCCCGTGAACATCGCGACCGGCGCACAGCCGACAACGATAGCGCACGGCATCGGCTGACCGCGCCGGTTATGCTTCTTCCAATGCAGATATCCGCCGGCGCCCCCGATCCGCGCGGCCATGCGCACGGCGAGCCTATCCGTCGCCTTCAGCGCCGCACGGTATGTTCCCATGTTCTGAATACCGGTATCGGGATCGCGCGTGACGCACAGCGTCGCGGTCAGGTAGGGCGCAGCGTCGAAACCTGGCGTCGAAATCGGCACGGGCAGGCGCGCCAAGCCCTTGCCGTTGCCGCGCAGTTCTTCGCCCATGAGCACCACCGCCTGGCACGGCGGTGCATCAACGAGGATCGGTGGAAGCGGGCTTGCGATCGCACGCATCCACGCCGCCTCGATCTCCTCGACGGGGCGCCCCATCCCGACCGCGTAGATCTGCGGCGAGGCGGCGAGCGCGCCGACCGCGACTGCGATGTCGTAGCGATGACCCGCCGAATCGATAACGTTGGTGAACAAGAACGCCCGCCGCTGATCCTCCTTCAATCCGCCCTGGAATTGCCAGCGCACCAACGGATGCAATTCGGTATCCTTGTTGATGGGGCGGTCTATGCGCACCAGCAGTCCCTGCGCCTCAAGGGCGGCGAGGTGTGATTGGAAATCGAGCGGCGGTCCTGCGTCCGGCTTTGGGAGGGAGCGACGCGCATCGGTTCCCACGTCGAGCATGGCTACAACCTTGTCGTTTCCCCGGTTACCGTACGATCTCTCATGAGTGCAATGCAATGTGTTCGACCCATCGTCGCTTTCGCGTTCGCCCGTTTCTTTGCCTTGGTGAGTCCCGAACGCGTTCTATTATCAGCGACGCAGCCACCCAACCGCCCTATATAAACCCGTAGTCACTTGGAATGGAGGCTCTTCGATGCGAGGGAATGGACCGCGCCTGCGCTCGCAATTGTGGTTCGACAATCCCGACAATCCGGGTATGACAGCGCTCTATCTCGAGCGCTACCTCAATTTTGGCCTGACTAAGCAAGAACTCACATCCGCCAAGCCGATCATTGGCATCGCCCAGAGCGGTTCGGACCTCTCGCCCTGCAATCGGCACCATCTGGAACTCGCCAAGCGGGTCCGCGAAGGGATTCGCGATGCTGGCGGCATCGCCTTTGAATTTCCAATGCATCCGATGCAGGAGACGGGCAAGCGCCCGACCGCTGCCATTGACCGCAATCTTGCGTATCTAAGTCTCGTCGAGGTGCTGTTCGGCTATCCGCTCGACGGCGTCGTGCTCACTACCGGCTGTGACAAGACCACACCGGCGGCTATCATGGCGGCGGCAACGGTGAATACGCCGGCGATCGTGCTCTCGGGCGGACCGATGCTCAACGGCTGGTGGAAAGGCGAACGCGCCGGATCCGGTACCGTCGTGTGGTGGGCGCGCCAGGAGCACGCTGCCGGCCGCATGGACTACCAGGAATTCCTCGATCTTGTCGCGTCCTCGGCGCCATCGATCGGCCATTGCAACACCATGGGCACCGCCTCCACCATGAATGCGCTCGCAGAAGCGCTCGGACTTTCGCTGCCCGGCTGCGCCGCCATTCCCGCGCCCTACCGAGAACGCGGGCAAATCGCCTACGAGACCGGACGGCGCGCCGTCGAGATCGTGCGCGAGGATCTCAAACCGTCCGATATTCTCACCCGCGAGGCCTTCGAGAACGCCATCGTTGCGTGCTCCGCGATCGGCGGCTCAAGCAACGCACCTATCCACATCAACGCGATCGCCCACCACGTCGGCGTTAAGCTCTCGATGGAAGACTGGGAGACGATTGGCCATGAGGTGCCGCTGCTCGTCAACATGCAGCCCGCCGGCAAATATCTTGGCGAGGAATATTACCGGGCCGGAGGTTTACCCGCGGTACTCAACGAATTGATCGCGGCGCATCGGATCCATACCGACGCGCTGACAATCAACGGCAAGACTGTTGGCGAAAACGTCAAGCATGCCAAGATCGCGGACCCCGACGTGATACGCCCGTACCACAAGCCGCTCAAACAGCATGCCGGCTTCAAGGTGCTGTCCGGAAACTTGTTCGACTCCGCAATCATGAAAACAAGCGTGATCTCGGAAGAGTTCAGGCAGCGCTATCTTTCAAACCCTAAAGATCCGAATGCGTTCGAGGGCCGCGCCGTAGTATTCGATGGACCAGAGGACTACCACCGTCGCATCGATGACGCGGCTTTGCAGATCGACGCGAATACCATTCTGGTCATCCGCGGCGTCGGGCCTATCGGCTATCCGGGCTCGGCGGAGGTCGTGAACATGCAGCCGCCGGGCGCGCTGATCAAACGCGGGATCACATCGCTGCCTTGCATTGGGGACGGCCGCCAGTCAGGTACCTCGGCCTCGCCATCGATCATTAACGCTTCGCCTGAGGCCGCGGCTGGCGGCGGGCTTGCTCTGCTCAAGACCGGCGACCGCGTTCGGATCGATCTTAACAAGGGCACCGCGAACATGTTGGTCTCGGAGGCCGAACTCGCGCAGCGCCGCGTCGAACTGGAGCAAGCGGGTGCTTACAAATATCCGCCGAGCCAAACACCTTGGCAGGAAATGCAACGGGGCATTGTCGACCAGCTCGCCGGGGGAATGGTGCTCAAGCCTGCCGTAAAATATCATCGCATCGCGCAAACAAGCGTGCCGCGCGACAACCACTGAATCGCTGCTATGACCCGGTGCGAGGGGCCAACGCGGTCTGGTTGAAGCACCGCGTGAACCAAATCCGTGAAATGCCGTTAGCTCGTTAGAGCACGGAGGTACAGACCATGGCCTTACGTCTGCAAGGCAAGCTTGCGCTCGTCACCGCCGCAGGACAAGGAATTGGCCGCGCCATCGCCGAAGCTTTTGCAGCGGAGGGCGCCCGTGTGATTGTCACCGACGTGGACAACAAAAAACTCGAGGGGCTCAAAAGCCTGAAGCGCTGTAAGCTGGACGTACGCTCAACCGCGTCGATCGAGGCGCTTGCCAATGAGGTTACAACCGAGCTCGGCGCACTTGAGGTTCTCGTGAACTGCGCCGGCTACGTGCATCATGGCAGTGTGCTCGACTGCTCCGAGCAGGACTGGGACTTCTCGTTCGATCTCAACGTGAAATCGATGCATAGGACGATCAAGGCCTTCCTTCCGGGCATGTTACGGAAGCAGGCAGGCTCGATCGTCAATATTTCGTCCGCCGTTTCCTCGATCCGCGGGGTCCCCGACCGCTATGTCTACGGCGCCACAAAAGCCGCCGTCATCGGGCTCACCAAGGCGGTTGCAGCCGATTTCATCAAGAAAGGCATCCGGGCCAACGCCATTTGTCCCGGCACGATCGAATCTCCGTCGCTGGAGGAGCGGATCAAGGACCGGTCGCTCGCGACCGGTAAATCGCTCGTGGAGGTGGAAAAGGCATTCGTGGAACGCCAACCCATGGGTCGCCTCGGGCGCCCCGCGGAGGTCGCCGCGCTCGCGGCATTTCTCGCCTCCGATGAGGCAAGCTACATCACGGGGCAAGCGCATCTGGTCGACGGCGGGATGGCACTTTAGGCACCACAACCGCTATATTTCATCTTGGTTCGCAGTCGACTAGCCCGTTGAGGCGTTCGGAGACTGCCTTTGACAACGCAGGTATGCAGGGCTGCCATTTTTTGTCCGGAACGGCTATTGAATCAAGCTGTTAGTGTTCGGGAGCTGCCACATCGGATCCGGGTGCGTGACCGTTCCTGCATGCGCACACGCCGGGTCGAACTCGAATTGCACGATTTGCCGCACAAGCCGTCATGCTAAAGCCCATTCCGCCGCTCCCCGCCGCGCTTGACCAATTCGCGATTCTGCTCGACGTAGACGGAACGATTCTCGACCTCGCCCCTACTCCCCGCGAGGTTTTCGTCTCGCATACGCTGCGCGATACGTTGGCCCGGTTGTGGGAACGCACCGACGGTGCTGTGGCTTTTGTGAGCGGCCGCCCCATCAGTGAGCTCGATCTCATCTTCTCGCCCTTGCAACTGCCGGCGATCGGCGGTCACGGCGCCGAACTCCGCACTGTTGCTGGCGGCGCACCGAGCGCTCCGCGGCTGCCGCCGCTCGACCCCGCACTAAAGCGGCGGTTTGCGGCCATCGCGGAAGCGGGTCCCGGCATCATTCTCGAGGATAAAGGCTACTCGCTTGCGCTGCACTACCGGCTGGCGCCGCACAAGGAGAGTGTTGTGCGCGCGGCGGCGGCCAAGATTTATTCCGAGCTCGAGGCTAGCTCGATCGAGCTCTTGCCTGGCAAGCTCGTGCTGGAGATCAAGCAGACCGGCTGCACCAAAGCGACTGCCGTTCGCGAGTTGATGACCTATACGCCGTTCTCGGATCGGCGTCCCATCTTCATTGGCGATGATGTGACGGACCTCGGCGTTTTCGGGATTCTGCCCGATTTCAACGGTATCGGCATTTCCGTCGGTCGAGACGTGCCCGGGATCACTGCACGCTTTGACCGGCCGGCCGACGTCCGCCGTTGGCTCGAGCAAATCTCTCGCACCGACGCATTTGCGACGCCATGACCGATCACGGGCTTGACCTTGCCGTCATCGGCAACGGGCGTACTGCCGCGCTCGTCGATCCCACGGCGCGTCTGGTGTGGTGGTGCTATCCTCGCTTCGACCGCGACCCGATCTTCTGCCGGCTCCTTTCCGGCGACGAAGAAAAAGGATTTTCGGATGTCGTGCTCGATGACATAGCCGATTTCCAGTCGGAGTACCTTCGTAATACGGCGGTCGTATCGACGGTTCTCACCGATAGGCAAGGCGGCGCCGTCCGCATCACCGACTTTGCCCCTCGTTTTCGCCAATTCGGCCGCGTGTTTCGGCCGCCGCAGCTCATTAGGATGATCGAACCAGTGGCAGGGTTGCCGCGGATCACCCTTCGTTTCCGTCCGACGCACGATTACGGCCACCAGTTCACCCACCGTTCTGTAGGCAGCAATCATATCCGTTACATCCACGAGGGCAGCGTGATCCGCCTCACCAGCGATGCACCGCTATCCTACATCGAGAGCGAAGCTCCCTTCGTCGTGACGCGTCCGCTGCATCTCGTGTTCGGTGTCGATGAGCGCTTCCAGGACGATCTCGAAACGACCTGCCGCGAATTCTGCGACCGGACGATCGATTATTGGATGGATTGGCTGAAACTCAGCAACTTTGAGGAAACTGGCGGGATCATCGCGGCCCATACCACCTCCATCCCAGAAGCTCCGGGGTCCGGACGCACATGGGATTACCGATATTGCTGGCTTCGCGACGCCTATTTCGTCGTGAAGGCGCTCAACCGCATCGGTGCCACGCAAACGATGGAAGACTTCATTTCGTTTACCTTGGGCATCGCGTCAAATCCCAACGAGCCGTTGCGACCGGTCTACAGCGTCGTCCCGATCGAGCCGATGGATGAAAAGACTGCACCCGCGCTCAAGGGTTATCGCGGCGACGGCCCCGTGCGGATCGGCAATGCCGCGGCAGGGCAGGTGCAAAACGATACCTACGGCAGTGTCATTCTCGCGGCGATGCCGATGTTCTACGACCGTCGTTTGCCGCGGCTCGGCGACGAGGGACTGTTTCGCCTTCTGGAGACGCTCGGGGGCAAGGCGGGAGAACTCGCGTTGGAAGCCGACAACGGGATCTGGGAATATCGCGGACGGCAACGCATCCACACCCACTCGACGGCGATGTGTTGGGCCGGCTGTCATCGACTCGCCGCGATCGCTCGCCGCTTGGGCCTGCCGGATCGAGCTGCGCATTGGAACGCTGTCGCCGAGCCGGTGCATCAAGCGCTTCTACAGGGAGCCTGGAACGAGAAGCGGCAGGCTTTCACAGCCGCATTCGGCTCGGATGACCTCGATGCGAGCGTTCTATTGCTGCCGGATCTGGGCGTGATCGAAGCTGACGACCCGCGCTTCGTCAGCACCGTGAAGGCGATGGAGCGTGAACTTTTGCGCGAGAAGCACGTTATGCGCTATGCTTCGGCGGACGACTTCGGCTTGCCGGCAACGGCCTTCCTGATTTGCCGGTTCTGGCTCGTAGATGCCTGGTGGTCGCTTGGTCGTCGCGAGGAGGCGCATGACCTGTTCGTTGATGCGTTGGCATATCGCAATCGCTATGGCTTGCTGTCGGAGGATATCGATCCGCAAACCGGCACTTTGTGGGGGAATTTTCCGCAGACCTATTCGATGGCCGGCCTGATCTTGACCGCGATGCGGCTGTCGCGCAGCTGGGAGGATCGATATTGGCGCGGCTGATAGTAGTTTCCAACCGCGTGGCAATCCCGAGCCGCGACAACAACCAGGCCGGCGGCCTTGCGGTTGCCGTGCGCTCGTTGCTCAAAGGCCACGGCGGGCTCTGGTTCGGCTGGAGCGGGACCGTTTCACCCGAGGAAGACGTCGCGACCAGGACCATCCAACGCGGCGACATGTCCTATGTGGTCACCGACCTCGGCGAAGCTGACTACCAGGAGTACTACAACGGCTTCGCCAATCGGGTGCTGTGGCCGATTCTGCACTATCGCCTCGACCTCGCGGAATTTTCCCGACGCGATCTCAGCGGCTATCGCCGCGTCAACGCCCATTTTGCGAATGAGCTGCACAGTCTGCTGCAGCCCGATGACGTCGTCTGGGTGCACGATTATCATCTCATTCCGCTTGCAAAGATGCTGCGCGACCGCGGTCACGAGAACCGTATCGGCTTTTTTTTGCACGTGCCGTTCCCACCACCGGAAATTCTCACCGCACTGCCCAACCACGAATGGCTGATTCCACAATTGAGCGCGTACGATCTCGTCGGCTTTCAAACCGAGAACGACGCCACAAATTTTGGGCGGTATTTCGAAAACGAGTGCCGATTTCAGAAGCGCGCCGAATTTGCCTATCAGACGGCTGAACGAATCGTGCGTGTCGGCGTCTTTCCCATCGGCATCGAGACCGGCGAATTCAGTCGGCTGGCGAGACGCTCGGCGCGCTCGCCGCTGGTACAGGGAGTGCTGGACAGCCTGGCGGGCCGCGCCATGATGATAGGGGTCGATCGGCTCGATTATTCCAAGGGACTGGCCCAGCGCATGGATGCGTTCGAGCGGTTTCTTGCGGTGTATCCGGACTGGCGCGGAAAGGTGACCTATCTCCAGATCACACCGAAGAGTCGCTCGGAGATCCAGGAATATGCCGAGATGGAGCGCACGATCAGCGAGGCCGCCGGGCGGATCAACGGCGCCTACGGCGAAATCGCCTGGACGCCGATCCGCTACGTCAATCGCGCCTACAGCCGCAGCGTGCTCGCAGGCTTGTTCCGTTTCGCACGCGCTGGGCTCGTCACGCCACTGCGCGACGGAATGAATCTGGTGGCCAAGGAATACATCGCCGCCCAGGATCCCGACGATCCCGGCGTCCTCATCTTGTCGCGCTTTGCCGGCGCGGCCGCCGAATGTCAGGCTGCGCTGCTGGTCAACCCCTACGACCCGGAAACCGTCGCCACCTCGATCGCGCATGCGCTCTCGATGCCGCTCGAGGAGCGCCGCGCACGCCATCAAGTGCTCTTTCAGGTGATTTCGGACAACGACCTCAATTCGTGGGGCGCACATTTTCTAGCCAGCTTGAGCAAGAGCGGGTCTTCACCGCCATTGCACGAGCAGCTCGGACTCGGCTCAGCCGTGACTGCGGGGCTCGCTTAGGGTCGCTTCGGCGATAAACTCCGGCGTGCGGCTCGCCTGCCGAGATGCCGCCATATCTAGGCTGAGACTCTCTCCCGCACAGGCTGAGCGCGGCCATTGCGCCCGACCAGGGGGGCGGCTTCGCAATCGCCGATCAGCGCGTAATCCTCGATACGAGAGGGCATGATGCGCTAAGGCCGGAAATCGACGACCACCTTGATGTCGCCTTTGCGGTGCTCGAGCGCCTCGCTCCAGCGCTCAAGGGAGACCGTGCGCGTGATCAGCCGCCCGAGCCAGCGCTGGTCGGCGCGCGCGAGCGCATCTGCGGCCATTTGGTAGTGCCGACGGTTCGCGTTGACCGTGCCAAACACGACGTTGTTGTCGAGCACCATCCTTCGATTAAAGCGGCCGATATCGAGGTCCAACATCTTTCCGGGCTCGGTGACCCCAGTCAGGCACAAGACTCCCGCGGCTGCCGTCGCCTCAAGGCAAGCACGGATGACGGCCGCAGCGCCGGTGCATTCTATCAGGACGTCGGCCGCAACCCGCTTGAGCGCGCTCGGATCGCTGTGATACGTCCCGCCCAAATCGCGCACGATCGCCTCTTTCGGCCCGCCCCTGTTGTGATCGAGCACATGCACATCGAGGCCGCGCTGCATTCCCATAAGGGCCGCCAGCAGGCCGATGGGACCCGCGCCAGTGACAAGCAATACCTTCGGGCGCCACCCCCGCGCGCGTTGGCCGATGCGCTCGGTGTGGTCCCACGCCTTGGCCAGAATGCTCGCGGGCTCGAGCAGGACGCCGAGAATCCCCAATGCGGGGTCGATCTTGACCGCGAACTCCGGCTCGATGCGGAAACGTTCCGCCCCGTAGCCGTGCCGCTCCTTGATGCCGCGCTCAGTGTAACGGCCGTTGCGACACATGTCCCATTCGCCGGCAGCGCAAGCAATGCACGGCTCGGGATCGGGCCGACGTACGATGCCGACAACGAGGTCCCCCGGCGCGAGGCCACACCCCTTGGGCGCCGCCTCGACCGCGCCCAGCGATTCATGGCCGAGAATAAGGCGCTGCTGGCCGGGTGGAGCAAAACCATAGCTGCCGTTGAGAATTTCACGATCGGTCGCGCACACCCCGAGCGCCAAACTGCGCACCAAAACAGGGCCATCCGACTCCGCCGGTTCGGGGACATCCTCGAGCCTCGCCGACTGGGCGGTGCCGGGCAAAACGGTGATTGCGCGCATCGCTGTCCTGGACTGCCTCGATTGGGACCGCCGCGGCGGCCGCGGTGAGCCTCTGTGCGCTCCTGGAACGCGCCGGCTTCCTGGAAATAGCGGTTCGCAACACCTCTACGCGGGATGGCGAAAAATGTTCCCGCCGGCTGAAACGAAAAGGCAGTCGTCGGCGTTATCAAACTTAGTGGGAAGAGGAGGCACGGCATGGAGGCCATCGGCCGCCGCCGGTGGGCGATTCCGGAGGGATACATTCCCTCCGGAAGCTCTTATTCAGATCGCGACCTGGACTCACACGAGACGGCGTGCATTCTCAATACCGGCGATCGTGACGCCCACGTCGCCATTACCATTTTTTTCGCCGACCGGGAGCCGGTCGGACCTTATCGCGTGACCGTCGGCGGCCGGCGCACGTTGCACCTGCGCTTCAATGATCTTGATGACCCGCGGCCGATTCCGCGCAGTAGCGACTATGCTTCGGTGTTCGAATCCGACGTTCCGATCATCGTGCAACACACGCGCCTCGATTCCCGTCGAGCCGAGGTCGCCCTTTTGTCGACCGTCGCTTATGCCGAAGATTGATTCGGGCGTGCCCAATCTCGACTTAGATTTTTCATCGCCGTCGCGACGGGGAGCACGGAACTTTTCGCACCGCAATACGTTGCGGCAAGAACCGGTCCTGGTGGAGAGGAAAATATGAAAATCGCGCAGATCGCGCCGCTCATGGAGAGCGTGCCGCCGCGGCTTTATGGGGGAAGCGAGCGAATCGCCTCCTATCTCACTGACGAGTTGGTCCGAATGGGCCACGACGTAACGCTTTTTGCTAGCGGGGATTCCGTCTCCAGCGCGCATTTGGTGCCCTGCGTCCCCATGGCGCTGCGTCTCGACGACAACGTGCGCGACCCCATCCCCTATTACATGCTGATGCTCGACCGGGTGCGGGAATACGCCGATGAATTCGACATTCTACACTTCCATATCGACCAGTTTCACTTTCCGCTGTTTCGAACGATCGCTCACCGGACCGTGACCACCCTTCACGGCCGGCAAGATCTTCATGATCTCAAGCCGCTTTATGTCGGCTTTAGCGAGATGCCGCTCGTGTCGATCTCGAACGCCCAGCGCAAACCCATCCCCAACGCGAACTTTGTCGCGACCGTCTACCACGGGATTCCCAGCCAGTTGCTCAGGCCCACCTACCGGCCGCGCGACAACTACGTCGCCTTCCTTGGACGGATCTCGCCAGAGAAGCGACCGGATCGTGCCATTCGGATCGCGCGTGCGCTGGAGATACCGCTCAAGATCGCGGCGAAGGTGGACAAGGTCGACGAGATCTATTTCCGCGAGAAGATCGTACCGCTCCTCAACCAACCGGGCGTGGAATTCGTCGGCGAGATCGATGAACGAGCCAAGAGCGACTTCCTGGGCAACGCGCGGGCGCTGTTGTTCCCCGTCGACTGGCCCGAGCCATTCGGATTGTCGATGATTGAGGCCATGGCCTGCGGCACGCCGGTCCTCGCCTTCCGCTGCGGCTCTGTGCCAGAGATTGTCGATCCTGGTGTCACCGGGTTGATCGTCGACAGCATGGACGAGGCGATCAGGAGCTTACCCGAGGTGCTCACGCTAGACCGGCGGACGGTCCGGCAGCGGTTCGAGCAGCGTTTTTCCGTTGCGCGGATGGCCAAGGACTATATTCATGTGTATCGTTCGCTGCTGAGGCGGCCCTCGCTCCCCGAGCACGAATCCGCCATGGCGAGGCTGCAGCCGGAGATGGAAAAAGGGATGAACTAACGGGGTTTCATGGCGATCGAGAGCGTCGCGCTCCCGAAATTGTCGCTGGACACTGCTCCTGAGGCACGGTTTTACATTCCGGCGACGGGTCCGGCGTCCCGGCCGCGCCGTAGCCTCAAGCACGGCGACACATTCATCGTCGTCGACAGCCACGGGGACATCGGCGCCTCGCCCGGCGGCACCGACGGGCTCTTTCATTGCGACACACGCTTCCTCTCCCGTCTTGAGCTCTTGCTCAACGGGGTGCAGCCGTTGCTGCTCGGCTCAAACGTGCGCGATGACAACAGCCAGCTCACCGTCGATCTGACCAATCCGGATATTTATTTTGCCCAACGACTTGTCCTCCCCCAAGACACCCTGCACGTCGTGCGCACAATTTTTCTCTGGCGGAATACGGCCTATCAGAGGTTCGCGATCCGCAATTACGGCGACCATGCGGTCGATCTGCAGCTCACCATCCTGTTCGACAGCGATTTCGCCGATCTCTTCGAGGTGCGCGGCTTACACCGAAGCAAACACGGTCTGACCAGCCACGCCTCCGGGGCTGCCGCAGCGGCCCTGACCTATGACGGCCTCGACGGCAACCGGCGGCAAAGTGTGTTGAATTTCGATCCGCAGCCCACCCAGCTGACGCAAACGAGCGCGAGTTACGCCATCCATCTGGCGCCAAAAGTGGCGAAGGCAGTCTTCTTGACGGTGAGTTGCGGAATTCCCGCCCCGCCGAAACCGGCGCCGTTTCTGCGCGGATTGCGAGCGGCGCACCGCGAGCTGCGTGGTGCCTCACAACATGCCAGCACTGTCGTGAGCTCAAACGACATCTTCAACGAGATCGTGTGCAGATCGATGGCCGATCTGCACATCTTAATGACGCAGACGCCGCAGGGACGCTATCCCTACGCCGGCATACCTTGGTACTCGACCACCTTCGGTCGCGACGGGTTGATCACCGCCCTGCAGATGCTTTGGGTCGATCCGCGCATTGCCGAGGGTGTGCTGCGGCGGCTTACCGCCTTTCAGGCCAAGACTTTCGACGACGCATCAGACGCCCAGCCGGGGAAGATCTTGCATGAAATGCGCGAAGGAGAGATGGCGGCGCTCGGCGAAGTGCCGTTCGGCCTTTACTACGGTAGCGTCGACGCTACCCCCTTGTTCGTAATGCTAGCCGGGCTTTTTGCCGAGCGGACCGGAGACGACGCCATTATCGTCGAGCTGTGGCCGGCAATCGAAGCCGCGCTCTCCTGGATCGATGGCCCCGGCGATCTCGATGGCGACGGCTTTCTCGAATACTATCGCGCAACCGAGCGGGGGCTCGCCAATCAAGGCTGGAAGGACTCGGAGGATGCGATTTTTCATGCCGATGGGCGCCTTGCAGAGGGCCCAATCGCGGTGGCGGAGGTGCAGGGGTACGTCTACTGCGCCAAGCAGGTTTTGGCGCGCTGCGCCGAACGGCTGGGCTGGATCGAGCGCGCGAGGCTCCTCAAGGCTCAAGCCGATCAGCTCGCCGATCGATTCGACGCGAGCTTCTGGTGTCCGGAGCTGGGCACGTACGCGCTGGCGCTCGACGGCAACAAGGAGCCCTGCCGAGTCCGCAGCTCCAATGCCGGCCAGGTTCTGTTCACCGGCATCGCCAGGTTCGATCGAGCCGTCGAGGTGGCCGACGGTCTGCTGCGGCCAGAATTCTTTTCCGGGTGGGGGATTCGCACGATTGCCAACTCGGAAGCGCGCTACAATCCCATGTCGTACCACAACGGCTCGATCTGGCCGCATGATAACGCGCTGATCGCGCTCGGTTTCGCCCGCTACGACCTCAAGCGCTCGCTCGAGCGGATGTTCAAAGGCCTGTTCGACGCCGCAAGCTATTTTGAGATGCGGCGATTGCCCGAGCTGTTCTGTGGGTTTCAGCGCAGCCGCGGGCGGGGGCCAACCCATTATCCGGTCGCGTGCTCGCCGCAAGCGTGGGCCAGCGCAACTCCGTTCACGTTGATCGAGGCTTCACTCGGGCTGCAATTTGATCCCGCTGCGAACGAAATTCGCCTGCACAATCCCCGCTTGCCGCCGTTCCTGGATGAGCTGGTGCTGCGCCATCTGACGCTCAAGCAATCCAGCGTGGACCTGAAGGTACGCCGTCATGCCGACGAGGTCTCAGTGGAAATTCTCGAGCGGCGCGGGCAGATCCAGGTCTCGGCCGTGTTCGGCCGAACCGCCGATGCCGCCGAACGCGCCCCTGGCAATCGCTGACGCAAAAGGTGAAGCGCCACGGCGTCTTCCGTGCACCGCGGGTCGGTAGCTTGATTGCAGCACCATCGCATGCGACCGTTGCCCGCATTGAACGATAGCGAGACATTCATGTGTCGAAACATCAGGACGCTTTACAACTTCGAGCCGCCCGCCACGGACGAGGAGATCCGTGCGTCATCCCTGCAATTCGTGCGCAAGTTGAGTGGTTTCGCGCGCCCCTCCAAAGCAAACCGGCTGGCATTCAGCCGGGCGGTGGAGCAGGTCGAGCAAGCGGCGCGCCAGCTTCTCAATTCTCTCGTCACTGACGCTTCGCCCCGTGATCGCGAAGCCGAGGCTGCAAAGGCGCGCGCCAGGGCGGCGAACCGTTTCGGCGCCTCGGATCGGCGGCCGCGCGCCTGACGCATTCCTGTTGCCGTAGTTAGTCGCGGCGCGAGATCACTGCAAAGGTCCAAGCGGCCAGCGCATCCATCATGTCACATCTGACCTCCGCATCCTTTGCGGCGCCCCGTCCCGGCACGCGAAAGGAATGATCAGCGTTTCGGAAGAGCTGCAACGATGCGCGGGCGCCAAGACGCTGTGTCACTCGCTGGAGCAGCCCGAGATCCGCGAGCTTGTCGCGTGTCCCTTGCAGAAAAAGCATTGGCACCTCTATCTTGAGGAGATGCTCGGCGCGCTCGTCGGATGGCCGCCCAGCCGGATGCAGCGGAAAGCCCAAAAACGCGAGGCCGCGGACCCCAGGCAGCGCGGACGCGGCCTGCGCCTGCGACGTCATGCGACCGCCGAATGATTTGCCCCCCGCCACAAGAGCAACTGCGGGCAAAATCCGGCCGGCTTCTGCCACCGCGGCCCGAACCGTCGCATGCGCGAGCTTGGGAGGGTCCGGCCGTTTGGCGCCTTGCTCCATAAAGGGAAACTGATAGCGCAGCGTCGCAATGGCGCGCTGAGCGAGTTCTGTTGCGACAGCCTCCATGAATGGATGAAACATTCCGGCCCCTGCCCCATGCGCCAGCACGTAGCAGGCGCGCGGGTGCGGCGGCGCCGAAAGGAGCCCGGAGACGGTATGCGCGCCATCGACCCTCAGCGTGAAGAGTTCCGCATCTGAACGGTTCATCGTCCCGCCCGACTTGCGCCCATCTGTGGAAAGGGAACCGAGTTTCGCCTACATTCTCCGGCACGAAGAAGTCGTGCCGCGCTCGTGCCGGGCGCGCGATGAGCTGTCCCCAGGGATGGC
>WNFN01238155.1_pt1 | contig 21296 bp, 22 predicted proteins | sample 5400161 | NCBI WGS metagenome assembly WNFN01 (sample SAMN13153353, study PRJNA577476) | soil metagenome | isolation source: 80 cm saprolite on Douglas fir-dominated hillslope | place: USA:California | collected 2013-09-17 | reverse complement strand
CAAGCCCGATAACGCCGTGTGCCAGCGTCGTTCGGCCGAGTAATCGGAGTGCCGGCCCACAATCACCATCGCGACCGCAGTTAGCAGATACGGGATGGCCGCTACCGTGCCGATCATAAGGTTTCCGAGACCGGATAACGCGCGGATTACGCTGGGGAGCCACAGCGTCACGCCATACATGGTCGATGCTATTCCGAAGTACACGAGAGAAAGAATCCATACTCTTGGGTTAGTGAAGACCGAGCGCAAGCTCGATTTGTGAATGAGTGAATCCGCTTGCTGCTCACGTTCTAACTCGTTGACAAGCCAATCTCGTTGCTCACCCGTGAGCCATGAAGCCTGTCTTGGGCTGTCGACCAGCACCCAGAAAACGGCAGCACCGAGCAGGATCGCCGGCAGACCCTCGAGCAGGAATAGCCATTGCCAACCGGCGAGTCCGCGGCCATGAAATCCCAGGAGCGCTCCGGAGATGGGACTGCCCACGAGGCCGGCCAGCGGGTTTGCGGTCATGAACCAGGCCACCGCGCGAGCGCGGGCGTTCGCCGGGAACCAGTGCTTCAGATACAGGATCATGCCAGGAAAGAATCCGGCTTCGGCGGCCCCCAGCAGGAAACGCAGTGTGTAGAAGCTGATGGGACCACGGATGAAAATCATCGAACACGAGACCATGCCCCAAACAACCATCAGGCCTGAGATCCAACGGCGCACGCCCACCCTTTGCAGAATCAGGTTACTGGGCACCTGGAAAAAGAAGTAGCCAGCGAAAAACATCCCGGCGGCGCGGCCGTAGACCCGGTCAGTCAAATGAAATTGATCCCGCATCTGCAGGATGGCGAAACTTACGTTGATCCGGTCGAGGTAAGCGACAATGTAGAGCAGAAACAGGAACGGCATCAGCCGCCACATCAGCCGGGAAACGACTGCGGCTTCGCTTTCGCGTTGAAGGGTTCTTTGCAAGCAAGGGTCCGGGCAACCGGGTTTGGTGGAGCGAGGATTCTACGCTAAATGGAGCTTCTCCCGGATTTCGGTCACGATCTGCTTCGGCGGTTTGTCGATGTCCACCGTGATGGCCGTCTTGGGTTCCTCCAGGTCGGCGAGTTGAGATGCAAGAATCTGCCCGTCGGCAAAGTGCCCTTGCCTCAAGTGCAGACGACGAGCGATCAGATCCGCGCTTCCTTTCAAATAAACAAACTGGACGTCAGGCCCGGTCGCGAGCTCTTCCCGATAGCTTTCCTTCAGCGCCGAGCAAGCCAGCACTACACTGACTCCGGCAGAACTCCAGTTCGCAATATTGGCGCTAAGGAGTCTCAGCCAAGGCTGGCGGTCTGCATCGGTCAGCGGGATACCATGGCGAATCTTCTCAACGTTAGCCGCGGGGTGGAAGTCGTCGGCGTCAGCGAACTTCCACCGCAGTTGTTGCGCTAGAAGGCGCCCTACGCTCGTCTTACCGGACCCGACAACCCCCATTAGAATCACGATCATGGTTGAAGCTTCGTGAAGTGCTACTTCCGGGTGCTGGCGGCAGCCTCGGTGTTGAATGCTGGTCCTGCAATCCTACGAATAAGGGCAGTATTTGATTTGACGACAAGTCTACAGGAACAACATGGGGACCGAAGATCATACAATGGTCCCCAGCAATGGTCCCCAGGAGACTATTTGTGGGAAATCAGTCGCAGGGCGTACATGAAACTACCCAAGTTCGGTCCGGGAAGAGCCCGATAGATAATTGCTAAACAACCCCCCACCATTTTTGTCATCCAAAGCAGGGTAACGCAAAGAAACCTGAATTGGATCATCAGGGTAGTGCCGCGCCAGGGAGACTCAGTTCCGCCTCAGGTCGTCCCGGTTTCCCGTGCGCGAACTTGTGAGTTGCGCGGGAGGCGAATGGCAACTGCAACCAGCGATCTCAACGAAAATCCCAATATTGAAGTCGGGCCCCGTATCAAGCTGGGGTGTCCCGGCTTGGATAACATCCTGGGCGGCGGACTTCCGGCGGGCCGTCTCTACCTGATTGAAGGAGACCCGGGCGCGGGAAAGACGACACTGGCGCTGCAGTTCGTTGCTGAAGGGATCAAAAGCGGGGAGCGCGCGCTCTACATCACCCTTTCGGAATCCCGTTCAGAGCTAACCTTTGCCGCCCATGCGCATGGCCTTTCGATCGCGGATGTCGAGATCGTCGAATTGCTGCCTGACGAGGATGACCTGCGTCCAGAGCAGCAATACACGGTATTTCACCCCGCGGAAGTCGAACTCAACGACCGCATGCAACGGATCGTGAAAGAGGTTCGCCGGGTGAAGCCCGACCGCCTTGTGCTCGATGCCCTCTCGGAACTTCGCATGCTCGCCAAGGATCCGCTGCGTTACCGGCGCCAAATTCTTTCGCTGAAAGACTTCATGCATGACCAGAAGTGCACCGTCTTGCTGCTTGACGATCGCACCTCCCGCGATGCCGATCTGCAGTTGCACAGCATCGTCCACGGGGTGGTCAGTATGGACAAGACTTCGCGGGAATATGGCAAGGCACGGCGGCAAGTGGAGATACTTAAACTCCGTGGCACGCCTTATAGCGAGGGTGCTCACGACTACTCAATTGTTACCGGGGGAGTAGTCGTCTTCCCTCGGCTGATTGCAGCCGACTCACGGAATGGGGGGACGATTGAATGCGTGTCGAGCGGAATTCCAGAGCTCGATGCTCTTACTGGGGGAGGACTCGACCGCGGCACCGCTACTCTTCTGATCGGTCCAGCCGGCTGCGGCAAGACCACGATCGCGACTCACTGGGTGGTAAGTGCCGCTGAGCGGGGGGAGACCTGTGCAGTCTTTACGTTTGAGGAGGGCCCGCAAACGTTAATGAGGCGGGCGGCCGGCCTGGGTATGGATCTCCGACCCCACATCAAGAACGGCCGAAAAAGAAAAACGCCCGGGTTGTGGTATTTGATAGCTTGAATGGCTATCTCCAGTCCATGCCTGGAGAGCACTTCCTGGCCGTCCACCTCCACGAATTGCTGGCCTACTTGAACAATCGCGGGGTCCTGACGCTCATGATCCTGGCTCAGGCGGGCACCATCGGTTCTCCCCTGCAAAGTGCAATCGATGTTAGCTACTTAGCGGACAATATTCTGCTTCTCCGGTACTTCGAGGCGCATGGCGAGGTTCGTCAGGCGATCTCTACCATCAAACGGCGGGCTGGAGCTCACGAACGCACCATCCGCGAACTCAGGCTTGGTCCGGACCGAATTCACGTGGGGCGACCTCTGAATGATTTTCAGGGAATCCTCACTGGCACGCCCAGCTTCCTTGGGGGCACAAAGGAACACTGAGCGCCCATGCCTAGCTTGCCCAAGACCGATTGCCGGGTCCACGTTCTCGCTCCTTTTGGCAAGGACGCGATGTTGGTGTCCGAGGTCCTGGAGCATTCGGGAATTCCGGTGGAGGTGGTTGAGAATGCGGCTGACATTGCCCGCTGCGTGAACAGCGGTGCGGGCGCGGCCATAGTCGCGGAAGAGGCGCTGAACGATGAAATTATCGAACAGCTGCGTAATAGCGTCGCTGTCCAGCCCGCCTGGTCCGACTTCCCTATTATCGTTCTGACCAGTGGTGGAGCGAGCACGCCTTCCACGGAGATGATGGTTCGTTCTCGCGCTCCCATGGGCAACATTACCCTGATCGAACGGCCGGTTCGTCCGGCCACGCTCATCAGTAGCGTCCTTACCGCCATCCGTTCCCGGATGAGACAATTCGAGATTCGGGATCACCTTGAAGAGCGCAAACACGCTGAGGAAGAGTTGCGCCGTGCCCATGACGAACTTGAGTCGTTGGTGGAAAAGCGGACACTGGCTCTGCGTAGGCTTTCAGCGCGGCTGATGCGTGTGCAGGATGAAGAGCGAAGGCGTATTGCGCGCGACCTGCACGATGGACTTGGACAATGGTTAGCGGCCGCGCAGATCAATGTCGACGTGGCTTTGAGCCGTACCAGCGGCAGTGCTTCTTCGATTCTCAAGGAGACACGGGAGATCATCGAGCATGCCGTTTCCAGCATCCGTACGATGTCGTATCTTCTGCATCCGCCGCTGCTCGACGAAGCTGGATTTGATTCGGCAGCTCAGTGGTTCATTGAGGGGCTGGTGAAACGCAGCGGCATTCCCATCAAGATCAATTTTTCGCACTTTGAAGGCGAAGGCTGCGGGCCTGTAAAGGTTGCCCGGATGCCGGATGGTGTCGAGCTCGCCCTTTTCCGTGCTCTTCAAGAAGGTCTCACCAATGTGCATCGTCACTCTGCTAGCCCGCGAGCGGAAGTGCGCTTCGCGAGGCTGCCGGATCGGGCGGTGCTCGAAATTCAGGATTTTGGCAAGGGACTTCCGCAGGATGTGATGGAACGCTTCCAGCGCACCGGGACCGGCTCCGGCGTCGGATTAGCCGGGATTCGTGAGCGGATGAAAGAATTGGGCGGCGATTTTAAAATCTTCTCCGGTTCGACTGGAACCATGTTGCGCGCCACCGTGCCACTTGCGGCGGACATGATCATGCCCGGCCCGCCCGAGGTGCCAATCCGCAGTACTCAGCAGGCCCCCGAAAGACCACAAATGCCTTACATCACAAAGGCCGCTGGCGACTGAAGCACTATCAGATCGCAAGCACGGCATAGGCCCGCGCTTTCCTGCCTGGTTGTCTCTTACAGTTGTCTTTGCCAGTCGTCTCTGGGATGGGTGGAATCCTTCGGCTGCCGAGTCTGATTGCGTTTGCGATAACACACGAAAATCAGGCCGATGGTCATGAAAGTGGGCGGGGCAATGAGTATCAATATCCCGCTACGCAGGGCCTGAATCATTCGAGACCCGGCGGATGCGGCTTGGGTATAACACAGTGCGCAACTCTGCGAAAAAGCTGGCATTGGCGCCAGCAGGATGATTAGTCCCGCCAGCGCAATCCCAATAGTCCCCATTGGTCTCCAAAGTCTCATGTTTGCTTCGTTTCGGAGCTAACCAGGCCGTCCCAGGTTACGTCGCCCACGGTACGCCGTTCGACAGCCGGAAGCTGTCGGTCCATCCATATTGCATCGCCAGCAGCACAAAAACCGTGAAGATTACGAAAAACCACAATAGCCCGCGATTCTCCCACAGGTGCATGAAGAACAAAAGGGCCAGCGCAGCCTCGACGATGGCGACTATCAGCATGCGGACTAACATTTGTGACGCGCTAATATCCTGATAGGCGATGACGAACTGTATCCCGGCCAGGGCCAGTATGCAAAGGTACACGACCAGGTCTTTCCCCATTCCACTATTCTTGTGCGCTTCGGCGGTGGTCATAGTGATTTGCTCCTGCCTCTTTCCATCTCAGTGAGCTAGATTCAAAAGATAGACCAGCGGCACGACGAACATCCAAACCAGATCCACGAAGTGCCAGTAGAGTCCCGTAATTTCGAGGTCATCGGCGTGGTAGCGACCGCCTTTGTAGCGCAGCCCCACTGCTATCAGAGCGACCACGCCGCCGGTTACGTGCAGCAGGTGCAACCCGGTGATGCTGAAAAACGCTGCGCCGAATAGAGGCGTGCCCCACGGATTCTGCAACAGCGTCGCGCCCTCGTGAATCAATCCCATCCATTCACGAATGTGCAGGGCGGCGAACAGGATTCCGGCCGCAGCCGTAATCATGGTCCAGCGGAAAGCGCCGGATTTGTCGCCCATCCTGGCGGACCGTACTCCAAAGAGCATGGTCAAGCTGCTGGTCAGCAGAATGAGCGTCATCAGCGCCACGTTGGTTATGTTGTGAAAGGGTCTTGGCCAATTCGGAGTGCCATTGCGCAAGAATCCGTAGGCGACCAGACAACCCGCAAACGTGGCGGTATCGGCGATGATGAACACCCACATCGCCATCTTCTTTGCGGGCACGGAAAACGTGGGCTCCGCCATTTCCGGTGAATGTCCTTGCATGGTTAAATCGGCTTGGCTCACAGAGCCTCCTACCTTTGACTGTGTTACAGCTTCATCCAAAGCAGCAAAAGCAGATACAGCCACAAGACCCCTATAAAATGCCAGTAGCGAGAGGTGGCGTCCAGAGTGCTCCGGCGCAACGTGGAGTATTTGAGTTTATGTATTACCCTGACCAACCCACCAAGTCCGCCGAGCACATGCAAAGCATGAGCTACAGTCAGCACGTAGAAGAAAGCGAAACTTATATTGGTGGCGAGTTTGAATCCGTGCGATCTGAGTTGCATCCAGGCAAAGGTCTGTCCTGCCACAAATAGCAGTCCCAGGAAGAGCGTTACATAGAGCCACCGTGCCGGTCTCGCTCCCTGATCTCTCAAGCCACCCATAAAGGTCGCCACCTGACGACGCGATATTTCCAAAGTGACACTGCTGGCGAAGATCACGAGCGTGTTCCCGTAAAGAACCGACGGCAAACTGAAATGCCGCCAATCGAGCGCTGACGCCTGACGGACGATCAAAGCACTGGTAAAGGCGGCAAAGCTCATGGTGATGGCTGCGAGCACCACCCAAATGCCCGTGCTAGCCGGAGGCGGAGAGTAGTCCGCGACCTTCCGCGCGTCTCCGTCTGCGGGAACAAGATTCCGCCAGCCCCCATTACCCGAGCCTTCGTTGGGGGAGCGACGCGGCTCAATTTTAGGCCGTTCGTGAACCGTAGTTGCCATACTGATGACTCTCCCTGGGACAGATTCCAACCTTATTCGAAATCACTTCTCATCGTATGCGGTCTTAATTTGCTCTGGCGAGTTCTGCATGACGTAGTCGCTGCTTGAACCCTCGGTTCCGTACTGATATGGATCGTGGTAGACCACTGGCAGCTTGCCGCCAAAGTTGTCATGTGGCGGCGGGGTGGCCGTAGTCCACTCCAGCGACGTGGCTTCCCACGGATTGTCCGGGGCGGGTACGCCTTTAAACCGGCTGTGAATCAGGTTGTAGATGAAAATGAACTGGGCCAGGCCTGTGAGTACCGCAGCCACCGTAATGAACTTGTGCACCGGGATCAGCGGCTGAAGGTAATCGTCCACGAAAGCCTGGTAGCGGCGCACGTTTCCGGCGATTCCCAGGTAGTGGAACGGCATAAAAATGCAGTAGGCACCCACGAAGGTCAGCCAGAAGTGGAGCTTGCCCAGCGTCCCGCCATGACCAAGTGGAAATGACCGACCACGAAATAGGTCGCGTGCAGCATGATGTCGATCGAGGGCTGCGCCAGGAAAAAGCCGCTAACGCCTCCGCTGATGAACATCGAAACAAAACCCAGTGCGAACAGCGAGGCCGCGTTGATCCGCAATTTTGAGCCGTACAGGCTGCCCAGCCAGATCAACACGATGATCGTAGAGGGAATGGTGATCACCAGTGTGGGAAAGGAAAACGCCAGTGAGGAGAACGGATTCATCCCGCTTACGAACATGTGATGGCCGTAGACCATGTAGCTGAGAACGGCCAAGGCGCCGAAGGAATAAATGAGCACGCGATGGCTCAGCATTGGCTTGCGCATGTTGGTGATCAGCACATGGGAGACGATTCCCATCCCTGGGATGATCGCGATGTATACCTCAGGATGTCCGAAGAACCAGAACAGGTGCTGCCAGAGCAGAGTCGAGCCGCCGGTGTGCGGCTGCAGTTGATCATTAATCACGAGGTTCGAGGGGACGAAGAAGCTGGTTCCCGCGACGTGATCCAGAATGAGCAAAATGCAGGCCGGCATCAGCACCGCAAAAGCCGTCAAGCCCATGATCGACGTAATGAACCAGCCCCATGCGCTGAGCGGGAGCCGCATCAGGGACATGCCCTTGGTGCGCATGTCGAGCGTCGTGGTGATGAAGTTCAACGAACCCAGCAATTGGCCGATGCAGAAGATCCCGATCGAAGTGGCCCAAAGAACTACGCCCAGGCCTTGACCGGGGCCAGAAACCGCACCCACCGCGCTCAAGGGCGCGTACTGAGTCCATCCCCCAAGGGTTGGACCGTCACCCACAAAAAACGACGCGACCAGAACCAGAAAGGCCACGAAGGTGACCCAGAACGACATCATATTGAAGTGGGGAAACGGCATGTCTTCAGCACCAACCTGGATGGGCAAAAAGAAATTGCCGAAGGCTGCGAAGGGCGCCGTGGTGAGCACAAAGAAGACCATGATTGTCCCGTGCATGGTCATCAGTTGCAGGTAGTACTCCGGCGTCATCACGTTGCCGGGCGCGCCATTGCTGGAGAGAAAGTGCAAGCCGGGAATAGCGAAGTTCGTCCACGCCAGGTGGATGCGCATGAGCCAGGAAAGCACCATTCCAACAACCACGGCCACCAATGCCAGCGCGTAGTACTGCTTTCCGATCACTTTGTGATCGATGCTGAAAACATGCTTCCGAATAAAACCTGTCGGAGCTCCATGATGCACTGCGTGTGCCGATGTATCGTGCATTGCCTCACCTCAAACGAGATGTACCGATCCACCCGTACTGACCCAGCCGACTCCTGCCGAGATCACAGCTACTGCAGCGCAGCCTGCTGTTTAATCCAGCTATCGAAATCTTCCTGGGACTTCACCTCGAGATATGCCTTCATGTTGTAGTGCCCGAGGCCACAAAGCTGTGTGCAAACGATTTCGTACTTGCCAACCTTCGTCGCGGTGAAATGAATCGACAGATCAAGGCCGGGCACGAAATCCTGCTGGACACGCAATTCGGGAACAAAGAAGGAGTGCCCGACATCCTTCGCATGCATGAGCAGATGGATTTCCCGGTTTACGGGGATGGCCATTTCCGCGGTCACGACATCGTCTTTGGAGTCCGGATCGTTTTGCGGATCGAGGCCGAAAAAATTTTGATTGCCCTCGCTGATGTGGTCGGGGTGAATGGGTCCGAACTTTCCATCCGGCCCCGGATAGCGAAAGTAAAACGCAAACTGTCCAGCCTGCACCTGGACGGGCAACCTCCGTACCTACCAGCAGGAAAGCCGCGATAACCAATCCCATGGCGCCGCCTGGAAAGTTCCTGATCTTGGCGCCCGGTTTAGGGCTGGAGAATTTCCAGATAAAGAACGCCAGGAGGAACTGTGAGGCCAAGAATGAAATACCGGCCTCGGCCATGGTGTCCGAATACTGCTCGTCGATCAGGTGCCCGTGAGTGGAAATGTCCTGAGGCAGAGTCCAAGTGTGCATGACTATAGGAATGGCCGAACCGATTGCGATTAGTACGATCGTCACCGCGAAGATCTTCGCCATCTCACCCTCGCCTCTGGCCAGCTTCTATCAGGCCCTCGTTTTGGATAGCCGCCGCAGTTGAAGTTTTGCGGCGGCCTACTCACTCGATTGGTCGTGCTGTAGTAACGAGCCCCTTCAGTTCTACTTCGCTTTAAAAGTGAAATCCGCTGCGCCCGGCTTGCCGGCAGCAACTGTCACTTTTTGGGTTTGGGTTCCGTACTCTTCCTGCCAAGCGGTAACCGTGTAACTTCCGGGCGGCACGTTGTTGATGGTGTAGTTGCCGCTCTCATCCGTGACCGCGTACGGCCCTTTTACCACCACATGCCAACCATGCATCCAGGGATGAATGTTGCACTTCACCGTAACCGCGACTTCCTGATTCTTCCAACTGGTCTCGATGGGTGGAGCACCTGGCGGCTGAGATTTGTTCCATCCGATGTTGCCACTCGTCGGCGACGGCAATGGATGAATGTTGTGAGTGGTCTGATCCTCAGTCGTCACTTTGAATTTCTGGTTGACGTCGAGAGGCAGAACATGGGGACTATACACACAGCCCTTCTGGGTGAATGTCGGTTCCTCGGAGGGCACGGCATTCAGTTCATTGCCGCTCAGACCTTCGGAAAGGTAGAGAACGACATTTGCCAGGCCTCCTCCGGACCCCACAACCACATTTTCCATTTTGGCCGGATTGCTCTCGTGCGCCTTCGAGCAGTATGGATCTTTCGACATGTCAATGCCCCTCATGTGAGGAGCGGTGCCGCTGAGCTTAACGCTTCCAGTAATCTTGCCTTCTCCCGCGGCGTTGACTTTGGGTCCCCAAGCTAAGATTCCGACGGACAAGAGTACGACCGCCGATAGTACTGATAAAAACTTGTATCTGGACTGAGCGTTCATGAAATGCCCTCCTTACGAGGCAACTTCGTTATTCAATATTCCTGCTACGGTTGCGAACCTGGTGGCTGTGTGGCCGGCAGTTGCCTGGCGATCTCTTTTTCCTTACTCTTCATCGGCTGCAGAGATCGCAGATAGAACACCAAATCCCAGGCCTCGTCCGGCTTGATGTTGTCGGACCAAGAGGGCATCGGCGTGCCATCTAATCCAGTCATGAAAATTTTGTACAAATCCTGATCGCTGGTACCGCACTTGAATCTGGTCTCGTCATGAAAGTTGTATGCAAGAATGGGCCGGCTCTGGTCATCGGTCAGAGTTGCAGCCGAGGGACCGTTGCCCCTGCCCTCAACGCCGTGGCATTTCCAGCATTGCACCCGGTTGAATACTTCCTGGCCAGCTTTCACTCTGTCTGCCGTGATTTCGGGTTCCGGAGGAATCTGAATTGGTTCTCCGGGTTTCTCAGTCTGAAAGCGTGCGGAGAAATGCTTCACATACGCCACGAGGTCCGCACGTTGCTGGCTGGTGAACGTGTTCCACGGAGGCATATTGGAAGTGACCAAGCCGCGAGCAAGGGTGTTAAACAGGTCTTCGTCAGTGGGGAGCGTCCCGGTTGGGGTGGAGCGGCACTTAAACACACCTAATGTGAAATCACGCGGTTTGGGATCGAGCCACGGGAAGTTTTCCCCGTTGCCGTCCCCCAGTTCGCCGTGACAACCGACACAGTATCTGCGGTAGTCGGACTTCGCGGCCGCGGCGTGACCGGTGAGTTTGCCGATGTGGGTCCCAGCAGGAACCACGATTTGAATGGGCTTGTACGCATCGCTGTCCCTTTCTAGAAATCGAAATCAAATCCGAGCAACAATTCGCTCGTGTTGATGTTGGCGCCATTTGGGCCGGTACCGTCCGAATGTAGCCAGTTGTACTCGTTGTGCCACGCAAATCCGGCACGGCTCGTCATGAATGGGTTGTAACGGTACCCGACGGTGTAGGTCGAGATATTGCCGAAGTTGGACGGAGTGCCAGGGCTTGACTGCTGGGACATTCTGATCGTCTCATACCGGCCGATGAAGATGAGTTGAGGACTGTACACGTAGTGAGGTTCAACCAGCACGCCATTCCAAATCGGGGCTCGCGACCCAGGGGGGAGTGCTGTGCCCGGCGTGTTGTTGTTTCCGGCGATTGCGTCGATAAAGTCGCCGTAACCTTGACCGAACCACGCGTTATCCCAGCCATGCTGAGTCACAACCTGCAGGTCAAAGTGCGGCCCGAGGTAAAACAGGCCCACGAAGCCTTCGCGATGGAACGATTTATTGCCGCGACCGGAGCCGCCAATGGGCAAATTAGCCCCTCCACTGGTAAGCCAGCTTGTCGGCGCCTGGCCGATCATGGCGTAGGCCCCGATCCGATCCACACCCAGCTTGCCGGTGTCGAATGCCTGGCTGGCGGTGAAGAATCCCGTGTAGGCGTTGCCATAGGGTAGGCCCACCAGGCCATTGTTCGAACTTAGTAGGGCTGCCGAATAGCGGGTACGGTCATTGGCGGAATGTCCCATGAGTTCGAGGCCGAGTTGATTGTCCCCAATTTGGCCGAAAATGTTTCCATCGCCCTGCGGGATGAAGTGATAGAGCTGGTAGATGCCGCCGTTAGCCGTGAGAGTGAGGATTCGCTTCTCGGAGAGCAAATTATCGAGTTCGAATTTGCCTAGCTTTATATTGAGCCACGGACTGCCGAACAGGTTATCGAGCCGGGCCATGACGGTTTCAAAGTGGAAGGACGCCGTATTGTCGGAAGAGGGCAGCACATAGAACGAGAAATTCTTCTCCAGCGTGCCACCGGTGTGGAAGTCGAGACCGCTCAGGTCAAATCCGGATTTGGTGATCCTGGTCACCGCGGAGTCAACCCCCGCGGCCGAATCCACAAACACTTTCCCCGTGCTCACTCGGTGCCAGATGGGCGTGATGCGAAAGGTGGCCGGCCAGTACGACGGGTTCTGCCAGATCGGTGCATCGCGATCGTTCATGAGCTGGAAGCCGTTGTCTTTAAACTTTTGGCCAAAGTAATTGAGCATCGGCCAGGATTCGTGGCAGGCCGAACAGCGCAGCCCGTACTTTCTAGCGAAGGCCGGGATGGCGCTCGCGCGCTGGCTGCCGCTTAGCACCAAAAAAACCACAATCAAAGCGACGCTCACATACGACGGCTTATGACCACGAAGAAACTGCGTGCCCATTCTCATGCCGCGCTCCTCACACAAATCGTGTTCCGTCCGCAGCACAACCTGCTACTGCGTCAGGCGTAAAAACTGTGGAGTAAACTCCAGAGAAATTGGCTTCGAATAAAAGCACCCTCTTTCACTCGAAGGGCGAAGGCAAGAACCCCAAATTTGCACAAAGAGGTCATACCACCTTACCGGGGCGGAATCCTACTATGGCCCTATGGCTAAGCGCAAGGGGGTTAATCGATTTATTTGACATTTCTTTTACAATGTCACGTCTGCAAAAGGGAGCATTTCACGGGACGACGCCATCGCGCGCAAGGTTGACACGCCCGTGGCCTGCAGAGTATGAGAGTCGTGTGTAGCGCAAAGTCGTTCGGAAGCCAGCGGAAATCCGCCGGATGCTCACCTAGCAGGCGAGTAGAATCGTTTTCGATGACGGTTTGAAGAGTCCAGTGAGAAGCAAATCAGCGCCCTTTTCCCTTATCGCGGAGAGATCTCAGGCCCGACGCCTCCTGCGGGCCATCTCCGTATTTCTCCTATCAATGGTGATGGTACCTTTGCCGTTCTTGAACGCCCGTGAAAAGGACGCTGTGCAATACGGGGCCGGTCTGATCGTGAATGTTCCCATGCCGGAGGCCGAAGTTACCCAAGCGGTTGAGGAAGTGACACAGAACGGGATTATCCGGGGAACCAAAGAATACAACAAAGACGAGTACATCGCAGGTGCGGCCCCCGCTACTTCTTCACGCCTGTTCCCTGCGTGGACGGATGGTGGCAAAATCTTCTACAAGGTGCGCACCCATGCGCTCGATCCGCGTAATTTCAAAAATGGCGGGGATGTGGGAACGCTGGCCGTACGCTACGTAGTTCAGGGGCAGGGCGACAAGAACACCGTTCTGAGGATCGATGCAGTATTTGTGGAAGATTTCCGGCACACTGCGCATGCTTCCAACGGTTCGGTCGAAAGCAGCGAGTACAAGGATATCCATGACCACCTGGAAGCCATGGAATTGATGAAGCAACAGACCAGCGAAGCGGAGAAGGAGCGACAAGCTCAGTTAGCCAGGAAGCAGCAGCTCAGTGCCAGCACTGAGGCGCCGATTCTCGCAGGACGCGAATCCAGCACAAAGCGAGCCGAGGATCACGCTGAAAGCTCGGTTCAATCGGATGCCGGCGATTCATCCGCGCAGTCTTTAGAACAGCACGTCAAAGACCTGAGAAGGCAGGTGGAACGTCTGGTAAAAGCACCGGGGGCTCCACTGAAATCGGCGCCCTTTCACACGGCCAACACGCTGCAATCATTAGCCAGCGGAACCGAAGTCATGATTGTCATTTCGACTCCCTACTGGTATGGCGTCGAAACTCACGACGGGCAGCATGGATGGATTCTACGCGACCAACTGGAGCAACTTCCATGAAGGGCCGCGGCTTGAGGAAGTTTGCAGTGCCCGCGTCTCTGTCGGCAACACTCGTGCTCGCTTTCGTGCAATACGGCAGTGCGCAAGCGGGCCCTCGTGAGCGTACGTTTCCGCAATCCAAGGCGGTTGTCGAAAAAATCCTGAAAGATCTGCAAGCCTCCATGGCAGGACGCCTCCCGGTCCTGGACGGTTTCGCAATTTCCGGAGATCGTCCATTCGACCGCTATCAGCGCGCTTACTACCAGTCGACGGCAAATGTTACTTCGACTGCATCTGGCGGTGTCCTGGTACGAGTCAGCACGAAAGTTACAGCCTGGTGTTCCGATCCTGTTCCCTCGCGCTCCGGATACAAATTGTTGACCTCAAATGGCCGGCTGGAAGGCGATCTGCTCGACCAGTTGGCGGACCGGCTCGCGGCCGTGAACGACGTGGTTCCCGGGGCCAAACCATCTCTGTCCAAAGTGGCACCGTCTAGCCGGCAAGCGGCGGCGGGCGACTCCGCGATCTCAGCGCCTACACCCAAAATTCCGGACTCAAGCGGAACATTTTCATCGTCGTTGGCTCAAAGTTTGTCCGCGCAGGATCACTCGGAGCCCACCATGCCGAAGAATGCCGGTGACGATTCAGGCGAACTAAGAGCCGAGGCTGCAAGTCTGGAGGAGATTCTCAAGAGCCAGGCTCATCCGAAGAATCTGGTAGCGGTGAAGAAATCAGGCACGGCTGTGGTTGCCTCTCCGAGCCTCAATGCCAAAACGTTGTTCCTGGCTAGTCCGCATGATGAGTTCGAAATGTTGGACTTCACGCCGGACTGGGTTCACGTACGAATTTCCGGTCTGTCTCGCGGATGGATCTGGCGCAGCAACCTTGAAATGCCCGGCATCGTCCCGGATAACGATAGTGCGGCGGGCCCTGCGCCAACTCCCACAGCCGCTGAATTATTTCGCGTCAGCCGCGAGGAAATTGCGCCTTTCCCCGGGGATTGGGAGCCGCTCCGGGGCAAGAACGTGAAGATCGTTTCAGTACAGAAAACTGATGAGACCGCAAAAGACGGTGGGCTTCCAGTAAGGCTGGAATTCGCGAAGTCGATCCTCGACAACAATTACTCCGAATTGGCGCAGAAATCGCCTGCCTTGGCAGGAATCGTATTGATTTTTGACTCGGCCGATGGCGGGATGATCGCAGCAACTATTTCTACTCTTCAGCAGTGGAAGGCTGGGGCTCTGTCCGATGCAGCCCTTTGGCACCAATGTTTCTTCGACCCCCCGGAGACTTTCACCTCCTCCGGTTCGTCGGGCGCTTATTAGCTACGCACGCCAGTCAATGAAGACAGTCAATGAACGCGGCGCTCGACAAAAAGTTTCGCCTTGCATTGGGAGAGTAAATCTGTTTTTGCTTGACATTCAACCTCGGTCACGATACCTATGCAATCCTTGAGCACATTGACGGTGTCGTGGTTCCAGCATAAGAGTTTGGAAGAACCGAGCGATACAAAGCCGACTTCATGAGCACGACTACAGCTATGGCAGTTCCCGGCAACCCGATCATTTCCCTTCTGCGCGACTACGCCGAACTGACCAAGCTCCGGGTCACGACGCTCATTGTAATGACGGCGTGGTGCGGGTACTTCTTTGGAGCACACAAGGCCGGTATTTCATGGCTTAGCTGGGGGCTATTTCATTCGCTTATCGGCATTGGACTTGTTTCCAGCGGGACTGCGGCCTTGAACGAAGTGATGGAGCTTGATGTCGACGCTCGCATGCGTCGCACGGCAATGCGTCCGCTGCCGGCTCAGCGCATGAGCGTGCTTCACGCAGCAATCGTCGGCATGGCAGCCGCCATCGGGGGTTCCATCTATCTGGCAGTCTTTACAAATCCGCTCACAGGATTGCTGACTTCTCTGACGTCGGTGGTTTACCTCGCTGCATACACGCCTCTCAAGAAAGTTTCGCCGATCTGTACGTTCGTAGGAGCTTTTCCTGGAGCTATGCCTGGTGTTCTGGGATGGACGGCAGCATGCGGCCGGCTGCAGTGGGGCACGCTGGTCTTGTTCGCCATTCTCTTTATCTGGCAGTTTCCGCACTTCTTCTCGATCGCATGGCTTTATCGCGAGGACTATGCCAAAGGCAGTGTCCGCATGCTGCCTGTGGTGGAAGAGGACGGGCGATCTACGGCTCGCCGTATCCTGATTTACTCTGTGGTCCTCATTCCAGTTAGCGTCCTGCCCAGTTTTTTTGGCATGGCCGGAAAAATTTACCTGTTCGGTGCGGTCCTTCTCGGCCTCGGTCTCCTCTACTTCGGAGTTCGCCTCGCATTCCTTAACTTGCCACTCGAAAGCGCGCCCTCAAAGATGAGGGCTCGCCAGGTTCTGCAGGCGACCGTAATCTATCTTCCGTTACTGTTTGCCCTGATGATGGGCAACTGCCTGCGGCCGTAAGCCAGCATTGGCCAACCATCAAGAGGCCGCGAGTTGAAACTTATCGAAGGTTCCCATCGAAGACTCAATGCGCTGACCGGCGAGTGGGTGTTGGTCTCTCCACATCGCACCGCGCGCCCCTGGCAGGGCGAAGTGTCGCGACCACAAAACGCGTCGGAGCCGGCATACGATCCGAATTGCTACTTGTGCCCGGGGAATGCGCGGGCCGGCGGGATTCGCAACCCCGCCTACACAGGGACGTTCGTTTTCGAAAATGATTTCGCCGCGCTCAGACCCAATGTTGCCAAGCAGCGCCTCGACGTTGAAGACAAGGGCCTGCTCGTCGCCGAAGCAGAGGCGGGCGTTTGCCGAGTCCTGTGCTTCTCTCCCCGGCACGACCTCACGCTATCGACCATGGAATTGGCTGACATCGAGTCGGTGGTCGGGCATTGGACAGAGCAGTTCCGCGAACTGGGCGCCTCCAAGTTGATTAACTATGTGCAGATCTTCGAGAACAGGGGTGCGATGATGGGCGCCAGCAATCTGCATCCACACGGCCAGATCTGGGCTACGTCTTCGATCCCCGAGGCTTGTGTGAAGGAACTGCTCTCGCAGCAGAATTACTTGAAGTCACAGGAGCGGTGCCTATTGTGTGACTATGTCGGCCTGGAAGAACGCCAAAAAGTACGAGTCGTCTGCGCCAACGATGACTTCGTTGCACTCGTACCCTTCTGGGCGGTGTGGCCGTTTGAGATTCTGGTCTGCAGCCGCCGCCATCTGCCCAGTATGTTGGATTTCACCCCCGATGAGGTTCTTTCACTAAGCCAGATCCTGAAGCAGGTCACGTCAACCTACGACAAACTGTTCGCAGTTCCCTTCCCTTATTCCATGGGGTTTCATCCGGCTCCAACCGACAATCTCGACCATGCCGAATGGCACTTCCATGCGCATTTCTACCCGCCTCTGTTGCGATCAGCAATAGTTCGCAAGTTCATGGTTGGTTTTGAGCTGCTCGGCACCCCCCAGCGTGACATCACGGCGGAGGTCGCTGCCGAACGACTGAGGGCAGTGATCGGTGATTAGCGGGAGTTTGGGTGGTTTCCGGTCAAACGACCTCGAACGGCACTCTCACTTAGCCCCTGGCACTGCGCACACGCGGCAACTCAGGGAAGATAATCGTAATTGTCTTTCTGTCTTTGCTGAGTTTGGGCGGCAGACTTCCCACAAGATGAATAACGACTTTTCTGCCCAGATCTGTGAACTTCATATTGAGGCGATTGGGACCCTTTTCAGCTGCCTGCATCGTCGCGCTCCTTTGGAGTTGGATTCCGGGATACACCGAGGGCCGCTGGCGCAGGGACCGTCGTCGGCTGGCCTAGCGAAGCGATTCTACGGCAAATCTTCCGGCGAAAAATTACACTCTACTTTAGAGGGCCTTTCCGCTCGCAATCTGGTCAAAAGTGAGCAGACTTTCGCTCCAACGTGAGTTAGCAATGCTAGGGAGACCCCTAAGGCTAATCGATCCGAATAGCCGTCAGGCCGAGACAAAAACGGGAATCTGACATTCACTAAGGACAAAAAATTGTTTAAAATTGAACACTCTCGCGTCAACTTGCAGGATATTATTTTGCAGGTACCCATGCGATCGCGTCTCTATTCCACCCGGTTGATCTTGCTGCTGGTGGTCTTCATCAGTATCAGTCCATATTTGGCGGCAAGCGCCCGGCACTCGGACGGTTCTGCACCCGCACCTCATTCCCGGCTGACCGCGGAAGAAGTGGTCAACCAACTGGTCCGGAGAAACCTGGAGCGGGCTCAGACACTGCAGGCCTACCAGGGAACCCGCACCTATCGGTTGGAATACCGCGGCTTTCCGGGAAATCGAATCGCCGAAATGGTCGTGGACGTGAAATACCTGTCTCCCGCGACAAAGGAATTCACCGTACGCTCCGAGACGGGCTCCAAGCTGGTCATTGAGAGAGTATTTAAGAAGCTGCTGCAGAGTGAACAAGAGGCGCTCAACGCAGAGAATCAGAGTCGCATCGCCCTCAACCAGGATAACTACGCTTTCGCGATGTTGGGGTACGAACAAACACCAAGCGGTTCGCGCTACGTTCTTTCGGTTGAGCCTCTCGTGAAGAGCAAGCTTCTCTATCGCGGCAAGATCTGGGTCGACGCAGAGGACTTCGCGGTCGTGCGTATTGAGGGAGAGCCCGCCAAGAACCCTTCCTTCTGGACAAAAGACACAAAGATCGAACAGGTCTATGGCCGGGTGGGCGATTTCTGGCTTCCCGTCTCCAATCGCAGCAGCAGCTCGATTCGCCTGGGAGGGCACGCCGATTTCACCATTGATTACAGCGACTACCGGATCACCTCCACGGCTCCGCCGCGAGAGCGCAACGATCGGGTCGCGGGCAACCGGTAGATTCAGCTTTTCATGCGGAACATCAAGAGAAAGCTCAATCGTGAAGAACTACGTTAAGCAGTGAGCTGTGCACCTGCAAGCCACCTTCTAAACCGCCCGCGTAATCAATAAAGCCCAGCTTCCTGAAGCGGTTCATGAAAAAACTCACTCGCGAACGGGTGGTCCCCACCATTTCCGCGAGGGTCGCCTGGCTTATTTTGGGAACAACGGTCTCCGGGACGCCGTCCTTGCCAAAGTGCGCAAGCAGTAGAAGAACCCGAGCCAGCCGTTTCTCGCTGGAATTGAATAGCTGGTCGACCAAATCCTCTTCGTAGCGGATATTTCGTCCCAGTAAATATGCCACAAACATGTCGGAAAACGCCTGTTCTCGATGAAGGGCTTCCATCATCGCCTTCTTGTCGATCCGCATAATCTCGCATTCTGTCATCGCAGTCGCGGAGCCCATGCGGAGAGTCTGACCGGCGAGAGAGCCCTCGCCGAAGAATTCCCCCTGCGTCAGTATGCCGATGGTCGCTTCCCGGCCAGTTTTCGACACGACGGTGAGCTGCACTTTGCCTTTCTGGATGTAGAACACAGCATCGGCGGGATCGCCTTGCACGAATATCGTTTGCTTCCGCGGGACGGCCAGGGTCTTCCTGCTGCTACCGATCATCGCGAGGAAGGTGCGGGGATCGAACTCCCGGGTCTTCTTATTTGTGGCAGCCGGGCACATCGGTATGTTCGAATTCTAGCCCAAAGAACGATTGTGACGTGAACGATTTTGCGCAGCGGGTTAGGTATCCGGCATTGCCGTGCCGACATCGGTCCAATCACGGCACGGTGTTATCCTAATTTGTGACCCTCACGACGAGGCTGTAACTTTCTCATGCCTAACCAAAGCACTCCTGAATCCCAATCTGCCACCGAACCCAACGAATCTTTCGGTGACATCTTTTCCCAGTACGAGAAGAGTCATGCACGAAAGGCTGAAGATCGTGGCAAGCAACTCGAAGGCACAGTGATTGCCATTTCAGCCGAATCGGTCTTCCTCGATATCGGCTTTAAGAGCGAAGGCATCCTGCCGCTGTCCGCGTTCAGGGCTGGCGAAGCCGTGACAGCTGGCGACAAGCTACGCGTCTCGGTCACGGGCCGCGATCCCGAAGGTTACTACGAGCTTTCTCTTTCCAAGGTCGAACAGCCCAAGGATTGGTCTGCCCTCGAGCAGGCCTTCGCCGAGAAGTCGACGATCGTGGGCACAGTAACCGGCGTGGTTAAAGGCGGCTTGAGCGTGGATGTGGGAGTGCGGGCGTTCATGCCAGCCTCTCGGAGCGGGGCGCGGGATGCCGCCGAAATGGAGAAGTTGGTGGGGCAGGAGATTCGCTGCCGCATTATCAAGCTCGAAGTGACCGACGAAGACGTAGTAGTCGACCGGCGCGCCGTCGCTGAAGAGGAAGAGCGCTCAACGAAAGATCGCCGCTACTCCGAGATTCGGGTAAGCGAAACGGTGCACGGTACGGTTCGCAGCCTTACCGATTACGGCGCCTTCGTCGATCTCGGCGGCCTGGACGCTTTGCTGCATGTCGGAGACATCGCATGGGGACGGGTCAACAAACCCGCCGATGTGCTCACTGTGGGGCAGCAGATCGAAGTCAAAGTTCTAAAGATCGATACCGATACTGACAAGCGGCGCGTTTCCGTCGGCATGAAACAGCTTCAACCGAATCCGTGGGATTCGGTGACCGAAAAGTATAAATTAGGCGAGCGCGTCCGCGGCACCGTGACCCGTGTCGTCGAGTTCGGAGCGTTTGTAGAGCTGGAGCCGGGCATTGAAGGCTTGATCCACGTTTCGGAGATGTCGTGGGCCAAAAAAGTAAGAATTGCCAGCGACGTGGTGAAGCCGGGCGAGACAGTGGACGCTGTGATTCTGGGAGTAAAAGCCGACGAGCGCCGCATATCACTGGGCCTTAAGCAAGCGCTTGGCGACCCGTGGGTCGAGGTGGGGGAAAAGCTTGCGGTGGGTTCGGTCATCGTGGGACCGGTCACGAACCTCACCAAGTTCGGCGCATTCGTGCAGGTTTCCGAGGGCGTCGAGGGCATGATTCACATCAGCGATATGACCGCTGAGAAACGCGATCAGCAGCGCATCAATCACCCGCAGGAAGTGCTGAGGGTGGGGCAACAGGTCAAGGCCCAGGTGCTGGCAGTTGATAAGGGAAAGCGGCAGTTAAAGCTGGGCATGAAGCAACTCGTTCCCAGCGGCCTTGACGAATACATGGCCGAACACAAAGAAGGCGATGTGGTCACGGGCCGCATGATCGAGGACTCCGGTGAATACGCGCGCGTGGAGCTCGGCGAAGGCATCCAGGGCACGTGCCGAATTGTCGCGGAGAAGAGCTCAACCAAAGAGTTGGCCGAAAAGGAAACGCCAGCTGAATCGAAGCCCGATTTGTCATCCCTGAGCTCCATGCTGAAGGCCCGATGGAAAGGCGGAACTGCCGGAGGCGCGACCAAACCGGAAGCCGTCCGCGCCGGGCAGATTCGCAGCTTCCGCATCTCGAAGCTGGATCCGGCGGCAAAGCGCATTGAATTGGAGTTAGCAAAACCGGCCGACGCCGGGTTACCGCGATGACGCGATTGAAAATTTAGAGGACCTCTTGCCCTTCGACGATCTCCGCCAATGGATTGCCGCGCTCGACCGTGCCGGCGAACTCAAGCGCATCCACACCGAAGTCGATCCCATCCTCGAAGTCGCCGAAATCACCGACCGGGTCA
>WNFN01049165.1_pt1 | contig 21377 bp, 18 predicted proteins | sample 5400161 | NCBI WGS metagenome assembly WNFN01 (sample SAMN13153353, study PRJNA577476) | soil metagenome | isolation source: 80 cm saprolite on Douglas fir-dominated hillslope | place: USA:California | collected 2013-09-17 | reverse complement strand
CCGATGCGACTCCAGGTCGAAGACCACTAACCTTGCATTCCTGGAGCAAACTGCAAAGAGCCGCCGCTGCTCGGAGTCAATGGCCATCCCGGTTGGTCCATCACATGGAGTGAGAGACCATTGCCCGATCACTGCCCGTCTGGCAAGATCGACCGCAACGATCGAGTCGATGTCTTCAAGATTCTGATAAAGAACTCCAGTCTGCGAGTCAAAGGCGGGAAATTCTGGCTTTCCCGGAAGAGGTACGGTTCCAACAGTTATGCGCTTCTCAGGATCGATCAGAGTTGCAATGTTTGCGTCTCCATTCGCCAAATATACGAGTTTTGCCGATGGGACATAGAGTATTGCATCCGCATCGTCCGCGACTGGGATCCTCCCAAGGAGCCGAAGAGAAGTTGGATCGAAGACGTCCACCGTGTTTTCTTCACTCCGTGTGACGAAGGCAACGTTACGGTCCATCACTAAAGCTACGCCGTGAGCCGCTCCGCTCCCGGGTAACTCGGATACCGCGCTGAGGGACGGACGGCCCAAGTCTAAGTCAACTTTGAATAACGCGCCCGACGACTCACATGTAACAAATAATGTGCCGTTGTTTATTGTCAGGTAGTCGAGAACGCTAAGCGACCCACTCTTGGGAAGCTCGATATAACCCTCGAATTCCATGAACCTGGATTTGCCTGGCGTGCCGGGACAAATGAGATAGGTGGCGACCACGGCTAAACACAGGACGATCACCGTTGCAAACGCCGCAATCAGTCTCAGGTTTCTCTTTGCTAAGCTTTCCATTTGCTTCCTAATTACAAGTTTCCAGCTAGAGTTAGCTCCCTTATTCACTCGTCATTCATGGGCGGCCGACCAGGGTCTGCCGTCGTGGGTACTGCCGCTCATCTTGCCGCCCTCGACGGTCCCCATGAATGAAGCGTGATGCCAATAGGCTTTAACGCTAAGCACAATCCGATTGCCTCGCACAGTACCAGTTAGTCGAAAGGCGCCGTTTATTGGGCCGCCTTGCAAGTTGGCTGTGCCGCTAAGTACGTCACGTTGCTGTTGAATGTGAAGTGTGGCGTGCCTGATGTCTCCCTTTTCGTTTGTCCACGTCATAAGCCAAATGCCAGACGCAGATGCAGTCGTGTTGTTGTCTTGCGCGTTGCTTTCCTGCGTGGCGACCTGCGCAAAAGTACTCGAGGAGGGAGGAGTAAGTGCATCAGGTGTCGGCGTCGGTGCGCCCATGACTTGCGCAGCGATCGTAGCCGCGGCACATACTACGGTCGGAACTACACACAATAACTTCATACTGTTCTCCAATTCCGGGTCTTCTGTAAGTTGAGAAAATGGCCCTGGCTCCTCCGACCGACGGGAATGCACTGGCGACGCTAACGATGCGAATAATTGACTTCTGCAAAGGCGATGACATCTCTCGCAGGCTGTGTTTCAGTTGCGATAACGATGCTGGCTAGATGCTGGATCGCAGCTGTACGTGCATTGATCACATCCCGCCGAAAACAGTCCATGAGCAGAGAGCACTCCTGGTCGGAATACCTTTCCAGGACTGACATGATAAAGATAAGACGCTCGAATGAATTGAGCCGTACGACGCGGGCGAAGTTGGGGTGCGCCTGCACCTCCGCGTGGACCTTTCTGGGCACGTTTCCGATGAGCGGCGAAGGCCTTGCCTCATCGGGTTTGTTTTCGTCGTCCGGCCGAGGGCAAAGCAACCGGATTGCATTAAGGATGATGCTGCGTCGAGCCCACAAATATGACCTCTCCTTGAACACGGAAGTATTGCTCACCGAGTCGTCAAACCCTGAGAGGAAACATTGCTCGGCCTTCTGAGGATCCGCGGTCAACAGGAGAGATAGTAGATACAGACTGTTCGCCTGTTCGACGTAGATGCGGCAGAAATCACTACAGGTGGCATATTCGTTTGATCGTGCGTTCTTGCACTTCTGTGTCACTTTTGCTCCTTCTTCCGTTTCGGCCAGGTAAGAGTCGTTTCGGAAGAGCGCGCCTCTATTCGAGAATTAGAAGAAAGAAGTAGTACTTGTCGCTGACGGTGCTCTCCCATCCGCGACTTATCAATTTTCCCGGATATTCTCTGACGTGACTTGTTGAAGAGCGGTTCCACCTGGTCGATGGGCCTTATCATCAATGCGCAGTAAAACCGGCGTATTGACAGGAAGCTCTACATTCGAACCTTTAGCGAGAAAAGCGTCGTATATGTTCATGGCGGCGCCGAAATAGCCAAAGCCAATCGCTGTGGTTGCGGATGCCTGTGCCGCGCCTGCGCCAAGCAAACCGAAGCCTTTACGCCCTTCTCCTGCTCGGGACCAGGCAGTCTTATCGAGGCTGCTATCGGCAATGGCCCTTGAGGGGCCAATAAGCGACACGGGGGCTCGCAAGCGAGAAAAAAGCGAGGTCGTTGCCCTCACGTTGCCTTCCTGGCCGACAGCAAGCCGTTGGCCACCTGCCGCCTGGATGCCTGCGACCGTCGCGATCATTTCAGTCGACGTCCCATCAGGCGTCTGAGCGGAATGAAAGGAGAACAAAAGTTGGCCATTCTTCTTCATCCAGCCAGCAGCAGTGGCCGTCGTAACAGTACCCTGAAGCTTTGTGCCTGCCGGATAGAGCAGGACATGATCTGAGTTGTAGTACGGCCGCGACACCGCTGCTTCGATCGCGGCCCCACGCGCAATCATCTCCGACCTCAACGCCGTCAAAAGACGAAGGTGGAGATAGTTGTCGCTGAGCGGGGGATGAACCTCCGCCGGTTCGATGGGTGTTGGTGTTCGAATAGGGTCGAGCAAGTTTGCATCGAAGATTGTTCCTTGATCGAGATATTCAGGGTGATAAGGCAAACTCGTGAAGGCAGCTTGCCGCAGCCTTTGCAATTTGTTCGGTTCCAGAAGAGGTTTAGCAGCATCTTTCATCTTCTGACGGACGCCGGGACGTTGAGTCTTGGGAAGATACTGGGCCATTTTCACATCACTGACTCCAAAGGTTGTGTCAGTATGAATCTGTACGTCGCTGCCGTCGGGAAGAATTACGATGTCGAAGGTCACGTGCGCGATTCGCGGGGGCGTGAAATCGCCACGCAGAATCCGTCCTGCACGTCCGGGCGCACTGGAAATCGAGGACACATGTCCTTTGATCGTCGAGCCCTCTGGAATCGCGATTGTCGTTCCGGCGTAAACCGGCTCAACGAGCTTTGCTGTAATCGGCTCGCCCGACTTGGTGATCCGCAGACCCTTCTCGAGTCTGCACCGAAGATCATTACCTGCTCCGACCACGATCGTATTTTGTGGAGGCTGAGTATCCTGTGCAGCCGCAAGTGATACGGATGCGGCCAAAACCGAACACGATATAACTATGCTGTTGATGCACGACTTCATTATTCACCTCGGTGACATTGGATCAAGCGATTTCGGGCTGGAGCAGAACCTTGCAACCGCTCCCCTTGCCTTGAAGTTAGCTGAGCTTGCCGTGCGATGCCGTCAGGATGTGTGAGAGAAACGTAAGGATTTGTACAAACAACAGAACTCAATGTTGTCGCGAATTTCCGGGTTACGAGAGCGCGAGTTCGCTTGTCGCTACGTGCGATATCTCCTGCCAAACCATATCCGGTTCAGGATTGGCTCCGAAAATTGCCATTGGCCCCAAAAAACCAGAGGCCATATTCGAAGTCTCGTGTACCGCCTCTTCGAGAAAGCTATGCTCTGGAAACTGATTCCGTTGGAACGCAAATCTATGACCTTGGTCGAACTCAAAGGAGTCAGCAAGCGCCTCAAACCCCCACGAATTTTGACAGAGGAGAAGTTCGGGGCGCTGCTCAATCAGTTCGACCATCCGTATCGCTGTATGGTCCTTCTGGCTGGGTGTACGGGCCTCCGTATCAGCGAGGTAATGGGACTGCGTTGGAACCTGATGGACTTCGAAAGTCTCGTTATGGAAATCAGGGAAGGGTACGCTCGCAGCCAGGTCACGATGCTGAAATCGGAATGTTCCAAGGACGAATTGCCGCTGGATCCAGAAGTCGCAACCATTCTTATGAAGTGGAAGCCTCTGTGCCCAGACACATGGAGACTGGGTTTTTTCCAGACCGCGGACAAACAAACCCTACGATTCTGGTTCGGTTCGGAAGAAAGTGCTCCAGACTGCAGCGTCGCGGGCCAAGATTCAGGGACCGAGCGGCTGGCACACGCTGCGTCACAGCTACCGCGCTTGGCTCGACGAGGCAGGCGCCCCTCTAGGCGTTCAACAGAAACTCATGCGTCACGCCAACATCTCGACCATGATGAGCGACGAATCGCATTCGAGTCAGCGTCCCGACTCGCCGCAGGGGCCGGGGAAACAATCTCTTCTGAACATCGCTCCGCATGATCAATCCCAAGTTTCAACAGATGGCCCCTGAAGCGGCAGGAGAGGCACGCGATTCAAAACGATTAGCTTCTTACTTATTCCCTGCAAGGTTAAAAGGGGCTTAGAGCCAGAAAAAGTTTGGGAAGCGCGAAATTGAGTAGGGACGAGTAGCTCCAGGTCGCCTCGGACAGGCCAAGATCACCGGATTGGTCTTAAGGTTTCCTTAAGATTCGCTGGAGCAATATTCTCCCTGGTTCGAAAGCCCCCACGAAGTAACGGTCAACCGCGACCTGCTTGGGAATATATACTGCGATTAGCGAGGCGAGAGCCCAAGCAAGTGAAAGTCAATGGTTGAAAGCCACGCCTGTGCCTCCCGTTTTGGAGTTCACATGAGGGTATTGGTCGTCGAGGACGAGAAACGGCTTGCGCAAAATGTCGCCGCCGGTCTGCGCCAATGTGCCGGCTATGCCGTGGACGTGGCGGGTGATGGCGAGTCAGGCCTCTTTATGGCGGAGAGCAATCAGTATGACCTCGTGGTTCTCGATCTGATGTTGCCCAGGCTGGCAGGTCCTGTTGTCCTCGAGCGCTACCGCAAATCGGGACACGAAACTCCGGTGTTGATCCTGACCGCGCGAGACGACAAATCATCAATCATCCAACTGCTCAATGGCGGAGCCGACGACTATCTTTCCAAACCTTTCGATTTAGGAGAGCTGTTGGCGCGAGCCAAAGCGCTGGTCCGGCGCGGAAAGGGCAAGCCACAACCGGTGCTCACCGTCGGGGATCTCGAAATCAACTGGGCTGACCGCACCGTAAAGAGAGCCGGGAAACCCGTGGACCTGGCGCCGATGGAATATCGGGTGCTGGAGTATTTGGCCAGCCGCTCGAGGGCCGTCGTCTCCAAGACTGAACTTCTAGAGCACCTCTACGACTACAACTGGGAGAAGTTTGGAAACGTAATTGAGGTCTATATTTCAGGACTCCGCAAGAAGGTCGATTCCAATTCCGGAACAAAACTCATTCATACTCTGCGCGGCCACGGATACTCGCTCCGTGCCGAAGCCAACGGGGGTACCGATCGGTGAAGAGTTCGCTCCGGAAACAGATCATAGTGGCAGTCCTCGTTTCCCAGTTGCTCCTGGCGATGGGCTTGACGCTGGCCATTGTGCTCTACAGCCGCGCCCAGCTCCAGTCCGATTTCAAGATCATGCTGGCGGGTCGGGCTGATTCAGTTTTGGCGGTAATTCACGATGCCGAGGACGAGAGCAAGACATTAATCCTCGACCGTGAACGCCTGAGTATTCCGGCTGGCGACCTGTTCGAGGTATGGGATGAAAACGGCAGTCTGATCTGGCGTTCTCCGAATTGGACCGGGGTTCCGTCTGCCGTGATCGCCAGCAATTCTCCCACATTTCAACTCGACCACGGACCCGTTCCGTATCGCGGCGTTGTCGTGCGCAAAGCCACCATCTTCGATGAGGAAGACAACCGTCCAGGTCGCCTCAGGAAGGTCACAATCGTGTACGCTTCGTCGACTCGAGGACTTGACCGACAAATCCTCAAGATTGGGGTTTTCGCAACCGGCGCGAGTCTGCTCCTCTTGTGTCTGGCGGGCTTGTTTGCCGCCTACGGCGTATCCAAAGGGCTGTCACCGATGCAGGAACTGGCGAAGGCAGCGGGCAACGTTTCCGTCCGGAATTGGAATTTCAGTCCGCCGCCAGAGGCGCGGACGAAGAGTGAATTAGCACCGTTGGTAGACGCGCTGGAAGCAACCATTGCAGGACTGCAACGGGCGTTCGATCGCGAGCGCGAATCTACGGCGGATGCCGCACATGAGCTTAAGACCGCGGTGGCAATTCTGAAATCGTCATTACAACTCCTAAGCTATCAACCGAGGTCCGTGGGTGACTACAAGAGGGGGTTGGATCATGCCCTTGAGGACTGCGATCGCTTGGAAGCGCTGGTTTGCGGCACTCTGAGCTTGGCTCGTGCCCAGCAGTGGGCAGAGGAAGGAAAGGCCGACGATATTCAGTCCATTGATTTGGTGAACAGTTGCGAGCAGTCGGTTGCGGATCTGCAAGCCTTGGCGCAGTCCCGGAGCGTGGCATTGCGGTGCCTGGCGGATATTGCGGATGATAATGATGAATCTGTTGTCCAAGCCAGTCCTGCCGACCTGAAGACGGTATGGGTGAACTTGTTACAGAACGCCATCCAGCATAGTCCGCCCGGCTCAACAGTCTCTGTGCGAGTGTCGGCTTCTGATCCGGATCATGCGTTGATTGCGGTTGAGGACACCGGGACAGGAATACCTGGGGAACATTTACCTCATGTCTTCGAGCGTTTTCACCGTGGCGACCCCTCGCGTTCCCGCGCTACAGGCGGTTTCGGGCTTGGACTATCGATCTGTAAAGGAATTGTTGAGGCCTATGACGGGCATATCGAAATCGAAAGTAGGGACGGCGCGGGTACACGCGTCCTCGTTACTCTTCCCGCACTGACGAAGGTCCGCTCACTGGAATAACGTTTTCAGAAAGACTTCCTGGTGTAGGAACTCTTCTCTGCGTCGCCGCTTGCTCTGGCAGCACTGTCGAAAAAATGACTCTCTATCTTAACCGCGCCCTAAGGTTAGCTCACCTAGGCTTTTTCCTAAAGGTGCTCCAGTTAGTTGTATTCCCCTCATCTGCGGGGCCTGGAGTAATCTCGCTGAACTGCGCCCCCTTCGTGAAAATCCATCGGAGGATTTATGAAGCGAAACTTGACTTTGTTGGGAGTTACATTGTTGGGGCTCTTGCCGCTAGCGCAAGCGCAGGTGACGCTTATTCGACATGTAGTTTTCATTTTTAAAGAGAAATGCAGTTTCGATCACTTGTTCGGAACGATGCCCGGGGTCAACGGGGCGACCCAGGGCAAGTTAAGTACGGGTCAAATTGTCCCCCTTTCGCATACGCCCGACAGGTCGGGAAACTACGCTCACGATTGGGTAGATGTGTTGAAGGCGATCAACATGGCCAGATGAACGGCTTCGACAAATACGTCTGCCTGGAAGCTTCCGGCTGTGAGCTGGCTGATCCCGGACGCTCATGATTCCGAGCGTCCCACGGCGCCGATGAGCCAGGGACAGAACTGGGACCACGACGCAGATCAATGCGGTGATGAAGGGTGCATGCTGGTCATCGACTGTGATCTTCGTGACCTGGGATGACATGGAGGTTACTACGACCACGTCGCCCCACCCTCGGTTGATGCTTATGGCGCAGGGATCCGGGTCCCGCTGCTGATCATCTCGCCGTTTGTAAAGCCTGGTACGGTTTACTCGAAATTCGGCACCTTTGATTCGCTGCTGACGTTTGTCGAAGCGAACTGGCGCGTGAAAAACCTGACCCCCAGAGATGCGAAGGCCAACAATTTAATGGATGCCTTCCATTTTGCACAGGACGCGGAGCCCGCTCCAGCGTTGTTGCTGCCCACGCAGAAGGCGCCGAAACTCAGTCCGCAACAACTCAAACTTCTGGACCGCCAAATACTGGAGGAACGGACGGAGGACGATGAAGCGAATGAAACACAGGAGTAAGTAGGAACGGGTCGACGGCCGCCTTGCCAGTAGCAGATTGTGGAAACTCGGATTCCTCTTGACCTGCATCTTCACTCTGAAAACGAGCAGTGAGGCTCAGACAGTGCACTTGGTTTCTGGCGGCACCTAGCCCGCCGGAACGCCCATCCAAACCACCCGGATAGGAGACAGTCGACGATCAGCACGTCCCAAGTGGAAATTGGGTTAAGCAACTGACTATGCGACAGTTGGCTTGTGTGTTGATGGGGAAGAGAGACTGGGACCGACACCATCGGAAACCATTAGTGCCACATCTTAACCTTGGCTTAAGGTTGGCGGCGTTAAATCTGATGCTTAACATAAAACTTCAGCGCCGTTGAAAATTGAAGTTCGTCAAAACGAAATGCGGCCACGCCGCGGCTTTCTGAAAGGATTTGTTTCGCTAAGGACACGTTTAACAAATCTCGTTGGAATGTCGTCGATCGTCAATTCGTCTTACTTTTCCTCTACGAGGAGGCACTGCCTCCCGCCGAGAAATCCAGACCTCTGGCCCGAGGACGAACCTATGCTGTTGACTGATGAAATGAAAGCGACGATCCGCATCCCCTATGCACTGCGGCATGTTCCGGGAGCGGCGTTTGTCCATCTACTCCGTATCCCCACCTTGCCTACGATTGGTGCTGTCGCGCTTGCCGAGGTCAAGCAGATCGGAAAGAACACTGCCTTGGAACTTAACAACGGACGGCGCTGCTCCCTGCATGTGGGTGACTTGCTCGCCGTCGCTTTTGGAAACCGCTACGCGACGATGCAATTTGAAGGCTATGCTCGGGTTCAGGACGAACAATGCGATCTTCTGTCCATGGGCGGACTCTGTGGAATTGTGGAAAGCAAGCACGACGACATCTCGGGGCCGACCACGTTACGCATTCTGGGAGCCCTCGGAGATCAGCACCAAATGCCTCTCAGTTCCGTCAATTTCGCGCTTCCGCCGGTTACCTCCCGGGGAAGGATTCACGTGGCGGTGGTTTGCGGAACCTCGATGGATGCCGGCAAGACCCACACCGTCATGTGCTCGATCAAGGGCTTGCGCAACCAGGGGTACCGGGTTGCGGGCGTGAAGCTCACGGGTTCTGCAACCGGCCGGGACACATGGAATATGCTCGACGCTGGCGCTTGCGCCGCCCTGGATTTCACGGACGGCGGCTTTCCCTCCACCTATCTTTGTACTCGGGAACAGCTTCTTCATCTATACCACTTACTGATTGGACACGCCCGGGAACGGGGGGCGGAATGGGTTGTGGTGGAAATCGCAGATGGTTTACTCCAGGTAGAAACTGCGGCGTTGCTGAACAGTCCTCAGTTCCGCTCCACCGTGGATCACTTCCTGTTTGCCGCCGGCGAGCCCATGGCCGCAGTGGGCGGAGTTGGAATGCTACGCCATTGGGGGATCGAACCGCTGGCTGTTTCCGGCGTTGTCTCGATGAGTCCGCTCAACATTCGTGAAGTGGAGGTCGCCGTGAAATTGCGCTGCCTGACTGCGGGTGAGTTGCAGAACGGGGCTCTGGCCCTCCTGATGAAGCGTCGAGCGACGGCAAGCGCGCCAATGGTTCATCAGCCTAAACAGGTCGTTTCAGTGTGTGAAGCATGAGCAACGGGCGGGTGTACCTGTGGACTCCCGACAGCCACGAACTGTTGGGTGGACACGTGGAAAAAGAGGTGGTGCCGATTCCCGGGTTGACTGCGGACGCTGCGGGCAACCCGCATTTGTCGGGTCGCCTCGTCTCTGTACGGAACGGCGGCTGGGTCAATATTCCCGACTCCGAGGGCGGGATTCGCGCGGTGCCCATTGGTGACGCCCAACCTGATGACCGGGGCAATTTTTGTTTCGAGCCGGGACGCGGCGGCGGGCGCATGGATAAGGTAACTCTCGCAGACTCCGATTTTCGGTTGCGCTATATCCAGGCGTCTCACTTCGGAGAAGTCAACACCTACTATCATCTTCATCGCATCGCGTCTTACGTGGAAGCATTACTGCAGGAACTTGGAGCGCCGAAGTTACCCCAGGTGATTGCCGTGGTGAACGCGCACCATGCTGCAACTGAGCGGGCTCGTGTCCGTGATGGAGAACTGTCTGCCGGCCGCTGGAAAGCATTTCAGGGCGGGCACTATCGTCTACCGGGCCGCCGTTTTCACATTGATGAACTCCATCCTGTGGCGGAGACGGGCGAGATTCATCTGGGGCCGGGACGGCAGCTTCTGACCGATGGGGCGCTGGTGCGCATGTCCGGAGACCGTTACCGGGCGAATGCTTCGCACAATGCCGGGATCGTTTATCACGAGTACGGGCATCACATTACCAGACACACTTCCGATTTCCGCAGCAATGCCTCGAAGTCTCCGCAAAGTCAGGACAACCGGAAGATGGCACTCGACGAAGGAACTTGCGATTACTGGACTGCCGCTATGCTGGAGACGCCGCATATCTGGGCATGGCACCGGCGTCACGACGAGCAGGAAGTTCATGTCCGCAGCCTGATCTCCCGTAAGACGATGGACGACTTTGACACCAGCCCTAAAGCAAATCCTCACACCAACGGCACGATCTGGGCTGCGGGTCTGTGGGATTTGCGAAGTGAGCTGAAGCGCAGCGAGGACGACGGAGCCAGGAAATGTGATTTGCTGGTGCTGAAGACTCTGCTCTCGATCGGGCAAATCCAAGCAGACGGGGCCCGGGATCTGCGGCGGATGCGCGCCGACTATTCGCGGGCCATGTCCACCTTGCTGGAGGCCGACAAGGGTTTGTATTCGGGGAGGCATCAATCGCTCATCCTCGAGTGCTTCTCACGTCGAAAAATCTTCTTGCCGGGGATGCGCGCAGGCGAGATTCGCATCAGCTCATCCAATCCGGCAGCAAGCAAGTTGTTGAAGCGCGTATCGCTAGAGGAAATTCCTGCCGATGAGGATCTCTGCTCCAGCGCAGAACTGGAATCGTATCTGCAGGAGCGGAACGAACCACCTCTGTCGGTGTTGGCTGTGGGCGACATCATGCTGGGAGAACGCATCCGCAAGGTCATCCGCGAAGAAGGCGCGGACTATCCCTTTGCCGGCGTGGCCCCGCTGCTACGCCGCTCCGAAATCGTCTTCGGCAACCAGGAAGGACCGTTTGCCGGGGAGGCGACCAAGGCAGACCGAAATTTCTCCTATCGCGTGAACCCCAGGCTGGCGACCGCGCTGAGTCGCGCGAACGTGAACGTAGTTACGCTGGCCAACAACCACCTGACGGACTGTGGCCGGGCGGGAGTTCTGGAGACGCTGGCAGCGCTCGCTTCGGCGGGCGTGGCGGCTGGGCTATTACTGGAATCGCCGCACGGCCGCGACCACTGAGCTGCCTGGAAGCGCCATGGACACACCGGAAGATTTGCGTGCCGACATCGGAGCCCTCCGCGGTCAAGTTGACCGCGTGGTCGTTGAGTTCCACTGGGGAATTCCTTATGAGCGCGAGCCTCTGCCCGAAGACCGCGAGAAAGCCCGTCTCGCCGTGGATTGCGGAGCGGATGTGGTCGTCGGCCATCATCCTCACGTCATCCAGGCGATGGAGGTGTATCGCGGCTGCCCCATTTTCTATAGCGTGGGTAACTTCACTTTTGGTTCCGGCAACAGTCTGGCGGAAGGCCTCATGGTGGGGTTCCGCTTTGAAGAAGAAGGGACAGAAGTACAGGTCTACCCCATTTATGTGAAGAATCGCGACTCGCGGGTCAACTACCAGCCCAAACTGCTCCGGGGTTCTGCTGGTCGTAGGACCTTGCAGCGCCTGGCGGAGATGTCAGGAGAAAACGGGAGATTCCTCACTTTGGAAGCGGGACGAGCCGTTATGCGTTTGCCGGCCACCAGGGAGCGGTCGTCCAGGGAGAAGGAATGTTGCGCGTGAGCCGCGGTCCAGATGCGCGCGTCGATCATGGGCTCTGGCCCCTGTTTTCGCGGCTGCTACGCCCCTATCGCTGGCCCCTCGCTGGAGCGGTTTCAGCAATGGTGCTGGACGCCGCACTGACAGTCTTGCGTCCATGGCCGTTGAAAGTTGTTATCGACCGGGTGATTTCCCACAAATCTAAGGGGAGCCACGTCCCCTTCATCGGCCAGTGGCTGGACAGCGTCACGTTCGACCGGATGCATATCCTGTACGGAGCATGTGCCGCGACTTTGATGATCGCCATCAGTACCGGTCTGCTGACCTATCTCTATACGCGTGTGCTGGGCGTGGTGGCGCAGAAGTTTGTGGCCGACCTGCGTGGCAGTCTCTTCGCGCACATGCAGCGCCTGTCGCTGCGTTTTCACGATCGCCAGCGGACGGGTGACCTGATCACGCGGCTGACCTCCGATGTCCAGGCCATCCAGGACGTACTGGCCAATGGCGCGATCATCCTGTTCAGCAATCTCTTCCTGTTGCTCGGCATGATGAGCATGATGTTGTGGCTGAACTGGAGATTTGCGCTGGCCGCCCTGTCGGTTTCTCCGTTGCTGTTTGCCAGCGTGTTTCTGTACACACGGCGCATTCAGGTCGCTTCACGCGCAGCCCGTACCAGCACCGGATTGTTGGCATCATTGGCGCAGGAAACGCTGGTCTCCATCCGCATTGTGCAGGGACTCGCACAGGAAGACCAGCAGGACGAGCGCTTTCAGGTGCAGGCCGCGAGTGGGCAACAGGCTTATCTCGAAAGTGTTCACTACCAGGCACGCGTGGCTCCGATGGTGGACCTGTTGGCGGCGGCCGGGTTAGCTATAGTGATGTACTACGGCGCGACGCGCGTCATGTCCGGAGATTTGAGCACCGGTGACGTCATTGTGTTTTTTGCCTATGTCACGAACCTGTACAGCCCCATGAAAGCTCTCTCGAAATTGTCCTACGCCCTGGGTAAGGCAGTCGTGGGCGCGGAGCGGGTCGCCGAAGTCATGCACCAGCGCAGCGAAGTGACGGACCGCGAGAATGCGGTCACAGCCCGCGGCTTTCTGGGGCGCATCGAGTTTCGCGACGTTGAGTTCGAGTACGAATACGGGCAAAGCATCCTGTCGGACATCAATCTCACGATCACACCGGGAGAGACAGTCGCCATCGTTGGCGCCACAGGAGCCGGCAAAAGCACCTTGGTCAGTCTGTTACCTCGCTTCTACGATCCCACCCGTGGAGTAGTTCTGCTGGACGGCAGAGACATCCGCAACTTCCAGGTGCAGTCACTGCGCGAGCAGATGAGCCTGGTACTGCAGGATTCACTGCTCTTCAGCGGGACGGTGCGAGAAAACATCGCCTTCGGACGCCCCGATGCCACGGACGAAGAAGTAGTGGCAGCCGCGGTACAGGCCAATGCGGACGAATTCATCCAGCATCTGCCGCAAGGTTACGACACATCGATTGCCGAGCGCGGCGCGACGCTCTCCGGAGGGCAGAAGCAGAGAATCGCGATTGCACGGGCAGTCCTGCGCAATGCACCCATCCTCATCCTCGACGAGCCGACCAGTGGATTGGATGCCGCATCGGAGCGACTGGTGATCGAGGCATTGGAGCGTGCGGCCGACAAGCGGACCACCCTGGTTATCGCGCATCGTCTGGCCTCGATCCGCTTTGCTGACCGGATCGTGGTGATGGAGCGGGGACGAATCGTTGAGGAAGGAACGCATCGTGTACTTCTCGCGCGCAACGGCAAGTATGCACACCTCTATTCTCTGCAGGTAGGGGTTTTTCCCTCCACGGAAATTGCGCCGACCAACATATTGCCTTGTTAGGAAAGGGGAGGCTTCCCCTTCCCCTGCATCCAATCCCCTAACCGAAGAGAAGAACAAGTTGTCAGCGATATGCCCGGTCAAAAATGTCAGGGATGTCCCCCGGCCGTTCAGTCTTCGAGAGCGAGAGCATCCGCATGTTGATTCTGAGGACCGCGATACCATACTCGATGGCAATGTCCGCCATGAACTACGGCATGGAAACCCGCGTCATACGAGCGAAGCTTTTGTCGGACAGTTCTCGGCTGGACTCATCTGCCATTACGCGCTTCAGCGCCTTCAAGATGAGGTTAGGCAGATATGCGTCATTAGAAAAGTGCTCTGCGCAATAGTGAGCTGGTACCCCGGCAGCCTTGCACAAGAATTCGTAGTGCGCTGGCTTGTCTGGATCTCGAAAGCGTCCCCACCGGCTCACGTTATAAACAAGAATTGCCCGGTATCAGTGTTTTCCCGTGACCACAGCTTGAAGTAGCCGTGATAAACCAGCTCTGTGTTTTATTACCAAGCCGCTTTTCGCCTCATCGCGGTATGTCTCGACGATTACGAAGCCGTGGTGCCCGGCGTAACTGGAAATTCCAGCACGTTGAAAATCGAGCGAATGTTCTTAACGTTCCGTGGACACGCTGAGGTACTGCGCTGCGGGAACTAACGGCCTTACTTCCATGAGATCCTTCAAGACGCAAGGAAAAGTGATCGAGCGCAAGCAAGAAATGATTGCACGGGTTGACACGTTGCTAAAGCACCAGGAATTCACAGTCGGAACCCGCAAATATTATGGCAATATAGTTCGCGAATCTTGCTCGTATTTTGGAGAATGACCAGACTACAGCAACTATCCAGAAAACTGTGGAACCCACCCGCAGAAGGGTAATCTCGTACACGGCGGGGACGCTCCCGATGAAAAATCGTTTCACTCTGTCCCGAACAGGCGAGAGGGGTGTACTATGGTGCCGTTTTCGACATCAAAAAGGGATTTCGGCTTAAAACGTTTGCGACCCAGGTTGCACCTCCCGGTCAATCAGAGAGGAACCACCATGCGTACATCTCTTCCTCGCAAGCTGTCTCTGTTCGTCCTCGTTCCATTGCTTATGCTAATGCTTATGCTAATGACCGCTCCTGGCTGGGCGCAGTGGGCGACGCCGGTGATCGATGGAGTGATCAACCCGGGCGAGTACGGCAATAACAATACAGTCGGCACCAACACAGGTCAGAACTGGTACATGACCTGGGATGCAACCAATCTCTATGTCGGAATTACCAATGCAAACCTCGCCGAAGGCGCAGTAATTTACATTGGGCCCAATCCGCAGTCCGATCCCAAGTGTTGCAGTGATAGTGACGGGAATCTCACAGGGTTCAACTACGACAACACGAACTTCGCTTCGCTGCCCTTCCGCGCAAAGTTCGTCACCTATGTTAAGGATGGCTACCGCGAATACCGGAACTCCGACGGCAGCGGCGGATGGACGGGATCAACCGCTAACTATGGGCAGTACGCCAGTGGCTCCGGCAATGTGCGAGAGGTCGCGATACCGTGGAGCGCCATCAACCAAGGCGGCGGACTCCCCACGCACCTCGTCTTCTTCGGTTATCTCACTTCGAGCGGCGGCTACGTTTACGGGCAGGTGCCCAACGACAATCCGGGGCAATTCATCGGCACCAGTGCTACCTACACGCAGTACTACAACATCTCCAATACGGGCGACGGCACGAGTACTCCGCCGTTTTCCGACGAGCAACCAGCCGGCTTCACCGGCGACCAAAAGGCAGCCTTCAAGCACGACACCTTCGATCCGTTCTATCGGACGCCAAGCGGAGCCGGCCCCGAAAACGCGCAGGTCACGCTGCGCTTCCGCAGTGGACATTTCGATCTCGACGGCGTATTCGTTCGTGCGTACCTGTTCGACACCGCCAGCGGCCAGACCACCGGCCCGGTCGACACAGCGATGGCCTTTGACCAGAACATTACCGAGAACGGTAAGACCTACGACGTGTGGAAGGCCGGCCTGACGATGCCTTCCGCCACCACCGTCTACTACTACAAGTTCAAGCCGTTTCACGGCTCGACCACCGGCTTCTATAGCGACGATTACCTTGACGACAACGACAACGTCCACAAGGACGGGCTGGGCAAGGCCTATGACGGCGAGCCGTTCCCCTCGTTCCAAATCACGGTCTACGACCCGAACTTCAAGACACCTGCCTGGCTGCAAAACGCGACCATCTACCACATCATGCCCGACCGCTTCCGCAACGGCGACCTGACGAACGACTACTGCCGACCGGGCTCAACCACCGGATGCCCCTTCTATTACGGCAGCCAGCAGGCCTTCACCTACAACCAGTGGAACACACAGATCTGCGATCCACGCGATCCCAATAGCGGCTGCTTCGGGCAGTACAGCAACCAGTTCTACGGTGGCGATTTGAAAGGCGTGCAGAAGAAGCTCGACTACCTGCAGGCGATCGGCGTCGACACCATCTACATGAACCCGATCTTCCAGGCGCGTTCCAATCACCGCTACGACACTGATAACTACCTGCACATCGATCCGGCGCTCGGTGGTGACGCAGCCTTCGCGTCATTGCAGTCTGAGCTGAACCGCCGCGGCATGCACGTCATCCTAGACGGCGTCTTCAACCATGCCTCGTCTGACGGGCTCTACTTTGACCGCTACCACCGCTACGATACCGACGGCGCTTGCGAATCGTTGCAATCTGTCTGGAGAAGCTGGTTCCACTTCAAGACCGACCACGTGCCCTGTGATTCGAGCGACTATGACGGGTGGTTCGGTTTCGACAGCCTGCCGACTTTCGACCACGACAACCCGGCCGTGCGCGACTTCTTTTATCGCGGACCCGACAACGTAACCCAGCACTGGTATGGGCTGGGCGCCAGCGGCTGGCGCTTCGACGTTGCCGATGACGGTAACTTCCCCCACAACTGGTGGCACGAGTACCGCACTTTCGCCAAGGGATACAAGGCGGACGGCCCGCTCATTGGTGAAATCTGGCCCAACGGCAGCCAGTGGCTGGCTGGCGACCAGATGGACTCAAACATGAACTACCGCTTCCGCAAGAACATCACCGGATTCGCGCGGGCGGTGGACTGGAGCGACGACAACAACAACGGCACCAACAACATTCCTGGACTGACGCCAAGCCAGTTCGATCACGCCAATCGCGCCGTGCGCGACGATTATCCGCCGCAGGCCACCGCCGCCATGATGAACCTGATCGACTCGCACGATGTGAATCGCGCGTTATTCGTCATGACCGAGCAGGGCGACAACGGGCTTACCCAGGCCAAGCAGCGGCTGAAGCTGGCGGCGCTGTTCCAGTTCACCTACATTGGAGCTCCCACAGTGTGGTACGGCGACGAGGTGGCTCTCAACTCACCTTCGAAGTACAGCAGCGCGAATGGGCCAGTGGGCGATCCCTACACGCGCGCTCCCTATCCCTGGAGAGATCAGCCGGGCGATCCCAACATCTACGGGCCGCCCGACATGAACATGTTCGGCTATTACGCCACGCTGGGGCATCTTCGCAAACTGTATCGCTCGCTCCGCCGGGGCGACTTCACGACCTTGCTTGTTGGAGACACGCAACAGCCAAATAGCGCGCCCAATACGTACGCTTTCGCCCGCACCATGCAGGGCGAGACTCCTCTGGTGGTTGCGCTGAACAATGGCACGGTCTCAAACCGGGCTTCTATTCCCGTGAACGGCGTCTTTACCGACGGAACTCAGCTCCATGACGCCCTCACTGGAGACCACTATTCTGTGACCGCAGGGGCGGTCCAAGTGAGACTTGCCGCGCGCACCGGCGTGCTGCTTGTGCCGAATGGCAGGAGAGATAACTTTGCTGCGCCTGCAGTATCGATCCGTCTCGGCTCGTCCGCGAACGGTTCCGGCTGGAGCAATACTCCGGTCAGTCTTGAACTTAGTGCCTCCGACAGCGGTGTCGGTATCGCTCAACTTCGCTATTGGGTCGAAGACGGTGTCGTGAACGTGGTCCGGGGTGAATCGGCGTCGTTCATGCTCGCGGACGAAGGCGCTTACAGCGTGGGACTTCGCGCCATCGATAACGCTGGTTACGTGAGCCAGCCGGCGACCCAAGTGGTACGAATTGACCTGCATCCTCCAGTGGTTACCGTCACAGGTGTGCGGCAGGGGGCAAGGTATCCAATGGGAAGGGTTCCCGTTGCAGGCTGCAGTACTTCCGACGCGCTTTCCGGAGTAGCCACGAAAGCGACATTGACGGTATCAAGCCGCAGTGGGCACTTCAGTGCCACCTGCAGCGGCGCTGTCGACAACGCCGGCAATGCTGCTCAGCCAGTCAGCGTGACTTACAGCGTGCTTGCGGCTGGCTCGAGATAGCAGCAGTAGCAATAAGTAAGGTGCCCCCATCCGAGCTTTGTGTACTCGGATAGGGTGTTTAATTTTGAGCGCCGATAGCAGTTTCCAAGCACCGGCAGTGACGCAACCGGCCTTTTCGATCAGCGCATCCCGATGCCCTCGGCCCGAGACGAGCAGACGCACTCGTACGCTTAGAACTCGAATGCTAATTCGCCGAAGGTGCCCCATGCTGGTGTCGTTATGATCATCGTGCAGGAAAGCACCTTGCCAACGTAGCCCTCGGCTACCAGGTCTCTGACGCGATTGAACTCGCGGGCACCGCGGGCTTGTAGCCCCACCATATGGCGGACTCCCTTACGGACGGCCAACTCACGCATCTGTTGAGCCTGCTCAGTGGTGGCCGCAAGCGGCCATTCGCAGTAGAGATGCTTGCCGGCATTTAAAGCAGCCATCCCCAGCTGATGGTGAAAAGGCACCCGCACGCAGATCGAGACGAGATCCACGTCGGGATGCTGGACCATTTTGTAAGGGTCGGCAAAAGCGTGGGGAATACCGAAATGCTTGGCCGTTTCGTCTGCGGTTTCCTGTCGGCTCGTGCTGACCGCCGTGATCTCGAACTCAGGAAGCGCGCCTCAAGGCCGGAATATGGGCATCGCGCCCCCAGCCGTTGCGCATACTTGCCCCAATAATGCCAACACGGATTCTCTCTGTCGCCATAACGATTTTCGCTCCTTTGCCTTAAGAAGCCTGCATGACCTGCTCTGTTGGACGACGGCTCAAGACGGCCCTAAAGCCTTACGAGGCGACCGCAACTCGCGGGCCAGCGTTACCGCTTCCGCGACCCTTCCATAACAAGATCGCGAGTGCACTCGTCATAACCACAAGACCTGTCCTTGCGCGCTTCAACCTCTGGCATTCAGACGTGAACCGCAAGAACAGGGCAGGGTCCCAACTGAATGACCCTATAGGTCGTTGAACCAAACACCGCAAGGTTCAGGGCGCCACGGCCCCGCACTGCCATAATCACTAGGTCGCTTCGCCCTTCCATGGCGAGCTGAATGATCTGCTCGTACGCTTCCCCTCTGCGCACCATGGTCTTGATCGTGCCACCTTTTGGCCTTTCCGGTGGAATCAGTTCATCCAGTTCCTCCATCGCGGCCGTCATCGCCTCCTCGATGCTGGACCGATCTGGGATGTCCTCCAAAACGTGCAGCAGGGTAAGCTCGGCGTCGTACTCTGCGGTCAGAGAGAGCGCATGACCTAGAGCCCGCCGCGACCTCTCAGAGAAATCAGTACAAAAAAGAATCCGGTTCAAGTGGGCGGGATCCTCCTGCTCGCGTGAACTGAGAAAGTCCGGTGACGGCTTATGTACTGCGAGCACCGGATACGAGGCCTTTCGCAGGACGCGTTCTGTCACCGACCCTACCATCAGCCGGTCAAACCCTCGCCGACCGTGCGTTCCCATGAGCCACTCCCTGCCCCACGACCCGTTCCGGCTGAATTCCATTGTCTGCATTGCTCTTCACGAACTTTCGGAGTTCCTCCTCACCGTTATGGAGAAGGAGCCCAATGAACTCCTCATAATAGTGTGCAGGGGCAAAGGCTGCCTCAGGATATCGCCATAACTCTACGACATGTTGCACGAACAGCTTGGCTCGAGAGTGGTGGGCTAGTGACAGGGCATAGCGAAACGCCACGTCCGAAAACTCTGAAAAGTCAGTGGGACAGAGGATGCGTTTAAATTCTGCCGTGCCTCCTCTTTGTGGGATGGACGAGATTACGTTTGAAGACTTCACGGCTGCCAGCCTCCACCAAGATTTCTGTAAATGAGAACCAGACCTACAAGTTCGTTCAACTGAGCCTGAGCGAGTCCCAGCTCGGCAGCAAAGTCATTGGTTTCGTTGGTCAACACCTCCAGGTAACTGGCGGCTCCGCCTCGATAGCGCATCTCAGAAAGTTGCGCCGCGTCTTGAGCTGAGAGCGCTAGTTGCTCCTGGTACTCCCGGAATTCCCGGTCCTTGTGGTACTCAACTAGTCCGTCCGAGACCCCACGAAAAGCTTGCTGGATCGTCTGCCGATAAGTCAGTAGTGCTTCCTGTTGCCGCGCCTCACTCAACTTGACGCCCGATCGAATCCTTCCTCCGGCGAAAATGGGCTGAATCAGTGATCCTCCGAAACTCCACAGCCCAGCCGGCCCAGTGAACAAACTGGTAAGTGCAGAACTCTGGTATCCGCCGGTCGCGGTCAAGCTGATTTGGGGGAAGTATGCTGCCTTCGCTACTCCGATTTGCGCGTTGGCCGCGATCAACTGTGCTTCGGCCTCGCGAATGTCGGGTCGTCGCTCGAGCAGGCTGGAGGGAAGCCCCGCCGGAATCTCTGGCATATGCGGTTGATCGGTCAACGTCGTTCCCCTCGCGATGGGGCCAGGGTTATTTCCCAGAAGCGTGCTGAGGAAGTTTTCCTGCTGCTCGATACGCCGCTCCAGGTCGGGAATGGTTTCAGCCGCAGTATCCACCAGCTGTTCCGCCTGCCGAACGTCAAGCATGGAAGTAGCTCCACCGTTTGCCAACGTTTGTGTGAGCCGCAATGAGTCCTGGCGCGAAGCCAGAGTTCGCCGGGAGATTTCGAGCTGCAGGTCAAGCGAACGAAGCTGGAAGTAGGCTGTCGCAACGTCACTCACCAGTGTGCTCACAACCGCTTCGTGTGCCCATTCTGTCGCCAACAGATTTGCCCGGGCTGCTTCGGTGGCGCGGCGGTACTTCCCCCAAAAATCGAGCTCCCATGCCAGCGAGAGATCCAGCTGATTTGCGCTCGTTTCGTATTGACGGAAAAGTTTTGTCTGCGGATTGCGTTCATTCACAGCCAGAGCTCCACCGCTGATCGACGGCAACTGGTCTGCGCGGGTGATGCCCAGTTGCGCCCGGGCTTCGAGAATTCGCGTTGCCGCAATCCGAACATCGTAATTCTGCTGGAGGGCGGTGTGGATCAGGTCTTGCAGTTGCTTGTCTTGAAACACCTCCCACCATTTTTGGTCTCCGAACGTCTGCGACGTCGCGGGCTGCGCTGCTTCTTGCGGTGTAGTTCCACGGTACATACCAGGAACGTCAGGACTCGGTCTCTTATAGTTCGGACCCACAGCGCAGCCCGCACTTAGGAGCAAAGTTAGTGAGAGTCCCATGAACAGGGCTGTTAGTTTTGTCACCTTAGTCTCCTTCCGACGGGCTTAGCTGTGGAACAGTGGTATGGCCGGGTGCTTCGTCGCTGTGACGCCTTGCTAGACGCTCGACCAAGACGAATAATGCTGGAATGATGAATATGGCAATCGCGGTAGCGGCCGCCAT
>WNFN01221184.1_pt1 | contig 21392 bp, 16 predicted proteins | sample 5400161 | NCBI WGS metagenome assembly WNFN01 (sample SAMN13153353, study PRJNA577476) | soil metagenome | isolation source: 80 cm saprolite on Douglas fir-dominated hillslope | place: USA:California | collected 2013-09-17 | reverse complement strand
GCCGGATTACGCACTTTTTCAAGTTCTGCTCGCACCGCTGCCATGCCTGGCGGGCGTTGTGGTTCGCTCATTTCAAGCATTTGCGCGATTACATTTGCCAGCGGTAGCGGGATAGTTGGGTCGAGCAGTTGCAATGCCGGGAAATGAAAAGGCTTGCTGGCGGGATTGTGACCAGTGAGCATCTGGTGCATGGTTGCGCCCAGGCTATAGATATCTGAGCGCGGGCCGGTTTGCGACTGGCCGTATTGCTCCGGGGGTGCGTAGCCAGCCGAATAGTAGTGGGTAGTATCTTTACTCTGATCCTGTTTGAAATGGCGCGCAATGCCAAAGTCAATCAGATAAATCTGCCCTTGAGGTGTGATCATAATATTGAGCGGTTTGAGATCACGGAAGATAATCTGCGGCTGATGAGTGTGCAGGTAATCCAAGACGTTGCATAAATCGATGCCAATGCGGATTACCTCGTTCATGGGCAACCTCTTGCTCTGGGCTGTATCAAGATAGGCTTGCAAGGTGCCGCCCTGGACAAAGCTCATCACCAGATACCAGCGGCTCTCTTCGCCAAAGTGATCATAGATCACAGGGAGGTTCATATGGTGCAGGCTGGCCAGCAGATGGGCTTCACGTTTAAACTGCTCGATTGCCGGAGGCACTTCTTGAGGCGCCAGGCGGCTCATGCTCATCTCTTTCACCGCGACGAGGCGGTCACCGAGCTGCGTATCCTGGGCAACATAGACTGCGCCCATGCCGCCCTGACCAACTTTTTCCAGCAGGCGGTAGCGGTTATGAAGCATGCGCCCGGCAGGTAATCTGCCCGTGCCCATATCGGGTTGCTCACGAGGATGTGATGAAGGTTGGCTGGTGGAGGACTGGCCAGTTGTTTGTTGGGCTGCTCCACATGATGGACAGAACGGACTNAATAACGAGGGTTAATCATGAGTTCCCTCCCTGTATTCTGAAACGAAGTTTAGTCGATCGTTTTCTCAGTGGGGATGCTAAAAAGTCATTCCTGGCAAATTTTCTCCCATCCTAGCACACTTTATGCGTTTAATCAATAATTGGGAGATCATTTTTGCATAGAAATTCTATTGAATGATAATAGAAACATTGAATATTCAGCTACACTGCTGGAAAAGCCAGAAAAGCGGGAACGAACGCGCCCCTTGTCTCTCAACCAGGGGTATTAGGGTTGCTCTCCATCTATGACAAAGACGCTGCTTACTCATGCTTTTTTGCCATGATTTATTGCGATTTCATAGTATCCTTACACCTTGACGAAGGTTCGGCCAACTGTCTATATTTCAGGGAGATATTTTCGGATGAGAGAAAGGCGGAGAATAGTGAGTATTGAGCAACTGGTGATTGGCGGTGAGCGGGTTGCCGCCGCCGATGGCAGGACGTTTGCAGTGCTTGAGCCGGCCACAGGACAGGCTTTTGCGGAGGTGGCGGAGGCAGGTCTGGAGGATGTGCAGCGGGCGGTGCAGGCGGCGCACCGGGCTTTTGAGGCCGGGCCGTGGCCGAGGATGAGCGCGACCGAGCGCGGGCGTATTCTGCTTCAGGCCGCGCAACTGGTCAGGCAGCAGCTAGAGACGCTGGCGACGGTGGAGGCGCGCAACGCGGGTAAGCCGATGAGCGACGCGCGCGGTGAAGTGGCGACAGTGGCCGCCGTTCTGGAATACTGGGGAGGCGCGGCCAACAAGATTTTTGGTGAAACAGTGCCTGTGCAGGATGCCGGGCTAGCGGTGACACTGCGTGAGCCGGTGGGGGCCTGTGCGCTGATTGTACCCTGGAATTTTCCCCTGCTGATCGCGTCCTGGAAGATTGCACCGGCCCTGGCCTGCGGCAATACGATCGTAGTCAAGCCGGCCTCTCTGACGCCGCTCTCGGTGCTTCTCCTGGCCGATATCCTGCAAGATGCTGGCGTGCCGCAGGGGGTGGTTTCGATCCTGCCAGGGCCAGGGGCCGCGCTTGGCAAGGAGCTGGTGACGCATCCACTGGTTGCGAAGGTTTCGTTCACCGGCTCTACGGAGATTGGCATGACGATCATGCAGCGCTGCGCGCAGAACATCACCAGAGTTTCGCTGGAATTGGGAGGCAAAGCTGCCAATGTGGTCTTCGCGGACGCGGATATCGAGCGCTGTGTTGAGGCTTCGGTCTTTGCCGTCTTTGGCAATACGGGTCAGGACTGCTGCGCCCGCTCGCGTATTCTGGTTCAGCGCGCGGTCTACGACGAATTTCTGGAGCGTTTTACAAAACGCACAAACGCCCTGCACATCGGGCAGCCGCTGGATGAGCAGACCGAGCTTGGCCCACTGATCTCCGCCGGCCAGCGCCAGCGCTCGCTCGACTATATCGCGCTTGGTCAACGGGAAGGCGCGCAACTGATCACTGGAGGAGCCATCCCCGCTGGCCTTGCCGCCGATGGGGGATATTTCTTGCAGCCCGCCATACTCGCACATGTCGCCAACCAGGCGCGCGTGGCCCAGGAGGAAATTTTTGGCCCGGTTGTCTGTCTTACGCCCTTCGAGACCGAAGCAGAAGCCATTCGCCTGGCTAATGAAACCGTCTACGGCCTTTCCGGCTCGGTCTGGACCCGCGAGCTTGGCCGGGCCATTCGTGTAGCTAGAGGCATTCGAGCGGGCAATCTCTCCGTCAATTCAAATCACAGCGTGCATACCGAAATGCCCTTTGGTGGCTACAAACAGAGCGGCTTCGGTCGAGAATCAGGGATGCACGCGGCTGCGCTGTATACCGAATTGAAGAGCGTCTTTTTCTCTCAGGAATAATCTGCTGCTTCTCGCTCGTTCTGACCGCACGGCGTTGCTGACAAAGCCATCAAATTGTTGTCCAGCCGGCGACGGCCAGGTACTGATTATAATCCACGAAGGTGGTGGGTGTGCCGCCGCTGAGCAGGCCGTAGGAGATGATGTACTCGGGTGTATTGGCGCTGCCTTTCGTGGTGGCCAGGGCGTACATAGTGTGGTTGCGCGAGACGTTGGACCAGTAGTATTGTGAGTAATAATTCAGGCCGAATGATCCATCGTTCACGTTGATGCTGGTCAGGAGGAATGGGCTGCCTGAGCTATTGGTATTGATCACATAGAGTCCTTCGGTGGTCTGACCGTTGCTGGTGCCAGATCCAAGAGCGAGAAGCTGAGCGCTGGCTGTGTCTATGACGCGTACTGTGCTGAAGCCCAGAGTAGGATTGGTCAGGATAATGCTGGCCGCGTTGCCGTTGATGGGGAGCCGGCTGATGGTACTGGAGATGTTGCCGCCGCTCTGCGTACATTGCGTGACGAAGAGCGACTGCGCGTCGTAGCTGCTATCGAAGTCCCAGCAGGGTAACGTTGTAGAGGTAAAAATCGGCGTCATGTCGGCAGTCTTCTGGTGAGCGCCATTGGCAAGATTGAGAATATAAATATACTGCTGAGGGGAGTCTCCGTAGGGCACCATGCCGATCATCAGCACGCGGCTGTTGTCCAGCCAGGTGCGGGCGATCAGCGCGTATCCCGAGGTAGGCGGCGTGACCTCGACCTGGAGCGCGCCGCTCTGGGCGTTGAGCAGGTAAACGGCTGGTTCGCCGCCATTGGGTGGGAACTCGTCAAAGATGATATAGCGCTGGTCGATGGACCACTGAGAGGCTTTAATCGTCACCCCGGCTGGCGCGCAGAGCAGGGTCTGAAGTCCCTGGCCATCCAGGCGCACGAGGCGTAGTTCAGAGCGGCCCGCTACAAGCGCGGAGAAGAGCACCCACTGGCCATCATTAGAAACCTGAGCTTCGAGAATCTCTGTGTTGTTGGTTTTTGCAAGTTCCTTTTTTTTGCCGTTGACCGTATTAAAAATCTTCACCGTGCCGAAGGTTGGGTTATTGCTGGCATCCTTTTCATTGACGATATAGACGATGATGGGGTCGTTGCCGCGCGCCAGCGTGGCCATCACGGCTGCTCGCGCGGAGTTGCCGGTGGGGCAGGAGGTTGAAGTCTTGGCGAGGGCCTCAGTCGTGCCGGGCGTGGTAGTTTGGATGCCCGCTGCTGGCGTTGTGATCGCCGTTGCCGTCACGCGGCCAAGCAGTCTGGCTCCCAGCGGCGTAATAAACAGCGAGGCGATGACGCCCACAAGCAGCACACATAGGACTATAAATACAGCCAGCGGTGCGCGTGAAGGCCTGGGCTGCTGGGGAATGAAAGGCGGCATGATGGTCTGGGCCGGCGCCCACGCTTGGACGGGCTGAGGGGACTGAGCGACTGGCAGCGTGGGGTTCAGCGTAGGAAAGGGCGGCGCCGGATTGCCGCTGGCCGGGAAGCCTGGCTGGCTGGCTGGGCGCTGCGCGGGCGTCTGGGGCTGTGGCGGCGTCTGCACGGGCTGCCAGTTCGGTTGGCTGCCCGCAACTGTCAGCGCGCTGGGAGTGCCTGGGCCATAGACTTGTGGCGGCTGGTTGCCGGCGATGGTCGGAGCGTTGGGGCCGCTTGCGCCGTGCGCGGGTCCACCTGGCTCCTGAGACCAGTTGGTTGCGATGGTCGTATATTCGCTGCTGATATCCTGAGCGCTGCCAGGCGCCGGCTGGCCAGGGATATACGCCTGAATGGCGAGGTCGGCGCTGCCGAACTGGCTGGCCGGAGCGCTGGTCTGCTGAAGCGCCTGGAGAAAATCAGCCGGGCGCGCGAACCGTTTGTGGGGGTCTTTCTCCAGGGCTTTCAGGATTACGGCCTCTAGCCGGGGGGAAACATAGGGATTTAGCTCGCGCGGAGAGCGAGCCGCCTCGTTGGCGTGTTTGAGCAGCACGCTGAGCAGATTCGCGCCCGTGAAGGGTCGCGTGCCTGTGACCATTTCGTAGAGCACGATTCCCAGAGAATAAATATCACTAGCAGGCACCGAGCGGCCATCGATCTGCTCTGGGGACATATATTCCGGTGTGCCCGCGATGCTTTGCCCGGTCTCGCTGATGGTGCGCAGTGGCACGCCTTCCAGCACCTTCACCAGGCCAAAATCAGCCACTATCATACTGCCATCGCTTTTGAAAAGGAGATTGCCCGGCTTGATATCGCGATGGATCAGGTTACGGTCATGGGCATATTGCAGCGCGGGCAGGACCTGGCTGATCAACTGGATTGCCTCTGAAGGTGGGAGCGCCTTGCGTTTCTGGAGCAGTTCTTTGAGTGAGCCGCCCGCCATATAGGGAATCACCAGAAAGGCCAGTTCGCCCTGCTCGCCATAATCGTAGACTGGCAAAATATTGGGATGGTCGAGTTGCGCCAGCACGCGTGCCTCGCGTGTGAAGCGCCGGAGGAAATCCTGTGTTTCGCCCGGTCGCGGCCAGAAGACCTTCAAAGCGACCTCGCGTCCCAGGTGAATATCTTCGGCTAGAAAAACGGTAGCCATGCCTCCATAGCCAATCTGCCGTTTTATCTTATAATGCCCAAGTGTTTGTTCAACGAGATCCTCTGGCCTCATACCTGTTTTACCCCTATCGGGCGTCCCTCGATGGCGCCTGTGTTTATTCCTTAATGCAAAAACACTTGACCTTTTCGGTTTTCCCTGTATCCTTACTCAAGGTAGGAGCGGTCTGGCTGAGACAGCATATCGATCCGCTTGAGGATACTGAAATTAAGACGAAAAAGTTGTGTCTTTGGATACGATATCATGACTTTGTTCTGTTGAAAAGATGTTTTCTGCTGTGTAGAAGTTCCGCCACCGCCTTGTTTTTTATAAAAGTGGGTAAAACGAGCGAAAGGAGAAAAATATCATTTTTCTCCTTTCGCTCGTTTTACCCACTTTTATAAAAATCACTTCTCTTTCACAACAATCACGATCGGCAGATTGACATAAGAATCAATGGTGACATTCTGACTGTTGTTCTGGCTGCCATTAACGTAGAGGCCGGTGGAGGAGCCTCCGTCGAGGTTGAGGGCAGTGACCAGGCTCAGATCGGACTTTTGCAGCAGAGTGGCCATATCGTCGAGCGAGAAGGTCAGGCCGGGGCTGGCGATAAAGAGCAGGCGACCCCGTTTATCGAGCGCGACCACGCTACGGGGCGAGGCTTTTTTGTCGGCGTTGAACTGTGTGCGTTTGCCGTTGATTAAGAGCATGGGGGTGCATTGCGTGGCCTGTGCCAGGCTTTCGGATGGATCATACGGCAGGTCGCGTAGGGAGTGCAGCAGAACCTTGCCCTGCGTGTTGACCGCGAGCATACCGCCGAAGCCCTGGTAAGAGGTGCCGAATGCCTGTCCATTGGAGATCACCAGCGCGGTCGCGTGGTCCTGTCCATCGAAGTAGCCGCCATTAATCAGAGCCGTAGCGTGTTCTTTTTGCATCCATTGCTGCATCGAAAGCGGCTGGGTGGGCTGGTAGGCGACGCTGAGTGCCACGCTCTGGAGATTAAAGCGCGCGATGCTCACGGTATCGCTTACGCCAGCGGTGCTGGGGCTTTTCCAGGTTTCGCTGCGCACCTCAACGCCGGGTGCGACCGTACTCCAGGTATTGGCCGCAGATGCAGGCGTAGGCGTATCCGTGGTAAAAGACACGCTGGGCATCATATCGCAGCCTGCGAGGAGGGGAAGCAGGAAGAGGCTATAGAGCAGGCAGCCGTGCCAGAAAAGTCTTTTCAACCGCATATATATTCCTCAAATTTGTAGCACATTTTAAGAATGTTCATTTCTTTGTTTACGAAGCAGGCAAAAAAACAGTTTTACCAATCCCGCCACCCTTGCCCTTTACAACATAAATTTACATCGTTATGGAAGGTCGAATGTCACAAAAGAGTAGATGGATGCTGACGAAATTGCTGGGCGGGCACGAGAGGCCAGCCTCTTGTGCCTGTCCAGCAATTTCGTCAGCATCCATCTTATTTTTTCCAGCTTGCCGCTTCGATAGCAGACATGGTGCCTTTAAATTTCAAGGCCAGTTCGAGCGCGGCTTTGTGGGCAGCCTGCTCAATCTCATCGTTCAGCGGTGCCAGGTCCATAGGACCATAACGGCGTTCGAGGGCGTGTGAGATCAGGTAGTCGGTGAACCAGGGATTTTTTGGCAGGAGTGGACCGTGGAGATAGGAGCCGAAGATGTTTTTGTAAGTTGCGCCTTCTCCGCCGTCTTTGCCGTTATTGCCCCAGCCGACCAGCACCTTGCCCAGAGGCTCCAGGCCGCTGCCCAGATAGGTGCGCCCGCTGTGATTCTCATAGCCCACCAGGACGTTCTGGCCATCATAGTTGAACTTACACTCCATGGCCATATGCGTCATAAAGCGCTCACCGCCGCCCTGCGTATACAGATCGAGGATGCCCACGCCATCGAGCCGCTCGCCCTGCGCGGGCTGGTAGTAGTGGCCCATCAATTCGAAGCCGGCGCAAACGCAGAGGAAAACCACTCCGGCATCGGCAGCGGCGCGCAGCGAGGCGGCCTTGAGCTGAATATCGCGCGAGGCCAGTTCCATCTCGCGGTCAGCGGCGCCGTGGATCAGGATCAGGTCATACTGCGTGAAGTCCGGTGTTTGCCTGACATACACCGGATCGACCTCGGTCTTGATGCCGCGCCACTCGCAGCGCTTCTGGATTGAGAAAAGATTGCCCCGGTCGGCTGCCACGCTCATCAGCGTGGGGTAGAGATGGCAAATTTTCAGGACCATGCCGGTATCTTTAACGAGTTCGCTCATGAATAAATTAGCTCCTCTCTTTGTGATTTTCTGGCACTGCTTGTGATTTATAAATCCGCTGGCCAGTGAGTGTGGTAGTCGGTCACGCGCTGGAAGGCCTCGGCAACACGCAGGATTGTGTCCTCAGCGAAGACATTGCCGAGCAGTTGCAGGCCGACCGGCAGGCCCTGGCTGAATCCGCCGGGGATGGAGACACCGCAGATGCCAGCCAGGTTGGCCGGGATAGTGAAGACATCTTGCAGGTACATCTCGTAGGGATCGGAAATTTCGCCCAGGCGGAAGGCGACTGACGGGCTGGTCGCGCTGACCAGCACATCAAATTTCGCGAACGCCTCGCTGAAGTCGTGCGCGATCAGAGTGCGCACTTTTTCCGCTTGCTTGTAGTAGGCATCGTAGTAGCCGGACGAGAGAGCGTAGGTGCCCAGCATAATGCGGCGCTTGACCTCTGGACCAAAGCCGTACTCGCGCGTCTTCTCCAGCGCGTCCCACATCTCGTCGGTATCGCGGTAGGAGTAGCCGTATTTCACGCCATCGTAGCGTGAGAGGTTCGCGCTGGCCTCAGCGGGGGCGATAATGTAATAGGCTGAGACGCCGAAACGCGTGTGGGGCAGCGAGACCTCTTCGACCTCCGCGCCCAGCTCACGCAATTTCTCGATTGAGGCGCGCACCGCTTGCTCCACGCCCGGCTGTGTGCCCTCAACCCAGTATTCCGTGGGCACGCCGATGCGCAGGCCCTTGATATCCCCCGTCAGTCCCGCCGTGTAGTCCGCGACCGGCTCAGGCGAGCAAGTGGAGTCGCGAGGATCGGCCCCGGCAATGGCCTGCATGATCAGCGCGGTATCACGGGCGCTGCGGGTGAACGGTCCGATCTGATCCAGCGAGGAGGCGAAAGCCACCAGGCCGTAACGCGAGACGCGGCCATAGGTCGGTTTCAGGCCGACGATATTGCACAGGGCAGCCGGCTGGCGGATTGAGCCACCCGTATCGCTGCCCAGTGTGCCCATAGCCATGCCAGCCGCCACCGCCGCCGCCGAACCGCCACTGCTGCCGCCTGGCGCGCGTTCGAGATCCCAGGGATTGTGTGTCGGGAAAAAGGCCGAGTGCTCAGTCGAAGAACCCATGGCGAACTCGTCCATATTAGTCTTGCCCAGCATCACCACGCCAGCCGCATTCAGTTTCTCCATCACTGCCGCGTTAAAGGGTGGCTTGAAGTTCTCCAGCATGCGCGAGCCGCAGGTCGTTGTGATATCTTTCGTGCAGATCACATCCTTGATGCCCAGCGGGATGCCCGTCAGCGGCGTCACATTTTCTCCGCTGTATATACGCCGGTCGGCCTCCTGGGCCTGTTTCAGTGCCAGGTCGTCCGTTACAAGGGTAAAGGCCCTGACCTTCCTGTCTACCGCGCGAATGCGGTCCAGGTGCGCCTGCGTCAGTTCCACCGACGAGAGCTTGCGCGCGCGCAGAAGCTTGCCGGCTTCTTCAATTGTGAGTTTATACAGTTCGCTCATGAGCTAGGCTTCCTCCAACACGGCGCGAACTTTCAGACAATTATCCTCCTGCGCGGGCGCGTTTGCCAGCAGCGCTTCTGGCGGATACGAAGGCTGCGAGATATCGTCGCGCATAATATTATGCAGGCGCGAGGCGTGCGCGGTCGGTGAAACACCGGAGACATCGGCTTCTTGAAGGATTGCCATGTTCTCCAGGATCACGGAAAGCTGCTGGCCCAGAACATCAATCTCTTCTTCTTTTAGGCCCAGACGAGCCAGTTTCGCGATGTGCATGACTGTTTTGCGATCAATCATAAAAATCCCCTTTGCGACAAAATGATCTATTATGCCTGCCGGCGAGGCCGAAATGTGCGCGGGTCGGTGACAAAAATGGTTTTTGTATCAAATGCAAGCGGACAACTCTGTCCACTCAACATTTACCAGCGGACGTGGAAGCCGCTCACGTGGGTTGACGGTGCGCCCCAGTTCACTTCCACCTGAGTGACATTGGCGGCGGAAGGGCCGCGCCACAGCAGAGCCAGCAAATTTTCCAGTGCCGGGCGTGGTCCCTGAGCCAGCACCTCCACGCTACCTTCGCCCTCATTGCGCGCGTAGCCGCGCAGGCCCAGAGCGAGCGCCCGCTCTACTACAAAATAGCGAAAACCAACACCCTGAACCTGGCCATAAACCATAGCATGAAGTTCCTGTGGCTTAGTGCTTGTATTCTGGTTTTCCATCGCCCTATGATATCATAGATGGGCCACTCTCACCAGTAGCCACTCAGGTCAGATTCAGGTTTCTGGGCTACAGTATGAAAAATCTTGCGACAAACGCTATTCTTACGGCGTAGTAATATACACAACGCTACGAAGTGGAATGCTGGCAGCCTGTCCCTTGGTGACCTTGTAGCCGCGTGATACACTAGAGGATAATCGTTGCGCGTTTGTCATGCTGTTCCAGCGATGTTCAGGAGTTGTAATTCCAGATCAAGATTTTGGGGAGAAAAAGCATGCAGTCTGTACAGGATTTAGCTACTGCAGTACAACGGGTGATTAATAATGTTGAGAAGGTGATTGTTGGGAAAGCGGAATCAGTGGCATTTAGCTTGATTGCCGTGATCTGCAAGGGCCATGTGCTGATCGAGGATGTGCCTGGTGTGGGCAAGACGGTTCTCACCAAGGCCATCGCGCGCTCGATCGGCTGTTCATTCAAGCGTATCCAGTTTACCCCTGACCTTTTGCCGAGCGATGTCACCGGCGTCTCTATTTATAATCAGAAGACGGGCAATTTTGAATTCCGGCCTGGCCCGATTATGGCTCAGATCGTGCTGGCCGATGAGATTAACCGCGCGACCCCGAAGACGCAATCCGCCCTGCTTGAAGCCATGGAAGAGACGCAGTTAACGGTTGATGGAACGACCTACAAATTACCCGATCCCTTCATGGTCATGGCTACACAGAATCCAATTGAATATGAAGGCACTTTCCCGCTGCCGGAGGCGCAGCTTGATCGCTTTATGATGAATATTACACTGGGTTATCCGCGCGCGCAGGATGAGATCAATATTCTGGATACCCATCAGTTTCATCATCCCCTCGACGATCTGGAGCAGATTATGCGCGCCGAAGAGCTGGTGCAAATTCAGCAGCAAGTGCGCGCTATTCATGTAGATCCGTCAATTCGCGAGTATATTGTCGCGCTGGCAGGCGCAACGCGCACGCATAGTAACATTTATCTGGGGAGCAGCCCGCGCGGTTCTCTGGCGCTATTTCGGGCCTCGCAGGCGCTGGCGGCCATTCGCGGGCGCGGGTATGTCATCCCTGACGATATAAAATTGCTGTCCAAGGCCACATTAGGCCATCGCATCATTGTTACGCCTGCCGCGCGTGTTCGAGGAATTACCTCAACGGCGATTCTGGACGAGATTCTCCAGACGGTGCCGGTGCCGGGCGCGTGGGTGGCGGGTGGAAAGGGGCGCTGAGTTATGCGACCCTGGCAAGCGCTTCTCCTGGTAGTCATTCTGGCCTTTTTCGCGATCAGCAGCGGCTGGCATGTGCTCTATGTCCTGACCTACGTCATGCTGCTCTTGTTTGTGCTTTCGTGGTTCTGGGCGCGCTATAGCCTGCACAATATGATCTTCCGCCGGGCCTCCGCTGTGGCGCGGGTGCAGGTAGGTGAGCTCTTCGACGAGCGCCTGATGCTCGATAATGTCAGTGTGCTGCCCAAGCTCTGGGTGCAGATTGCCGACGGCTCGACATTGCCCGGCCATCGCGCGGGCTACGTCGCCAGTATGGGCGGGCGTAAGCGGGCTACCTGGCGCGCGCGCACGGTCTGCAAGCAGCGGGGCCGCTTTCAACTCGGTCCGGTCACGGCGACCAGCGGCGATCCCTTTGGTATGTTTCGCCGCCGCGTCACCCTGACGGCCCCGCGTGATCTGCTGGTGCTGCCGCGTGTGCTGCCGCTCAGCCATTTCGCGCTGTTTACCGGAGGTCTGCCGGGACGTGGACGCACTTCGCGCCGTGCCTTGCAGACTACAACCAACGCGACGACGGTGCGCGATTATGTGAATGGCGACTCCCTGAGGAGCATTCACTGGCGTTCTAGCGCGCATCATAGTAAGCTGATGGTGAAGGAGTTCGACCTTGATCCCGCGCTCGACGCCTGGATTTTCCTGGATTTGCACGAGAGCGTGCAGGCGGGCGAGGGTGAGCATTCGACTGAAGAATATGGCGTGACTATTGCCGCGACGGTCGCTTCGTACCTCTTGCGCCAGGATCTTTCGCTGGGCCTGATCGTCAACGGCGAGCAACGCGAGTTTCTCGCGCTTGATCGCGGCGAGCGGCAGATCGAGCGTGTTCTGGAGCTGCTGGCAGTGGTCAAAGCGGGAGCAGGACCAGACCTCAAGGAGGCTCTGGCGCTTGACGCGCTTCATTTTGGACGGAACGCCGTCGCTATTGTGATTACTCCCTCAAATTCGCGAGACTGGCACGACGGAGTGCGCCATTTGCAACGCCGGGGTGTTCAGGTGGCCGTGATTGGTCTGGATGCAAGATGACCTGAGTGTAGTGCTCGAACGAGATCCTGAGGCGCGCTACGCACAACGGAGGTAGGCTATGCAAAACGCAACTGTTGATCGTCTCGCGAAACTGATTACGGACCAGCCCCCGGAGAACAGTTCTGGGAAAGATCGGCGTGTGCCACAACAAGCCAGGAACATTTTTGCGCATTTGCACCTGGCAGAAGGCTGGTTCTCGTTTTTTCTGCTCGCCCTGGTAGTGTACAGTACTATCTGGTGCGTGCAGGTCGTAGGCTGGGTGGACCATATCGGCTTGCTGACTCCGCTCACTGCTCTGGGACTGCTCGGCGGCGTGATCGCGGCTAAACAGCAGCGGGTGCCGCGCGCGCTGATGCATATCCTGGCGGTTGTGCTCGCCCTTTTGCTGGCCTTCTGGCAAACAAGCAATGCGGATTCGGCAGGTCAGTGGCTGGCATTTTTCAACAGTATGCGCACCTGGTTCGCGCTCGCGCTGGCCGGGGGCACCAATTCTGATGACTCGATCTTTCTCTTTTTCATCTTGACCTTGGGCTTTTTGCTGGCTTACACCAGCGCCTGGCTGGTCTACCGCACGCGCAGCCCCTGGCTGATGCTCCTGGCCAATGCTGTCGTGCTGTTGATTAATTTGAGCAATATCGATGCTGCCTATGTGATTTTCCTGGTCATTTTCCTGGTAGCGGCCTTACTGCTGCTTTTGCGTTTTAACCTTTATGAATCCTCCTCTCGCTGGAGACGCCAGGGGTTGCGCTGTTCTGACGATCTGGGCTGGGAATTTATGCAGGCTGGCTCGTTGGTTGCGCTGGCCATTCTGGTCTTCTCCTGGCTGCTGCCCTGGGGTTACACCAATCTACAGGCTGAGCAGATCTGGAGTGCTGATAGCAACCCCTGGGTGCAGGCGCAGAATATGTGGAATCGTATGCTCTCAGTCAGCGGTGGGGCCACTCCGCAGAATCATGGCAACTTTACTAATCTCCTCAGCCTGGGAGGTAGCCCGAATCTCACGAATACGCCGGTCTTCCATGTCAAGAGCAGCGATGGTACCCAGTACCTGATGTACTCCAGCTATGATCAATATGACGGGGTGCATAACTGGCTCAGCAGTTCTCAGGGTTCCGCGCCACAAAAGGCGAATACAGTGAATTACGATGATTCCCTGCTCCTGCGCCCCGTGACCCAGACCATCCAGGTACTCAACCCACCTGGTGAGCAGTATGCCTACATCTTTGGTGCGCCTCAGATCGCGGCTACAAATCAGGCTGCGCGTCTGATTTCCAATAAATCGGATGGCGAGACGGTCGCCTGGCTGCGGGATAATGGCAAGCTGGCGACGGGCGATGTCTATACCGTGCTTTCATACACCTCGGAAGCGGATGTGCAGACCTTGCGCCTGGTGCCTATGCCGGGAACATCGACGCTGCCGCCCCAATATGATGGCCCGCTGCCGCCCACCTTCTTTGATCCCAATGTGGTCTATACCTACACCAGGCTGCCGCAAGGCCTGAGTAGCAGCATTAAGGACCTGGCGCTCAAGATCACTGCCAACGCGACCTCGATGTACGATAAAGTCAGTGCGCTGGAAGAGTATTTGCGCAACAATTACACCTACGACGCGAACATTTCTGCGCCCCCGCCAGGGACGGAGGCTGCGTACTGGTTCCTGTTTGAGTCGCATCGCGGTTTCTGCAACTACTTCGCATCGGCGATGGCGCTGATGGCGCGTGACCTGGGTATTCCAGCCCGTGTTGCCGCTGGCTATACTAACGGGAAGTATAATACCCAGACCCGGGAGTGGGATATCAACGGCACCGACGCTCATGCCTGGACGCAGGTCTACTTCGCTGGCTATGGCTGGATCAACTTTGAGCCTTCAGCCACTTTTTCGCAGTTCGCGCGTCCATACAAAGCCAGTGGCACGTCCAGCACGCTGGTCAGCCCCTCTGGCTCGACGGTTAATGGCACAAAGCCCCACATTCCGACTGAGCCACAGGACGTTGGATCGATCGGCCCGAATGCAACGAACGCCAGTGGGCCCGATGCCGCGACCCAGATTCGCCAGGATGTCGGGATTGTGTCGCTCGTTCTGGTGGTCTTTATCCTGGGTGGCCTGATCTACTTTAGCCTCTGGTGGCGTCGTCTCTTCCGAGGACTCAGTCTGCCTGCGCAGGTCTATGGCCGTGTCGGCGTGCTGGCCAGCTGGGCCGGTATCGCCATCCGGCGCTCGCAGACGCCACATGAGTATATGCTCGCCCTCTCTACGGCTGCTCCGGAGGACGCGGTTACCTTCGAGCGCCTGGGCGACATTTACGCGCGCGAGCGCTGGGCCAACCGCGAAGATCCCGATCACCCGGACAAAACTGGCGAAAGCGGTGAAGCTCCCGTGCTCTGGAAAAAGCTCCAGCCGCACCTCGTGCGCTACGTACTGCGCCACCCGCATTTCCTGCGCGATGTCCCCGCCTTCCTCGGCAGTCAGTTGCGCCGCCCCTTCCGGCGCCATGTACGTGCAAGCAAGTCTACAGTGGTAATTGAGGAGCGTATCGATTAGGTTTTGCTTTGCAGTGGAAGAGGTGGAGCAAATACAGGAGATGAGCGCGGATCATCTCCTGTATTTGCTCCACCTCTTCCACTGCAAAGCAAAAACGAATGTAAAACTTGTGTTAAAAACAAAACTCATCAACAGATAACCCTTGACAAAGCGCTAACCCATCCGGTATACTCACAATAGTGAAGTTGCTCCAGAAGCAATATTTTCATTAGCTTAAAGATGCACCTGGTTGTGGGCCAGAGATCTTTACGGCGATCCGAATCTTACGAAAGGAAAGGCACCAGCATGGTTACAAACCACATCACTACCTCTGGCTTTGCGCGTCTGCGCAATACTCATGGCTTCATGGGCCATGCTATCACTGCGCCCATTTGTGGGATGCGTGATTATGGTGTCGGGGTGGGCGTAGAGCTGCTCACCATCGGTCCGGCCCAGGGTCGTATTATGCCCATTTCGAGGGGAAATCCACCGCCTAAGCGAAGGTAAATGCGGAAAGGCGAGTCTCTCGACCGTGGGCACTGATACAAATGAAATTCAGTCCCACGGTTTTTTGTCGCTCTTTTTCATCTCGGAGTCGAAAAAGGGGCCTGCTCGCGGCGGCGGAAAGCGCACTGAAAGCAGGCGGTGAAGATGTCAAGCGATTCCTGACGGGTGCTGTCAGGTAGCCCAGGTTACACTGATCAAGTGGCTGGAGAGAACGAACAGGGGGAATACAGCTGACTGGGGGAGGTAATAGACGGTGTCAGAAGATTGTCCCACCGTACAGGCGTCGGCCTGTTCTGATGATCGGTGCGCCAGGGCCCAATCTCAGCTATGCTCAAGGGGGAGAGCGCGTGAAGCGCTGTATTTCTTACCGTGATAGCAGTCAGCAAAGGAGAAAGATCGATGGCCATTCAAGAGATAGCAGCGGCGAATCTAACCAGCGATATCGCCATAGATAGAACAAAAGATGCAGTTATCATAGAAGACGTTTCCAAGGTATTTAAGAAGCCTCGCCCGCTCTTCGGTTGGGGCAGGAAAGAGAAGGAGAAAGAAGAGAAGCGCGAGGTGCGCGCGGTCGATCATGTGAGCATGACCGTCAAGTATCGCGAGATCATGGGGATTCTGGGCGCGAACGGCTCCGGCAAGTCCACGCTGATTCGCATTCTCTCGACACTGCTCATTCCCGACACCGGGCGCGTGAGGATCTTTGGCTACGATGTCGAGAAGGACGAGCGTGTTGTGCAGCGCCTGATCAATCGTGTAAGCGTCGAGGCGTCGTTCTTTAAGAAGCTCTCGCCCATGGAGAACCTGATCTACGCCGCCCGGCTCTACAACATGCCCGGCGACGAGGCGAGGGAGAAGATTCGCCAGATCCTCACGCGCCTGGGCATTCCCAAAGATCGTATTGGGCAGCCGCTGGAGAACATGTCGCGCGGCATGCAGCAGAAGGTCGCCATCGCGCGGGCTTTCCTGACCTCGCCGATCGTGCTGCTGCTGGACGAGCCGACCACCGGTCTCGATCCGCGCTCCAAGGTCGATGTGCAGACCTTTGTGCATCAATTGCGCGAAGATCACGGCGCGACCATCCTGATTACCACGCATGACATGGAAGAGGCTGAGGCCCTATGTGATCGCGTGGCCATCATCGACCAGGGCAAGCTCGTTGCTCAGGGCACCGTCGAGGAGTTGAAACAGACTGTCGCCGAGCGCCTGGGATACGAGGCATTGCCAAGCATGAATGAAGTTTTCATGCATTATACCGTTGCCCACCGGATTACCGAGGCCGATATCAAACGCTACGGAAGCTGGGAAAAAGCCTTTGAAGCGTATGAGGCCCAGCGAGCAGAAGAATAGTGATAAGGAGCAGAACAACAAATGGCTTCATTGATACATAGCGGACGGGCTGGCTACGCCTTCTTCGAGCGCAACTGGAACCTGACCAAGCGCTACTGGGGTTGGGAGGTCGTATGGTTGCTCTATAACATAATAAATGCTCTTAGTATAGTCCTGATTAGCAAAAATACCCAGTTGCTGGGCAATGTCAGCCAGGCCCAGGTGGACTCGATCACGCTCTATCTGCTGATTGGCACCTCGGTCTGGTCATACTTGAGCGTCACTTTCGAGGGCGTGACCGATTTGATCAACATCGAGCGCTGGGAAGGCACGATTGAGCACACCTTTATGGCCCCGATCTCGCGTTTCACGCACATGGTCGGGAGCTGCTGGTACGCGGTGGTGCATGGCCTGCTCTTCACCTTTCTACAGTTGTTCGTGGTTTCGCTGTTCTTCCATCTGGACCTGAGCCAGGCTAACTACCTGACGGCCATCTTTATGCTCTTGCTGGGCAGTGCCTCGTTTGTCGGCTTTGGCATTGGCGCCTCGGTGCTGCCGCTGCTCTATACCGAGCGTGGTTCGCAGATGTCGTTTATCGTGCGCTCCATTCTGCTGGTGATCTCGGGCGTCTATTACCCGGTCAGCGCACTGCCTGCCTGGATGCAGCCAGCGGCCAGCATCTCGCCGGTTACCTATGTTTTGGATGGCCTGCGCGCGGCTCTACAGCACAACGCGCCGATCTGGTCGCTCGAAATCTGGTCGGATACCTGGCCGCTGATCATCACCGGTGTTGTCAGCATCCCGCTGGGTCTGTTCATCTTCCGCGTAGCCGAACGCTACGCCAAACGCACCGGGCGCCTGAAACGCAACGGATAAGCGGGATTGTTAAGGGCGGCAGCCCGGGTCTGTTCATCTTCCGCGTAGCCGAACGCTACGCCAAACGTACCGGGCGCCTGAAACGCAACGGATAAGCGGGATTGTTAAGGGCGGCAGCCCGGGTCTGTTCATCTTCCGCATAGCCGAACGCTACGCCAAACGTACCGGGCGCCTGAAACGCAACGGATAAGCGGGATTGTTAAGGGCGGCAGCCCTTAACCGGGGTTTGGGGTGTCCCCAAAAAAACTCTTTTGCTTCTATTGTTCAGCGCCGCAGGCGCTGAACAATAGAAGAAGCAGCTATATACATCGAAAGTAAGCGCAACTTTCAGACTTTTAGCGGATGCCCTCAAGCCGGGCGGCACCGTATGCTAAAGGTGTGAGAAGAAAAGCAAAATCACTTCACCGTGGGGAAGGAAAAAGAATACATGATAGTCAAAAGTTTTTTACCGGAAGGGCTGACGCTGCGGCCCGCAACGGAAGCAGATTTTGAGAGTGTTTATGAGATAGTGCGGGAGCATGAACTGCTACAGCACGGTAGGGTGGAAGCAAAGCTGGAGGATACCCAGAGAAGCTGGACTGCGTCGAATATCAACCTGGCAGAGGATTCGCTCCTGGCGTTTGATGAAGCCGAGCGGTTGGTGGGTTATCTGCGCTTGGGACAAGAACAGCATGTGCAGTTCTGGTTTGCTGTAGGCACCCGGCCTGAGTATCCCAGGCAGGAATTGGGTATGTATCTGCTAGAACTGGCTGAAGCATGGGCGCGAGAGCGCATGGTTTGGGCCAAAGCGGACATGCGTGTGACGCTGAATAGCTGGCTGCCGGGCTGGGATGAGAAGAGACGCCAACTCTTTGAGCGCGCGGGCCTGCGAGATGTTCGCCGCTACTGGGAGATGGAGATTGAAATGAACGAAGCGCCGCTCGCACCGATCTGGCCGGAAGGAATTGAGCTGCGCCCGTATGTGCCGGAGTGTGACGAACGCCTGGTCTTCGATCTGATTGACAAGGCCTTTATGGACCACTGGGGGCATATTCCCGGTCGTTTCGAGGAGTTTCGGCACTGGACGATCGAGCGCGAGAACTTTGATCCCTCGCTCTGGTTTGTTGCCTACGATGGCGAGCAGGCGGTGGGAGGCGCGTTGTGTATCGACGAGGGTGAGCATGGTTGGGTAGACGACCTGGCGGTGCTGCGGCCAGCGCGTGGCAAAGGCCTGGGCGCGGCTTTACTGTTACATGCCTTTGGCGAATTTTACCGGCGCGGCCAGCGCAAAGTTGGCCTCGGCGTTGACTCACAAAACTTAACCGGCGCGCTGCGGCTCTACGAGCGGGCCGGGATGAAGAAGATCAAGGAAAACATCAGCTACGAGAAAGAACTGCGTGCGGGGATGGAATTAAGCACGCGGGAACTCAGGGACTGAGGAATAGACCTCGCTCCCACTCTTTCTCTGGCGGAGTGAAGAATGGAGTTACTGACTATGGCTGTACTGCTCAAAAATCTGGCAGCGCGTAATCCTAACACGGAAGATCTCGCGGCAATCACTGAGCTGGTGTGCTTGTGTGAGAATAGCGAGAATGGCATGGCGGGCAGCACACTGGAGGAACTGCTCTCCGAATGGCAGCGACCAGACTTTCACTTGGCCAATGATGCCTGGGTCATAGTCACAACCAGAGGACAGTTTGTTGGTTTTGCCTGTGTCTGGCACGAAGAGCACACGCGGATCTCGAACTTTCTCTGCGTCCACCCTGATTACCGCAATCGCGGCATCGGGACGCTCTTGCTCAGAATGGTCGAGGTGCGGGCGCGCCAACATGTGCGCCTGGCCAGCCCTGAGCAGCGCGTGGTCTTGCAGGGTCTGATCAACAACGCGAACAGGGGTGCGCAGCGTCTTTTTGAGCGTGAAGGATACCAGGCGGGTCGCCCGTTCCTGCGTATTTCCTTCACGTTGCCCGAGGAGAGCGGCCAGCAGTCCGCTGCCGCGCGCCAGCTCAAAGTGGATGTCGGCCTGGAGCACCAGGGACGCCTCTCCGGCGCCTCTCCGCTCAGCGATCAGGACGCGCTGTGCAGCGTCACCCTGTACCGCACCTACGAGAAGGAACTGCGCCCGGCTCAGAACACTGGCGATGCTCAGACCGACTTGCAGGTGGTAGGCGCGTAATATTATCACAAGTTTTGTGAATGATGTGCAGAGAAAAATCTCCAATTTTTCTCTGCACATCATTCACAAAACTTGTATAGGATAAATGGCTGTAGCCTATTCTCTCTTTGCAAACTCTGGGGTATGATAGCGAAATGTAGGGGTAACGTCTGCCCTTCCTGGCGTTTTTTGGTGGAAGGTCTGTCCCTTGACAGCCTGAAGAGAGAGTTCGGTATGGCTTTTCTGGGTATCCTGGTGCTGGGGGCGATCAGTGATAGGGGAATGCGCCCGGTGTTATTTATCCTGCTGATCCTCGCCGTCATTTTTTTAGTGGCCGGGGCTGCGCTTGCGCTTGTGGCCCTGCGCAAGCAATGGAAAGTTGGCGGGGACGTTGCTGCGACTCTGGAGGAACTGGAGAACGAAGCCAGCTAGAGCTTTTTCGCCGAGCCTTCTTGTCAATGAAGCGATGCAGGCAAGCAGCGTTGCTGCATTTATGAATATCTATCACGACTGAGCACCAGCGTGCCCATGCCTGGTGTTTTGCTTTGACCTCTACCTGCTCTTCCTCTCCGCTGGGGGCGCAGATTTCCCTCCAAAAGAACGTATGCGCGGGGTGGAATAAAATGCGTAGCGAGATGTGTTAATTTAAGTGTATCGCATAAAGCAGGTGGGGTTCCTCTTTTTCGATGTGCAGAGAGAAACGACCATGGGTCGTGTGTTAAATCGAAAGCAGAGGATGTGTGTATATCCTCTGCCTTGCTACATTTCAAATCAAACCCGTTGTGCAGCGTCCCTTTTCTCTAAATGCAGCGCTGGTCATTGTGACCGGCGGAGAATGTTGCGCTCAAATCGCCTGTGGTGGATCTTTCCACTTGCGTTAACCTGGTTAACTTAGTGCTTTTCAGGAGGAATAGTTAAGGGCAGTCGCCCTTAACCGTGTGAGTCATCTCCGATTTTTTATGAGCAAGAAGCCCTTTTTCACACGGTTGTTTGTGATAGAGAAGAAAAAATTGGAAATTTTTTCTTCTCTATCACAAACAACCGTGTAGTAATCCCCTGGGGTGGGGCGCTCCTTGACAAACTTTTGAAAAGTTTGGGATGACTCATATGGCAGGGAGAACCCTGCACCTCTTTTTCCACACGAAGGATTGTCATAGTATGACTCGTCAAGCCAAAGCCGTTGTGATTCTTGCGTTGATGTTGGGAATGACGCTGGCAGCGCTCGATACGACCATTGTCGGCACGGCCATGCCCACAATTGTTGGCAAATTGGGGGGCTTTGACCTCTATTCCTGGGTCTTTTCAGCATACCTTCTCCCCTCTACCACCAGTGTCCCGATCTATGGCAAACTGGCCGATTTGTATGGTCGCAAGCCTCTGTTTTTGATTGGTATTGGCCTGTTCCTGCTTGGTTCAGTAGCTTCAGGTGCCGCGCAATCGATGGAGCAGTTGATTCTCTTCCGGGCGCTGCAAGGTCTGGGCGCGGGCGCAGTAATACCGCTGGTGCTGACCATCGTGGGCGATATTTTCGAGCTGCACGAACGCGCGCGGGTGCAAGGCTTCTTTAGCGGCGTTTGGGGCGTCTCCAGCGTGGTGGGACCGGCCGTCGGCGGTCTGATCGTAGACCATTTCTCGTGGCGCTGGGTCTTCTTTGTCAACGTGCCCTTTGGCCTGCTCTCCTGCCTGCTGCTGATCTTCGCCTTCAAAGAGCACGTCACGCGCAGCCGGCCTTCGCTCGATTACGCGGGCACTCTCACGTTGACCGGCGCGATCGTGGCGCTGCTCTTCGCGCTTTTGCAGGGCGGCAACTCATGGGCCTGGACCTCGCCGCAGAGCAT
>WNFN01189687.1_pt2 | contig 21471 bp, 21 predicted proteins | sample 5400161 | NCBI WGS metagenome assembly WNFN01 (sample SAMN13153353, study PRJNA577476) | soil metagenome | isolation source: 80 cm saprolite on Douglas fir-dominated hillslope | place: USA:California | collected 2013-09-17 | reverse complement strand
TGGCGCCGCCCGGTCCGCGAGCGGGACGATCGGGCGGACGGGCGCTGCGCCGTCGGCTCAGTTCCATAACCGGATAAGGAGCATGGAGATGAGTATTCCCCCCCTCGCGGCAGGTCCCTTGGCGATCAACCTGGATCAGCCGGGGAGTTACCTGCACTGGTCGATTTTCAACGTGTCGGTGGCGAACCTGGTGCTGATCGCGGTGATGGTGGTGATCTTCGGCGGGGCGCTGCTGCTGCCGTTCCCGAAGGGCAAGACCTTCCCGGCGGAGCTGTCGGCGGTGGACCCGGCGACGGGTGAGCCGCTGCCCGGCGATGATGAGGCCGGGGCCGGGCCTGCCCGGGAGGCCGGCGGCGGTGAGGACGCGGCGATGTGGACGGCGCGGGTCCGGCGCCGGGCGCTGGCGCTGCTGCCGCCGGGCAAGCTGCTGCCCGACCGCCAGCCCGGGTACGTGGCGTCGTGGGCGTATGTGTTCGGGGTGGCGTCGCTGGCCGCGCTGGGGGTGGCGGTCGGGTCCGGGTTCGCGCTGGCGCTGGGCGGCCCGGACTGGTGGCATTACAACCCGGTGGGGCATTTCTGCAACAGCCTGCACCTGTGGAGCGTGGAGCTGTTCATGGCGCTGCTGGTGATCCACCTGTGGGCCAAGTTCTGGATGGCGGCCTGGCGCGGCCGCCGGGCGCTGACCTGGGTCACCGGCGTGGTCGCGTTCCTGGCCTCGGTCATCGAGTGCTTCACCGGCTACCTGTCCCAGTCGAACTTCGACTCGCAGTGGATCTCCACCAGCGGCAAGGACGCGTTCAACGCCGTCGGGGTCGGCGCGTTCTTCAACGTGATGAACTTCGGCCAGCAGCTGATGTGGCACATCGTGCTGGTCCCGATCATCCTGGTCGCCATCGTCGGCGCGCACGTGCTGCTGGTCCGGGTCCGCGGCGTGTCGCACCCCATCGGCGCCCACCCCGCGGCGGCCCGCGGGCGGGCGGGCCGGCGCGCGGCCGCCCGGGCCGACGCGGCGCCGTGGCGCGGGCCGACCCGGCGTTACGACATCCTGAAGGAGGGCACGATCGCGGCGGTGGTGATCCTGGCGCTCACCTTCGGCCTGGCCGCCATCCTGTCGTCCCCGGACGTGCCGTCGGTCACCATCGCGACCTGGGCCCGGCTGGCGCCCGCCGACTTCCTCGCGACCGCGGCGAGCGAGCTCAACGGCACGAGCCTGACGGCGTCCTACGGGCCGCCGTACAACACCAACGGCACCCCGCAGTCGCTGTGGTTCGCCCCGGCCGACATCCTGGGGGCCCGCAAGCACATTGACCCCGCCCGCGACTTCGTGATCGCGCCGCTGACCACGTTCGCGCGCACCAACCCGGCGACGGCAGCCCCGCTGGCCACGTATAAGGCGGCCTCGCCCGCCCAGCAGGTGAAGTGGGCCAGCGCCTACTTCAATGCCGAGACGAAGGTGAAGTTCGTCAACGGGAACCCCCTCGTGCCCGCGGCCAGCGACGGGCCGGTCCCGGCGATGCTGGCCAGCGAGCTCACGCTCGCGCGCAGCGGTGCTACACCGGGCCGCTGCTGTTCATCGCGGACGGCGCCTACTTCGCCAGCCAGGCTCAGGCGATGAACCTGACCGGCTCGCAGTGGGGCGTGATGAACGAGACCGGCAGCTACCCCGGCCAGCCCTGGCTGTGGCTCTACACGCTCTGGTACCAGATACCAGCGTTCGGCAACGCGGCCAACGCAGACCTGATCGCGATCTACCTGACCGGGCTGGCCACCATCGTGCTGCTGCTCGTCCCCTTCCTCCCCGGACTGCGCGACATCCCCCGCCTCATCCCCGTCCACCGCCTCATCTGGCGCACCTGGGACCGCCCCCAGCCCGGACCCGCCGACACCCCCGGCCCCGTCGGCTCCGCCGCCGCGACCCAGTCGAAATAGCCCCGGCGACATCAGCCCGGCCACCAGGTGAGGAAGGCGAGGTGGGCATCATGACCAGGCAGGAGGCATCCGTTCTCGGAGCGCAGCCCTTCCTGCGCGGCCTGCCCCCAGCCCAGCTAGGCGAGCTGGCCGGGATATGCGAGCACGTCACGGTGCCCGCCGGGTGGCGCCTGTTCGACGAGGGATCCACGGCCGACCGGTTCTGGATCATCGATGCCGGCCAGGTCACGCTCGACGCGAGCGTGCCTGGCCGGGGCCGGGTCATCATCGAGACGCTCGGCCGTAATGACGTGATCGGCCTGTCGTGGATGCTGCCGCCGTATCAGTGGCGGTTCGGGGCGGTCGCCGCGCAGCCGACGCAGGCCTTCGTGTTCGACGCCCGCGCGGTGCGCACGGCCTGCGCCCGTGATCCCGTCCTCGGGTACGAACTCAGCCGGCGGTTCTCCGCCGTCGTCGTGCGCAGGCTGCAGGCCACCCGCGCCCGCCTGCTCGAATCGTCGGCGCACCCGCAGTAGATGACGCGCTGGCATCGCTCGCCCAAGCTGACCGCCCGGCCCGACCTTTACGACCCCGCGAGCTGCTCCTTGATGTTGGCCAGGGCCCGGGCCAGGGAGGCCCGGATCTCCTCCGCGTCCGATTCCCGATCGGTTCTGAGATGAATGGTGACAGCGGAGCCCGGTGCTGACTCGGTTACCTTGAGCCATCCGCCATAGCCTGCCGCGCCCTCTCCACCCCACTCAATCCTGCGGAGGTCTCTATCGGTGCGGAGCCAGGCGGCGCCCTCCTCATGACGTCCCTGGACCTCTGCTGCGACCCGCAGCCGCTCCCCCTCTTCGCGGGCCAGCACCATGCCGGGGATGTAGTCGGTGAGGTGATCAATGTCAGATAGGTAGGCGAAGACCGCTTCAGGGCTGGCATTCACTGATCCGGACTCCTCATACTCAGGCATCTCGCTCCTTTCGCGAATACTCGGATGACGCGCGAAGCCTACGCCTGACCGGGGTTCGCACAGGTGCGCATGGCTGGCAGCACCTACATGGAAGCCCGGTCTGACGTGCCGCAGTTTTTACAGGGACGGCGAGGTCCGGCGCGTCTGCCCCCTATCCCGGCGCGCGCGGCCGGACAGGCGAGGTTCACCTTCGCCGATCAGGCCCGAAGTTGCGCCCGCGCCCGTTCCAGCTCGACCCGGGCCATCGAGCGCAGGTGCACCTCGTCCGGCCCGTCGGCCAGCCGGAGGCTCCGGACCATGGCCCACATCGCCGCCAGCGGGGTGTCTCCCGAAACTCCGGCTCCGCCGAAGGTCTGGATCGCGCGGTCGAGTACATAGCTGGCAGCCCGCGGCGCGGCGACCTTGATCGCGGCGATCTCGCTGGCAGCCCCCTTGAGCCCGGCCCGGTCGATCAGCCATGCGGTCTTGAGCACGAGCAGGCGTGCCTGTTCGAGGGCCAGCCTCGACTCAGCGATCCACTCCCGGACGACACCCTGCCGGGCCAGTGATGTGCCGAACGCGGTCCGCTCCAGGGCACGAGCAGTCATCAGCTCCAGAGCGCGCTCGGCCATGCCGATCACCCGCATGCAGTGGTGGATGCGGCCAGGGCCGAGCCGCGCCTGGGCGATCGCGAACCCCGACCCCGGCGTGCCGATGAGGTTGTCCGCCGGCACCCGCACGGCGCCGAAGGTGATCTCGCCATGCCCTCCGTGGGCAGCATCGTCGTAGCCGAACACCGTGGTGGAGCGGTGCACGGTCACCCCGGGTGTGCTCAGTGGCACGAGGATCATCGAGTGCCGCGCGTGCCGGGCGGCTTCCGGCTCACTGACTCCCATGACGATCGCGACCTCGCACTCGGGGCGCAGCGCCCCGGTCGACCACCACTTCCGGCCGTTGACCACGTACTCCTCGCCGTCGCGGATGATCCGCGCGCCGATGTTCGTCGCGTCGGAGGACGCGACATCGGGTTCGGTCATCGAGAAGCACGAGCGGATGTGGCCCTCCAGCAGGGGGACCAGCCATCGTTGCTGCTGCTCGGGGGTGCCGAACATCGCCAGCACCTCCATGTTTCCGGTGTCGGGGGCGGCGCAGTTCATCGCCTCCGGTGCGAGCTCGATGGCCCGGCCCGACAGTTCAGCCAGGGGCGCGTAGTCGAGCACCGGCAACCCGGCGCCGAACTTCTGATCAGGCAGGAACAGGTTCCACAGACCACGCTCGCGGGCCTGGGCCTTCAGCCGCTGCATCACCGCCGGAGTCTGGAAGGGGCTGCCTTCCTCGCGGTTCTGCGCGACCTGCTGATGGAACAGCGGCTCGGCGGGGTAAACAGCATCGGCGAGAAAGCCTCGCACGGCATCCTGCAGTTCCTGGGAGCGGGCGCTGGGGGCGAAGTCCATGGCAGCCTCCGGGTTGGCCGGTCACGAGGGGAGACACGTCAGCGCGGTGTCCACGGTCAGGTGGACGAGGGGTTCGAAGACCTCGAACCCACACGGTAGCGGTCGAGCATCTTCTGCGGCCCGACGAGCATCCCTGCCCCGAGCATCCCTGGCGACGATCCGGCCTATGATCCGGGCACGGCTGCTCCGTAGACCACGGCGCGTGCCTGCCGGGCGATCTCGACGTCTTCCCGGGCGGTGACGACCAGGGTGCGCACTGTCGCGCCCGGCGCCGTGATCTCCGCGTCGGCGGACGTCGCGTTGTTGCGGGCCGGGTTGATCGCCACGCCCAGAAAGGCCAGCCCGGCGGCGGCCTCCGCCCGGACCGCCGGCTGGTGCTCGCCGATGCCGCCGGTGAAGACCAGCGCGTCGAGGCCGTTCATCGCCGCGGCCATGGCGGCGATCTCGCGCCGCAGCCGGTGCGCGTGCACGTCGACGGCCACCAGCTTTCCAGCCCGGTGGCGACCTCACCCAGGGTGAGACCGCCGTGCTGCAACAACCAGACGATCAGCCCGGGGTCGACGCTTCCGCACCTGGTCGCCATCACCAGGCCCTCCAGCGGCGTGAACCCCATGGTGGTGTCCACGCTGCGGCCGCCGCGGACCGCCGCGAGCGAGGATCCGGCTCCGAGGTGGCAGGTCACCATCCGGAGGCGTTCTGGCTCCCGGTATTCGAGGAGCTGGGCGGCGCGGCGGCTGGCGTAGGCATGGGAGAGCCCGTGGAATCCGTAGCGCCGCAGGCCGAACCGCTCGGTCCACATCTTGGGCAGCGCATAGGTGGCCGCCGCGGCCGGCATCCCGGCGTGGAACGCGGTGTCGAAGCAGGCGACGGCCGGGACGCCGGGAAGCGCGGCGCGCACGGCGCTGATGGCGGCGAGGGCGCGCGGCTGGTGCAGTGGCGCCAGGTCGGTCAGGTCGGCGATCGCCGCGGTGATCGTGTCGTCGATCACCGTCGCGCCGGTGAAGCGGCTGCCTCCGTGCACCACCCGGTGGCCCACGACGTCCACTCCGTCCACGCCGGACAGCCGGCCGAGGAACTGGTCGAGTTCGCCGTGATCCGGGCTGCCGTCCCACGGGTCGAGATCGAGCGCTGCGGCGATATCGTCGGCCGGGCCGAGCACGCGGAGCTTGAGGGAGCTCGATCCGGCATTGACGACGAGGACCCGGAGAGCCCGCGTACCATCGTCGGTCATCCCCGGCCCTCCTGACGTCGGCATCGTCAGCCCCTCGTTCGGGCTTGCAGGAGCCCGATCGCCCATCATCAGACACAGAGCTGACGGCCGGGTGAACGGGCCATGGTTCCCGGCCTGGCGTGCCCTGCGCAGGCCCGGCCACCCGATACCGTACCAAGCCGCCCACTGCGGCCGCGTCCACGTGGCGCCTAGCGATCAGCGCAGCGGCGTCCGCGCTGGCCCGTAAAGCCGCGCGAAGGCGGACCGAGATCCTTCCTGTCCGGCACCCCGGGACTTAGGTCCCGCGCAGATGGGCCGGATGGATGCCGGATCGGGGCCCTTCACCCGTGGCTGGTGCGCCCGCATGGCCATGAACTGGCACTACGGACAGCCCGGGTCCCGCGCGCCAGGAACGCGGCCTCCTGGTGATCCGGACGCCTGCCTCGGGGAGGTCACGATGGGCGCTGAAGCGAGCGACCGGCTGGTGATAGGCGGCCGGGCCAGCGTGTACGCGCTGCTGACGGACGGGACGACGATCGAGATCCGGCCTGCCACGCCGGGCGACCTGACCCTGGTCAAGGCGATGCATCAGGCGATGTCCCCCGAGCAGGAGTACCTGCGCTTTTTCAGCCTCAGCAAGCTGTCCGCCGAGCGTGAGGCCGAGCGCGTCTGCCGCGCTCCGGCGCCTGATCATGCGGCGCTCCTCGCCTTGAGAGGCGGCGAGCTCGTCGGTGTCAGGACCTATGAGATCACCAGGGAGGGCAGCGCGGCCGAGATCGCACTCGCCGTGGCCGACGACATGCATGGCCGGGGTATCGGCACGCTGCTGCTCGAGCACCTGGGTCGGCTGCCTGCCGCCAGGGCGTGCGGACCTTCACCGGTCCGGTCCTGGCTGACAACGCCGAGATGCTGAAGGTCTTCGCCGACGCCGGGCTGAGCGCCCGGCGCCACGTGTTCCGGCCGGACTCGGTGGCTGTCGTCGGCGCCAGCCGCCGCGCCGGAACCGTCGGCCGCGCTATCTTGCACAACATCGTCGCCGGCGGCTACCAGGGGAAGGTCTACGCGGTCAACCCGCACGCCACTCCTATGGAGGGCGTGCCCTGCCTGCCATCGGTCACCACTCTCCCCGGCCCGGTCGACCTGGTGGTGATCGCCGTGCCGCCGGCCTCCGTGCCCGCCGTGGCCGACGAGTGCGGCCGGCGCGGAGTCAGCGCCCTGGTGGTAATCACCGCCGGGCTGGACGCTCTCCAAGGCGCCGACCTGCTGGCCGCCTGCCGCCGGTACGGCATGCGGCTGATCGGCCCGAACTGCTTCGGCATCGCGGTGCCCGGCCTTGGCCTGGACGCCACATTCGCTGCCCGTCATCTGGCACCGGGGGTGGCCGGCCTGGTCACGCAGTCCGGGGGGCTGGGCTTCGCCCTGGCTGATCGCCTGTCCCGGCTGGGGCTGGGCATCTCCTCGTTCGCCTCGGTCGGCAGCAAGTACGACATCTCCAGCAACGACCTGCTGATGTGGTGGGAACAGGACGGTACGACCAGGCTCGCGCTGCTCTACATCGAATCATTCGGCAACCCGCGCAAGTTCGCCCGCACCGCGCGGCGCGTCGGCGCCACGATGCCGGTCCTGGCCGTCCCGGCCGGGCGGTCGGCTGCCGGGCAGCAGGCCGCCGCCTCCCACACCGCGGCGGCGGCCACGCCGCTCGCCACCCGAGAAGCCCTGTTCGGGCAGGCCGGCATCATCGCCACCGACAACCTCAGCGAGCTGCTAGATGCCGCCGCGCTGCTCGCCAGCCAGCCAGTCCCGGCAGGCCGCCACGTCGCGGTGATCTCCAACGTCGGCGGGGCCGCAGTCCTGGCTGCCGACGCCTGCGCCGACTATGGCCTGATCGTTCATCAGCTGACCGCGGAGACCCGGCGTCGGCTGCATGCGCTGGTGCCACCGGGCGGTGCGGTCAACGGGCCCGTGAATACGACCGTCGCCGTCGCCGAAACATCCTTCCGGCGCTGCCTGGAGCTGGTGGCCGCCGACGATGGAGTGGACGCGGTCCTCGCGCTGGTGCTGCCCACCGCCGCCACCGGTGACCTCATCACCGCAGTCCGCGCCGCCGACGTCGATCTCCCGCTCGCCGCGGTCGTCCTCGACCAGGCCGAGGCCGTCCGGCTGCTGCCCCGGGCCGCTGACCTGGCCGCAGGCAGTACCTCAGGCCCGTCAGGCTGCATACCCGCCTACGCCGACCCCGAGGCAGCCGCGCACGCGCTGGCGCGTGCGGCGACCTACGGCGCGTGGCGCGCGCGGCCATCCGGGCGCCTTCCTGAACTCAGCGACGTGGAACAACAGGACGCGCGAGAACTAGTGCGGGCCTTCCTGGCCCGCTCACCCCAAGGCGGCTGGCTGCCGCCAGACCAGGTGGCCGGGCTGCTGAGCTGCTACGGCATCCCGCTGTGCAACCTCACGCCCGCTACCAGCGCCGACGAAGCCGCCCATGATGACCGGGGTGCTGTCGGCAGCTATGGCGGCACCGAGGTCATGATTGGCGTCGAGCAAGAACCCGTCTTCGGCCCGCTGGTCACATTCGGGCTAGGCGGGGTCGCCGCGGACGTGCTCGCCGGTCACGCGGCGCGGCTCGCCCCGCTCACCTACGCCGACGCCGACGAGCTCATCCGCTCCATCCACTCGGCGCCTCTTCTGCACGGCTACCGCGGCGCCGCGCCAGCCGATCTCGCGGCCCTGCGGGAGACCCTGCTGCGGGTCTCCCGTCTGGCCGACGACCTTCCCGAGGTCGCCGAGCTCAACCTCAACCCCGTCCTGGCCCGCCCGGATGGGTTGTCCGCCATAAACGCCCGGATCCGGCTGACGCCGATCCAGGCCCAGGACCCCTTCCTGCGGAAGCTACGCTGACCCGGCCGTGCCGGTTCTGGTCACCTTCAGTCGGCGATCTTGTCGGCCTGGGCGGATCGCGGCAGCAGGACGATCCCGTCGTCGTCGGCGTGCAGGGTGTCACCGGGGTAGAACGTGACGCCGCCGAAGGTGACCGGAACATCGACGGCACCGGCACCGGTCTTCGCGCTCCTGCGCGGATTCGTGCCCAGTGCCTTGATGCCGAGGTCGAGCCGGGACAGGGCTGCGCCGTCGCGGACCGCGCCGTGCAGGACAAGGCCGGCCCAGCCGCTGGCGAGCGCCGCGCCGGCGATCAGGTCGCCTACCAGTGCCGTGCGCAGGGACCTGGCGCCGTCGACGACCAGGACGTTACCTGAGCCGGAGGTATGCAGAAGCTCTCGCAGCAGGCTGTTGTCTTCGTGACAGGACACCGTGCGGACGGCGCCAGCAAAGCTACGGCGAGCGCCGAACTGGCGGAACTGGGTGTCGCACACGCGTAGCTCCGAGCCGTACCTGTCGGCCAGGTCGGCGGTGGGAACGGGGATGTACAGGTCTGCCATGTGCCAAGTAACTCACAGACCACCCCGGCCAGGGCCGTAGGTCCTTATCGGGCACAGGCACAGGCCTCTGGCGGGCGCGACCTGGCCGGCTGGATCGTGGAGCATGCCTGCGGGCTCCGCCTGGTGCCCGCATCTCGTCAGAGGAGTCAGCATGAGCGCACGTCTGGGCCTGGGTCATGGGCCTGGTCTCGACGCCTGGGGTGTCTGCGTCTGTCGCGCTCTGAGATGCGCTCATGGTTATCCTCACATTCGTTCCGGAACGACGATGGTGCCGGCGGTGCCGTCCAGCAGGGCGGCCGCGTCATCGAGCCGGCCGATCGCGGCCATGCCGCCGGTCTTCTCGACGAAGCGGCAGACCGCTTCCACCTTGGGGCCCATCGAGCCGCCCGGGAACGACCGGGCCCGCAGCTGGCGGCCCGTCGTCCGGCGGATCGGCCGGGCTTGCGGGGTTCCGTACCCGTCCGTACCGCCTCGACGTCGGTCAGCAGCAGGAGGGCGTCGGCGTCGACCGCCTGGGCCAGCAGTGCAGCGGTCAGGTCCTTGTCGACGACGGCCTCGACCCCGCGGAGCCTGCCGGGACCGTCGGCCACCACGGGAATGCCGCCGCCGCCGGCGCAGACCACGGTCACGCCCTGGCTCGCCAGGAGCCTGATCATGTCCACCTCGACCAGCCCCTCGGGCTCGGGGGACGGGACCACCCGCCGCCAGGCCGGCCCGTCCTGGCGGACGTCCCTGCCGTGGGCCGCGGCGAGACGCAGCGCCGTGGCGTGGTCGTAGACGGGGCCGACGAACTTGCTGGGCTGGGCGAAGGCCGGGTCGCCGGAGCGCCTGGACGAGCCAGTACCCGATCATCCCCTGCGTCTGGGCGCCCAGGACGTCGAACGGGTAGCGGCGGGACAGCGCCGGGTCCCCGGCGCTCTCCACCGCCAGGACCCCGACCTGCGGGCCGTTCCCGTGCGCGATGACCGGGTCGTGACGGTGCAGCAGCGGCGTGAGCGCGTCGACCGCGCTGGCCACGTGCGATTCCTGGATGTTGCAGTCCGGCCGCTCGGCGCGTTGCAGCAGTGCGTTGCCGCCCAGGGCGACGACTATCTTCATGCCCCCGTGCTCCAGCCTGCCGCACCGAGTGTGGCCACCATGAGCGCCTTGATGGTGTGCATCCGGTTCGCGGCCTGATCGAAGACGACCGATTGCGGTGACTCGAACACCTCGTCGGTGACCTCGAGCGCCTCGAGCCCGCGCTTGTCGTAGATCTGCCGTCCGACCTCGGTCTCGCGGTTGTGCAGGGCAGGCAGGCAGTGCATGAATCGCACGCCCGGATTGCCGGTGGCCGCCAGCACGTCGGCGTTCACCTGGTAGGGAATGAGCTGGTCGATGCGGCTGTCCCACTCGCTGGGGGGCTCGCCCATGGACAGCCAGACGTCGGTGTAGAGAAAATCTGCGCCCTCGACGCCGGCGGCGAGATCGTCGGTGACCGTCAGCCGGGCGCCCGAGCCCTTGGCCAGCCGTGCGGCGATCTCCCAGACTGGCCGGGACGGCTGCAGCGCGTCGGGTGCGCAGATCCGGGTGTCCATGCCCAGCATCGCACCGGTCACCAGCAGCGAGTTCGCCACGTTGTTCCGGCCGTCGCCCAGATAGCAGAACGTCACGTCGCGTAGCGGCCTGGTCGCATAGTCGCGCATGGTCAGGATGTCGGCCAGCATCTGGGTGGGGCGCCAGGTATCGGTGAGCCCGTTCCACACCGGGACCCCGGCGTGCGCGCCCAGGATCTCGACGGAGTCCTGGGAGAATCCCCGGTACTCGATGCCGTCGTACATCCTCCCGAGCACCCGCGCGGTGTCCTTCATCGATTCCTTGTAGCCGAGCTGGGATTCCTCGGGCCCGATGTAGGTGACGTGCGCCCCCTCGTCATGCGCGGCGACCTCGAAGGCTGGCCAGCGGCGAGTCCGTGATCGCCGACGCGTCGTGGATCTCGGCGGAGCAGCGGGACGCCGCCGCCGCGATGGCCGGCGATGCGAGCGCCCAGCTCGTGCAGCTGCGCTGCACGGCATCGGAGGATCTGGCGCAACGGCGGATGAGCACGCGGCACGGAGTGTCGGATGCGGACGCGGAGATCACCCGGCACATGGCCACCAAGATGGCACCCTGGCCGGCGGCGACGACGATCGACACCGAAGGCGGCGGACTCGGTGTCGACGCGGAGCCGCCCGGCGCCTTCAGTGACCTCGTCCGGCAGGCCCTCGAGGTGATCCGGCCGCACGGGCCAGAGCATGCCTGGCACCCGACCCGGCCGGTCGTGCTCCCCGACTGAGCACATCGAGCCCTCGCAGCCGCCCGTCGCGGGCTGCCGCCTGCTTCTCCTGGCCGGTCGGCATGCTGGCGACGGCGGCGTACGGAGCCGCGCGCCTGGCATCACGAGATCGCCAGTTCCCCGGCGGCCGGGAGTAATTACCGGTGCGTCGCCGTCGGGCAGCCGCACGTCCAGCGGGGCCGTGCCCGCCAGATTTACCGTCTGGCGGGCACTGCGCTCCCCTCTCATTCAGGACGTCCGGCTCAGGACGACCTTGAGCGCGCCGGTCTCGGCCGCGCGGCCGAACACGTCGTAGGCCTGGTTGAACTCGTCGAGCGCGAAGCGATGCGTGATGAACCGGCCCGCGTCGACCTGGCGGCTGGTCAGCAGGCGCAGCAGGGTCGCGGTCGAGTACGCGTCGACCAGCCCGGTCGTGATCGTAATGTTCCTGATCCACTGCTCCTCGAGGTGCAGGGTCGCGGGCTCACCGTGCACCCCGATGTTGGCGATCCGGCCCCCGGCCGGGATAGCTCGACGGCGAGCTCGAAGGTGGCAGGCACGCCGACCGCCTCGATGGCCACGTCGGCGCCCAGCCCGTCGGTCAGCGAGCGGACGACTTCCACAGGGTCCTCGGCGGCATTGTTCACGGCGATGTCCGCGCCGAACTGCTTGGCCGCCTCCAGCCTGGAGTCCGCCAGGTCGATGGCCACGATGTGACTCGGGCTGAACAAGCGGGCGCCCGTGATCGCGGACAGGCCGATCGGCCCGGCGCCCACGATCGCGACCACATCGCCCGGCCGCACCCCTCCGTTGAGCACGCCGACCTCGTAGGCGGTGGGCAGGATGTCGGCCAGCATCAGGATGTCCTCGTCGGCGGCGCCGGCCGGCACCGGGTACGTGGACAGGTCAGCGAACGGCACGCGGACGTATTCGGCCTGGGTCCCGTCGATCTTGTGCCCGAGGATCCAGCCGCCCCCGCCGAGGCACTGGCCGGCGTGACCCTCCCGCCTCGACGGTCCCGACCGCCTCGTGGCCGAGGATGCGCCCGTCGGTCACCGCCGGGACGTCACCCTTGAGGATATGAAGGTCCGTGCCGCAGATCGTTACGGCGTCCACTCGGACGATCGCGTCGGTGTCGGCGATGATTTCCGGCTTCGGTACCTCCTCCCACGCCTTTGTGCCAGGTCCGTGGTAAACGAGCGCCCGCATGGCCATCTCCTCTGCGCTGGTCAGTAGTTAGGCACCACGCTGCTTCCGGGTGGTCTTCCTCCGGCAGAGACGAAGGTCCTGCGCGCGCCGATCCGTGCGCCGGCGGCATCCGGGACCATGGTCCCTGGCGCGTTCCGTCCTTAGTGACCTTCGGGCCCGTCGAGCAGCCCGGCAGCGAAAGTCACATCGCGGCGGGGTCGGCGCCGGCTGCGGTTGGGTTCGTGCCGGCCGCGACGACCCGGTCGGCGACCAGCCGGAATCCGGTCACCATGTCCGCGTGGATCGTTATGACCTGGTCCTTCGCGCCGCTGACCCAGGGACGCAGCGCCCGGCGGTAGAAGGCGCCATCATCAGGGTCAATCACGCGGTGCGCCACGCCGACGACGATCACGCTCCAGCCGAGGTGCTCGGCCGGGTCGATCGCGTCGGCCTCGTAGGCGACAACGGTGCCCGCCTCGCCCTCAGCTCCGAGGTGATCGCGGCGCTGCTGTCGGTTCGGATGATGACATAGTCACCATCGACCAGATGACAGACCGGACGGATGGCGGGAAGCGCCCGCGCGGTGAACACGATCCGGCCCAGCGAGACACTGCCGAGCAGGCGCATGGACTCTTGCGGAGACAGCTCTTCCAGCCTCCGTTGCTCATCCGTCGCCGGTCACCCCTTCCCGCGCTGCTGGTTCCTGGCGGGAACTCGATAGTCGCCGGTGCGCGGGAATCGGCAACAGGGGCCTTCGAACGCTCGCCACGGGCCTTAGGTCCCGAACCGCACGCATGTCTCGCACACTCACCGACCGGCCCCAGTGGTGGGGACATTGGTCCCGCCGTTAGGGGCCGCACGGCTCGTGCAGGCACGGCCGGGTCGCGGCAGGCTGGCCATGATGGCAGTACCGGGAGGTGCGAGCCATGAGCAACGTGATGACGCGGCCGCCCGCGCCGCCCGGATCGCAACGGGCGGCATGCCCGAGGTGGTCGTGCCCGCCCGGTAGTACCGTGCCTGAGGGATCGGCAAGACCGTGCCCTACGCTGGGCCCGGTTGACCACCTGATCATGAAGAGGATCACTCATGTCTGACGTCAGGAGCAGCCCCGAGCCTGGGAGTGAAACCGGGATCCGGCGGCCAGTGCTGGATGAGCTGGACGAGGCGGAGTGCCTGCGGCTGATCGCGCCAGGGGGCATCGGCCGGATTGCCTATTCCGGCCGGTACGGCCCCACGGTGCTTCCGGTCAACTACAAGCTGCACCAGGGAACCATAGTGTTCCGCACGGCGCAGGACAGCCCGACCGACGAGGACCTTCGCACCGGCATTGCCCACGCCGAGTACAAGGTTGCCTTCGAGATCGATGAGATCGACATCCGCGCCAAGGAGGGGTGGAGCGTCCTTATCCAGGGTCCCCTGCACCACGTGGAGTCCGAGGCCGAGCGCGCGTCGGTTGTGGAAGCCGGCGTCGAGACATGGCCGGGAGGAGACCGGGAGCTGTTCCTTCGCATCGTCCCCAGCCGGATCACCGGACGGCGCATCCGCCGGGCGGGGGAAGCAGCATCGCGGTAGGTAGCCAGAACGCCCGGTCACCGGCGGCTCGTCCAGCGCGGGCCGATCAGGGCCCAGTCGGACTCCCAGGCGGCGAGGCGCCGCCGGTCGAGCGCGAGGCGGCACAGCCGGTAGCAGATGATCAGCACGATCCCGACGCCTCCTGCCCACGACAGGGGGACCAGAAACGCGTTGAGGATCATCGTCGTCTGGCCCAGCGGAGCGGCAGCGGGCTCGCCGGAGCTGGTCAGCCATACCCGGACCCGGGTCCCTGGACCTGCCAGCTTCCGTTCAGGATCTCGGTCGGCCCGCTCTGGACCAGCACCGCCACGGCCGGACGCAGGCGCGCATCGGCTGCGCGTTGCGAGTGATACATGTGCGCGCCGACGAAGGATGCGGCGACCACGGCGGCGAGGAACGCGGCCGCCAGCGTCACCAGGACCGCGCCCTCGACCCGGTCCGAAGGCCGCCGCAGCTCGTTCCGGCTCATCAGCAACCGGGCCAGCCGCGGCAGCGGGCGGGCCGACGCCCGTGCCGCACCGGGCATGATCATCACCTCCGGCAGGTGTCCTGTAGCCAGCTTGGGGCAGCCGGGAGCAAATTGGGAGAGGCGCGGGCCATCGCTAACCAGATCTTTGGTCCATGGCCCGAGACGGTCCGGTTCACCGCAGCCTGCGCAGGTAGGGATCGGCCGGCTGGGCGGGCAGGAGGCGCACTCGCGTGTCGACCACGTGCGCGCCGTCGGGGCGGGCGATAACCGGGTTGAGGTCGAGCTCGGCCACCTGCGGAAGGTCGTCGGCGAGCCGGGAGACGCGCATCAGGATGTCCTGCAGCGCGGCTAGGTCGGCGGCGGGGGTCCCGCGGTGGCCGAGCAGCAGCGGGGCGGCGCGGACGGAGCGGATCAGCGCGGCGGCGTCGGTGTCGGTCAGCGGGGTGAGCCGGGCCGCCCGGTCGGCGAGCACGTCGGTGGCGACCCCGCCGAGGCCGAAGACCACCAGCGGGCCGAACACCGGTTCCTGCACCACCCCGATGATCACCTCGGTTCCTCCGGTGACCATGGGCTGAATGACGGCGGCGGTCATCCGGGGGCCGAACCGCTCGGCCAGCGCGCGGTAGCCGGCCCGCACCTCGTCCGGGCCGTGCAGGTCGAACTGGACCGCCCCGGCGTCGGTCTTGTGGACCAGGCCGGGCACGTCGGCCTTGAGCACGACCGGTCCGCCGAGCTGGGCGGCGGCGCTCACCGCGGCTTCCTCGCTGGTCACCGGCCGGGTGCTGACCTGCGTTATCCCGTAGCAGGCGAGCAGCTCGGCGGTCTGGTCCGGCGGCAGCCAGCCTCCGCCCGGCGAGCGTTCCAGAAACCGGCCGATGAGCGCTCGAGCGTCGTCGGACCGCAGGTCATCGAATGCAGGGATACGGCCCGGGATGCGGGCCCGCCAGGCGCCGTACCGGGCGGCGTGGGCCAGCGCGCGGGCTGCGCTCCCGGGGTACGCATAGGCGGGCACCGGGCCGGATGTCTCCGGCCCGCCGGGCAGGAGCCGGACGGCTTCGGCCTGGCTGAGCACTGACAGGGCGAGCGGTTTCGAGACGGCGGCGATACAGGCCGCGGGTACTAGGTCGCCCACGGCGGTGGGCACGGTGAGCGCCAGGATCGCGTCCACGCCGTCGTCCGTCGCGACCAGTTCCAGGCAGCGGCGGAAGGCGTCGGGTGGCACGGCGGCCGTAGTATCGACCGGCCCGGTGACGGTTGCGCCGGGCGGCAGCAGCCGGCGGATCCCGTCCTGGACCCGGCGGTCCAGCACCGCCGCATGAAGGCCGGCGTCGGAGCAGGCGTCAGCGGCCAGCACCCCGGCCCCGCCCGCGTTCGACACGATCGCGACCCGCCCGCCTCCGGGCACGGGCTGGCTCGCCAGCAGCGCGGCTGCCTCGATCATCTCGCCGATGTCGCGGGTGGCCACGATGCCGGCCTGCCCAAACAGCGCCTCGCGGGTGACCATGGGGGTGGCCGCGGCTGCGGTATGGGAGGCGGCGGCGCGCTGTCCCGCCTCGGAGCGTCCCGCATCCACGGTGAGGACCGGGATGCCGGCGCTGACGTGACGGGCGATGCGGCCGAACTTGCGCGGGTTGCCCAGCGACTCCAGGTACAGCACAGCCAGCCTGGTGGCCGGATCCTGCTCCCACCACATCAGCAGATCGTTGCCGGATACGTCGGATTTGTCGCCCAGGGAGGCGAACGAGGAGATGCCGATGCCGAGTCGGCTGAACTGGTCGAGCAGCGCGATGCCGACGCCGCCGGACTGGACCGCCAGGCCAGCGATCCCGCCAGCGGGATGACTGGCCGCGAACGTCGCGTCCAGTCCGATGCCCGGCACGGCGACGCCGAAGCAGTTCGGGCCGACCAGCCGCATTCCGTGGCGGCGACAGCAGGCGAGCAGGTCCGCCCGGCCCGCTCCGTCCAACCCCGAGGTGATCACCACGAGTGCCCTGATCCCGCGCTTCCCGCACTCCTCCGCCATGTCCGGCACCGCGGACGCCGGGACGGCAATCACCGCGAGATCCACCGGCTCCGGCAGCGCAGCCGGCGACGATACGCACGGGACGCCCTCGATCTCGTCGGCGTGTGGATTCACCGCATACACCCGGCCGACATAGCCACCGGTGACGATGTTGTGCAGGATCGACCGGCCGACCGACCCTGGCTTCCGGCTGGCGCCCACTACGGCCACCGACTCGGCCGCGAGCACGTGGCGCAGGCTCGCCACGTCGGCCCGACCCTCGCGCAGTGCCACCGCGTCCAGGTATGGCTCCCAGCCAGGATCGGCGTCATCACCGGGCAGGTCGAAGGCCAGCTCGGTGACACCGTCCGCCGTCTTGCGCCGGGCGCTCAGACCAGCGTCGGCGAACACCTGCAGCATCGCGGAGTTCTCGGCCAGGACCTCGGCGGTAAAGGTCCGCACCCCGCGGACGCGGGCGGCCGACACCAGGTGCTCGAGCAGCAGCGTCGCCACCCCCCGGTGGTGGGCGCGGTCGGCCACGGCGAACGCGATCTCCGCCGCGCCGGGCGTGCGACCGGCCTCGTAGCTGGCGACGCCGATCAGCTCCCCGGCCAGCCAGGCCAGCAGGGCGGCGTGGTCAGCCGCGGGCTCCCGGCAAATCCTGCAGGCTTCCCGCTCGGCCGCCGCGCTGCTCATGCTGAAGAAGCGCAGATAGGTATTGTCGGGCGACATGGCGCGGTGCATGTCTCGCACAGTGTCAAAGTCGCCGACGCCGGCCGGCCGGATCTCGATCGTGGTGCCGTCAGCGAGCAGCGCGTAGACACCGCTGGCGGGCTGCGCGCTCATACCTTCCTGCCCAGCTCCGCAACGTCGGCCTGCCGGGCCGGCATGTCTCTGACCTGTGTGCTCATCGGCACCTCCTCAGCTGTCCACGCCATCGCCTGCGCTCATTCTTCGTCAGTGAGAGGACCGGCGCATCGGGCCGAAGGTCCCGGGTGGCGTGGGCATCCGGCACTGCCGTCGCCGGGCGCCGCGGACTGAGCCTGAGCTGCAAACGGCCGCCAGAAGGGGAGCACCGGGACTAGCGAACCGGCCTGCAGGCTAGGGCTGCAGAGGCTGCACGAGCTTCGCGGTTCGCGGCGTCCTCGGGGACCGCTGAAGCGGCACCCGCCACTCGAGCTCGGTCCCGCCGCCATCAGCGGGCCCGGTGCGCAGGGTCCCGCCGAGCAGGCCCGCGCGCTCGGCCAGGTTAGCCAGCCCGCTGCGGCGTTCTGGCTCCTTCATGCCTACGCCGTCGTCCTGGACCAGCAGTATCAGTTCCTGGCCGACCTCGACCGTCACGCCGACCTTGCCGGCGCTCGCATGCCGAGCCGCGTTCGATAGCGCCTCGCGCAGCGCGCCGAGTAGGTGCTCCCCCGCGTCGGCTGGCACGTCCTCCAGGCTCCCGGACATCCGCAGCGCCGGCGTGAAGCCGAGTGCGCCGGTCGCCTCGTCCACCACCTCCAAGATCCTGGCGCGAAGGCCGGTCTCGGCCGCAGCCGGACGTGAGTGCAGCGAGAAGATCGCGGACCGGATCCCCTTAATGGTCTCGTCGAGGGCGTCGACAGCGCTGCTGATGCGCCGCCCGTAATCCGACTCCCCCATCCGCGCGGATACGCCCTCCAGGGACATACCGGTGGCGTACAGCCGCTGGATGACCAGGTCGTGCAAGTCGCGGGCGATCCGGTCCCTGTCCTCATACACGGCGAAGCGCTCTGCGTCCCGGCGGCGGGAGGCCAGCTCCAGGCCGACACCTGCCTGCGCGGCGAAGCTGATCAGCATCTCCACCGCGGGCGGGGCCAGGGGCATCGAGCCGGGGCGGCGGCCTGCGGTCAGGATCCCCCGGACGTTGCCCGGCGCCCCCAGCGGGACCACGACCGCGGGCCCCAGGTGCAGGTGCTCGCGGGCGGCCGAGGCCGCCCGCTCATCGCTGCTGAAGTCGTCCAGGCTCAGCGGCTTGCCGCTGCCCAGCACGATCCCCGACGCCGAGCCGTCCACCGGAAGCACGAGGCCGACTGCCTCCTCCGCGCCCTCGCCGACGGCATGCTCGATCACCAGCCGCGCGCGGCTGGCGACGGGCAGGGCCAGGACCACGAGGTCGGCACCGGATATCTCCAGCGCCTGCCCCACTACCAGGGCCAGCACCTCATCAGTCTCCGCCCCGGACAGCAGCCGCTGCGTGACTTCAGCACTGGCGCGAAGCCACCGGTGCTGCCGGCGCGCCTCCTCGTACAGCCTGGCGTTCCCGATCGCAACGCCGGCGGCGGCGGCGAGCGCGACCAGCACCGCCTCGTCCTCCTCGTCGAACTCGGCGCCGTCCTCCTTCTCGGCGAGGTACAGATTGCCGAAGACCTCGTCGCGGATCCGCACCGGCGCGCCGAGGAACGTCTTCATCGGCGGGTGCCCCTCGGGGAACCCGAACGACCGCGAGTGGCCGGATATCTCCGGCAGGCGCAGCGGCCGCGGGTCGGTGATCAGCTCGCCGAGCAGGCCGCGGCCCTCCGGCCAGTGGTGGATCCGCGCGATCTGCTGCTCGCCCAGGCCCACCGGAACGAACTCGGCCAGCCGGCCGCCTTCTCCGATGACCCCGAGCGCGCCGTACCGGGCACTGACGAGCGTGACCGCGGCCTCGACGATCTGCCGGAGCACGACCTCCAGCTCGAGGTTGCTGCCGACCGCGACGACCGCCTCCAGCAGCGCGTGGACGCGATCGCGCGTCTTGACCACCGCTGCCAGCCTGACCTGCAGCTCGGCCAGCAGCTCATCAAGGCGTAGCTGCGGCAGCAACAGTTTGCCTTGCGTCGATTCCACGCGCCTTCCAGAGGCTTGTCTGCGCTTGACCCGATCGTACGCCGTTACCCAGGCCAGGCCAGAGGCTGCGAGGCACCTAGCGGGCAGCCTTGACATGGCGGCAGGCGCGGCCCGACGGTAGATTGGGCTGACTCCCGAAGCCTGGGAGGCGACTGGAAATGGGCAGCAACAGCGCGGGTTCCGGCCCGGACTGGCGAGCGCCACATCCGCGGAGAATTCTTCCGGCGAGAGGACAAGACAATGGCGGACAGCCACGAGGCGCAGGATGCTCAGGGGCGGGATACCCAGGCGCAGGTGTCCGAGGCGCAGATCGCGGTGCACTGGCGTGAGGAAGAATACGTCTATCCTCCGCAGAAGTTCATCGACCAGGCTAACGCCGCCGACCCAGCGATCTTCGACCGGTTCCACGAGGACAAGTTCCCCGACTGCTTCACCGAGTACGCGGACCTGCTGAGCTGGGATCAGCCGTGGCACACGACGCTGGACACCAGCAATCCGCCGTTCTGGAAATGGTTCGCCGGCGGCCAGCTGAACGCGTCGTACAACTGTGTGGACCGGCACGCGCAGGCGAGCCCGGACAAGACCGCGATCGTCTTCGTGCCTGAGCTGGAGTCCGACGACCACGTGCACATCAGTTACTCGGAGCTGCTCCGCCAGGTGAACCAGTTCGCCGCCGTACTGCGCGACTCGCTCGGCCTGAAGGCCGGCGACCGGGTAACGCTGCACATGCCGATGGTGCCGGAGCTGCCGGTCACCATGCTGGCGTGTGCCCGGCTGGGGGTCATTCACTCGCAGGTATTCGGCGGCTTCAGCGGCAATGCCTGCGGCACCCGGATCGCGGACTCGGGCAGCCGCGTCCTGATCACGATGGATGGCTACTACCGCGGCGGCAAGCTCATCGATCACAAGGTCAAGGCCGACGAGGCCGTCGAGGAGGCAGCCAGGCAAGGCCAGGAGGTTGACCGGGGGCTCGTCTGGCGCCGCCATCCCCGCCAGTACTCGTCACAGATCCCGATGGCCGACGGGCGGGACGTCTTCGCAGCGGCACCACCGGCCGGCCCAAGGGCTGCCAGCATTCCACCGGCGGCTACCTCGCCTACGTGGCCGGGACGTCCAAGTACTACCAGGACATCCACCCGGACGATGTGTACTGGTGCATGGCCGACATCGGCTGGATCACCGGCCACTCCTACATCGTCTACGGGCCGCTGGCCCTGGGCACCACGACAGTGATCTACGAGGGCGTGCCTAACTATCCCGACGCGGGCCGGCCGTGGCGGATCGCCGAGCAGCTCGGGGTGAACATCTTCCACACCTCGCCCACGGCGATCCGGCAGCTGCGCAAGCTCGGCCCGGAGGAGCCGAAGAAGTACGACTACCACTTCAAGCACATGACCACCGTGGGCGAGCCCATCGAGCCCGAGGTCTGGCGCTGGTATCACTCCGAGGTCGGCAAGGGCAATGCGGTGATCGTGGACACCTGGTGGCAGACCGAGACCGGCGGTTTCCTCGGCACCGGGCTGCCTGCGCTCAATCCGATGAAGCCCGGCAGCTGCGGTCCCGCGGCGCTCGGGATCTACGCGGTCATCTACGACGAGAACGGCGACGAGGTCCCGGACGGCCGGGCCGGCAACATCTGCATCCGCAACCCGTGGCCGGGGATCTTCCAGACCATCTGGGGCCAGCCCGGCCGGTTCGTGGACACCTACTACCGCAAGTACAACTCCGACCCCGCCAGCACCGACTGGCGCGACTGGCCGTACTTCGCCGGCGACGGCGCAGTCCGGGCCGCCGACGGCTACTTCCGGATCCTCGGCCGGGTCGATGACGTGATCAACGTGGCCGGGCACCGGCTCGGCACCAAGGAGATCGAGTCCGCCGCGCTGACCGTCGGCGAGGTCGCCGAGGCGGCCGCGGTGCCGGTGATCGACGACATCCGGGGCCGCGCCGTCGAGGTGTACGTCTCGCTCAAGCCCGGCATCCAGCCCAGCCCCGAGATGGAGAACAAGGTCACCAAGGCGATCGAGACCGAGATCGGCAAGATCGCCCGGCCGAGGAACGTCTGGATTGTGCCCGACATGCCCAAGACCAGGTCCGGGAAGATCATGCGCCGGGTCATCGCGTCGATCTCCAACTTCGCCG
>WNFN01250800.1_pt2 | contig 21492 bp, 19 predicted proteins | sample 5400161 | NCBI WGS metagenome assembly WNFN01 (sample SAMN13153353, study PRJNA577476) | soil metagenome | isolation source: 80 cm saprolite on Douglas fir-dominated hillslope | place: USA:California | collected 2013-09-17 | reverse complement strand
TGCGAAACGCCCTTGGTGCCGAAGAAACGTTCGGTGACGTCCCACCATCCCTTCGCGAATTGCGTCGAGCTGAATGTCACGTCGACGTTCTCGGGATAGTGAAACAGCACGTTGTAATTTCCAAACGCATCCCCGTCCGAAGCGGGACGCCCTTGACGGCCGCCAGTTGCGGAAGCCTTGAGCGGATGCGCCTTGAGAATCCAGTTGCAGATGTCGATCACGTGAATGTTCTGCTCGACGATGATGTCGCCCGAAAGCGCGCGATCGTACACCCAGTTGCGCAGACGCCGCTCGGTGGGTGAAGCGTTGGGCCACGCCGGCCGATCGATGTAGCCGGTGAGATAGTGCGCTTCGCCGCAGACGATGTTGCCGAGCGCGCCGTTGTGGATGCGGCGGACGAGCTCGACGAAGGGAGGACAGTCGCGAATCTGGAATCCGACATCCAGGCTGAGTTTGCCTTCGGCGCGCTTGCCGGTTTCGATGACGCGCAGCGCGCCGGGGACGTCCACCGCCACCGGCTTTTCGAGATAGACGTGCTTGCCGGCGGCTACGACGGTTTCAAGATGCTGCGGATGAAAGTACGGAGGCGTGGCGATGACGATGGCGTCGACTTCCTTCGAGTGCGCGATTTGCTGGTATGCGTTGGGGCCGAGAAAAAGTTGCGACGCGTCAATGTCCGTATAGTCTTTGACCCGCTGGAGCTGATCGAAATGCGCATGGGCCACATCAAGTTGATCGCGGAAGAGGTCAGCCAGCGCGACCACGCGCGCGTTGCCGGTATCGATCAGGTTTGTGGCGTCTTCCGTGCCGCGTCCCCCACAGCCCAGCAGACCAACGCGCACTGCGGAGTTGGCCGCCGTGCCGTGAACGAGCGACGGCTTGATGAACATCACGCCTGCTGTGGTGGCGGCGGTTCTCAGAAATTTGCGTCGGTCAACTTTGTCTGAGGAGTGTTGCGGCATACGTCCTCCAGGTGATTGGGGAGGATTGTACGCGGGCTTGGCTCGGGGAAGAACTTAAAAAGCTAGCTTCGGTGAAACGACGGCCAGACTATACCGCGTAAAAGCGGTAGCCCTTCTGCGCCTGGGTAACTAAATTGGCGCACTCCATCGGCGATAGGCGGACGGTAACCAGATTCCACTGGAATATAAATGACGAATAGCTTATACTATTGAGCGTAGAAACCTACGTCTGGAAACCTCGCGGCAGCTCAGTTGAGCTTGCCGCGTTTTTGTTTTCCTTGAGGTCGTCTGCCTGCCAGATCCTTGGTTTCGTCTGAGATCCAACTCCCGAAAAAGGCCCTCGCATTTGCACAACTTTGGTGCAATTCCAAGTCCTTTAGAATCTGCACTTGCAGATGGCCCGCGGATCTGCGGCAAACAAAGGGCTTACAGGAAAGCTAAGCCCTTTAGAATGCGCAGTTACAAAAACAGGGGGGGAGGGGGGCGCACAAATTTAACGGCAGGCGAGAAAGTTAGGTCGCTTCCTCCGTGACCTCTGTGCTCCACTCTCAGTGAACTCTGTGTTAAGTCTTTGGTCCGTCTGACCGTGAGCTACTTTGGTTTGCGGCGCTTGATTAGGATTACGGTACGCTTGCGGCGCTTTATCACTTTTACTTTGGCGGGAAGGATTTTGTTGGTGGCGGCGTAACCGGCGCGCTCGAAGGCTCGCCACATGTACCAACTGGCGACGGTGCGGTAGGGGCGCCAGCCGAGGTCGTGGATGGGAAGGACGTCCGGGCGGCCTAGATTGAAGATGAGAAACATCTCGACGGTCCAGGCGCCGATGCCGCGGACGGAGTCGAGGCGCTCGACGAGCTCTGCGTCCGACATTTTTTCGGCTTGCTCGCGGGTAGGAACGATGCCGTCGATGGTTTTGCGGGCGAGATCCTTCATGGCCAGGACTTTTGCTCCGGAGAGGCCGGCTTTGCGCAGCGCGGACGTGCGGAGCTTCAGCATTTGCTCGGGCGAGGGAGGCCGGTCGTTGCCGCTGAGGGCTTTAATGCGCGCGAAGATCGTAGCGGCAGCTTTGCCGGAGATGGATTGGTAAGCGATGGATTCGAGTAGGGCTTCATAGGGAGACTGCGCGGCGTCCATGTCGGTTTGGAACTGCGCAGTCTCGGCGATTAGCGCTGCGAGTTTTTCGTCGCAGGAGGAGAGGTGGCGCGTGGCTTCGGCCAGATCGAAGGGGAGGGACATGGGGAAAAAAGATAGCAGACGGACTAAGAAAAAGATAACGCAGAGACGCAGAGGGCGCTGAGATTCGCAGAGAAGAGGGAAAAAGATTTAACACAGAGGCCACTGAGGGAAGAGCACAGAGATCGCAGAGAAGTCAGGGTTTGGCGCAAGTTTTAGGTCGTTCACTCTGGTGTAAAGGTGGGCCATGGTTTCGCGGAATTGTTTTTCTTGGGCTTGCAGTTGCGCGCGCTTTGCGTTTCTGGAGGCGTCTACGGGCGTGTCCGAGTCTGGCAGTTCAGCGGGCAGTGGAGGGGATCAACCGGGGTCCTGGGCCGGGTTGTAAGCATCGGCGGTGAGGATTGAAGCAGTAGGAATGAGCTGGAGACTCCGGCTAGGTTTTTGAGGAAGGAGCGGCGGGTGTCGAGCATGATCACCTCCGATGGAGAACGTATCCGAAGAGATGATTTACTCTAACCGTTTCTGGTGACGCCAGGAAAGCAAGCTCCAGATCAAACAGGCTGAGGCCCCGCCTATCACTAGTGCGTAGAAGTAGATCGAGAAATCATCGACGCGATATCCGTTTTTCTCATAGTCCAAATGCCATCGCTGCTTTTTGATGGAAGTACCAATAGGCATGCTCCGCGGCAAGAAAGCGTCGGTGGGGCCGGCTGTGTAGACACTTTCACGGCCGTCCGCTCCGCGTAGCGTATATTCCGTGGCGTATCGTGGCGCACCGGTTGATGGAATATCTCGACTCGAAACGACAACTCCTTCCACCTGTGTCGTGAGGCGAACTCCGACCGTTTCGTATCCGAATCCCCAAAGTATAAAAAGCCCGAAGAATAGGAGGACCTTCGGGCTGGGACCCGTTTTGCCTCCTATCAAACTCACGGTCCTGGGATCTAGCTTCACGTGCGCAGTCTCATATCGATTAGTGTATGAGCTTTCTCAGGGAGAGCTACGATGTCGTAAGTGTCCGTTCCTTCGCTGATACTAGCGAAAAATCGGCGAACCACGACCGCTTGGCGCATTGGCAGGTGGAAATTGGAGGCTACCTCTGTCAGTCCGGGCGCGGGAGAGGGGTGTGGTACTATTTCGGGTTTATGCAGACGGGAATTATTGGACTGGGGCAGGTTGGGAAGACGACGCTGTTTCGGATTTTGACGAAGGCCAATGTCGAGGGCAAGGCTTCTTCGCAGGCTACGCATGTTGGCGTGGCGAAGGTGCCGGAGCCGCGGCTCGTGGAACTGGCCAAGCTGTACAACCCTAAGAAAATTACCTACGCCACGGTGCAGTATGTGGATTTGGGCGGGATGCAGAAGGAACGCACGCGGGATGCGCTGGCTTCGTTGCGCGATGTGGATACGATTGCGCATGTGATTCGCGTTTTTGACGATCCGAGCGTGCCGCATGCGGCGGGGAGCATCGACCCGTTGCGGGACGCGACGAATCTGGATTTGGAGTTGCTTCTTGCGGATCACGACCAAGTTGTGCGGCGGCTGGAGAAGCTGGAAAAGGATTTGAAGAAAAAGCGGGAGCCTGCGCTGGAACTGGAGAAGACCGCGCTGGATAAATGCAAAGCGCATCTGGAAGCGGAAAAGCCTTTGCGCGAATTGGAATTGACCACGGAGGAGCGGAAGTCGATCGGTGGGTTTCTGTTTTTGTCGCATCGGCCGATGCTGTATGTGCTGAATTTGGGAGACGATGAGGCGGCCGAGTTGGCGACGGCGGTGGAGCGGCACAAGCTGGGCGCGCTCGAAGGGCGGAAGAATACGGCGGTGGTGGCGGTTTGTGGGCGGCTCGAGGCGGAATTGGCGGAGATGGAGGAGAAGGAAGCGGCGGAGCTGCTGGCTTCGTATGGATTGAAGGAGCCGGGGCTGAACCGGCTGATTCGCGCGACGTATGACTTGATGGGATTGATTCAGTTTTTTACGGCGGGGGAGCCGGAAGTGCGGGCTTGGACGATTCGCAAGGGAGCTACGGCGTCGAAGGCGGCGGGAGAGATTCATAGCGATATTGAGAAGGGATTTATTCGGGCGGAAGTGGTGCGCTGGAATGATTTGCTGGCGGCGGGAAGCATTGCGGCGGCGCGGGAGAAGGCGCAGGTGCGGCTGGAGGGGCGAGAGTACGTGGTGCAGGAAGGCGATGTGATTTTGTTTAGACACTCGGGATAAGGCGAAGAAAAAGAATTAACACAGAGGGCACTGAGTTAGGACACAGAGGGCACAGAGTTAGAAGCAGAGGACTGGGAAGCGTATGGCGCCGGGCAATCGCTTCCCATTTGGGCGACAGGAACAGGGCCATCGTTGCACCGTTGAAGCGGCAGCAAGACAGCCGCACTCCAAATGAATCACGAACTTCCAGCGCGGGTGGGGATGGCGGCGGGGCTTGGGGTTGTGGCCGCGGCGGGGAATTTGCTTGGCGGCTTATTCGTGGTTCGGCGGGATTGGCCGCGGCGTTTCCTGCACTACTTCATGGCGCTTGGCGCAGGGTACATGCTGGCCGTGGCGTTCACCGACGTGATTCCGGAGTCGGTACGCATTGGCGGGCAAAGCGCGTTTTTGCTTGTGCTGATCGGATATTTCTTGGTGCATTTATTCGAGCACATTCTTGCGCCGCATTTTCATTTTGGCGAAGAGACGCACACGGAGATGATGGGGCATCACCGGGCGCGGACGGTGCTGTTTGGATTGGGGATTCACACATTTTTTGATGGCGTGGCGATCGCGGCCGGATTCTTAGTCTCGACCTGGCTGGGCACGGTAATTTTTGTGGCGATATTTCTGCACAAGTTGCCGGAAGGGTTTACGATTGCATCGGTGGTACTGGCGAGCGGGCAGAGCCGCGGAAAAGCGGTGGCGGCCGCCGGCGCGCTGGGAGCGGCTACACTGTTAGGTGTGTTACTGACAAGCTTGCTGCAGGCGCAGTTACGGTATGCGCTCCCGCTATCCGCCGGAGTTACAGTATATGTGGCTGCGACGGACTTGCTGCCGGAGGTCAACCGGGAACCCGGGTGGCGGACGGCACTACTGGTATTTGGCGGAGTGGCGAGTCTGTTGATTCTACAATGGTTAGTGCGTGTGTAAATTCGCTCTAGTTTCGCTTCCTTTTTCCCTAAGCTCGCAACTTTCTGAGAAATCAGGTGTTTGCTAAAGTGTGGCGGCGATGGCCAGGTCCGACGTCCAATTAATGCTGGACGTGAAGGCGGGCGATGAACAGTCGTTCGCACTTCTGCTCCAGCGCTACAGGAGTCCTCTGGTCAATTTCCTGTACCGGATGGTGCGCAACCGGGAACAGGCGGAAGATTTGGCGCAGGAAGTTTTTATCCGCGTGTACCGAGCGCGGGCAGAGTATGTGCCGAGCGCGAAGTTCACGACCTGGTTGTTCCGGATTGCGACGAACCTGGCATTGAACTCGATACGGGACACGAGGCATCAGCGGATGGAAATTTCGCTGGACACGCCGGTGACCGCGGATGCGGAAGAAGGGGCCGAGCGGACCTTGGATGTGGCGGATAAACATCCGGACATCGAGCAGCACCTGGTGGAGGAAGTGCGGAAGGCGATGATACGTCGCGCGATCGACAAGTTGCCGGAGAAGCAGAGGGCGGCCGTGCTACTGCACAAGTATCAGGAGCTGGACTACGGTGAGATCGCGAAGATTTTATCGTGTTCAGAGAGCGCGCTGAAGTCGCTGTTGTTTCGGGCGTATGAAGCGTTGCGGGTGGAGTTGGCGCCGTTGGTGGCGGGAACTAAGTAACCGATTTTAAGAATTAGGAATATAAGAATAGAGGATGGAAGACATGAGTTGCGGTCGAATGGAAAAGCACATGATGCCGTATGTGGACGGGCGGCTGAAGGTTAGCGAGCAGCGCGAAGTAGAAGCGCACCTCGCGGCTTGTCCGGCTTGCCGGCTGCGCGTGAATGAGTTTCGCGCGGTTTCGGGATTGTTGGACGAGCTGCCGCTGATCGAGCCTTCGAGCGCGTTTGATGCGCGGGTGCGCGCTCGCGTGGCTGCGGAGCCGGTGAAGCAAAGTTGGTGGGCGGAGTTTTTGCCGTCGCCGCGAGCGGTGCTTGCGGCTTCGATGCTGGTGCTGGCGACGATTTGGATTAGTTCGCGGCCGGTGACACAGGTGAACAACACCGGTGGCGCTGGCTCGACTGCGCAGGCTATCGATCCAAACGATTTGCCGGTGCTGGAGAACTATGACGTTTTGGCGAATTTCGAGCCGCTGACCGAGCTGCCGCAGCCGGTACAGACCGATGAACCGGACGAAGGTGATAGCAACCGGTCGATGTAAGCGCAATGAAACTGGGATTCCAACTCGGAGCTTGGTTCTGCGGGCTGGGCCTTAGCGCGGCGCTGCTGGTGCCTTATGCGAATGCGCAGGGTAACCCATCGAACGACCGGCCTCCAGCGAGACAGCAGGCGCCGCCGCAGCAGCGGCGTGAAGCGAACCGGCCGCTTCCCCGCAATGATCGGCCCCAGGGTTCCTATCATCCGCAGGGGCCGCGCCCCTATGACAACCGCAGGGATACCCGGCCGCAAGCGCCGCCGCCGAATGTGCAGGAACGTTTGCGGAACATGAGTCCTCAAGACCGTCAGCGGCTGGCGCAGAACGAGCAGCGGTTGCGGAGTCTTTCGCCAGCGCAGCAGCAGGAGCTTCGTGATCGCGCGCGCGTCTGGCAGAAGATGACGCCAGAGCAGCGGGAGCACATCCGCAATGACGTGCTGCCGAAGTGGAAGCAGTTGCCTGCGCAGCGGCAGCGAGCCATTCAGCAGCGGCTGGGCGTGCTGCAGAACATGCCGGAGTCCGCGCGTAACCGGCACCTGAACGATCCGAACTTCACGCGCGGGATGAACGAAGAAGACAAGCAGTTGTTGCGGGATTTGAGCCATCAGCACGTTGGCGGGGCGCCGGAGCAGGCGCAGGTGCAGTAGCTGTCAGCCTTCAGCGGTCAGTTCTCAGTCCTCAGTTCAAGAAAAAGCTTCCCCAAGGATTTCTTTTCAATCGCGCGGAGAATTTGTGATTGTGCTTGGCTGGGGCGCAGCGGTGCTGCGCCCCTACAGGACGCAGGGCAAATTGGTTTTCAGACGCCTGGTTCGCCGATTGACAATGACTAGCTACCCGCGTCATCGTGAATAATTGCGTGCGCCGCAACGGGCGCTCGGTGTCCAATTTACGGAGGAATTTCCCGCACGTGTCCACGCGCTTTCGCGCTTTGCAACATCGCAATTTTCAACTTTTCTTCGCCGGACAACTTATTTCGCTCATCGGCACCTGGATGCAGTCGACGGCGCAACTTTGGCTAGTCTACAAGTTGACGAATTCCGCGGCGCTGCTCGGCGTCTTCGGCTTTGCCAATCAGATTCCCATTTTATTGCTGGCTTCGATCGGCGGATACGTTGGAGACCGTTACAACCGGCACCGCGGCGTGATTGCCACGCAGACGGCGTCGATGATCCTGGCATTTCTGCTGGCGGCGCTGACGCTGACCGGAGCGGTTCACGATGCGCGCGGCGCGTGGGTGATTATTTTCATCGCGTTTCTGGTGGGCATTGTGAACGCGTTCGATGTGCCGATCCGGCAGGCGTTTTTAGTGCAGATGGTTGGCAAAGAGGATTTGCCGAACGCGATTGCCCTGAACTCGTCGATCTTTAACGGCGCGCGCGTGGTGGGCCCGGCGATTGCGGGTTTTGCGATTGCGTGGATTGGCGAGGGCTGGTGCTTCTTTTTGAACGGAGTGAGCTTTCTGGCGGTGATCATCGCGCTGCTGGCCATGCGTCTGGCGCCAGTGGAACGAAAACCGAGCACGGAGTCTCCGCTCCGCAGCTTGATGCAGGGATTTCGCTTTGCGATGAGCGACGTGCCGATCCGGTCGGCGCTGCTGTTGTTGAGCTGGCTGAGCTTGCTGGGCTTGCAATATTCGGTCTTCCTGCCCATTTTTGCGGATCACCTTTTGCATGGCGGGGCGCGGGGCTTAGGCTTGCTGATGAGTGCGGCGGGCGTCGGCGCGGTCCTCGGTGCGCTGCACTTCGCGGCCCGAACGGAGTTCACCGGGTTGGCGCGATGGATTGCCGGGACGTCGACCGCGTGCGGGATTGGGTTGATTGTTTTCTCGCAATCGCGCGTGTTTTGGTTCTCGATGGTGGTGCTGTTTGTGGTGGGATTTTCGGCGACAGTGCAGATGGCGGCGACGAACACCATTATTCAGAGCCGCGTGCCGGACGAATTGCGCGGGCGGATCATGGCCGTGTACGCGACCATGTTCATGGGCGTGCAGCCGATCGGCTCCTTGCTGGCGGGAGGCATTGCCAAGCGCATAGGGGCGGCGCATACGCTGGGTATTTTTGGTTTACTGGTGCTAATCGGGAGTTTGGTATTTTTGTTTCGGGTGGTGATGCGGCTGCGGCGTCCGGTGGAGGCGACGGCTGCGCACACGGACTAGCGCATGATGAGTTCGATGTCTCGCAAGTTAGGACAGGAAGAACGTCCGATTAGACTTGGCAGCGGCGGAGTTCGGGGAGGCGGCCCATGAAAATCTCTAAAACAATTGTTCTTGCTCTGCTTATGGTCGCGGCGCCGATTGGCGCGGCCTTTTCGGCGCAGGTGGCAGGGAAGGAATATCTGGAGCCGTTTCCGGCGCACCACGTTATGGGGAACATCTATTTTGTGGGCAGCAAAGCGCTGGGCATCTACCTTATCGCCACGCCGCAGGGGCACATCCTGGTGAACGCCGGCCTGGAAGACTCGATGCCCGGTATTCAAGAGAGCGTGGCGAAACTGAGATTTAAATTCAGCGACATCAAGATATTGTTGATCAGCCATGCTCATTACGACCACGACGCCGGCGCTGCGCGGATCAAGGGATTGACGGGCGCCAAATACATGGTCATGGATGCGGATGTTCCGGTGGTGGAGTCCGGAGGCAAAGAAGATTTTTTCTATGGGCAGAGAAACGACATGCGTTATCCGCCCGCGCACGTGGACCGCGTGCTGCACCATGGCGACACGGTGACGCTAGGGGACGCGGTGTTAACAGCGCACCTCACTCCGGGGCACACCAGGGGTTGCACTACGTGGACGATGCAGGTACAGGACGGCCGGAAGAGCTATGACGTGGTCATTGTGGGAAGTCCCAATGTGAATGAGGGATACAAGCTGGTGAACAATGCGGCCTATCCGCAGATTGCTGACGATTACGAGCGGATGTTTCAGGTGTTGCGATCTTTGCATTGCGATGTGTTTTTGGGCGCGCATGGAAGTTACTACGGGATGGAATCGAAATATGCGCGACTAAAAGATGCCGACGCGAATCCGTTCATTGATCCAGACGGATACAAGAACTACGTGAATGAGCGGGAACAGGCGTTTCGCGCTGAACTGGCGAAACAACGTGCGGCGGCGCGATAGATGAGCTAGTTCTAACGCGAATGCTTTGAAGTGAGAGGCATTTCAGTTCAAGAAAAGTAGTCAGGCAGGATTGGGGCGGTACAGCCAGGCGGGGGCGGTGAGCGATCGCTCCGGGACGGATGGCTTGTTTGCTGCTTCCAGTATTACATCAACTTTTGCGCGCGTTGGGGCCAGAGAGCAGACGGGATCGGTAGCGGCAGGGTCACCGGCAATGAGCAGGGCTTGGCAGCGGCAGCCGCCGAAATCCAGCTCGCGGCGCTCGCAGGTTTTGCACGGTTCTTGCATCCAGGCTTCGCCGCGAAATTTTTGGAAGGCTTCGGAAGCTTCCCAGATTTCGCTTAGTCCGCGGTCTTTCACATTTTGAAATTTCATTCCCGGAATAATTTTCGCGGCGTGGCAGGGAAGTGCCTCGCCGGTGGGCGTGATGAGCATGAGCTTGCGTCCCCAGCCGCCCATGCAGGGCTTGGGATATTTCGCGTAGTAATCCGGCACGACGTACTCGATGCGGATTTTGCCGCGCAGTCGCTCCCGCGCGGATTTTAGCGTTTCGATGGAGCGATTGAGCTGGGCGCGCGTGGGCAGGAGGCGTTCGCGATTGGCGAAGGCCCAGCCGTAGTACTGCACATTGGCGAATTCGACGCGAGTGGCGCTGGAAGATTCGGCTAGCGCGAGCATTTCGTCGATCTGATCGATGTTGCTGCGGTGAATCACGAAATTCAGCGTGACCGCGACGCGAACTTGCTTGAGCCACTCGAGCACGCGGAGTTTTTGCGCATGTGCTTTGGTGCCGGAAATTTCGTTGGCGGCTTCTTCGCGGGCGCCTTGAAAGCTCAGCTGTAGGTGGTCGAGGCCGACTTCGATTAACTTTGCGAGGCGAGCTTCATCGAGCGGCATACCGGACGTGATGAGATTTACGTACAAGCCGGCGGTGCGGGCGGCGCGGACTAATTCGATGATGTCGGTGCGAGCTAGAGGCTCGCCGCCAGTGAGGTCGGCTTGCAGGACGCCGGCTTGGGCGGCTTCCTGGAAGACGCGCGTCCAGGTTTCCGTGGGGAGCTCGTTGGCGCGATTTTTTAGTTCGAGAGGGTTCGAGCAGTAGACGCAATGCAGCGGACAACGGTGGGTTAGCTCGGCGATCAGGGCTAGCGGGTTTGAGATTGCGGTGCTCACGATTGTTGGGCGCAAAGGTTAAGTTTAGCAGGGAGTGACGTTTTGTTCGGAGGCGGTTGCGGGTCGATTGCGATTTCGAGCGAAAAAGCCTCAGGTCCAAGAGGCGGACCCTTCGCGACTCAGGGTAAACCTGAGCTACACGGGCCTTTCATTCATGCGAAGTCTAGGGCGCGCTGGTCGTGTAAACGGGCCAAGTAGTCGAGGATGTCGGTCTCGACTTTTTTCGGTTCCGCTTTTGAGTAAATCTGCTGTAGCTCGCCGATGATTTGCTGCACGGTGTGCTTGCCGTCGCAACGCTGGACGATTTCGAGGCTGGGGCCGTTTAGGCGCAGGGCGCGTTCGGGCATGAGCAGGACGCGCTGCTGATTGTTTTCGCCGAGACGGCAGCCAAGCGCCAGGCGTGGATGCGCTTGCAGATCGGGACTCATCCGCCATTCTCGGGAACGAATGCGCCGGGTGGAGGCCAGCCAGGATTGACGTAGGCGAAGTGGAGAGCGTCGAGTTGGGCCCAGAGGATGTCGCATTTTGCGCGGAGGGCGGCGTGGGCTTGGTCTTGCTGTTCGCGCGTGTCCGCGTGCTTTACGACCCAGGCGAGCGCGAAGTTGGAGTCTTCGGGGGCTTGCGTCAAGCGGCCGGTGAAGTAGTCGAGGCCATTCGTGAGCCAAGGATAATGTTGACGCAGGCGGTCCATACGCAAAACGATCAATTTTTTCGAGAAGAGTTCAGTCAAAGAGGATGCTACGGCTTCGAGATGCGAGCGCGTCGAAACGAAATCAACGTAAGCCTGCACGGCGTAGCGCGTCGCGGGCAGGATGCCTTCGCCCCTTAACGCTTGCTCTCGGCGAACACCTGTGGCTTCGACAAGGCGGAGCCATTTTTCGATGCCGCCGGGCTTGGTGCCGTCGCCATCGTGATCGAGGATGCGTTTGCGCCAGGCGAGGCGGAAGGCGGGATCTTCGCTGCGCGCAAGAATCGCGGCGTCTTTGATGGGAATGCGGCTCTGATAGAAATAGCGATTGAGGGCCCAGGCTTGCAACTGGCCGCGCGTGAGCTTGCCTTCATGCATCAACAAATGAAACGGATGCTTGTGGTGGTAGCGCTCTTCGCCGATGGCGTGAAAGCCGGCGATGAACTCAGCTTCGGAGAGCGGTGGCCGATCGGATTTAGCGGCAGCTATGGTCATAACTCGAATTCCATTCCATCGTAGGCGATTTCGAAGCCGGCATCCAGCGCGGCGCGATGCTCGGCGCTGTCTTCATCGAGGATGGGATTAGTGTTGTTGATGTGGATCAGGACTTTTCGCCCCTTTGCGCTTTTCGGGAATTGCTCGAGCAAACCGTCGGCGCCGGATAAAGGTAAATGACCAATTTCTCGCGCGGTTCTTTTGCTGCGGCCAGTTCTGATCAGTTCGTCATCACTCCAAAAAGTGCCATCGATCAAGACCAGATCGCTGGAGGCCGCTGCTTTGGTCCATTCGGAATTGCGCCCAGAGAGGGAGGGAGCAATAAAGACGCTTTTTCCTTTTTGCTCAAAGACGAAGCCAAGGGCAGCGTCTTCGATGGAAAGAGCGCGTTGAAGTTCTTCGCTGACGTAATCAGGATATGAGCCGCCGAGCGGTATTGTGACGCAGAGGAAGGCTGGCGCTTCACCGGGACTTTCCGAGAGATGACAACCGAGGCGTCCTTTGCAGGCAAGCACCTGCCATTGCACGGGAGGATCAGCGCGGTCAAGAACGCCGAAAATTTTGTTCTCCTTTTTCAGAATGCGTTGCACGGCGGCCGCGGCGAACACGAAAAAGGATTGAAACTCGCGCAGGTGCAGGAGGCCCATCACGGAGTCGACGTCCGCAGACGGAAGGAAAACGCCAGCGATGGGCGAGTGAGGTTCTGACTTGGCCTGCGGAGCCAATTCTGGCGTGGCAAGGATTTGTGCGCGCAAGTCTGGGCTCGCGCACACCAAGAACCAGATATTTGCGTCAAGGTCGGGAGCGAATGCGATTTGCGTCTGCGTGCGCGCGGTGCCGCGCAAAGTGCCTTCGCGAAAACGGCGGCAATTCACACACGCGCAATTCCACTGGGGAAAGCCGCCCCCGGCCGCGGAGCCGAGGATTTTAATGCGCATGGTGACCCGCGCAGGGATGCGGCGAACAAAGGAGATATGAAATACAAAGAGCCCGCTTCCCTTCGCGGCTCAGGATAAACAGAAAGCGGGCGCTACAAAGGCGTGCTTGACGAACTAGAGCTCGGCGTTGGCGTACGAACTGACTTCGCAGTTCAGGTCGATCTCTTCGTGCTGAGGGGTAACCCATTCCATGAGCGGCGCTCCTTGAGGGAAATCAACGACAAGCGGGAGCATAGCACGAGTGAAGGCATAGAGGAAGGGGGGAAAACCCTGATAGCCGCGCCAGAATCCAGGGGGCGCTCGCGGCGGGGCAGCGCGCCCTGTGGTCCGGAGGCCACAACGCCTGCATAAGGTGAGTGTTCGCTCATCCAGAACCAGGACACTAGGAATAGATTTTTCTCCCTCGCAAAAGCACAACCTATCGCGGTGATTTCCTCATATTTTGAGATATAGATGTGCTCAACTTTTTTTGAGCGCGCGTGCTTTTTCCTCTTGACAACAGCCAAAATCGACCTATGATGTGGCCAAGAGTGGGGCAAAGTGGGCAGCAGTAGAACATCGTAGAACAAAGTAGGCAGTCCTAGAGGGGTGTGGTGCAACCGGGCATTCGATACCACTTCTTCTTACTGACGGGCCATTCCCTATTCCAAGGGGCGGTCCAAGACGGGGCACATGAAGCTGCGGGGCAACTGTCCAGCGAAGGTGGACGAGAAGGGTCGTCTCAAAATACCCGCCGTGTTTCTGGATGCCTTGAAGGAGTACGGCAACCAGTTCTACATCACCAGCCCTACAGGCGAATCGGCGCGCATATATCCGATGAAAGTTTGGTCGGAAATCGAGGACAAGCTCGCGAAAGTGTCTTCGCAGAACCGCGCCAAGCGCAAATTCTTGATGCGCACCAGCTATTACGGGCAGACGGTGGAGCTCGACGGGCAGGGCAGAGTCTTAGTTCCCGCGGTGTTGCGCGAATCGGCGCAGATGAAGGGCGAAGTGGATGTGTTCGGGAACCTGGATTATCTCGAGGTGATGAACCATACGCGCGTGGTCGATAGCTTGAAGAACGAGCCGTACACAAGCGACGACGACAAGGCGCTGGAAGATTTGGGGATCTAAGCGGGGAAGCGGCGAGTGGCCCCACAAGAGGATTCGGGGCAAGCGACTGGCGAGCGGCGGGCGAAGAGAACAGAGCCGCACACGCCGGTGATGTTGGATGAGGTGCTCGAATGGTTGCGCGTAAAGCCGGACGGAACGTACGTGGACGCAACGCTGGGAGCCGGCGGGCACTCGGCGGCCATCGCGCAGAAGCTGATCTCTGGGACGACTCCAGGGGGCCTTTCCGGGCGACTGATCAGCCTGGACCGGGACGCACAGGCGCTGGAGCTGGCCAGGGAACGGCTGAAGACCTTTGGGGAGAGGGCGACGCTGGTGCAAGCGCCGTTCTCGAGGATTGCGGAGGTCGTGTACGAGTTGGGGATTCCCGGGGTGGACGGGGTCTTGGCCGACTTGGGAGTTTCGAGCATGCAGCTTGATCAAGCCGCGCGGGGCTTTTCGTTTCGCGAGGCGGGGCCGCTGGACATGCGCATGGATGCGGGAGACGAAGTGACGGCAGACGAGATTGTGAATCGCTGGGCGGAGAAAGAGATAGCCGACCTGCTCTATCGGGAAGCCGAAGAGCACGATTCCAGAAGGATCGCCAGGGCCATTGTACGCGCGCGGCCGATACGCGACACCGCGCACCTGGCAACGGTTGTAGCTGGGGCCCGAAAGCAATGGGGAAGGCAGAGACTGCATCCCGCCACAAAAACGTTTCTGGCGCTGCGGATAGCGGTGAATCGAGAGATGGAGGAACTCGGGCAGTTTCTTTCTCGGACCCCAGCTACTTTGAATTCAGGCGGGAGGTGGGTGGTGCTGACGTACCACTCGGGCGAAGACCGCCAGGTCAAGCAGGCGTTTCAACAGGGCGAGCGTGCGGGCACGCTCAAAGTGCTGACCAAACATGTGATCCAGCCGAGCGAAGCGGAAATCTCGGTGAACCCACGTTCGCGAAGTGCGAAATTGCGGTGCGCGGAAAGAGTCTGAGTATGACGCGTAGAAAGAAAAAAGCAGTCCACACGGAATTTCACACCGTGAAGCGGATCGATAATTCACGGCTGGTGCGCCACGCGGAGCCGGTGCGCATGCAAGGTTTCTATCGCACGGCGGGCTGGGGAGCGGTGATTGCCGTGTTTCTGATGTTTTACGTGTACCAGCATTTTCGCTGCATCGATTTGAGTTTTCAGCTCGAGGATTTGAAGGCCCGGCAGACGAAAATGTCTGCGTTCAATTCGGAATTGCGGCTGGAGATTGAGGGGTTGCGCGATCCCCGGCGTATCGATCTGATTGCGCGGCGGCAGCTTGGCTTGACGGAACCGCTGCCGACGCAGGTGCAGGAGTACGACGCACCGTCGGACTCGGAAGTGGCGGCGGTTCGCTACGTGCGCGCAAACCGTGCGCAGTGATTCGCGACTCCTTTCCGCCGCTCAGGATTTCAGCAATTCAAATTAACTTCCAACCGGAGCGCTTACTGACCTGAACCCGTCATGCGACAAAATCGAGTCCACGTCCGTTTGCTGATGGTTGCTGGCGTGGCTCTGCTGTGGACCACGGGAGTATTCGGGCGGCTTTCCTACCTGCAATTGATCAAGCACGGCGAGTACCTGGCGCGCGCACAGCGGCAGCAGCAGCGCACCATCGAAATCACGCCGAAGCGCGGAATCATCTACGACCGCAACATGCGGGCGCTGGCGATGAGCGTGCCGGTGAAGTCGGCGTTCGCGGTACCCGCGGAGATTGCGGACGAATCGCTGGCCGCACGGTTGCTTTCGGGCGTGCTCGGCGTGCCGCAGGACGTGCTTGAGGCGCGCATGGCTTCCTCGCGTTCCTTTGTTTGGATTTCGCGCAAACTCCCGCCTGAGAAAGTGGAAGCGATCGAAGGGCTGAATCTCAAGGGCGTTTATTTCCAGGACGAAAATCAGAGATTTTATCCGAAGCGTGATTTAGCCGCGCATGTGCTCGGTTTCGTCGATCCCGACGAAAAAGGCCTGGCCGGAATCGAGTACGAGCTAGACAACCAGATTCGCAGCAAGAGCGAAAAAATCGTGGTGATGGCCGACGCGCGGCAGCGCTGGTTCGATGGCGGCGAAGCGCAGCGGGAACGCGGCGCGAACGTGATACTCACGCTCGATGAAAAAATTCAGTACATCGCGCAGCGCGAACTGCTCGCGGCCATCGAAAAGACGCGCGCGATTGCCGGCAGCGTCATCGTGGTGAACCCGAACACCGGCGAGATTTTGGCCATGGCCAATTGGCCGCGCTTCAATCCCAACGCCGCGAATGAAGCCGCCTCGGAATCGCGCATGAATCGCGCGGTCAGCGCGCTGTATGAGCCGGGTTCGACCTTCAAACTGATCACGTTGGCGGCCGCCTTTGATCAAGACATTACCCGGCCAAACGAAGTTTTCGACTGCGAAAATGGCGCGATTTACATCGCCGGACATCGCATTCGCGATCACAAACCATTCGGGCTGCTGAATGTTGCGGACATTCTGGCGCAATCGAGCGACGTCGGCGCGATCAAGATTGCCGTGCGGCTCGGCGCGCCGAAATTCTACGAATACATTCGAGCCTTCGGCTTCGGTTCACCGACCGGTGTCGATCTTCCTGGCGAAAGCCGGGGTCTGTTGCACCGCCTCGAAAATTGGAGCGCGATTTCCATTGGCTCCGTTTCCATGGGGCAGGAGATTGGCGTTACGCCAATCCAGCTAATCACCGCTGTATCCGCCATCGCGAACGGCGGGTTGCTGATGAAGCCCCACGTTGTGCAGACGATCAAGCGCGGGGAGAGGATTGTGCCTGCGGAAGGTCCGCTGGCTGTTCCGGAGCCAAAGCGCGTGATCCGGCCAGAAACGGCAGCGACGCTGCGCCGGTTGATGGAAGGAGTCGTGTTGAGCGGCACCGGCAAGCTCGCGCGTCTGGACGGCTGGACTGCCGCGGGCAAGACCGGCTCGGCACAGAAAATCGATCCGGCGACAGGGCGCTATTCGCCGACGCAACTGATTGCTTCCTTCACCGGCTTTGCGCCCATCAGCAATCCCGCGGTGACCATTCTGGTTTCGCTCGATTCGCCGGTCGGTTTGCACGAAGGCGGCCAAGTCGCGGCTCCTGTCTTCAAGCGTATCGCCGAGCAGGTATTGTCGTATCTCGATGTGCCGCGTGACGTGCCGTTGAACCCACGATTGATTCAAGCCGCGTACAAGCGCCAAATCGCCGGTGAAGCCACCACGCTGGAGGATTTTTCCCCAACGGATTTCTCCGGGCAGCCCGATTTGCCTCCCGTGGCGTCCAACCAAGCTGAGCCCGAACCCAAGTCTCACGCTCCTGAAGTCGCCATGGCTGCCGACGAGGGCGGCGACATCTCCGTGCCCGATTTTTCCGGCAAGACGATGCGCGAAGTCACCGAGATGTGTTTGCATCTCGGGCTCGAGCCGCTGGTGGTTGGAAGCAATCTTGCTATTGAACAACACCCGGAGGCTGGGACCCAGGTGCGGCGCGGCGCGAAGGTAACCGTGCAGTTCGGCACGCCGTCGCCGGCGAAGCCCGCCAAGTACGCTAAGCCGCGCGCGAGGTCCAGACGCTAGGATGAGTATCGGATTGACGTACACGGAAGAGAAAAAAAGTGACTCTAGCGCGAAGCATGCGAATAATGAACGGGGCCATTCCATGCCGGGTCGCATTGCCGGTCAAAGCAGCAAGCTGAGTACGTTGTTGGTCGGCGTTGAGGCCAGTGTGCCCACTGCGGCGGGTGAACTGGATATGCGTCAGGTGGCTTGCGATTCGCGCAAGGTGCGGCCGCGCGCGCTTTTTTTTGCGCTGCATGGCGCGAAGGCGGACGGGAACGCTTTTATTCGCGATGCGGTGTCCCGCGGGGCGGTCGCCATTGCCAGCGAAGACGCGCCGCCGGCGACCATGCCGTCCAGCGTGGCGTGGATTCGCGTGGCGCATGCGCGCAAGGCGCTGGCCATCGCGGCGGCTAATTTCTACCGGCACCCTGCCGAAGCACTCCAACTTGTGGCGGTGACGGGCACAAACGGCAAGACCACGACAACCTCGCTGGTCGATGCCATTATCAAAGCTTCGGGAGCAAAGACCGGCCTCTTCGGCACGATTGCGTACCACACGCCGCTCGGCGATTATCCCGCGCCAAACACGACGCCGGAATCAGTGGACTTGCAGGGATTTCTTGCCGAAATCCGCGACGCCGGCGGCCGCTACGGCGTGCTGGAAGCGAGCTCGCACTCGTTGGCGATGGACCGCTTGTGGGGCTGCCATTTTGCGGCGGCTGTCTTCACCAATCTCACGCGCGAGCACTTGGACTATCACAAGACGTTTGAGGATTATTTCGCGGCCAAGCTGAGGCTTTTTGAAGGCACCGGAGCGGGCGCACCGGATACGGCAGTGCTTAATACCGATGACGAATACGGAAAACGCCTGGCGGGCTTGGCGAAAAATCCGGTCACGTATGGCCTCAATTCCGGCGCACGGCTGACCACGAAAAAATTTCAACTGACTTTTTCCGGATTGTCGTTCACCGCGGTGACACCCCACGGCAACATCGATATAGAGTCGTCGCTGGTGGGGCGCATCAACGTCTACAATATTCTTGCCGCGATTGGCGCGGCGCAGGCGCTCGGCCTGCCCAACGAAATCATCGCCGTCGGTATTCGCAATCTCAAAAACGTTTCCGGCCGCTTCCAGCCGATTGCGATGGGCCAGCCATTTCTCGTGGTCGTGGATTATGCGCACACCGATGACGCACTGGAAAATTTGATTCGCACCGCGCGCGAGCTTAACCCCAAGGGCCGCATCATCACGCTCTTCGGCTGCGGCGGGCTGAAAGATCGCACCAAGCGTCCGGTGATGGGTGAAGTCGCGGGACGCCTCAGTGATCTGACGATTTTATCCAGCGATAATCCCAAGAGCGAGGACCCGCTGAAAATCATCAGCGACATCGTGGTCGGCCTGCAAAAAACGCGCGGCAAATACATGATCGAGCCCGACCGTGAAAAAGCCATTGGCCTGGCGATTGACGAGGCGCGCGCCGGAGACATCTTGCTGCTGGCCGGGAAGGGCCACGAGAATTATCAGATTCTCGCCGACCGCACACTGGAATTTGACGATCGCGAAGTCGCGCTCCGCGCGCTCCGCGAACGTGGGTATGACCGGCCGGAAAGCGGTCCAGGGTTTGGCACGTAGCGCGCTTTAACCTTAGCTGGAAGAGAGGCGCTTCGGGCCGTAGTTACCCTTACTAAGGAGGAGCCCTCAAAACGGTGAAAACAAACCGAAGCGCGCGGTATCTTCGTAACGCCAGCTCTTTGAGGAATTTATGCGGTGGACGCTTCTACAGATTTCTGAGCCGATGCTGGCTGACATTGGGCCGGAGCTCGATGCCATGGCCGGGGTGGCCGGCTACTCGATTGATTCTCGCACGATACGCCCTGGAGAACTGTTCTTCGCCATCCACGGACCGCGTCACGATGGACACGATCATGTGGCTGCGGCCCTGGGGCGCGGAGCGCTCGCTGCTGTGGTCTCGTCATCGCGCGCACGGCGCTTCCCGAATGCCTTGCGCGGATTCTGTCTCGTCGCGGACGACACACTTCTCGCATTACACCAACTCGCGCACGCCATGCGTGATTCCTGGGGCAAGAAAATTGCCGGCGTCACGGGTAGCGTGGGCAAGACCACAACAAAAGAGATCCTGGCGGCGTTGCTGGGCGCGAAGCTACGGATCTTGAAATCGGAAGGCAATTTCAACAACGCCTATGGGTTGCCGCTCACGTTGTTTCGATTGGAAGACGAGCACGATGCCGCGGTGCTCGAGATGGGCATGTCGCGGCGGTACGAGCTGAAGGAGCTTGCCGCGATCGCCAAGCCGGATGTTGGCGTGGTCACGCGCGTCGCGCCAGCGCACTTGGAATTTTTTGCTTCGGTCGAGGAAATTGCGCTGGCCAAGCGCGAGCTGATTGAAGGCTTGAATGGGCGCGATTCGGTTGCGGTCTTGAACGCTGATGACCCGCTGGTGGCGGCGTTTGCTACGCACGCGCTGGGACGTGTTTTGACGTACGGTATAGACAATGCCGCGGAGTATCGTGCGGAAGCGATCGAAGATCGCGGCGCACTAGGCTCAGCCTTTGTTCTAGTGGAAAACGGAAAGCGCACCCGGTTGGAGTTGGCGCTGCCGGGCCGCCACGTGATCGCCAACGCTCTGGCGGCATTGGCAGCGGCCAGCGTGTGGGGAATTGGCGCGGCGGAAGCGCAAACTGTCTTTCGCCTGCTGCACGCGCCCGCGATGCGCGGGGAGTTGTTGCGCTTTTCCAATGGAGCGGCGCTGATCAATGACAGTTACAACTCGAGTCCCGCGGCGCTGCACGCGATGATCAAGGTCCTGGCAGCCACGCCCAACTATCGCCGCCGGATTCTTGCGGCGGGAGAAATGCGCGAACTTGGCGCGACGTCGCCGCAACTCCATCACGAGGCAGGCAAATTTGCGGCGCAGACAGGAAAGATTGATTGGGTCATCGGCGTGGAGGGCGATGCCGCGCAGATCGTGGAAGGAGCCGTAGCCGCGGGCGTCCCGCGCTCACAGACTAAACTCTTTGTGTCATCCGAAGAAGCCGCGAAGTTTCTCGCGGGCTTTGTCGCTTCGGGAGACTTGCTGCTGGTGAAAGGTTCGCGTGGCGTGAAGATGGAGCGCATCGTGGAGAGTTTGCTCGCGGTGCACGCGCCGGAACTCGAGAACGCGGAGAAGGTCCGCCACTAGATGCTCTACTACATCCTCTACCACGTCCTGCAAAAATATTTCAGTCCGTTCAACGTATTTCGCTACATCACCGTTCGCACGGTTTACGCGAGTCTTACCGCCATGTTCCTCGCGCTGGTATTCGGGCCGTGGCTGATCCGCAAGCTGCGCGAGATGCAGATTGGCCAGTACATTCGCGAAGAAGGCCCGCAGAACCATCAGAAAAAAGCGGGGACTCCGACAATGGGCGGCGTGCTGATTGTCCTTTCTACCGTGGTACCCACGCTGCTGTGGGCCGATCTAACCAATGGATTCGTGCTGCTGACGCTGTTCGCGCTGCTGGCGTTCGCGGCCATCGGATTTGTCGATGATTACGCGAAGGTCTCGAAGCAGCGCAATCTCGGACTCACCAGCAAAAGCAAATTTCTGCTGCAGATCTTTGTGAGCTCGATTGTCGGCATCGGATTGCTCGTTCTTGCCACGCGCAGCGCTTATTCCACCGAGCTGATGATTCCGTTCCTGAAGCGCGTGCATCCGGACCTGGTCGTCCATTCGCTCCTGAAGTCGCCGCACCTGTGGCCGCTGGCGTTCGTGCCATTTCTGATTTTCGTTTCTGTGGTGATAGCGGGAGCGTCGAACGCGGTGAATCTTACTGATGGATTGGACGGCTTGGCCATCGGATGCACGGTGATTGCCGCTGGTGCTTTGACCGTCTTGACTTACGTGAGCAGCAACTATCGCTGGGCCACGTATCTCGAGATTCAGTACATCCC
>WNFN01015760.1_pt1 | contig 21499 bp, 16 predicted proteins | sample 5400161 | NCBI WGS metagenome assembly WNFN01 (sample SAMN13153353, study PRJNA577476) | soil metagenome | isolation source: 80 cm saprolite on Douglas fir-dominated hillslope | place: USA:California | collected 2013-09-17 | reverse complement strand
TGGGAGAGGTCGACCAGCATGCCGAGCCGCTGCATCTCCCGCACCACCTCGCGGCCGAAGTCGGTCAGCCCGCCGGCGGACGGGATGTCGGTCGCGGAGTCGGCCCAGGGCAGGTTGCGGTTGTGGGTCAGGGTCATGTAGCGGACGCCGAGCGCGTAGAGCGCCCGGAGCGTGCCCAGCGAGCCGCCGATGGAGTGCCCGCCCTCCGCGCCGATCAGCGACGCCAGCCGGCCCGCCGCGTTGATCCGCTCGACATCCGTGGCGGTCAGCGCGAGCTCGAGGGCATCCGGGTAGCGCCTGATCATCTCGTGCACCAGGTCGACCTGCTCGAGCGTCGTGGTGACGGCAGTCTCGCCCTCGAGGTCAGCCGGCACGAACACAGACCAGAACTGCGCTCCCACACCGCCCAGCGCCAGCCGGGGCAGGTCGGTGTGGGTGGAGGCGACCGGCGCGGCGAGGTCTGTGGTGTCCGGGTCGAGCTCGTCGGCCACGCGCAAGGTCCAGGGGAGGTCGTTGTGCCCGTCGACCAGCGGGTAGCGGCCCAGCAGGTCCCGGGCGGCGGCGATATCGGCTGCGGTGCTCACTTGCGGGCTTGTCACGGGCCATAGCTTACGGAAAGCGGCCTTACCGGATGATGCCGCTCCAGCCGGGCAATCATCGGCGGCGGCTGACGAGCGCGAGGACGATGGCGGCGCCGAAGCCGAGGGTGGCCAGTGCGGACAGCAGGAGGATGTGGCGGGCGCCGATCACGGCGACGAGCGCTCCGCCCAGCATGGTGCCGGCCGAAGGGGCTATCAGGAGGTCCCGCTCCCGTTACCAGGTGTCGAAACTGGGGGGACACCCGGTGGCATCGGGCAACAATTAGATACCACGGCGGTAACCATTCACTTTCGTGATCTTGGCACATCCGCGCCGGCTGCGTAACCTCGCGACCGTGGCCGGGTCGCGGGGTCCGACCTGTGAAGGCCGGAGGGGCAGGCCCGGATGCTGCGTGGTGCCCGAGCGCCGTTCGCGCTGCGGCGGATGGCGTCCGCCCGGCTGCTCATCGGGGCCCTCCTGCTGGCCATTCTGCTCGCCGCGGTGGCGACCGCCGCACTCGCCAGCTTCGGCGCCCGCGCACTGCCCGCCGCCGCGCACCAGCGGCTGGGCGCCATCCAGCAGACGACCATCGGAGTGGTCGGCCAGATCGGCGCCAGGCAGGCCAGCACCGACACCTCGGCGATCAGCATGGCGCTCCACTCCGCGCTGCCCGACATCCCGGTCACCCTGCTCGCCGGCCGCTGGTCCAGTCACCTCGTGCTGCCGCGGCCCACCGGAACCATCGGCACGCCGCTGATCCAAGCCGCGGCGCTCGACCGGGTCCAGGCGCACGCCCAGCTGCTCGCCGGCTCGTGGCCGGGCCCGCCCCGGCCTGGGCAGCCGATTCCGGTGGTCCTGCCGTTCAGCACGGCCGGGATGCTCGGGCTGCATACCGGCAGCGTGCTCTCGGTTCGGGACAGCCTGACCGGCGCGCCGGCCACGCTCCGGGTCGGCGGCCTGTTCCGCCCGCTGGATCCCGCCGGGCCCTACTGGCAGCTCAGCCTGCTCGGCACCGCCGGCCGGCTGGTTCAGGGCACCTTTGTCACCTACGGCCCGGTGCTGGTCAGCCCGGCGGCCCTGGCCGACGGGCGGCTGAGCGTCGAAGAGGCTTCCTGGCTGGCCAGCCCTGACCTCAGCCGGGCCGCCACGGGAAGCCTCGGCACCCTGGCCAACCGGCTCGGCGCCGCTGTCGCCAGCCTGCAGAACGACCAGTCGCTTGGCGGGCTGCAGGTCACCACTGGCCTGCCCCAGCTGCTCAGCGCATTGGCCAGCTCCCTGGTGGTCTCCCGGTCGCTGCTGGTCATCGGGTCGCTGCAACTGCTGCTCATCGCCGCGACCGCGGTCGCGCTCGGCGCCCGGCTGCTGGCCAGCCACCGTGAACCGGAGGCCGCGTTGCTGGCCGCCCGTGGCATGGCCCGGGGCCAGCTGGCCAAGCCTGCGCTCACCGAGGCTGGCCTGCTGGCCCTGGCCGCCGCCGGAGCCGGGGCGCTCATCGGCGGGTACCTGTCCGGGATGCTGCTGCGCGCCAGCGGGCTCGCCACCGCATCACCGTTCGCCGGACGGCTCAGCTCCTGGCCGGTCAGCGTCTGGGCGAGCGCGGCGGCCATCGCGATCCTGGCCGTGGCCGTGATCATCTGGCCGGTGTTCCGGCCGGCCGTTCCTGGGGCTGCGCTGACCCGGCGCGGTCGCCAGGCCGTGCTGGCCGGGGCGGCGCAGGCCGGTCTCGATGTTGCGCTGCTGGCGCTCGGCCTGCTGGCTTTCTGGCAGCTGCGCAAGTACTCGGCAACCCCACGGCTCTCCGGCGGCGGCCTCGGCATCGATCCGGTGCTCTCGGCCGCCCCGGCGCTGGCCCTGGCCGGAACCGCGCTCGTGCCGCTGCGCGCGCTCCCGGCCGCGGCCCGGGCGCTGGACAGGCTCAGCGACCGGGGGCGCCGGCTTGGCCTGGCGCTGGCCGCCTGGCGACTGAGCCGCCGCGCGCTGCGACAGAGCGGGCCGCTGCTCCTGGTGGTGCTGGCGGTCGCCACCGGGACGCTGGCCCTGGCCGAGCACCAGAGCTGGCGGCAGTCACAGCTCGACCTGGCCGCTTTCCAGACCGGCGCAGACGTGCGCGTCGACCTGTCCAGCCCGCTGCCGCTGGCGGACGGGACGGCGATAGCGGCGCTGCCCGGGGTGCGGGCCGCGATGCCGGTCAGCACGTTCAGCAACGGGACCAGCCAGGTGGTCGCCCTTGATCCCCGCAGCGCGGCGGCCACGGTGCTGCTGCGATCCGACCTGTCGCCGGCCGCGCCGGATCAGCTCTGGAGGCTCATCGCCTTCAAGCCGGTCACTCCCGGCCTGGCCCTTCCCGGCCGGGCGGCCCGCCTGCAGATCATCGCGGCGCTGCGCCAGCCGACTGCGCAGCAGCTGGGCCCCTTCACGGTGGCTCTCACCGTGCAGGACGATGCCGGTATCAGTTACTCCGTCGCTGCCGGGACGCTGCCAGCGGATGGCCGCAGCCACGGCCTGGTCGCCGTGCTGTCCCCCGCCCGGCAGGCCGCCTACCCGCTGCGGGTGCTCGGCGTATCGCTGAGCTACCAGCTACCTGTCTCCCCGCCGCCCTCCCGCAGCGCCGCCGCGGCGAGCGAGGCACGGCTGACCATCGGGGCACTGGCGGTCTCGCCTGCCATGACCGGCGGCTTCGCCAGCCCGTTTGCCAACGGTTCCGCGCTGCAGGCGTGGCACGGCAGCGCGGCAGCGCCGCTGCTGGCCGAGCCGGGGGCGGAGGGGATCGCGCCCAGCGCCAGCGGCCTGGCCATCGGTGCGGGCGGCGCGGCGAGCGCGAGCTTCCGGGTTGGTTACGGCCACCTGAGGACCTTGCTGCCGCTCGACGGCGAGCTCAGCTACGTCGCGCCGTCCCGGCATCTGCTGGCGATCCCGGGGATCGCGACCCGCGAGTTTCTCGGCGCGGCGAACGTCGTGCAGGGCGGGTTCATTCCGGTCCAGGTCGGCAACGAGCAGGTACCGGTGTATATCGCCGCGGTCATCCGGGCCTTTCCCACGGCCGGCACCGGCCCGGTCGTGATCGTGAATCTGGCCACGCTCGAGGAAATCCTGGCCACGGCCGGGCAGCCGCCGCTCGCGGCCGGCCAGTGGTGGCTGCGAACCGAGGGCTCGGTCGTTCCCCGCGGCCTGCCGCCCGCGTCGTCGGCGGTAAGCCTGGCCTCCGCCGGCCGCTCCTTGCTCACCGACCCGCTCCCGAACGTCCCGCAGCTGTCGCTGATCGTCATCGCCACCGCCGTGGCGCTGCTGGCCGCGATCGGGTTCACGGTCAGCGTGGCGGCCAGCGTCCTGGAGCGCCGGACCCAGACTGCGCTGCTGGCGGCGCTCGGTGTCGGCCGGGCCGCGCAGGCGGCCCAGCTCTGCCTGGAGCAGCTGATGCTGAGCCTGCCCGCGGCCGGCGCAGGCGTGCTGCTCGGAGTGCTGTCGGCGCACCTGCTGGTTCCCGCGGTCACGCTGACCAGCGCCGCGGCCTTGCCGTTCCCGCCTCCGCTGGTCGTCGTGCCGCTGGCCTGGACCGTGCTGGTAGCGCTCGCGGTCGCCGCAGTTCCGGTGCTCGCCGCGGCGGCGACAATTGGCTACCGGCCGGATCCCGCCGCGCAGCTGCGGGCTGCGGAGGCCGGATGAGACCAGGGGCCCGGACAGGCGGCCGGGACGTGCGCGCTGCCGCGCTAGCCGGGCCGGGCACCAGGCTGCGGGTCGGCTGGGTGGCCGCCACCGGGACCGCGGCCGCGGCCAGCGTCGCGCTGGGCTTGCTGGTTGGGATCTGCACGTTCATCGCGGTCGCGGTGCCGCGGGCGAGCCTCGGCTACCGGACCACTGCCTTGCAGCGGACGCTTTCCTCCCTTCCGCCGTTGCAGAAGGCCGTGATCGGGGACGCCGACGTGAGCTCGGTCCAGGGATCCCTCAGCCCGGCAGCGCTGGAGCCCGCCAGGGCCCAGCTGGCGTCGAGCCTGGCGGCCAGCGGCGTCCCGCTGGCGCCACCAGCCCAGCAGTGGTCCGGCCTCGCCTTCGGGCCACTGCAGAACGAGCTGTCTGGCCAGCTGACGCTGCCGGACCACATCGGCAGTGCCAATATTCAGCTGCTCTACCGGAGCTCGCTGGCGGCCTGGGCGCGCCTGGTGGCCGGGCGTTACCCGTCCGGTGCCGGCCCGCTCCCCGGCGACGTGGTCCTGTCTGAGGTGGCGGTCACCCAGGCGACGGCGCAGTCGCTGCGGCTGCGGGTCGGGTCCAGGCTGGAGTCAGGCGGCGAGGTCTTGGTGGTAACCGGGATTGTGGCACCCGTCCAGCCGGCCTCGTCGTTCTGGGATGCGCAGCCCGAGGCCGCCTCCCCGCAGGTGGTGTACCCGGGGAGAGACTCCTCGCCGTACCTGGCCGTGGCGGCGTTCGTCGGCGAGGGCGCGGTGGCCAGCGTGGCGGGTCACGTGGGCAGCGCGCCGGTCCACGCGCACTGGGGCATCCCGCTTGATCTCCGCTCGGTCAACGCCGACCAGGCGGCCGGCCTGGCGCGCACGCTTGGCCGGATCAACGACCTTCCGGTGCTCGGCGGCCTGGCGGCCCAGCTGAGCCTGCTCACCGGACCTGACGCGCAGGTCGTCATCAACCTCAGCGCGGGCCTGGCCTACCCGCTGTCGTCCTTCGCAGCCAGCGATGACGCGGTACAGGCCGCGCTGTCGCTGCTTCTTGTCAGCCTCGCGGTGGTCGCCGCGGTGGTGGTGCTGCTCGGGGCCCGACTTCTGGCTGAGCACCGGCGCGCTGAGCTGACGCTGATGCGGGCCCGCGGCGCGTCACTGGCGCGGCTGGCCGGCGTGACCCTGGCGGGCGGCGCGCTGGCCGTGCTCCCCGCCGCACTGGCCGCAGCCGCCGCTGGCGTCGCCGCGACCCCGGGACCGGGCTCCGGCCTGTCCTGGTGGCTGGCGGGCAGCACGGTCGCTGCCGCACTGGCCGGTCCGCTGCTGATGGTTGTGCAAGCGCACCGTGTGCGGCGCCGTGCCGTGGCCAGGGATCTGGTGTCCGCGTCCCGGCGCCGCCGCACCGCGGTTGCGCGGCGCTGGGTGGCGTTCGGTGCTCTGGTGTGCGCGTCGGTGGCCGGGCTGGTGATACTGCGGCGGCAGGGCTCAGCCGGGCCAGGAACCAGCAACCTGTTCACCAGCGCGGCCCCGGCGCTCACCGCGGTCCCCATCGCGGTTTTGATCATGGGCTGCCTGCCTGCGGCGGTCACCGGCCTGCTGCGGCTGGCCCGCGGCCGCCGCGGGGTGGTCGCCGTCCTTGGCCTGGCCCGGGGAACCGCCGCATCCAGCGGACCGAGCGGTGCGCTGCCGGTGTTCGCGCTGATCCTCGCGCTCACTGTGATCGCGTTCGCGGCGATGGAGCGTGACGCGGTGTCCCGCGGGAATGACGTGGCGTCGTGGCGGCAGGTGGGGGCCGACGCGCTGGTCACCGCCCCGGCCACCGGCCCGGGCATCACGCCAGGGGCGCAGCGGGCACTGGCCAGCGTGCCCGGGGTGCGGCACGCAGCTGCGCTTTCGGTGACCATCGGCGGGTCCGGCCAGGGGCCGCTGACCGTGGTGATCGTGGACCCGGCGAGCTACGCGGCGGTGGTCGCGGGTACCCCGGCGCTGCAGTTCCCGGCCACCGCGCTGGCCTCGCGTGCGCCGCCGCGCGCCGCCCCGGGATCGGTCCCGGTGCTTGTCTCGCCGGCCGGGCAGGCGGAGCTCGCCAGCGGCGGCCAGCTCGGCGTAGGCCTCCGCGAGGTGCGCACCCGTTACGAAGGCTCGATCACCAGCCTGCCGGGGGCGCCAACGGGCGGCGCGTTCGTGGTGCTGCCGCGGTGGGCGCTCGGCAGCGCGGCACCTCCCGCCACGGTCATGGCGCTGTCCGGGCCGCACCTGGACGCGTCGGCGCTGGCCGCGGCGGCCCGCCGGGTGGTGCCCGGCGGGCAGGTCACGCTGCGGTCCCAGGCGCTGGCGGCGATCTCCGGCGCGCCGCTGTCGCACGGCGGGTTCGTCACCTTGGCCCAGGGCGCGGCGGCCGCGGCCGGCATGTTGCTGCTGACCCTGCTGCTCACGCTGGTGCTGACCGCCCGGTCGCGCGAGCTGACCATGGCCAGGCTGGTGACCATGGGACTGGCCTCGGGGCAGTGGCGGCGGATCGTCCTCGTCGAGACGCTGCCGTCGGTGATCGCCGCCATCGTGGGCGGCACGGTCTGCGCTCTGGTCCTGGTGCCGCTCGTCGGACCCGCCATCAACGTGGCGGCCTTCACCGGCCTGGCGGTTACGGTGCCCCTGCACGCTGACCCGGTGGCGCTGGCCGCGGCCGCCACCGGGCTGCTGGTTCTAGCCCTGCTGACCACGGCCGTTCAGAACGGGCTGGCCCGGCGCCGCGGCGAGGGGCGGATACTGCGGGTTGGCGATTGACTGGTTGCTGGAGGCTGAGACGATGACCGCACCGCTAACGGGTGGGCTGAGCGAGCTAGGAGCGGAGGCGCTGGCGGCTGGCCCTGCCTATGGCGAAGGCTCGCTGATCGCCTGCGACCGGCTGGTCCGCATCTATGCCGCAGACGGCATCGAGGTCCAGGCTCTGCAGGGGCTGGACCTGCTGGTCGCCGAGGGGGAGCTGACCGCGATCGTCGGCGCCTCGGGCAGTGGCAAGTCCACACTGATCAACATCCTGGCGGGCCTGGACAGTCCGACCGCTGGGCGGGTCCGGGTGGCCGGACACGATCTCGCCGCGATGAGGCCGCGGGAGCGGCTGGCGTACCGGCGCAGCATAGTCGGCTTCATCTGGCAGCAGACCTCCCGCAACCTGCTGCCCTACCTGACCGGGCTGCAGAACGTGACGCTGCCGATGCGGCTTACCGGGCTGCGGCGGCGTGAGCGGGTCCGCCGAGCCGGCGAGCTGCTCGGCGTACTCGGAGTGAGCCACTGCGCCAGGCGGATTCCCGAACAGATGTCCGGTGGCGAGCAGCAGCGCACCGCGATCGCCACCGCGCTGGCCAACCAGCCCCGGGTGCTGCTCGCCGACGAGCCGACTGGCGAGCTGGACAGCGCTACGGCACGTGAGGTGTTCGGCGCGATGCAGACCGCCAACAGCGAGCTTGGCGTCACCGTGCTGGTGGTCACGCACGACCCAGCGGTGTCCTCGCAGGTGCGCCGCACGGTGGCCATCCGGGACGGCCGGACGAGCAGCGAGACGCTGCGTCACGACGTCGTGGACTCCCGCGGCGTGCAGGCCCGGCACGCGGTCGAGTACGCGGTGCTGGACCGCGCCGGGCGGGTGCAACTCCCCCGCGACATGATCGAGGCGCTCGGAATGCGGCACCGGGTCCGGCTGGAGCAGGAAGTCGATCATATTGGGGTGTGGCCGGACCGGCCCACGCCATCCGGCTCCCCCGAAGGTTCCGGCGATGCAGAGGCGAGCGGCCGATGACCCATCCCGATCGGCCCACGGCAGGCGTCACGTCCGCACCCGACGGCGAGATGGTCGCCGTGCGCGAGGTATCACGCATCTTCGGCAGCGGGCCCACCGCGGTGCACGCGCTGCGGCAGGTATCGCTGATCGTGCGCAAGGGCCAGCTCGTCGCGCTCTGCGGCCGTTCTGGCTCGGGCAAGACCACCCTGCTCAACATCATCGGCGGGCTGGACTCTCCGACCAGCGGCGCCGTGGAAGTCGGCGGCCGTGATATCACGTGGATGACCGAGCGGGAGCGGACCGCGCTGCGCCGCCATACCGTGGCCTTCATCTTCCAGTCGTTCGGCCTGATCCCGGTGCTGTCGGCAGCCGAAAACGTCGGCGTGCCCCTGCGTATCGCCGGCTTGACGCCTGCCCAGCGCGAGCAACGGGTCCGCATGATGCTCGCCATCGTCGGGCTGTCCGAACACGCCGCGCAGCGCCCAGACGAGCTGTCCGGCGGGCAGCGGCAGCGGGTGGCGATCGCCCGGGCGCTGGCGGGCAGCCCGGAACTGCTGATCGCCGACGAGCCCACCGGGCAGCTTGATCTGGAGACCGGGCGGCAGATCCTCCGGCTGCTGCTCACGGTGGTGCGGTCGGAGGGCATTACCGCGATCGTCGCCACCCACGACGAGGCACTGATCGACCTTGCCGACGAGGTGCTCCGGCTCGGAGATGGCTCTATCGTCAGCTGAGCGCCAGGCGCCTAGCTGGGCGCCGGGCGGGGCGAGGGCCTGGCGGGCGCGGCCCGACGGTCATTCCGGCCGGGGATCCCAGCGGAAGCGGCGGATGGCCACGAGAGCCCCGGCCGCGCCCCAGGCGAGCAGCACGCCGAGGTTCCGCCAGTCCAGGCCGGCGTGCCGGGCCAAGGGGCCGAGCAGGGCCTCGTTGAACGGCGGACGAGCTGCACCACCGCCGGCGCGGCCTCAGCATTGCGGATCAGCGAGGCCACCGCCACGCCCAGCGCGCAGAAACTGGCCGCGCCGCCCGCCAGCGCCGCCGCGAGCGCAAGCCAGTGGCTGGGAACCGGCACGCCGTACAGGCGGCCGACGCCGACGATGAGCGCGACGTCCAGCACGCTGACCATGACGCAGTGCGCCAGCAGCCCGAGGAAATACGCCCAGGCGGGCAGCGGCGTCGCCCGCACCCGCTTGAGGATCCCGTTCTGGCGCCGGATCGAGAGCACGATCGCCAGCTGGCTGTAACAGGAGCCCAGCACGGATACCGCGGCGATCGTGGGCACGTAGTACTGCATGGCCGACAGCCCGTCGAAGTACGAGCTCGGATTCACGCCGCCGAACAGCGCGCCGAAGATCATGATGATCACGACCGGGAAGACGAACGTGAAGAACGCGCTCTGGGGATTGCGCCAGAACGACAGCTGCTCGTAGCGGACCTGGTGCCACAGCAGGGCGAGATCACTGCGCCGGGACCGGTAGCTCATCGTGTGCTCCTTTCCATAACGGGTTCAGGTGCGCCGTGGCCCGAGGAGGTCAAGCGCAGATAGACGTCCTCCAGGCTCGGCCGGTCGACCGTGAGCCGCTCGAGCAGAATGCCGCGCTCCAGCGCCCAGCCGGTGAGCTGGTGCAAGGTCCCGGTCGGCTCAGCGGTCTCCACGCTGACCAGGCCGTCGCCCGCCGCGGCCGCCGCCAGCGGCAGGTCCGCGACTGCGCAGGAGTCCGGGAGCGCGAACCGGATCCGGGCCCCGGCGGTGTCCCGCCCGCCGATGGTCGCCGGTGTCCCCTCGGCCACGATCTGGCCGCCGGAGATCAGCGCCACCCGGTCGGCCAGCGCCTGGGCCTCCTCCATGTAGTGCGTGGTGAGCAGGATGGTGGTCCCCGAGCCGCGCAGGTTGCGTACGATCTGCCAGGCGTCGCGGCGCGCGGTCGGGTCGAACCCGGTCGTCGGCTCGTCGAGGAACAGCAGGTCCGGGCCGCCGATCAGGCCCAGGGCCAGGTCCAGGCGGCGCTTCTGCCCGCCGGACAGCGCCCTGACCTTCTGCCGCCGCCAGCCGGCCAGGCCGACCAGCTCGATCACCTCGTCGACATCCCGGGGCGCCGGGTAGTAGCCGGCGTTGCGGGCGACCGTCTCGCGCACCGTCAGGTAGGGCTCGACCGCGATGTCCTGCAGCACCAGCCCGATCCGCTCGCGCAGGGCCCGTCCCGCGGCCCGGTCGCCGGGATCGAGGCCCAGCACCTCGACCCGCCCGGCATCGCGGGCGCGGAATCCCTCGAGGATCTCCAGCGTGGTGGTCTTGCCCGCGCCGTTCGGCCCGAGCAGCGCGAAGATCTCCCCGCTGAAGACGGTGAAGCTCACGCCGCGCACGGCCGCCACCGCGCCGTAACTCTTGCGCAGGCCCGCCACGACGACCGCGCCGGACGCCGCTGGTTTGGTTTCCATGCGTCCATGGCACCGCCGGCAGGGCCGCGCGCGGCAGGGCCGGCGGTCGGATCCGGGCCCGACGAACGGCTGGCCCCGCGGGGCCGGGTGCTACTTTCGTAGGTTTCTGCCCCCGCCGAATGTTGGCCGCGAGGGGGTACGCGCGCGAGGATGACATAACGTGGCGCCGTGAGCGACGGACCGTGGCATCGCCGGCACTGGGTCGCGATCGACGTGGCGATCGCGGTCTTCTTCGTGCTGCTCGACACCGGGGCGACGCTGGCCGGCATCCTGCGCACGGGGCCAGACGAGGACGAGACGCCTTCGACCCCGGACCTCGCCACGCTGATCGCGGAGTCGACCGCGGTGGGGACGCCGGCCGACGCGCTGACGCCCGCGCACGCCGGGAACGTGTGGGCGCCCTACTCGACGGCGCTGGCGGCGTACGGGCCGTTCTTCTACCGGCAGGACTGGCGGACGGGGTGGATCGCGGTCGCGGTCCTCGCGGTCGTCGTCGCCCGGCCGTGGCAGCCGTCGGTCACGATCATCTCGATCGGCCTGCTGCGCGTCCTCGTGGGACCCCTGCTGGCGCTGTACTTCGGCGCCCGCAGGCGGCTGGTGCAGGCGCTGACCGAACGCGCCGAGCGGGCCGAGCGGGAGCGTCACCTGCTCGGCGAGCAGGCCCGGGCCGACGAACGGGCCCGGCTGGCCGGCGAGATGCACGACGTCGTGACCCACCGGGTGAGCCTGATGGTGCTGCAGGCGGGCGCGCTGCGGATGACCGGCATCCTGCGCACGGGGCCAGACGAGGACGAGACGCCTTCGACCCCGGACCTCGCCACGCTGATCGCGGAGTCGACCGCGGTGGGGACGCCGGCCGAGCTCATCGAGGACGGTGACCCGGCCCTGGCCTCGCCGGTGGTCGGGCGCACGGCGTACCGCATCGTGCGCGAGGCCCTGACCAACGTCCGCAAGCACGCACCCGGCGCACGCGTGCTCGTGCGGGTCAGCTACGACCCGTCGCGGGTGCGCCTGGAGGTCCGCAACACGCCGTCGGCCCGCCCGTCCCGCCCGCTCCTGGCCGGCACCGGCTCCGGGCTGGGCATCGCCAGCCTCCGGCAGCGCATCGAGCTGGTGCACGGCACGCTGCACGCCGGACCGGCGGCCGATGGCGGGTTCTGCGTCCAGGCCACGCTGCCCGCGTACGTGCCGACCGCCGAGCCAGCGGTGTGAGGCGGGAAGGGAAGATCCGGGTGCCGGTGGTGAGGGTAGTGGTCGTCGACGACGAGCCGATGGTGTGCGCGCACCTGCGGACGATTCTCGGCTCGGCGGGCACCATCGAGGTCGTCGAGGAGGCTCACGACGGGGCGGCCGGGGTCGAGGCGGTCGTGCGGACCCGACCGGACGTCGTGCTCATGGACCTGCGCATGCCGGGCGTCGACGGGATCACCGCGATCGAGCGCATCGGCAAGCTGGCCGACCCGCCGGCCGTCGTGGTACTGACGACCTTCGACGCCGACCAGTACGTGCTGCGCGCGCTGCGGGCTGGCGCGGCCGGGTTCCTCGTCAAGTCCACGCCGCCGGAGGACCTGATCGGGCTCGTGCAGGTGGCCGCCGAGGGGCATACGGTGCTGTCGCCGGTCGCCGCCCGCCGGCTGATCGCGGCCTCGACCGACAGCCAGTCCGCTCGCGACCGCGCGCGCCAGCTCGTCGGATCATTGACCGAACGCGAGGTCCAGGTGCTGGCCTGCCTCGGTGAGGGCCTCTCGAACGCACAGATCGCGGGGCGGCTGTACCTGTCTGAGGCCACGATCAAGGGCTATGTGTCGCGGATGCTGGACAAGCTGGAGTGCGCGAATCGCACCCAGGCCGGACTGCTCGCGCACGACGCGGGCATCGTCAGTAGATAGACGGCAGCCGACCGGCCCGGCCGGGCCCGCGGCAGGCGCGACGCTCAGCTGGTGGGACCGCCGATCAGGCTGCCGACCCCGAACGTTACGGCGATGGCCAGGCAACCGAGGGCCAGCTGGCGCAGGCCCGAGCGCAGCGGCGACCTGCCGGTCAGCCGGCCCACGACGATCCCGCCCGCGGTCAGGGCCACCGCCGTGATCACCAGGGTCACGGCCAGATAGGGCAAGCCGACCAGGTAGGGCAGCAGCGGCACCAGCGCGCCGAGCGAGAACGCCAGCAGGGACGCCGCTCCGGCCAGGATCGGCGAGGGCAGCACCGTGTGGTCGACGCCGAGTTCCTCGCGGGTGTGCACCCGCAGCGCCGTGCTGGGGTCGCTGGAGACCGCGGCGGCCATCCGGGCGGCCGTGTCGGGATCGGCGCCGTACTCGCGGAAGTAGCCGGCCAGCTCGTCTTGCTCGGCCGCCGGGAACCGGGCCAGCATCTGGCGCTCGAGCGCGACCTCCGCGTGCACCAGCTCGTTCTGGTTGGTCACCGAGATGTACTCGCCGGTGCCCATCGAGAACGCGCCAGCCACCAGCGCGGCGGCGCCGGTCAGCACGATGGTGTGCGCCGATACGCCACCGCCGCCCAGCCCGGCGATCAGCGACGCATTGGTGACCAGGCCGTCCACCGCGCCGAACACGGTCGGCCGCAGCCAGCCTCCCGATACGTCACGGTGGCCATGCGACCAGCCGGCCACCACTGCCGCCGTCCCGGTCGCGTCTGACGGCTCGCGTCTTTCCTCATCAGCCACTTGCTTGATCATCCTTCAGCCTGTAGCGCGAGACCCTTCTGGATGGCCGGTGAGCTTCGCACCACCTATCATGCCTGACAGCGGATTGCCCGCCTGCCCTGACGCCTGGGCGGTCCTGTCCGAGATCGACTATGGGTAGCAGCAGGTCGAGAGGGTGGGAGGGCGGGTATAAATGGCGGCAATCGAGCCCGGGGACCGGGTGGTCATCACCGGCGCCTCGGGGTTCATCGGGTCCGCCGTGGCCCGGGCGGTGCAGGCGAGGGGCGCGGAGGTCGTCGCCCTGGTCGAGCCGGGTGCCGACGACCGCAACCTGGAGAGCATCGACGCGGAGCGGATCGTGGCGGATATCCGGGACGACTCCGCCGTCCTGGCCGCCTGCAAGGGCGCCCGCTTCGTGTTCCACCTGGCGGCGGTCTACCGCTTCTGGGCGCGTGACCCGCGGATCTTCTACGACGTCAACATCGGCGGGACGCTCAGCGTGCTCGACGCCGTCCGGGCGGCCGGATGCGAGCGGCTGGTGTTCACCTCCACCGTCGGCGTCCTCGGACTGGGACAGACGAAGCACGGCCAGCTGGCCGACGAGACCTCCCGGCCTGACATCTCGCATCTGTTCGGCCACTACAAGAGGTCCAAGTTCGTCGCCGAGCATGAGGTGCTCAGGGCGGCGGCCGAGGGGCTGGATGTCTGCATCGTGCTGCCCACCTTTCCGCTGGGGCCCGGCGACCTGGGCCCCACGCCGACCGGAAAGGTCGTGCTCGACTTCCTCAACGGCAGGCTGCCCGCGTTCGCGGACACCGCCATGAACGTCGTCCACGTCGACGACCTGGCGCTCGGTCACCTGGCCGCGCTCGAACGCGGCAGCCGCGGCCGCAGCTACATACTGGGCGGGGAGAACCTGTCGATGCGAGCGATTCTCCAGGCCCTGGCCCGCTACTCCGGCCTGCCCGTGCCGCGGCTGGAGATCCCGCGACGACTGGCGATCACCGCGGGCATGGCCTCCGACCTGGTCGAAGGCCGGCTGCTCCGGCGGGAGCCCCACGTGCCGCTCGAGGCAGCGCGGATGTCCGCCACCAGAATGGTCTTCAGCGACGAGCGGGCTCGCACCGAGATCGGCCATACCTCGCGGCCAGCCCGCGAGGCGATCGAGGAGTCAGCCCGCTGGTTCGCCGACCACGGCTACGTGCCGGCCGATCGGCGGGCCGCTATCAGATGGCAGGAGCAGGGGCGGGCACCGTCACCGGGACGGACTGGATGGCGGCCAGCAGCTCGGTCCAGAAGAAGGCGGCCGTGAAGAACTGCAGCGTGTCGCCCTTCTCCAGCATCAGCTTGCGGTACATCACCATCTTGCCGACGTCGTATCCGGCGAGCATCGCCTGCCAGTCGGCGTGAGAGCCGGCCAGCAGGAACACCGCGCTGGCCTCGGCGTCACCTCGGCCGAGGACCGACGCGGCGGCCACCGTGCCGCCCTCGAGGTCGAGGGCCAGGGTGTCGCCGTCAGCGCCCTCTGGCATGTCCCGCACGCTGAGCGCCAGGCGGCCCGTCACGAACGGGCGGATCATGTCGATCCAGTTCCAGAAGTCCTGCAGCTTGCTGGCCTTCCGCTCCTCGCCTGGCCAGGCGTTGACCACGCCCCGGATCTCCTGCGCCCACCCGTCGGTCATGAACTGCGCCATATCAACCTCCGGGTCATCCTCCGGCCAGGGTCGGCTTCGCCGCCGACAGCATGTCCTCCATGTCGGCCGGGAGCGTGACGCCGACCATCGCGAGCTTGCGGTGCAGCTGGTTCATGAACAGCTCCTGGACCCGCTCGTCTGACCAGCCGAGAGGCTCGTAGTAGACGTAGCTGGAGCGGGCCGCGCTCATGGTCAGCAGAGTTCGCAGCGTGTCGTGCAGGTCCTTCACGTAGGCCGGATCCTCGGCCAGCAGATCGCGCACGAACCGCAGGCCGGCCTGCACGTGGCGGGCCTCGTCCCGGCAGGTGGCGGTGAACCCGGTGTAGAAGCCCGGGAGCACCTTGAAGTCGCGTGCGTAGTTCAGGGTGATCTTCATGACCGACAGGGCCAGGACTCCCTCGATCCAGATGACGTAAGCGGTCGCGTACTTCATTTGCAGATGCCTGTTGTAAGGATCCCGGCGCAGGTCGTCGGTGAGGTAGGCGAGCAGGCCGAACGGCCCGACGAACGTCTCCTGGATGTAGGGCCACGACCCGTCGAGGATCTCCATGATGCCGTCGCCTTCCAGGCCGACGACCTCCCGGTAGAAGCGGTCGAAGAACACGGTGCGACCGCGACCTGCCGCTCCCCGTGATGGAAGCCGGAGGCGATGGCCAGGAACGAGTTTCGCGAGTCATCGGTCATGCGGTCGGTCCAGTCGGCCCGGTCCGCGGTGAAGTCGAGCTCGTTGACGTTCCAGCGCTGCCGCAGATACCGGTCGTAGAGACTCAGGTAGGCGGGCAGGCGCGCCGTGGGGACGTGGACGTACTCGATCACGTCGTCGATGTCGGCGCGGCCGAGCCCTGTGAGATCCTCAGCTTCGATGCGGGCCAGGGTCTCGTCGGCGACAGTCAAGCGATTCTCCCTCCCGACCCGGCATCCGATGAGCCCCCCGAACTGTGACAGATGCCTAAAGCCAGGCAGATGACTAATTACGTCATGTTAACCGCATCCGACGAGCCGCCCTATCGCCCGCTGCGCTGAGTTTCCCAGTCGACCGACGGCCGCGTCCCGGAGCAGCCGGCCTGCTCCCTCGTGGCTGAATGCACCGAGCACGCGGCATTGTAATGCTTCAGTGTCAGCTTCCCCTGGGAGTACGCCCACGAGCAGGAACAGGAATTAGGTACGTGGTCGGCGGTTATGACCTCGGTAGGCACGCCGCTACGCCGCTCGGCGCGACCTGGCTGGTGCGGCAGGGGATCTCCGACCAGGGCAAGCGCGGGCCCGTCGGTCTGGGCTTCCTGGATAGCTCCGTCAGGCAGTGCCAGCCACTCGCGTGGCCTGGCATGTCGTAGCGAAGCCCTGGCTGCTCCTCCTCGTCCAGGCGATGGTTGTGCGCGGGCTGACCAGCCAGCGGCCGGTGGCTCGTCGAATCCGCCGCGCGTTGCCTGGCCCGGCCCGGGCTCCGGTGCAGCGGCACGCTAGCGCCGATGATCTTCCCGGTGGCCCAGGAGCCGCCGCGGCGTCCGGTGGAGGGGAGACCACCAGGTCTCCTCACAGCCTCGGGCATTGCACCTGACCTTGACGTGGCCGCCGCGCGCGGCGCTAGCAGCGGGGCAGTCGCACGGTTCCCAGGTAACCGTCACCGTGCCCGGCTTCCAGGGGTGGTGCAGGCGGCACTCCGCAGGCCAGGGAACGCTGGTCATCCGGCTAGTAGAACACACTTTCGATTACTGTGGCCGGGAATCGCACACCACCCACTCCCGCCGGTTGGGCGAGTACAGCGGCACACGGTCACCAGGCCATACGCCAGGTGCATGCAGGCCGCCGCCGCCCCCTCGACGAGCGCGCGTTCGTCTCCCGTTTCGCGCCCGTCCGCATCGAGGACGTCGGCGAGCTGCCGCTTCCGGCCGGGGACTGGGTGCGCGTCGAGACGACCTTCTCGGGCCTGTGCGGCTCCGACGTGAAGCAGATCCTCCTGAACGGCGCCCGCGACAACCCGCTCACCGCGCTCGTGTCCTTCCCCCACGTGCTCGGCCACGAGGTGGTCGGGCGCCGCGCGGACACCGGCGAGCGCGTCGTGCTCAACCCGTGGCTGTCGTGCGGACCGCGGGGCATCGATCCGCCGTGCGAGGCCTGCCGGGCCGGCCGCTACCCCTGGTGCCGTAACTTCCGCTCGGGCGATCTGCCCGTCTCGATCCACCTCGGGAACTGCGCGGCGGCCGCCGGCGCGCACGCCGAGCGCTTCGGCGCGCACGTCTCGCAGCTGTTCGCCATCCCCGACGACGTTTCCGACGAGGCGGCCGTGCTGGCCGACCCCGTCAGCGTCTCGCTGCGCTCCATCCTGCTCGCGCCACCGCCCGGCGGCCAGGCCGTCCTCGTCTACGGCTCGGGCACGCTCGCGTTCGCGGCACTCGCGCTGCTCCGCCACCTCTACCCCGCCACCGAGGTGTGGGCGGCGACGCGGCCAGGCGCCCGGGCCGCGCTCGCGACCCGTCTCGGCGCTCACGCCGTGTTGTCCTCCTCGCCCGACGAGCTCGTCGCGCAGGTCGCGCGCCGCGTCGGCGCGACGCCGCTCGAGCCGTGGAGCAAGCGCGACTGGCTGCAGGACGGCCCGGCCGTCGTCTACGACACGATCGGCTCGACCGAGACCGTCGAGACCTCGCTCCGGCTGCTCACGACCGGCGGCACGCTGGTCGTCTCCGGCGTCGAGCCGCCGAAGCGCTTCGAGTGGACCCCGCTCTACTTCAAGGAACTGCGGGTCATCGGCTCGAACGGATTCGGCATCGAGGAGGTGGGCGGCGTCGCCAAGCACGCCATGGAGCACTACTTCGACTTCGTCGCAGACGGCCTCGACCTGACGCCGGTCATCACGCACCGCTTCCCGCTCGAGCGCTGGGACGAGGCGGTGCTCGCGCTGAAAAACTCGCGGCGCACCGGCGCCGTCAAGGTGCTGCTCGAGCCCGCTCGCTGATCGCCTCGATCGCCTCGTCCCCGGTCGAGCGCGCGTTCCGCGCCTTCAGCACCGGCCCGGGCATCCGCCCCATCCGGCACCGCACCGAAACGCGGGTCCGCGTCCACGTGTTCTTGCAGATGATGGCCCTACCCACAACAACGAGCGCTCCTAACCAGTGTGAACACCAACAACCCAACGAGGGCATCAGCGCGCTGTCTACTTTGCTCCGAGCTACTTTGCAAAGAGCGATAGCTCCGGCGACCAATCCGTCACCGTAATCGACAGTCCCTGGTAACCTCCCCGCGGGACGATTCCTATCCGCGCCACAGGCAGGCCCATGCCTGACCAGGAGCCAAAGATGACCTCGGAGTCCAGCCGACCGGACACGGCTAAGGAGCCGACGTCAGCACCTACAGGCCAGGCAAGCATGTCGACAGCATCGTACGCAGAGGGATCCGACTCCGGTGTCGGCCGCAGTTATGTCGGCGCATTTGGGTCAGTGGCCTTGCTAATCGTCCTGCTCGCCATTAGCGCACACGAACACCTGGTCTATGACCGGGCACCGCATCAACGTCATAACCCGGCAGCCCGCCGGTGGCTACCAGCCCGGGCAGTGGGGGTAATCACCGAGCTGTGTCAGGCCCGGCATGTCCCTGATGCGAGTGATGTTGCAGATCCTGCGAGACTGAGGCTGACCTGCCGATAGGACTGCTCGCCTGACGCGGCTGCGGGTTCCCGCCCCGCGCCGCGGAGCCGCGGACTGACCGGGGGCTGCCAGATGGAATCTGCCGCGACGACGTTTGTCTCACCGGTACCCGCGCTCGAACGCGAGTCGGCGGAATTGCGGGCGCGCCGCCTGGCTGCCGCGCGCCGGCGGGCGACCGCTCTCCTGGCCGGGGTGACGGTTGTCTTCCTGGCCGTGACTGTGGCCGGCGTCCACGGGATTCTGCTTGGGTACGTGCAGGCCGGCGCCGAGGCGGCCATGGTCGGAGGCGTTGCGGACTGGTTCGCGGTAACGGCTCTGTTCCGACGCCCTCTTGGCCTGCCGATACCGCACACAGCGGTGATCGTCGAGCGCAAGGATCAGTTCGCCGCCACTCTTGGCCAGTTCGTGCAGGAGAACTTCCTCAACGCGGATGTTCTTACCGAGCGGATCCGCTCCACCCGGCTCGTTGCCCGCCTGGCGGCCTGGCTGGCCGACGAGGCTAACGCCGCCGGCTTCGCCGGTCACGCCGCGGATCTGGTGGTCACGGTAGCCGAGGCTCTTCGTGATGAGGATGTCCAGCGCGTGGTCACCGCCGAGCTGACCCGGGCCGCAGGCGCCGTCGAGGTGGCGCCGCTGGCTGGGCGGGCCCTGCGGGTCCTCCTGGCAGGAGGCCACCACGCCGGGTTGTTTAACGGCATCGTGTCTGGCGCCGATCGCTATCTCGCCGATCATTACCCGGAGCTTCGTGAGCTGTTTGAGGCCGAGTCACCCCGCTGGGTGCCCGACGCGGTTTACCGGCGGGTCTTCGACCGTCTGTACACCCGTCTGCGCCATCGGCTGGTGGCGATGGCGGCCGATCCGGACGACGAGGCCCGGCATCAGTTCGAGGAATGGATCGCCGGGCTTCCCGGCCGCCTGGAGACATCCCCCGAGCTGCGCGAGCGCGGGGAGCGCCTCAAGCGCGAGGTCCTGGGCAGCGCCGGGCTGCGGGACTGGTCCTCGTCGCTGTGGAAGAACACCAAGGACATGCTGCGGACCCAGGCGGCCGACCCAGGGTCTGAGCTGCGCCGTCGGCTGGCCGACGCGCTGGCGGCGGCCAGCCGGCGCCTCGGATCAGACCGCCGCCTCCAGGAGAGCCTCGAGCGCGTCGTCGAATCAGGAACCAGGGCACTAGCCGACCAGTTCCACGACGAGCTCGCTGACCTGGTCACGGGAACCATCCAGCGGTGGGACGCCGCACAGACCTCCAGCCAGCTCGAGCTGCTACTAGGGCGCGATCTGCAGTACATCCGCATCAACGGCACAGTAGTGGGGGCTGGCGTGGGCTTGGCCCTGCACGCCATCGGCCTAGCCCTGGCCTAATCCGCGCCCAGCAAGGCGACTCCTTACCGCCAGGGAGGGTCGTCGCTCTGACCCAGCGAGCTGCCAGCGCGTCTGCAGCTAACTGAGCGGGCTGGGCGCGTCAAACTCGATCCGCAGCACGGTCTTGCGAGCAGGCAGCGTGGCCAGCTCGCTCAACGCGGGGAGAAACTGGGCGTGTTGGGCCTTTGCCCACCCCTGCATCCAGCTGATGTATGCCGGCACCGCGAGGTTCCCGGCGCTGACGTGCGTCGCCAGGTCCATGGACCGCAGGAGGCTCGCGGGTCCGCCGCCCGGCGACTGGTCGCCGAAGTCCACGATCCACACCGGGTGTGTAGCGGCCATGGCGGCGATGAGCGCCGGCAGCCGCGGATCAATGTCGCCGCTAAGGAGCTGGGCCCGGGCGGTGGCCGAGACCGTGATGTGGCTGTTGGTAAGGAGCTGAGCGTCGCTGGTCTTCCTGGCCTGCAGATCCGGCTGCAGAGCGGCGCGATACGCGGCCGTGCCGCCAGGGTAGACCCACCTGATGTCGATCTCGGCGTTCCCTGAGCCGAAGCTCGCGATGACGGCCGGAGCGTAGACGGAGGCCAGCCGACTGCCGAACTGGGCTCGGATAGCGGCGGTGGCCACGACCAGGACTGAGCCGAGAGGATCTGTCGATCCCGGCCCAAGTGGTTTGGTGCTCGGGAAGCCTCGCTGGGCAAGGTCGGCGCACACCTGGAAATCGCATGACACGATTGCGGCCCCGCTGACCTGGTGCAGTATCCAGGTGACGGCCTGCGTTCTTGCCGCGGCCTCGGCCGCGAGCTCCTGGCTGCTGCTGGCAGCGTGGCGGCCCGCTGACCGCTCTGGCAACGGGCCGTGCCGGGACAAGATGAGTGTCAGCTCACTGACACCGCCAATGAGCAGAACTGAGGCGAGAAGCGCGGTCGCACGCCAGCGCCACCTGATGCGACCACTGCCACCCCGCGCTTGCCCTGGCTTATCCCCTGCCCGACCGTGCTTCGGGCCTGCGCCTGCGATGCGCTGCGGCGGCTCGGGCGCTTCGACTGGCGCCGCCGATGAGCTGGATGCCTCGTCGTCCGCGGCCAGGGAGACGGCCTGTGGCGGGAGCGGGCCCATGGGCTGCGCCCCGGCGGCGACAAGCTCACTGAGCGCATCGCGGGCGGAGGGCCGAGCTGCCGGGTCTTTGTTGAGGCAGTGACGGACGAGGGAGCCAAGTGGTTCGGGAAGCCTGCCGACCGACGGCTCACCATGAAGAATGGCGAACGCCATGGCTGTCAATGACTCGCCCGCGAACGGTAGCTTGCCCGTTCCGGCGAACGTCATCGAAACCGCCCACGACCACATGTCGGCTGCCGCGGTCACTCGCTGGCCGGCCAGCTGCTCAGGGGCCATGTACGCCGGAGTTCCCACGGCGACCTGGCCAGAAAGGCCCGTGGTGGTCATACCGGGCACGGTCGCCAGCCCGAAGTCGATCACCACTGGTCCGTCCGGCCCGAGCAGGACATTGCCGGGCTTGAAGTCCCGGTGCACCATCCCCACGCCGTGCACAGCACCTAGCGCGGTCAGCGTCGCGATGGCGATGCGCTCCAGCGCCGAGCCGCTCCGGGGCCCATCCTGCTCGACGACTTCAACCAGCGAAGGCCCGTTGACATACTCGCTGACGATGAAAGGGC
>WNFN01267220.1_pt1 | contig 21511 bp, 47 predicted proteins | sample 5400161 | NCBI WGS metagenome assembly WNFN01 (sample SAMN13153353, study PRJNA577476) | soil metagenome | isolation source: 80 cm saprolite on Douglas fir-dominated hillslope | place: USA:California | collected 2013-09-17 | reverse complement strand
ATATACGTCACAGTCGCTTATCGGGGGGTTAGTGATGACGACCTCCAGCCGGTTCAATTCGGCCTGTGCGCGGACCCTGGCCTCCTTCGTCGCCGCCCTGGCCGCCTTGGTGACCTTGGCATTCGCCTTAGCAGCCCTGTGGTGATGATGCCTGCTCATTGTCTCTTCCTCGCCGCTGATTGCTTATAGCTCTCCCGGAAGCTGAGTTTAAAGCTGCTCCAGAAGCTCGACCAGAATCCCCGGCGCAGAATGCGGACCTGGACTACCTTCACCGCTTCCTCCTCGCTGCCGGGCGCCCGTTCGTTTCAGGCCGCACGACAACCAGATGCGCGGGTTGCCCCCAGTCCCTGATCTGCGCCGCCAGCTCCTCGGCCTCAGCGTCGGCCTCGGCTGCCTTCCGTTCATGTTCCGCGCCGTAACCCCACCCGACCATCGCACCGAGCGGCAAGCCGACGCACAAGAACACCAGGAACCCGATCAGGAACGCCGCCCACGCAGGCACATAGCCGCTCAAGGTGTGCGTTTGCTGGTCGGGCATATGCGGCTCAAACTTCGCCTGGCAAATCACGAGCCTTACACCTCTCACCGTCTCCTCCTCGCCGTGAACTTCGCCTTAACCCCAGCCCCAGTCCGGGTCGAACGGGGGAGCCCCACAGCACGACCGCACCGCCAGCCACGTCACCACAACCAGGCCGGCCAGCCGCAACCGCCTCACCTGGCGGCCCTGTGCCGGTGCGGCCGCGTATGGCTCCGGTGACCCGTCCCGTGCTTACGGCACCGCTGGCCGGCCGCCGACGTCACCGCGGTGAGCACCAGCAGCCGCAGCCGCAGCTGCCGCCTCACCGGAGGCCCGGCCCGCGATGCTGCCGCCGCCGCGGTGCCCCGGCCTCACCGCCGCAGATGATCCGGCAATTCCGCGACCCCGGCTTGTACCCGCACTGGCTGCACTCCCCCGGCTCGTAGTAGGTGCCTCCGCGGCACACCGCGCATCGCGGCCACCGGTCCGTCTCCAGCCGCCGCCCGCAGCCGCCCTCGCACTCATACGGCAGCTCGGCCTCGAGGGTCTTCTCCCCCCGGTACGTGTAGTCGCGGAACCCGGGCATCCCGTTCCGCGCGCCGGGCCCGGCCTGCCGGAACCCCTCGATCATTTCTGCTCCCCTCGGGTTAGAGCGGGTGGTGGTGGAACTCGGCGTGCGTGTGGTTCGGGCCGGCCGCGGGGAAGGAGCTGGTGGTGCCGCTGGGGCCGCTGGTCACGCCGCCGTTGTCCCCCGCCCCCGTGGTGGTGCTGCCGCCCACCGTCAAGGTCCCGGCCACCACCATGTTGCCGAACCCGTCATCAAGCGTGTTGTTACCCGTGAGGACACTGCGGCCGGCAGTCAGGATCAGGTCCCCGAACGCATCACACTGGACCTCGCCCCGCGCCGTCCAGCCGCCCGCCAGCGACCCGGTGTACAGCGTCACGATCCCGCCCGCCCGCCCGCACCCGCGGCGGGCGAGTACTCGAACAGGCCGGGGAATCCCGTGCTCGCCGATATGACGATCAGCGCCACGATCTGGTTGGTCCAAGCCGAGCCGGCCATCGGGTCATCCTGTCTTGTTGACTGCTAGCGAAGCGTCGTACCGGAAGAACGCCGTCACGACCGGCAGCGGCGTCGTCCCCGACGCCACGTTCCAGAGAAAAGCCAGCTCATCGCCCGCGAACAGGCCCATCGGCTGGCTGGGATCCCACTCCGACCCGGAGAACGGCTGGGTGTAGGAGTACTGCCGCGAGTTCCGGAGGATCACCGCGGCCGCGCCGACCGGCACGTTGCTGACGACCATGTGGTAGCACTCGAACACGGCGACGGTGATGTTGATGAAGCTGCTGGTGAGCTGGTTGGTGAGGTTGCCGGTGTTGCGGCCGGTCTGGTCTGGCCCGGCCGTGTTGGGGCCGGGCGTTCCCAGGTCGACATATGACGCCACTGGTCAGAAGCCGCCCTGCTGCGCCTCATGCACCGCAGGCGCCGGGAGCGGCGGGTTGAGGGCGTTGTTCAGGTTCGCCGTCGCCGACACCAGCGCGCCCGTGTTCACCGTGACCGGGGCCTGGCCGAGCTTGGTCACCGCCGCGTCGATCGCCGCTACCGCCGCGTTGATGTCATCCTGTGCTGCCATGATCGTCTCCTGATTCGCTAGTATCCGGCCGAGTTTCCGGTTTATGTCATGCTCATGCATCATTCACCCCTTGGGTTCACATGGAACCTGACGGTGAAACAGGCTCACCGGCCGCGGAGCAGGCCCGGAGGGACGGGCACGCCCTGCTGGTACTGCGGGTCAAGCGGGCTGATCTGCTGCACCGCGATCCCCGCCACATGCGTCCAGCACAGCTCGACGAGGCCGAGCTGCTGCAACTGCCCGCACAGTCCCCGGACCGTCGCGGGCTCCAGGTGCAGGGCGCGCGGCTCAAACCAGAAGTCGCCCTCCTGCCCGTCGTTGGCCAGCTGCACCATCTGAGGGCCGTACTCGTCGTTGATCTTCGCCTTGGCGAACGCCACGCACGCCACGCACCACACCTTGCCCTGCGGCGGGGCCGGCATCTTGATCCACGGATTCGTCATGTCTCTTCCTTCCTGCTCCACCCGATCAGCTCACCGAACGGTCTAGACCTCCGCTTGGGCGGCAGCGGGGCCAGCAGCACATCCACCCACGAGATCACCGCCTGCCGCGTCCGCGAATGCCGCAAGATGAACTCATGCCGGTCCGGGTCGAGCGAGTCGAATACGGGCATCCAGTCCCGCTTGCTGCCGAATAGCTCAGCGAATCGTTCCAGGTCGGCGCGGTCTTTCGGGGCGAAGCTGGCTGTCCACATTGACTCCGAATGCATGTCCCGCTGGATTCCTTGCGGCCGCTGCTTCATCGCCAGCAGCGTGATCCCCTGTGACCGGGCCTCCCGCCAGTACATCTGGATGATCTTCTTCAGGTCATCGGAGAGACCTTCGGCGTATGCGATCTCATCGAACGCGACCAGCGTGTTCGCGTCCGGCTGCCACAACCGGTCCAGGAGGTCCCGGACGCGGACCTCATGGTGGGCGCGGCGCGCCTTCCCGATCAGCCGGGTCCGCGGCCAGTAGATCACCTGCCGGTTCTCCTCCACGCCCCGCCAGTCCGACACCACCGGCCAGCCCAGCTTCAGGATCGTCTCATCGGCCGGCTTGGTCGCGACCATCACCGACGGCGTGTCCCGGACGACCGCCCGTTCCTGAAGCATCGTCGCCTCAAGGTGGGTTTTGCCGGAGCCGGAGGGGCCGACGATCTCCAGGTGCTCGGGCTGGGGGTTGGCGGGGTCGGCGCGGCCCCAGATGGTGGCGAACTCGGGGCCGAGCTCGGACCAGGGGATCCGTTCGGGGGGGGTGAAGGAGGAGTCCCGCCGCCAGTCAGCCCGGGCCGGGGCGGTCATGCGGTTCCCCTCGCGAAGATCTCCCGGAGTTCCATGATGTCCTCCGGGTTCAGATACAGGGAGCCGACGAGCACGCGGCCGAACTGGATATCATCCACCTCTAGGTCGAATCGGCCAACGTCATTGCCCGCTCGCAGATGCCAACGGCCGAAATCACGCTGCCGCGGGGTTGGGCTGGCGGGCTGAGTAGGCACTGAAGTCCATGCCCCCCCTCTTCTGCTCAACCACTCCGCCCTTCGAATCCAGGCTGATCCGCTTCGTCACGTGATGCGCGATGACCGCCTCCGCCACCGGGCGGCACGCGATGCCCAGCTCCGTCCACAAGATGAACGTCGACGACTTGCTGAACCACCGCACCAGGTCCGGGGACAGGCACACCAGCGGCGCCATCTTCACCGCGATCTCATCAACCTGGCCGGCATACGCGCCGCCGCAGTACGGGTCGACACGGAGCCACGGCTCGGCGGGGATCGACAGCCAGAACGCGAGCTTGCCGGTGATGTCGTCGCGGACCGCCTTGGTGACTTTGGGCGGCGGCTGCTTATCCCGGGGCGGGATCGGCTTGCCGCGCCGGTTGCCGCCCTTGAGGAGGTGGCGGGCGTCGGGGTCGCGTCCGGCCCGCTCGCGTGCCTCGTCGAGGTCGGCGGGCGGCGGGAAAGCCTGACCCAGCTCTATACCAGCCTCGAAGGCGGCCATCTCTTCATCGCTGGCTTCCAGGCCGTCTTCGTCCATGGCCGACACGTCTGCATCCTCATCGACCGGCGCGCCGTGAGCCTCCTCGAACGCGGACCGCACCTCCGGGGAGAGACGACCCCGGTCGGAGAGGCCGGGCCAGCCGTTGTCCTTGGCCCAGGCGCGCATCTGCGCGGTCTGCACCCGGTCACGCGGGCGCCGCTGGTCAGTCGCCGCCACCGATGCCAGCTTCCTTCTCCAGGTACTCCCGGTACAGCTGCGGGTCGGCCCCCGGGATCGCCAGCCGCGGCGTCAGGACCGTGCTGCCGTTGGTGCAGGCCGTGCACGCATCCTGCGTCACCGACTCGGTGTACCGGCTGCCGTCCTCCCGCCGCCGCTTCATGGTGCCCTGGTATGTCGACCAGTCTTCCGCGTTCTCGCTGAAGATCTGCCCGCACTTGTCGCACATCCGAACGCTGCTCACTGATCACGTCCTCTTCCGCACAGATCGCACACCTGGGAACCGGGCGGGAAGCTGTGCTGGTGGGCCTGGACTTCCATGGTCCTGGTGGTGGTGCCGAGGGCGTTCCACCGCTCGGTCTCCTCGATCACCTTCAGGCAGTCGTTCGCCACCACCTCCGGCAGGGCCGCCTTGTTGACCAAGGTCCGGAGGACATCGTAAAGGTTCACGCCGCCAGCCTAATGGATCCATTAGGGCGGGCGCTATGATACGGGGCATGGAAACCATCTACGACGTGTTCCGGATGCTGGTCAACGCCTCCCGGCACGTCATCTCCGACGCCACGATCGCGGAGGCCCACGCGATCATCGACCAGGCCGACCCCGCCGTCGGCACCCCCGCAGAGACCAGGCCCGATGCCTGACTGGACCCTGGCCGAGTGGCGGCACTTCAACCGCCACCTAGGCCGCTCCAACCAGCCCGATGCCCCCAAGCTCAACTGTGACGACGCCCGGTACAAGCGGGCCCGGCGCCGGATGACCCGGCAGTCCCGGAGGATGAACCGTGGCTAAGCTGACCGCCGAGGAACGCGCCGAGCTGGAAGCCAAGCTCGCCGAAGACGACGACGACGACGAGTCCGACGAGGTGACCGTCTCCAAGCCGGACGGGTCCAGCTTCACCGGCACGTTCAAGCGGGCCCTCCAGCTGGGTCTCGTGACGGTGCCCGAACCCAAGAAGGACCCGAAGGCCAAGACCCAGGCCCGGACCACGTCCACATTCATGCAGCGGCGCGGCCAGCAAGGCTAACCTGACCCCATGACCGTCCTGTCGTTCTCCCAGATGGAATCCATCTGGCGGCAAGTCGCGCCCGGAACCCTCGCTGGGCTCGCCCCGGTCATGGCCGCCATCGGCACCGCCGAATCCGGAGGCCGCACCGACGCGGTCAACCCCAAAGACAACAACGGGACCCAGTCGTCCTACGGGTGGCTCCAGATCAGCAACGGCACCCACAGCCCCCCGTCGCCGAACTGGGCCGACCCGGTGGAGAACGCCCGCCTCGGCGTGCAGAAGGTCGAGTCGCAGGGCCTGAAGGCGTGGGGTACCTGGGGCGGTGATGCGTACAAGAAGGCGCTGGCGGCGAACGGGGCCACTGACACGTCCGGCTCGACCCAGGTGCAGCCGCTTCCCGGCGCGCCCGGCAGCACCGCGGGCGGGCCGCTCGCCGGGGTGACCGGCGCCATCAGCCAGGCCGGGACGCTCCTCGGCGACGCCGCCAAGGTGCTCGACACCTTCTTTCACCTCTTCGAGCCGGGGCAGGGATGGCGGATCGCGTTCGGCGGCCTGGCGGTCCTGGGCGCGTACGGCGGCGTCAGATCCTGGCAGTCCGCGTCACAATCTGACGAGCCGGGGTCGGCGCTTCCCCTGGCGGTGCTGCTGTTCGGCCTCGCCGCCCTGGCCGGGTTCATGACCCTGCGGCAGTGGCCGCAGCCGGGCGGGAAACCGATCCGGCCGGGCGCTTACGCGGTGGACATACTGGAGGGCAAGCCGCCGCAGGCGGGGGCCGCGCCTGTCTCCGATGCCCCTGCCATCGAGGTGGGCCTGGCCGCGATCCTCGCCTTGTGGGGTGCGTCGAAGGCGGCTCAGGGGCTCTCCGGGCTCGGCGGGCTGCTGGCCGGGCTCGGGGCGCTTCTGGGGCGCGGCGCGGCGGCCGGTGCGGGCGAGATACCGTAACCCCATGCCACCGCGCCAGCCGCCCGTCAGCCGCGCGACCCCGCCACCGCGCCGCCGCCCGGTCACCCCGGCCGGGAAGGCACGACGCGTTGTAGCCGCCCCCGTCAGCGCCGGTAACCGGGCAGGCCGCGCCACCAAAGGCGGCCAGCACGCCCTCATGGCCGAATTCCTCCTGTTCTGCGGCATCGTCGGCCTCCGCGCCGTCGCCGACTACGTACCCGCCGACCAGGGCCAGCCCACCGAAGGCACGTCCAAGGGAACCATCACCCCGCGGAACACCCAGCTCGGCCCGCTGTCCATCCTCGCCGCCGGGCTGGTCGTGTTCTTCGTCCTGTCGTTCCTCGCCGCGCGGGGCGGCACGTGGGCGAAGATCGCGGCGGCGGCCGGGCTGATCATCGACACCACCCTGCTGCTCAAGTCGCTGCCCGAGCTCGGCACCGTCTCCAAGGCATTCGAGCATGTCACCGCACCGGCCGCAGCCGCGGGGCAGTCCGAGGTGCTGCCGACCCCCGCGGGAACCCTCAACCCCGCCACCCAGCCCGGCATCTACACCCAGCTCCCCGACGCCACCGGCCTGTTCCCCGTCATCACCCCGAACATCCCGCCCGCCGCCCAGGGCGCGGGCCAGAACCCCGGCGTGTTCACCCAGCCGCAGACAGGAGCCTGACCCATGGCACGGTGGACCTTCCGCGTCGGCGAGATCTTCGAGACCCTCACCAAGAACGAACTCGACGACTCCCTCGCCAGCTACCGCAAAGCCGCCGACGCCGCCCAGCGGGAAGCCGCCCGCGGTGTCAAGTACATGCGCCTCAACCCGCCCGTCACCGGCCAGGCCGTCAGCACGAAGCTGACGATGGGCGGCGACTTCATCACCGGCACCGCCGCGTCCGGCGGGTCCGGGGTGGGAGGGCAGCCGGGAGCGCCGTCGCCGCAGCCCCGCGCCGGGTACTGCTGGGCGGTCCGCCGCGCCGCCGTCCAGGGCCTCACCACCGGCGCCACCCCCGACATCGTCAACCTGTTCCGCCGCCAGTCCGAAGCCGCCGCCTGGCAGGCAGGCGCGGCCACCGTCTCCGGCGGCGACTGGCAGTTCTCCGGGAACAACTTCGCGTACACGTTCGCGTGGGGGCAGCTGGTGTTCTGGGAAGGCGAGACCCCCATCCTCGTGTCGCAGGGCACCTTCGCCGCGACCGGCCCGGTGACGTTCCGGATGGACTTCGAGGAGCTGCCGCAGCCGGAGATCTGGAAGGCGCTTGGCTGACCTCTGCCCCGTCTGCCAGGGCCGCCGCGAGACAGCGGCCGGCCAGGGCTGCGGGGCGTGCGCCGCCACCGGGTTCATCGCGGGCATGCACCTCGTGCTGCTCGGCGTGGCCACCCTGGATCACGGCGCCGCGGTGGTCACGATGCCCCGCGGGTTCAAGCCGGGCCCCGATGCGGCGCTGGTGTTCGTGACGACGCAGGAGGCTCGCGGCGAAGCCGGGGCGGTGCGCGTCTCGGACCGGGCGCCGGACAGGTTCACCATCTGCTCATCCTCGGCGGGGGACTTCTCGCTAGTAGGCTGGCTGATCATCGGATAGAGGAGACCGCCCGTGAGCATGTTCCGCACGTACATGACCGATTCCGGGCTGGTGCCGATCTCCGCGACCGGCGTGTCCGCCCCGCTGCTGTACCTCACGGCCCCGGCCACCGCGGACGGCAACATCTTCAAGATCAAGATCAGCTGCGAGGCGGGCGCGGGCACCCCCACCGTGCCGACCTCATCGTCGCTGGCGGTCACCCTCAACACCGTCACCGGGACCAAGGCGGGCGGCGCCGCGGTCACCCCGTCGCCGACCGGCCCGGTTACCCTGGCCGCCAACATCGTCGCCTCATCCGGGACGACCGCGATCACCGGCCTCACCCAGACGACCGAGCGGTGGCCAGGGACGGTCCCGTTCAGCCCCGGCTCGTTCGCGGGCGATGATGACCCGAACACCGGTGAAGAGGTGTACCTGGCGGCGTCGGGGCAGCTGGCGTTCTTCGTGACGGTCCCGGCCGGGCCGGGGTTCGGGTCGAACCTGTTCGTGCGGGTCGTCGCCTGGCACTCGGAGTAGCCGGTGTCCGGGTTCACGCAGACCACCAATGAGCTGCTCTACGCGTTCTTCGGCGCCGCAACCGTCAGCGTCCCCACCACCGCGCCTGGCGGCACGATCACCGCCGGGTACCCGCCCATCGAGATCCCCGCCAACTACTTCACGAACGTCGGCTCGAGGTCCTCGTCGCTGAAGCTGAAGATGGGCGGGCTGGCCACCGCCACCGCCGTCATCCCCACCTGGCAGTTCTTCCTGTACGCCACCATCGCGACCACGTCGGCGCCCGCGTTCGGGACCGCCCCCACCGTCGGGTCGACGGCGATTTTCACGCCTGGCACCGCCGAGACGAACGACGTGTGGAACGCCGAGATCGACATCGGCCTGCGGACTCTCGCCCTCGGCCAGGCATCGACGATCGTCGCGGTCGGCGCGTTCCAGTCCGACGTGTTCCAGTCCGCCGCCCTCGGCATCCAGACCACCACCTATGTCTCCATGCCGGGCCCCGGCACGTTCTCGCCGCTCGCCATCTACGACACCACCCAGGCGTATTTCCTGTGGCCTGCCCTGCAGCTCGGCGCGGCAACAGCCGGCAACACGGTCACCGTCGAGTACCTGAAGCTGTACGGGGAGAACTAGCCGCCCGGCGGGAGAGGCGGTGAACCATGGCAATCGCGCTTCGTGCCGCAGGCACAGGTGCCGGGTCTTCTTCTTCCGTTACCAGCATCACGTTCACGCTGCCCGCCGGGACGACGGCGGGCGACCTGTGCCTGTACTGCCTGAAAGCCGGCAACACCGGGCAGGTGATCTCCAAGACCGGCGGCACCGGCACCTGGCCGATCTGGCAGCAGGCCTCTGACGCGATCAACGCGTACACGTGGATGTTCGGCGCGTACGTGCTGCAGCCGGGGGATACCGCACCTACCTTCGGGTGGACCCTGGCGAGCAACACGGTCTGGTCGCTCACGGCGCTGACATCCACCACCGGCGCTGTGCTGTCGGTGGACGCCTGGTCGGCAGAGCTGGAGCAGCAGACCACCGTCGCGTCGGTGACGCCGAACGCGGCGACCGCGGCCGGGTCCGGTGAGGCGTCGGTCGTCCTGATCCTCACCCGGGGCAGCGCCCCGACCACGCTTTCCACGTCGTACACGTGGACGCCGCCGTCCGGGTGGACCCAGGACGCCACCGGGTTCTTCCTATCCAACGGCACTTTCCGCGGCTCATTCTCGGGAACCTGCTACCAGCTCGGCGTAGGGCCCGGGCCGGTAGCTCCGGGTTCTACGACTCTGACCGACACCGGCGGGGATATTCCGCCGCCCGCAGACCCCGCAATGGCCGCTGCCCCCGCCGCCCGCCGTGCCGGTGGTCACGCCGTTCATCCCGCCGCAGGTCCTCAAAGGGCCGCCCGCCGCGGTCAAGGGCCAGCTGGCCAGCATTCAGGTCCGGCCACCCCTGACCGGCGGGCCGGCTGCCCCGTTCTTCGCCCCGCACCAGCTGCTGCGCGGCCCGGTCCCGGCCAGGGCCCGCACCCCTTTGACCGGGTCTGCCGCGCCGCATCCGTCCGTCAATCCGCCCCCCGCGTATCTCCCGAGGTGGCAGGGCGCGACACACATGATCGCCAGCACCGCGACCGGTAACCTGATCCAAGGATCCACCCACACCGGGGCAGGCGGCCCCGGCGACATCAAAGGCGACTTCGAGCAGAACGGTAACTGATGAGCGAGATGGCCGTGGAAACCGAAGCCCCGGTTCTGCTGTGGGAAGGGCAGGCGGCCATGTTCGCCGCCCCCGACGGCAGCCGGGTCATCCGCTACGAACAGGACGGCGAGCAGTTCGTCGCGATCCCCGCCGAGCTGGTGCCCGCCCTGGAGATGCTCCGCGCCAACCCGGCCGCACTGGTCAAAATCTCCCAGAGAAGGCGGCGAACGGTGGCGGTTGAGTCGTGGTTCGTGCTCTGGACCTGGGCCGGGCACCACGGCCGGACGCACGTGAGCTCATATGAGGATGCGTGGACTGAGGCGCATGACCGGCTGGCCAAGGGCTACCAGGTGGCGTTCAGCCTGGCGCTGACCGAGTCGATGAAACTGGCCGGCCGTGTCTGAGTCGGCGCGGACGCCAGGCGCAGTGGCGTGGCCCGAGCAGATGATCACGCGGGCTGAGGCATTCGGCCTCGCCGCCGAATGGCCCGTCTATGTGACCAACATCCCGCACGCCCTGGAGCCGAGCGGAGACGTAAACCTGCTATGCCGGAAGTGCAGCCAGTCATGCGGCCAGCTCCAGCGCGAGGGCGTCACCTACAACGGCAGTCTCGATGAGATGCTGTCAATGGTGCTGCGGCACATGGTCATGGCCCACGACGTGCCCCTCGCCGGGCTGCGAGCAGGCCACCCCGCCCCGAAGATGGAAGAAATCGATGGAATCTGACACCGCCGAGCGGGCCCTCAAATTCTGGGCCAAGGTGATGCTCCTCGCCCTGGCCGTCGACCTCATCCTCCTCGCCGTCGACCACAAGCTGAAGAACGACGTCATCAAGGAATCGCGGGCGCTCCGGGAGCTCATCGGCCGGGAGCAGCAGATGAGACGGCAGGTGGCTGATGACATCCTCGGACGAGGACCTGGCCCAGCGGGTCAAGCTGATCGAGGCGGCGGTGAGCCTGGGCCTGTGCCTGTGGTGCCTGTGGCTGATGATCCCGGAGCACCGCCGGAAGCTGTGGCGGATGCGGGTGCTGGCGGGCCTGCGGCAGCGGACGGACTGGGCAGCCCGCCGCACCGGGGCGGGGTCAATGCGGGCTGAGCTCGCGTCCGGGCTCGAGAATTACGTGCTGCCGTACGGGCTGTCGCTGGCCCGGGAGCGGCTCACTGTGCTCTACGACCGGGCCAGGGGGATCATCCCGTGACACGGGTCCGCGCCCAGGTCCCCAACCCCGGCGCATACACCGACGAATGGGACTCCCGCGTCCGCTGCGGCTGGGCCGACTGCGCCAACCCCGGCTCCGCGCTCATCTACACCATCGAGTGCTACCGGGCCAGGGGCATCCGCGGCCACCCCGAACGACCCCGCCGCCTGGAATGCGCCGACTGCCGCAAGGTCGTGTTCTGCTGCGCGCAGCACGCCGACATGTACCAGATCGACCAGCGGCGCGACCGGACGGTGGGGCATCTCGCGCCCGGCACCAACCCCCGCTACTTCACCGCCGGACGGCGGTAAGCTGGCCGGCGGGCGGGGCCTGCTGGCGTAGCGACAGCAGCCAAGCGGGTGCGCTGGCTCTTAAACCGATCACTCGGCCCGTACCGTCAGTACGCCTCAGTCCCAGGGGCACCGTTAGCCAGCCCCGACCGGATCGCGTACGAGTACTTCAGGACCATGCCGCCCAGCGCCAAGCCCCCGCCCAGCAGCGGCCACAAACTGCCGTCGAGCAGGCACAGGAACAGGATCCACGCAGCCGCCTCGGCATTGGTCAGGTTCACCCACTTGGAGATGGTGGGCGCGCGGGCGGCGGCGTTCAGCTCAGCGGTCTGCGGGCTGGACATGTTCGAGCCGACCAGCTGGTAGACCATCTCCGCGGCGACGGCCACCGTGAGCATCCTGGTGTTGTTCAGGATCGTGTCAGGGACTCGGTGTAACTGGTGCCGGCCACCGCGTTCTCCCGGATCTGCGCCCCGCCCCGGAACACCCGCACCTCATAGCTGGCCGGGGTCTGCCCGCCCGGGCCCTTCACCGCAGACCAGGAGATCTTGATCTGCGTCGAGTTCTTCCCCGCACCCGTCACCTTCAGCCCCCCCGGCGCCGGGAACGACCAATTACCCGCATTCGGGTTCCCGGTCCCGGTCGAGCCGGGGAAGTTGCTGCCGCCACCCGGCCACGGGAACCCCGACCCGGTCCCGGTCGTGATCGGCACCCCGGACGGGGGCACCGTCGCGGCGGTCGCGTCGGGAGTCGACATCGCGGCGGTCGCGGCGGCGGGGGCGTTGACCGTGCTCACCGTGGAGGCCTGGCACACGGTGCCGGTGGAATCCCACGTGCCCGCCGACCCGTCGGACTGCGTGCACGCCGTACCCGGCGTGCCCGTGCCCGGGCCCTTCTTCTTCTTCAGCAGCAGGTACGCGCCGACGCCGACGCCGGTCATGATGAGCAGCCAGGCGTACAGGGGCAGCGGCCCGGCCTTCCCCTTCAGCTCCGCGCCGATATCCACGTCAGATCCCCGCCAGCTGGGCACGCCAGAGCGCCCGGGCAAACCAGGTGGCGAACGGGCACCACTTCTCATGGTCCAGCCCGTTGCCGGATGCGGTGTCGCACCGGCACTCGGGAGCGCGTTCGACCTTCATCAGATCGTCGCCTCGGACGGCGGATCGGACACCCAGCCCCAGCCCTGCGCGATCAGCGGATCCCGGTACTGGCCCATCCGGTTCCGGCCGCAGTACAAAGGGTGCGGCCCCCAGATCACCGTCCCGATGTCCCACGGGAGAGCCAGGTGCTCGTGCCCTTCCGGGTAGCCGGCCTTCCAGGTGACGCCCTCGACGGCGCCCTGGACCTCGGAGCGGTCCGGCCCGGTGCCGCCCTGCCACACCACGACCGCGGCGACGGCGGCGAGGCCGATGAGGGCGAGCTGCTCGCCGCGGGTCATACGCCGCGCCGGAGGAAACGGCCCTGCACGATGCCTGCGTGAGCCTGCGGGCCCAGCCGCGGGATCCGCCCGCTGCCCGTCTGACCCTCCGGGACCACCGTCTGGTTGTACGACTGGCCCGCGATCTTGGAGTTCAGCGGCCGGTCGTTGCGGCCCGGCTTCTGCTGCGGGATCGACCCCTGCCGCGCCATCGTCCACTTGCGGGCCTGCGCCGACTGCGAATGCAGGCCGTGGGGCGGGCCGCCCTTGATCAGCTGCGGGCCGTCACCCGCCGGGCGGGGCGCCAGCAGGGTACCCACCCGCGCCCCTGAGCCGTCCCCGGACAGCGCGTACTGCGCGGGGGGGGGCCCGGTGAGGGCTGTGGTGCCGCGGACCCCGTACGTGCGTGTGAGGTTCGGGGTGCCGCCCCAGATTTTCGTGGACCACGGGACGCCGTCCTGGATGCCGAGGGCCCACGGGCGGCGCTCGCTGGACTGCACGTTCATCGCGGCGACGGGCCACGTGGTCCGCGCGGCGTGCTGCGACTCGGTGACGGTCACCGCGAACGGGCCCGCGTTGTCCTCCTGCGTCGTCAGGTCGGTGCCGATCTGCCACGACAGGGTCCGGTTATCTTGCAGGTACTCGGGCAGCGGCGGCCCGTCATGCTGCGGGTTCGGCACACCGGAGTGGGACTCCTGGCCGCCTTGCCTGCTGGTGCCGCGCATCACCGCGATGAACCGCTCGCGGAGGGTCAGCTTCCCGTCCGCCCAGCCGCCGCCGTACGCGGCGCGGGCCTCACCGCGCTGGTCCGGGGTCGACAGCACCTCCCCGCCGAACGACTGAGACTGGGTCCGTCCCTCATTGTTCGCGGCCGGGCGGGCCGCGGGCCGGCCGCCGCCCCGCAAGTCCGAAGTGACCACGCTGTTGCCCGCCGCCGGACCGGACACCGGGCCGGACAGGCCCCGGGCACGGCGGCCCAGCAGCGCAGGGACCACCGACGGGACATCCTGCGACCCCGCGCCCTCACCGCCGAGCAGCTGCCCGCGCGGCATCAGAACGTACCGCCGCCCGTGCCGGCCTTGATCACCGTGCCGAGCGCGTTCCCCGCGTTCGTCACCAGCATCGGCCCCTGGCTGCCGCGCCGCACCAGCAGGAACAGCAGGATGCCGTAGGTGAAGATGATCACCGCCTTGCCCATGTCACCCTCCTACGACATTCAGGCCCTGCCTGAGAACGCCGGTCATCGCCCCGGTCACGCTGGTCACGGCCCGGCCCGCCGCAGAGCCGGGCCGCACCAGCCCGTACACCCCGAGCAGGATGGCGGCGTACAGGACCAGGTGACCGTACCTCACGACGGGCCGGGTTTCTTGCCGCCGCCCGCACGCCCGAGCAGCGACATCAGGCTCAGGGCGGGCACGAACGAGATCAGCAGGTAGACGAAGATCACCGCTACCCATGCCTTGCGGTCCATGGTTACCTCCCTCCGGTCAGCCGGAGCAGCCAGCCGATCACGATGATCTCGGCGACGACGAGGAGGAGCAGGTACAGGATCGTCGGGTGCCATCCGCCGGGGCCTTGTACCTGGCTGGGGGCTGCCGCATTGGCGGACCCGATGGGGGCCGCGCCGGGCTGCGCGCCTCCCGCGCTGCCGGTCCACGTCTTGAACATGCCAGCCGCCTAGATGTCGATCAGGGAGGGGTCCACCGCACCGACCGCGTAGACCTCCTCTTGCACGAGCTCGGCCGTCCCCACGGTAGTGATAGCGGCCGAGGTGGTCTCCAGGTTCAGCGCGGTGGAGTTCGCGGTGTACAGCCAGCCCTGGCCCTTCATGTCACCGGGGTCGTAGTACCGCAGGAACGGGTACACCCCCGTCGCCCGGGCGCTCAGGCCGTAGGAGCACAGGAAGTCGTTCGCCCACCGGAACACCTGATCCGGGGACAGGTTCCCGAGGTTCCGGGAGTCCTGCGACCAGGTGATCGGCTCGGTCATGGCATCCTGCCGGATCCCGGCGCCGTCCCGCATGATCCACACCTGGAACCGCAGCGCGTTCCCCGTCAGCGTCGACAGGAAGTTGTTGTCGTTCCCGGTCAGGCCCAGCGCGAAGATCTGGTGGCGGGTCTTGGTCTGCAGGTTCACCCCCGGCGGGATCCGCTGGTTGGGGACCTGCTCGAGGTCGGCGGTGTCGGGCTGCGCCCACATGTCGGTGTACATCAGCACGTTGATCGTCGGCTGCGTCGTCGCCGACGCCCCGAACGTGCCGTTCGTCGTGCCCGACGCCGCGATGTTGGACGTCCACGTGTACTGCGACCGGGTGTCGGTGTTCTCCAGGCAGCCCAGCTGCTGGCGGACTTCCGGCTGCAGGAACAGCGTGAACGACGGGCCGACACCCGTCGCCGGGGCCGCGTAGTCGTAGGCCACCACCGGGTCCTGCAGGAACGGCCGCCCGTACTTCTGCTTGTTGTAATGCGCGAACGCGTTCAGCACGTCGAAGAGGATCTCCGCGCCGTCAGTGTTCTGCACGCCGATGTTCTGGAACAGCTGGAACCCCAGGTCGTTCCCGCCCGCCGGCGCGGTGAACGCCCCGGTCGGCGCGACGGTGGTCCGGACCTGCACCCGGCCGCCCCGCAGGTAGTTCCCGGAGTTGAACGGGCCCGCGAACGCTGAGGTCTGGCCGGTGGCGACGAGGGTGTAGCCGACGAGGTTGCCGAGCTTGTTCTTCTGGGAGAACAGGTTGGTGACTTCCCAGAACGGGTTGGTTCCGGCCCCGGACGGGGCCGGAGTGCCGGTGCCCGTGCCGCCTGCTGTCACCCCAGGTGCCGCCATGATCACTCTCCGTCAGTATTGGGTTGCCATGGCCTGCCCCAGATGATTCAGGTGGGGCTGCTTGCTCGCGATCAGGTGGTAGCTGGTCAGCCGCCACAGCGTGCCGGCGATGAGCACGGCGACGAAGATGTGCACCATGATCCGGAAATCGTCGATGACCGTCCGCCGCCTCTCGCATCCGCGGAGGCCCGCCCGGGACCGGGCAGGCCCTGCGCGATCCAGGCGGGCCTGCCTGCCTGGGATGCTATCACCGTGCCAGATTACAAGCGGGACGAGCTGTCGCCTCGGTTCGACGCGGCCGCGGGCAGGTTCGTGACCAGGGTGCTGGCCGCGTGGGACGGCGGCCGGAACGGCGGGTGGCGCGACACGCTGGTCGCGCCGCCGTCGCGGCGGTTCATGGCGTGGGCGCTGCAGCGGGGCACTGACCCGCTGCGGGTCATCTATACCGGGCGCGGGTCCGGGATCGAGAACCAGTATGAGGCAGCGTTCCGGAAGGCGGTGTTCTGGGATGACCGGATCTACCTGTGGGCCCGGCCGTTCGAGGTCGACGACGACGAGGTGCGGGTCCGCAACCCTGACCGGGTCGCGGCGATCGAGTTCCGGTGGGGGAAGCGGACGGGCGGGTACCGGGTGGCCAGGGCGCGGGCGCACTCGATCGGGTCGGCGTCCAGGTACGCGGGACGGGTTGACCCGTATGGCCGGTGAGGTGCTGGTGTACGGGCTGGTGCAGGCGGCGGCGGGGCCGGGCTGGTGGCTGTGGCGGCGGATACGGCGGAACCGCCGCCCAGGGGAGGAGCGGGCGGCGGTTCCGGTGGAGCGGGGACTCTCAGCGTACTCCCAGGGTTCACAGGAAACTCCCAGGAACGTTTCCGGCCCGGGGGGTTGTCACCATCTCCCGGGCCGGCTACGTTAACCAGCACCATATTCGCGAATATGACTATACAGGGTAAAGGGATGGGCTGTCACCCCTTCCAAAGGCATGCCCGGACTAATGGGCCCGATGCCATGGCCTAGCCCTAACAGCCACCGCCTTCGGCGGGGCTGATTTCAAGGTCAAGGTCAAGACCACCCCTCCTCGCCGACGTCCTCACCTCGCCGTAAACATGCAGGTCTTTCTAGGTTCCCGCCGATATCAAACGCTCGCCGTAACGCGCGCGGGCGAACGGAGATCGATCATTTTGATCACATGCTACGAATGCGGCGCCGCGAACCATATCGCCCGCGAGTGCCCGAACGTCGAGCAGCTCGGCGACGGCAAGCCGATGTGGTGCGGCACCTGCGACGAACGGTCACGCCACTGGTACGACGCAGACGGCCGGGCCCACCGCTGCCAGTGCCACGCACTCAGCCACCAGCTGCTCAAGCAGCACCGCCGCTGCCCCTCCTGCAAGCAGATCACCTACGTATGGGATCTCGCGCCGTGCGACCAGCATCAGCCGGTCGGCCGCCAGCTGGAGCATGCCAGCGTGGCCAGGCCGGAGACAAAGCGCAGCGAGGATAGTTCGCGCGAGCTGGCCGCCCGGCAGGTGGCCGAATCACGCGCCTCCCGTTCGCCGCCGCTCTAATGGATCCATTAGGGGCGGGTACACCCTTGCACACCCCCGTCTACATGCGCTAGTGTTCCCCTATCAGCACCACGCACCCAGGGAGACCAGCATGGACCTCACCGAACTCGACAGCCTCGCCAGGGAATGGCGCGGCTACATCACCAGGCACCCGCACCCCGACGACCCCAGCCGCGACGCCGGGTACCTGTCCGGACTGCGCATCTGCGCCCAGCAGCTCGAAGAGACCCTCGCCCGCCTCCGTGCCTTCGCCGACATGGACGCCTGAGCCGTGATCCACGCCACCGACGCCGAACTCAACCGCCGCATCACCGTCAACTTCGACCTCCGCAACGCCACCCACAACCAGATGATGGACGGCGTCAACCCCCGCATCTCCCCCCTCGGCCAGCAGTGGGCTGACCTCGCCGCCCTCTACGACCGGCTCGCCGACCAGTCCGACGCCCTGTATGCCGAGCTCAACCGCCGGGAGGCCGCACATGCCTGACACCGCCATCCACCTCGCCAAAGGCGCCCACCACGACGACGGGACCGGCGACTGCGACCGGTGCTTCATCGAGTGGTACAACTGGCTCACCCGCCGCCAGCAAACCGATGACCGGCCGCCCGGCGTCTCCCCGGTCCTGCACCGGTTCAGCATGCAGCTGAATGACATGCTGCCGGAGGACACCCGCCAGGAGCTGGCCCGGTTCCTGCCCAACGGCGCCGACCGGCTGGCCGGGACCGAATCCGACGGCAAGGACGAGACGCGCGGGTACCTGGCGCTGGACTGGCTGGTCCGCACGTACCTGCCCGCGTGGCTGGATCTGGCCGGGCTGGCGGATGAGACGGCTGCCGTCCGGGATCTGGCTCCGGTCGCGGACACGGAGACCATCGCTGCTGCGGGTCTGGTGGTCCGCGCGGTCCGCGATAAGGCGGCCGCCGCCGGGGACGCCGCCGGGGCCGCCGTCTGGGCCGCCGCCGGGGCCGACGCCTGGGCCGCCGCCGGGGACGCCGCCAGGGCCGCCGCCGGGGACGCCGCCGGGGCCGCCGCCGGGGACGACGCCGGGGACGACGCCGGGGCCGCCGCCGGGGCCGCCGCCGGGGACGACGCCAGGGACGCCGCCAGGGCCGCCGCCAGGACCGCCGCCAGGGCCGCCGCCTGGGCCGCCGCCGGGGCCGCCGCCGGGGCCGCCGCCTGGGCCGCCGCCGGGGACGCCGCCAGGGCCGCCGCCGGGGCCGCCGCCGGGGACGCCGCCAGGGCCAAGCTGGCCCCGGTCGTCATCCGTCTCCAGGCGTCCGCGATCGACCTGTTCGAGAGGATGCTCGATGCCTGACCCGTTCGTGCGGGAGATCGGCCGCGTCACCGATCTGGACGGCATCCCCGTCACTGTGGGCGTCGACTACGACGCGGTCACCGTCAGCGGGCACCGCTTCAACCGCGCGAAATGGGACGAGCTGGCCGGGCTGACCAAGCTGGCTACCTTCGCGGCAGCAGAGTACGAGGCGATGAGGGCCGAGGAGTTGCGCGATGCCTGACCCGGAGCCTGCCAAGACGCTCGCCGAAGCGCTCGTCCAGCTCCAGGCCCAGCTCCCCCGGGTCGCCAAAGGGCAGGAGGCCAGGGTCGAGACCAAGACCGGCGGCACGTACAAATATGCCTACGCCGACCTCACCGACGTGTCGGCCGTCCTGCTGCCGCTCCTGGCCAGCTGCGGCCTGGCGTTCACCGCCTGCCCGACCCTGACCCTGGACTACGACAAGTTCGTGCTCGACTACCAGCTCATCCACGTCAGCGGCGAGAAGGTCGGGGGGTTCTATCCGCTGCCGATGTCGGGCACGCCGCAGCAGATCGGGTCGGCGATCACCTACGCCAAGCGGTATGCCCTGTGCGCGGTCACTGGCCTGGCGCCGGGCGGCGACGACGACGACAGCCAGGCCGCCGAACCGCCGCCGCTGCGGCAGCCCGTGTCCGCGCAGGACAAGCAGCGGGCCAAGACCAGCCGGCTGCAGGCGGGCACGTCGAGGATGGCGCGGGCGCAGGAGGAGGACCCGTGGGCGCAGGATGCCCCCGTGGACGGCCAGCGCGCGGCCGGCCTCCGCGAGGACGGCGAGCACCGGCCCGGCAGCAGCCATAAGGGCCAGTGGCAGCAGCTGGCCATCCTCTACGGCCAGATCAGTCTCACCGACCGGGAGATGCGCCTCGCCGACCTGACGGACCGGGCCGGCCGGGAGATCACGTCGGCGAAGGACCTGTCGTATGCGGAGGCCGAACAGGCGATCCGCTCGCTGCGCGAACTCGCGCCGAAGGAAGAAGCGAAGTTATGCCATCACCTCGTGAGAACTGCGGCAAAAGCTGGCTGAACAATGTCCGGCATCAATGTGATCGGCCAGAAGGGCATCGCGGTGTTCACCACTGTGCGTGTGGGACTTATGGCAGCAAGGAGCAGGAGGGCGGCAGTGATGAGCGCTGAGGTGGTGTTCTGCGCGATCGACGGCCAGCAGTGGGATGCCCTGGACCCCGGCGTCCGCTACGTCCACGGCGACGGCCGGTGGGAATGCGCCGACGAGGTGGCGTGCTTCGACCGGCGGTCGATGCAGTGGGCCCTGGACGTGGCGTGGGCCGCGGTGGATGCGGCCGGGGAAATGAGGCGGCGATGAGCGAGGCACTTCCCGCGACCATCCGGGTTTCCCTGGAGACCCGCGCCCGGCTGTGGGCGATGAAATTCAGGCAGCAGCAGGAAACCGGCGGCACGGTATCGATTGATGCCGTGGTCAGGCAGATGCTCGACGATCAGGAGGCGAAAGCATCATGAGGCATCGTGTGCATGTCGGATGCGGGATCGAGAACCCGTTCGGGGCCAGGCTGCTCTGGGGCATGCTGCTGCTTGCCTGGGCGATCCAGGTGTCGTTGGCTTTTTCGTGGTGGGGTTTCCTGGGCTACCTGCCGTGGCTGGCGGTCCTGGCGGCCGGTGGCCGCTGGGAGTTCGTGCATTCGCCCGCCAAGATGTACCGGACGTGGGCGCCGTGATCATCACTGTCCGCGGGCTGCCCGCCGCGCAAGGCTCCAAACGACTGGTACCGGCCGGGGGCAAGACTGGCGGCCGGATGCACACGATCGAGTCGTCCAAGGCGGTGGGCCCGTGGCGGGAAGCGGTCCGCGCCGAGACTCAGCGGGTCATGGAACGCGAAGGGCGGGAGCAGCTGGCCGGCGCGGTCGAGGTGATCCTCGACTTCGAGATGACGCGGCCGAAGTCCCACTACCGCACCGGCCGGAACGCCGCCGTGCTGCGCGACGGGGCTCCTGGGCGGCCGTCCGGGAGGCCGGACCTGGATAAGCTCGCCCGCGCCGTCCTGGACGGGCTGACGGCCGGGGGGTCGTGGAAGGACGACAGCCAGGTCGTGGTGCTGATGGCGCGGAAAATATATGCGGCGGCGCCGGGCTGCCGGATCTTCGTGACGGAGGTAAGAGGATGAGCGGGTTCTGGGCCGGGGCTGTGCCCCCGTGGGCGATCGTCGCGGGGTTCTTCCTGATCCTGGCTGCCGGGGCGTTCGGCGTGTGGATCGGGTGGGGCCTGGGTGAGGAGCATGAGCGGCAGTGCGCGGCTGATGAGGCTGAGGCTGAGCTGGCGGTCGGGTGGTCCCGGGAGCTCCGCGGCCACTGGACGCCGCCGCCTGAGGTGGCGCATGAGGCGTGGACCGCGCACGTCGAGCAAGCCCTGGACCAAGCCAGGGAGATGACTGAGCAAGTCCTAGACCTGGCCAGGGAGTTGAGCCCAAGTTATCAGCCTCTGGATAGCCTCCCTGGCCAGCCGGGTCCGCAGACGGAGCTGATGCGGGCCGTCCCCGACCTGCGGACCGACACGGCGTGGACCCGGGACATGGCCAAGGACATGGACGCGTGGATCGCCGAGCACATCCGCGGGCGCGGGCCCGCCATAGACCTGGCTCCGCTAGTAGGGGACGCCGGAGATTCCGGCTGACCCCTGGACGCGGGATTCCACCGGCTAGACCCGGCCGGGCCAGGGAACGGGCAAGCCCCCCGCCGTCATCGGCGGCGGCGGGGGGCTCAAAAGCAGCAGCGAGGAGGAGACGGTGAGAGGTGTAAGGCTCGTGATTTGCCAGGCGAAGTTTGAGCCGCATATGCCCGACCAGCAAACGCACACCTTGAGCGGCTATG
>WNFN01224178.1_pt2 | contig 21545 bp, 15 predicted proteins | sample 5400161 | NCBI WGS metagenome assembly WNFN01 (sample SAMN13153353, study PRJNA577476) | soil metagenome | isolation source: 80 cm saprolite on Douglas fir-dominated hillslope | place: USA:California | collected 2013-09-17 | reverse complement strand
GCATTTGAAACGTTTCAATTTCAACGACCCGAAGCTTAGTCCCATCCCTCAAACGCTGTCAAGAAGAATTAGGTGGGAAAAACGATTTTCACCGCGCTCCGAATAACCAAGCATTGAGGTGGGTGAGGAGAGAAGGCGTTGCGATCCGGTTACCGAACACCGACCGCGTTTGCGGAGCGCTGTCTTCGCCTGGCGCGGGGGACGGGAATGTCCGCTGAGGGTGGAGCACTTGAGTTCCGGATCTTCAATTCAGTCTCCAAGACCAATTTCTTCGCGCGCTGCTTCAGGCCATCAATACGTTCCAGTAAAAGGCGTGCCGCCGTAGCACCAAGCTGATAACCAGGTTGGTGCACTGTGGTCAGCGCGGGAGCAGTGAACTCGGCGAAATCCAGATTGTCAAAACCGACGATCGACAAGTCTTCCGGGCACGCCAGATTCAACTCACGGGCCGCCAAGAATACTCCAAGCGCCATTAGGTCGTTGCACGCAAAAATGGCGGTAGGCCTGGGCACCATTCGGAGCAACCGCAGGGCAGCTTGGTATCCGCTGGGACGGTCGAACCGCGCTTCCTGAACGTACTCCGATTCGATAGACACGCCTGCCTCGTCGAGGGCACGTCGAAATCCTTTTAATCGCTCGGCGGCGTTGGTCAAATGGAGCGGCCCGGTAATCACCGCAAGATGTTTGTGGCCCATGCGCAGCAGGTGCCGGGTGGCAGCATACGACCCTTCTTCATTGGCTACGACGACAACATCTCCATCCCAACCCGTGGGGCGGCGATCCACACAAACCACGGGGGGGCCTGAGCTGGCCAAGGACCGCAGCAGCGCTGTGATGTGACTCTCCGCTGCGGGAATCACCAGTAGTCCAGCCGGCCGATAGGACCGCAACTCGTTGAGGTAAGAAGTTTCTTTTTGTGGGTCGTTATCGGTGTTGCAAAGTACGACGCGGTAGGAACGTTTGTAAGCGACGTCTTCTACGCCTCGCACAACCGCCGGGAAAAATGGGTTGGTCACATCGGGAATGATCATTCCCAGCATGCTCGTCTGGTTGCGACGGAGACCACGTCCCAGTTGGCTGGGTTGATATCCGAGGCTCCGGATCGCTTCGAGCACCCGAAGGCGCAATTTCTCCCGGACCTTCGCGGTCCCGTTAATGACGTGCGACACCGTGCCGATCGAAACATCGGCCCGTTCGGCGATTTGGCGCATTGTGGTGGGGACGCTCATGCCAAAGCTAAACCGTGTAACAGCGTAGCAGGTTTGCCTTACCGAAAACGTCCCACCGCGCTTGTCCAGAGCGCATCACGATTGGCCTGTCATTCACGATTTTGCGTACCAACATTCCATTGCTCAACGTCTTATTCCCCGTCTTGGGCACACCGGAAACCCAGTCCTCCCGATCGATCCTTACTAGGCGCCATCATCAGAAGTTTGCCGTGCTCGCTGAGTTTGTACGCCTGTGGGAAGTACCAGATGGATCCCTGAGGTTGGTAATAACTGCCTCCCCGGAGAACACCTCCGCGCGTGTGGTCATCCTGGAATTCTTCTGTCCACTGCCAGACATTTCCTACGAAGTCCATTACACCGAACGGGCTGGCACCCTGGGGGTGCGCGTCGACCGCATCTGGCCCCCGCATGGTGCGGCCCTTGTCGGGGGCTGGAACTGCGTCCGCTCTCCAGGTGTCGCCCCAAGGATAGACGCGACCATCATTACTTTGCGCCGCGTATTGCCACTCCCATTCGTGGGGAAGGCGTTTGCCGGCCCAGGCAGCATAGGCACGCGCATCTTCGAGTGCCACCCATGTGACTGGTTTATTGTCCCAGCCATCGGGGTACTTGCCGTTCTGCCAGTCGCGGAGAAAATTCAAATCGTCCTGCGGATGATAGTGGGTAGCATCGAGGAACTTCTTGAACTGCGCGTTGGTTACTGGATACGTGTCGATCCAGAACGACTTGAGATGCATCGGATGGTTGTGGAAGCGTCGCGGAGTATCCTCCCACGGATATTGCACATCGACCCCAATATCATTGAAGCCTTCAATCTCAATACCTTCAACCCGAAATTCGAAATCTCCCTCCGGAATTCGTACCATGTCAGACGGACTCGACGCAGGCTTGGTAGCGGCGATGGGGACGATCTGCTGAGGCACAACCGTCCACTCGTGCGAAAAACTGGCGAGAGGCTTGGCGCTCAACGCTTTCATCTTCGCCATAAGAGTCTGCAGGCTTGCGTCAGGAGCAGTCCGAGAAGCCAATAACGCACCGTAACCGTGGGCTTCGATGGGGAAACTCAACACCACCCGACCGGCTTTATTTCGCTCCGGCTGTAGTTTGCCGCCGTGATACAGGTCGAAGTACTCCAGGCCTTCTTCGGCGGGAAGTTCGATCTGCGGGCCTGCAACATCGTATTCATTGCGATTTACGACTGTCCATAACGTCTGCTGTCCAGATGGCCAACGACTGGCGTAGACGCCATAGCGCAGCATCGGCGCCATCGGCTCCCAGTCGGTGCTAGTGAGAAATGGGACCAAGGCGCGCTCGAGCGTAGCGACGCGACGCGTTGCTTCCGCATCGCGCGGGGTAATTCCGTTCCAGATGCCCCAAATATTCTCCCAACTCTCCCAACCCACACCGTTAAAGAAGGCGAGTTGCAGGTCGTCCGTCTTGCTGCGGTTCCAGCGATCCGAAATGTTAACCATGTGGCGTGGTTCCAGCCACTTGTATTTGTCGACCATGGGCACGAATGGGAATGAATACTGTCCCCATGTCATCACGTTCCAGGCCAGCGCCTCGTCCGACGGACCCCCCTCTGGCTGAAAGGCCAGAGGATGTCCAATCTTGTCGGCAGCCACTGAAAAGGCGAGTGGAACTCCATCTTGCGTATCACCATTAATGCCGTCGGCGCCCACCTCGGCCATGAGTTCAGCGATCGCTTGAGGCCACGGTATTCCGTTGTCTCGCGTGCCCTGATCCCACATCATCATCGGGAACAGAACGCGAACGCCCTTTCGGTGAAAATCGGCGATCATCTGCCGCACTCCTGGGATGCCTCCCGGCATGCTCCGAACCATGTCGTGCTGATTGCGGTTGTCGATCCCCATGTTCGGGTAGGTTGGCCAAATCAGCACCGCATCGATCCCTCCATACCTCTTCTCCAAATCATCCAGGTAACGGTCCACCGTATAGCGATGGGCAATCGGATCGTAGAAGTAGCGGTCTTCCACCATCATCTGCGGTTGGAAGAAACTGGACTGTGTCCACTTCAGAGCAGGGAGGTCGTATCTTGAGCCATCATAGCCAATTCGAATACGCCGCTCGCCACGCCAATGTCGAATGTCGGACAGCCACGCGGCATGCTCGTCCTGCGTACACGCTTTAGATGCGCCTTCCCAGGCCCCCTTCATCGCCAGACAGGTGGGGGTAGGGATTTGCTGCTTGTCGGGATGGTAATGGGTATCCTGAGCTGAAAGCATCGAAGCAACAACCAGCAGAATGACAAAGCACGGACGGGAAATCCTGGGTCTCATGATAACGCTCCTGTTTCCTGAAACTGCTTTGCGGCCTGCAAATATAAAACGTTTCAAATTGTTTGTCTAATGGATGCTGCGCAAATTTTCCATTAGAGTATGTGGCTCGTAGGCGTATGACGTATAAAGGCAAGAGGCTGGAGCATACTCTAACCAGATGATGTCCCCATTCATTCTCAAGAAACTTACTCTCAAGAGACTACGCGTCACATTTGCTCCCCTTGCCTTTCTTTCAATTATGTTCGCGCAAACCGCAATGGACGTGGGGACCATTGCCGCGGCGTTACGTAGCAAGCAATTTGAAAGGGCCCTTGAGTTACTCCAGCCCGCGCTGCAGGCGGCTCCAACAAATCCGCAGCTATGGACGTTGCAGGGTCTGGCGTTTTCAGGAAAAGGAGATCAGAAGAAAGCGCTGGTTTCGTTCCAAAGTGCGCTGAAGATAGCTCCCGACTATCTCCCGGCCCTCGAAGGTGCGGCTCAGATGGAATACGAAGCTGGCAGCGCCGGAGCAGTCCCGCTCTTGCAGCACGTGTTGCGTTTGCGTCCTGACGACCCCACCAGTCATGCCATGCTGGCTGTGCTCGCATACCAGAAGAGTGATTGCGCGGGAGCGGTACAGCACTTCGCCCAAAGCGGTCCTCTGGTCGAGTCACAACCAGGAGCGCTGCAGCAGTACGGTGCCTGTCTAGTGAAGCTCAAGAAGGTGAATCAGGCGATCACTGTTTTCCAAAAGCTTGTCAACCAGAATTCAGCAGACAGTCATCCGCGCTACCAGTTGGCGGCGGTTCAGCTAATGGCTGAGCATTTCCAGGACTCGATCGATACGCTCGCTCCGCTCCTTCGGGCAACCAGCGTCGACACCAGGACTCTGCAGCTAGCGGCAGCGGCCTACGAAGCCAATGGCGACACTCGTAATGCTGTGCGTGTGCTTCGCCAGGCGATCGTAACGGATCCGCAAGATGTCGACCTTTATCTCGACTTCGCCAACATCTCCATAGAGCACCAATCGTTTCAGGTTGGCATAGACGTTATCAATAGTGGCCTCAGCTTCCAACCAAAGGCGCCGGCTCTCTATGTTGCACGCGGTATCCTTCACGTCCAATTGGCACAATACCCTGAGGCGGAGGCTGATTTTGAGAAGGCTAACGCTCTCGATCCCGCGCAATCCATGGGCTCGGTTGCCCAAGGATTAAAGGCAGTACAGGAAAACGACCTGGGCCGCGCACTGGCCACAGTGCGATCGAAGCTGGCAAAAAAGCCGAATGATCCGTTTCTCTTGTACCTGCAAGCGGATATCCTCGCGCAAAAAGGAGCGAACCCCGGTAGCCCAGAGTTTGAAGCTGCATTGCGTTCGGCGAAAAAGGCGGTGTCACTCCAGCCGAATTTGGGCGGCGCTCACGCTGTGCTGGCGAAACTTTACCTGCAAGCGGGAAGCAATCAGGCCGCCGCACAAGAGTCCCGCAAAGCCTTGGAGATCGACCCGAAAAACCAGACGGCGCTTTACCATCTGATTCAGGCGCTTCGGAAAACCGGAGAGAAAAGCGAGTTGCCGAGTCTGATTAAGCGGTTGGCCGATCTCCGCTTGGAAGGGACGAGGCAAGAGAGAGAGCGTAACCGGTACAAACTGGTTGAGCAAGACGAGCCAGCAAACCAGCCGGAACGGCCCTGATCCCCGACTCGGGCGAGTTCAGCAAGCTTTACTCGTCCACGTTGCGCGAAGATAATCGATTTCGTTCTCAAACAACCTGTCAACGAAGCCCACAGTGAAGAACTTTACCCGTCGCGACTTTCTGCAACTCTCCGTGGGATCGATGATGTCGGCAACTACGGGACGTCTCCTTGCGCAGGGTGTGTCCCAACACACGACCAAGCCAATGGCGAAGCCAGCTTTCTCGGGTCGGCCTTTCAATGCGCACTTTGTCGACGTGGCCGCCGCTGCGGGCCTGCGCGCCCCTGTCATCTATGGCGGGGTTGAAACCAAGAAGTACATTCTTGAGTCCACGGGATGTGGTTGCGCTTTCATCGACTATGACAACGATGGCTGGATGGACATTTTCTTATTGTCCGGAACTCGCCTAGGCGACGACCCACCCGAGACGACGAACCGTCTTTACAAGAACAACCGGGACGGCACGTTTACAGACGTCACAGAAAAAGCGGGTCTCAAGATGGCAGGTTGGGCCTCCGGGGTTTGCATCGGAGACTACAACAACGACGGTTTTGAGGACATCTTCTGTACCTACTTTGGACAAAATCGCCTGTATCGCAATAACGGCGACGGCACCTTCACGGATGTGACCAAGGCTGCGGGGCTATGGAACGATCAGCAGCGCTGGGGGGCAGGTTGTAGCTTCCTCGATTACAACCGCGATGGTCATCTCGACCTGTTCGTCTCCAACTATATTCGCTTCTCGTTCGAGCACGCGCCCGTCCCCGGGGAGAGCGTCAACTGCAATTGGAAAGGGATTCCTGTGGAATGCGGGCCGCGCGGATTGCCCACCGGAAGACACTCTCTATACCGCAATAATGGCAACGGAACGTTTACCGACGTGAGCCAGCAGGCCGGCATTGCGACCGCAACCGAAAGTTATGGAATGACGGTCGTGACTGCAGACTTCGACGAGGATGGATGGCCCGACATCTTTGTGGCCTGCGATTCTACGCCCAGTCTGCTATTCATGAATAACCACGACGGGACTTTTCGGGAAGAAGGCGTCGTCCGTGGTGTAGCGCTGAGCGACGACGGGGTAGAACAGGCGGGGATGGGTGTCGGCGTAGGAGACTACGACCTGGACGGTCATCTCGACATCTTTAAGACTCACTTCGCCGATGACGCGAATGGCCTCTATCGCAATGACGGCAAGGGAAGCTTTGACGACGTAACCCGCCCGGCGCGCCTCGCCGTTGAGACCCGCTTTGTCTGTTGGGGAGCCGGCATCGTCGATCTCGACAACGATGGCTATCCCGACATTTTCATGGTCACCGGCAACGTCTACCCTGAAGTTGAACGCAAGTTGCCGCAGTACGCGAACAAAACATCGCGCGCGGTATTTCGCAACTTGGGCAACCGTACATTCGAGGAGTTGATGGAAGAAGCTGGCCCCGGCGTCTCTGATGCCCACTGCAGCCGGGGCTGTGCGTTCGGGGATTTCGACAATGACGGCGATGTGGACATTCTCATCGTGAATCTGAATGAACCACCCTCCCTTTTACGGAATGACATGAAGGGGAAACAGAACTGGCTCAAGGTAAAGCTGGAAGGTGTGAAATCCAACCGCAGTGCGATCGGAGCCCGTGTTTTAGCGCACTACGGGGGCAGAGTCCAGGCACAGGCGCTACTAAGCCAGTCAAGCTATTATTCCTGCAACGATTCCCGCCTTCATTTTGGCCTGGGTGGAAGCACTTTAGCCGACCTCGATGTGTACTGGCCTAATGGCCTCCACGAACAATACAAAAAGATCCCCGCGAACCAGCTAATAACCCTCCGCGAAGGCTCCGGAATTGTGAAGAGCAAGGGCTGGAGCCGCAGCTAGAAGTGCAGGAACTGGTTTCTTCCTCGACCAAAGCCCCGGCAAAGTCAAGTGCCGTCGTGAAGGCTTGCACCCAAAAGAGCTGGACAAGAGATTTTGAAACGTTTTATATTGAGGCCGCCGTTCAGGTATGAAACCGAGGAGGATGCGTTGACTTCCCGCCTTTTTCCGTCTCTAACTATCGTACTCATCTTTGCAGTCGCAGGACTCGCCCAGGACACGAGGTATGTACACGGGGCCGAAGCTGCGTGGGAACCCGAATGGCAGCAGATTGCCGGGCCGAAGTGCCTTGAGATGAAAAACGCCTGGGAGGGCGAGTCAAAACCATGTTCCCCCCAGGAATACGAGCAATGGCTGGAAGATGTGACGCACTGGCGCAACGAACGGCGTATCCGCATCGGCTATGAGGGCTCGCGTTATGAGTTGCCCAGCTTAACGTGGACGCAAAGTAGTTTCATTCAGCCACAGATGATGGTACAAGATCGATATTTTTACGATCCTATTAATCACCGCTATACCGTCGATCGGTACGTGGATGACACCATCAAGCGGTACGGAGGAATCGACGCCGTTTTGATATGGCCGACCTACCCGAACATGGGAATTGATAATCGCAACCAACATGACATGATTCGCTGCATGCCAGGTGGCATTCCCGGAGTCCGCCAGATGGTCGCCGATTTCCATCGCAGAGGAGTACGCGTCCTCTTTCCGATGATGATGTGGGATCAGGGCACGCGTGAGCCTGGCGAACCCTGGCCCCAAGCCATCGCTTCGTTGATGGCTGAAGTCGGTGCGGACGGAATCAATGGCGATACGCAAGACGGAGTTCCACGCGCGTATTCGGAAGCAGCCGATCGTATCGACCATCCTCTTGCCTTCGAACCAGAAGGTGGGCCCCACGATGAGGCCGTAGCTTATGACGTTCTGACCTGGGGGCAGTACAAATTCCCGCCTGTTCCCAGGGTAGACCGTTACAAATGGCTTGAGCCAAGACATATGGTGAACATTTCCGATCGCTGGAACCATCGGAAGACAAACGATCTGCAGTTCGCATTTTTCAACGGCATTGGGTGGGAGAGCTGGGAGAATATCTGGGGTATCTGGAATGGCATCACCCCGCGCGATAGCGAGGCGACTCGCCGGGTTGCAACCATCGAACGCGGTATCGCACGATTCCTTGTCAGCCAGGATTGGCAGCCGTTTTTTCCCATGTCGCACTTCGGAGTATTTGCGAGCCGATGGCCGCTGGCTGACGAAGTCGTTTGGACGATAGTGAACCGGAATGACTACAACATCGCAGGTCCGCAAATGGAGCTGCCGGTTGAGGAGGGCCTGCACTATTTTGATCTCTATCACGGCGTAGAGCTCACGCCGGAACGCGACGGCAACAAATTGCGGCTCGTCTTTCCTCTGGACGCCAACGACTATGGAGCTGTCCTTGCCACCAAACAGCCTCTTTCGGATTCCATCAAGAAGCTGATGACGCAAATGAAAAGCCTTACAAAAACTCCGCTCGCCAGCTTGGCAGACCAGTGGACCTTTGTGTCTCAACAGATGGAGCAGTCGGCGTCTACCAAGCCGCCGTCGGGCCTGCCATCGGGAATGGTCAAAATCGCCGAAGCGGATTTTCTGTTCCAAGTACGAGGTATTGAAATCGAGGGACTGAACGATACCGGTGTGGATGTGCAATATCCCTGGGAAGATTCGCCTCGTCGGTATCACGAACACCGCGTTCACATAAATTCCTTCTGGATCGACAAATATCCTGTTACCAACGCCGAGTTCAAGAAGTTCCTCGACGCGACCCACTACCACCCACAGGATGATCTGGACTTCTTGCGGGACTGGAAAAGCGGCACCTACCCCGATGGATGGGGAGACAAACCAGTCACATGGGTTTCTCTGGAAGATGCACGGGCTTACGCCGCCTGGTCAGGCAAGCGCCTACCTCGCGAATGGGAGTGGCAGTACGCGGCCCAGGACACGGATGGCCGCGTTTACCCTTGGGGCAATGAATGGGATGCTTCTGCTGTTCCCGTTCCGGACAAAGGCCGCACCATGCGTGGCCCGGACGCCGTCTCCGCTCATCCGAAAGGAGCCAGTCCGTTTGGAGTGATGGATCTTGTCGGCAACGTCTGGCAATGGACCGACACATTTATCGACGAACACACCCGTGCGGGTATTCTACGAGGCGGCAGCTATTATCAGCCGCAGGGCTCCATTTGGTATTTCCCGCAGGCGTACAGTTTGCGAGAACATGGCAAGTTGCTGATGATGGCCCCCAGTATGGATCGTTCGGCAGCGCTGGGTTTCCGCTGCGTCCAGGATGCACAGTGACTAGGCGACAAGTGCGACGGGAAAACCTACGAATGCAAAACATTCAGATATTCTCGGCGGGAGTGACATTGACCATCGGTCGTCATCAGTAGCGTAACCACGCGCCTCTAGCGTTTGGTGCGTACTCGGCTTTCCCGAACGACTTTGTTCAGCGTGGGTCACCCGGACGACACTTCGCCCTTTCACGACTCAGAATGACGAATATCGGGACGTTGGGCATGACGTGGCCTCCTGGGGGGAGACACCGGTGACGGGCTTCCAGACCGACTGAAGTGACTCCTATGACCCGATAGAGCCTGACTTTCCCGTTGCGAATACTTGCCCAATCTTCCGGATGATCCGCTCTGCGCGGAGTAATCCCGTCCCCTTCCGTAACAGATTACTGTCCTAATACCGGCCTTTTTCTCCTGCCTGATACACCTCCGTCACCTGTTCTGCAGCACAAGCATCGGCGTACTCTCCGAGTTGCCATGACATCAATGGGCTCCCCTCAGCCGCAAGAACGACGGAGCATTCGCTACTCTCTGCATCTTCCTGTCTCAGTCAAGCTCGCCCACAAAGAAATGCACGGCCGCTCGGAGAACATCAGTCTCGGAGGCATTCTGCTATCCAGTGCTTTTCTGATTCCAGTTGGTTCCGCAGACGCTCAATCGCATTGAGGTATGCCGGAGCTCGATTCACTCCTCGGAATTCGGCGGAAGATATTGTCTGCGGCTGGGACGAGATGAAACACTCTGCCTCAATCCGCAGATACGCCTCACCGGAATCAGCAACCACCAGTCACCACGATTGAGGCGTTCCATTCGCTCATAGTCTTGACGGACATATTTCCGAATGTCCGCCGGAGACTCACCCTTGTAATTCTCGACGCACCCGTTGAAATAACGGAACTCCCCACGTTCGGCCTCACCACGTTCGCCACAGTCGCAGCCATTCTGCTCTGTGATATCGCACGCTGCGAAAAAAGCCTGGTGATGATAATTATTTTGGTTCGCGGACTTGAGCCACTGTGGAAAAAATCTGAATGAAAACTGAAAGACCAACTCGGCGTTCTCGCCTTTGTTGGCACTCTCGCCACTCGTGAAATCAATAACTTACGGCGAATCAATCCCACTCTGGAGAACAAATCCGCCCCCCGCAACCATGAACGCCACTGCCGAATGCATCCTTGGCCTGACGGCAACCCCTGAGCGCAAAGATGGACACCACCCGATCATCTACATGCAGTGCGGTCCGATACGACATAAGCTCAGCGCACGTTCGATGACCACAGTCACGCCGTTCGAACATGAAGTGGTTCCTCGGTTGACTGAGTTTTGCATGCCGCCCGAGCGGATCGATACAACGATTCAGGAAGTGTACGCTGCACTTGCAGATGACCGTGCTCGCGATGAAATGATCCTGGCCGATCTGCTGCGCGCAGTCGGAGACCGGCGCTCACCGCTGCTTCTCACCGGCAGGACCAATCACTTGAAGTATTTCGAGATGGCGCTCTCTGGCAAAGTGAGTAACGTGTTTGTGCTAAAAGGCGGCATGGGCAAGAAACAGCGCCGAACGATTGCGGAGGCGATTGCGGCTGTTCCGGAGAGCGAGTCAAGAGTCATCCTGGCAACTGGCAGTTACATTGGCGAGGGCTTTGATGATGCTCGTCTGGACACCTTGTTCTTGGCGATGCCGATTTCCTGGAAGGGAACGTTGCAACAGTATGTTGGGCGTCTCCATCGGCTTCACGACGCTAAGCATGTCGTTCGCGTCTACGACTATGTCGATTCTCAGGTGCTAATGCTGGCGCGAATGTACGCCCGGCGGCTAAGAGGCTACGGCGCCATCGGCTACAGAATTGGCGCTGCGGCCGCCGAGGGGCCGTCGCCCAGCGATTGAACGCTTCTGATGGGAATGGAGGGATATGACGCACCAGAACACCAAGCCCGTTGTGGTCCACATGGATGTACGCAAGTTGAAGCGCGACCCCGACACCAATCTTCCGTTATTCAGCAAGGCGAAACTGGAGAAACTGATTGAGCAAGCGGTCGTGGATGCGTATACCGAGGAGGAGCAGGCTGTCGGTTTCCTCACGATGAAGGAGGATCATCTCGCGCTGCCTTTTTCCACAAATGTCCTCGGCGTTGACGTTGTTGTTGAGAAAGTGGATATGACACGCGATGGCCAGATTGTGGCGGTTTGCCGTCGCGACAAAACCGGGCAGAAGATCGGAATCCTCGATCTGCCGTTGCGAACGCCAGCGCCCGGCGGTACGGAATGGATCACAGCGTACCACCACTGGCGCAGGGGATTCTGAGTGAGCGAATACCAGTACTACGATTTCCGGGCGATCGACCGGGCGCTGACAAGAGCTGAGATCGCCGAATTGCGATCCATCTCCACGCGCGCCGCGATTACTTCCACGAGTTTCACGAATCACTACGAATGGGGGGATCTGAAAGCAGATCCCCTCAGACTTCTGGAGAAGTACTTCGACGCGTTTCTTTACGTTGCGAACTGGGGAACGCGTGAATTCTATCTCCGCCTTCCGCGGGAATCGGTCGCGTACAAAGTGTTCAGAACCATGATTCCCGGCGAAGCTGCTCACGTGCGAAAAGCTGGCGGCTGGGTGATCGTCTCTTTTGAGAATAGCCTAGAGGACGATGACTGGGACGACGGGACAGGATGGATGGGCTCACTGATGTCGCTGCGCTCGGAGCTTCTGCGCGGGGACATCCGCTGCCTTTATCTCGGATGGCTACTTTGCGCACAGAATGAAGAGTTCGCGGAGGACGAACTGGAGCCAGCTGTGCCTGCTGGTCTGGGCGAATTGTCGGCTCCCCTCCATTCGCTGATTGAGTTTCTTGGAATAGACGAGAACCTCGTCGAAGTTGCTGCAACTGTTTCGGCGCCGCTGAACGCTGGCCCGGATCGGGAGGAACTGGCGACTTGGATTCAGAGCCTGCCCGAAAAAGAAAAGAACAATTTGCTCGTTGCCGCGGTCTCAGGAACCGGTGAACGGTGGAAGCACGGACTGCTGCGACGTTTCGGGCAACAGACCGCGCGACGCACTCTGTCCGCGCCCGACACAATTTGTCGGCGCACTGCAGGCGATCTTCTGAGACTGGTTCATGCCCGTGTGGAAGAAAGAACGCGGTTACTGGAGGCAAAGCGAGCAGCGGAAGCTGCGCGACGGAAGGCAGAAGACGAGGCTAACCGCTCTCGCTATCTGGACCAACTGGGGAAGCGCGAGGAGGCGACTTGGAATCAGATTGCAGCGCACATCCAAAAGCGGCAGCCCAACGAATACGACAAGGCGGTCACTCTGCTGACTGACCTGCGTGATCTCGCGGTCCGGCAAGGCCGGGTGACTGCATTCCAGTCCGCACTGAGGGAACTCCGTCAGGAGCACGCCGCCAAGGAAAGTCTTCTGCGCCGGTTGACTAAGGCAAAACTGTAACGACCGAGGGGCGATGAAGGAACCGGATCGGAAGATACAGGCTCGATCTGGGAGGACACCCCCTCTATCGCACACACCCAGGTAGAGATGGCCCACCACGAGCCGGAATGAGTCCCGGAACCGTTTCAGTTTCCGTTCCGGATCAGACGAGCCTATAATCCGAAATAGACGAGCCATCAATCCGAATTAGACGGAGCCTCCACCCGGCATGGACGATACCGATCACGCGCTCTTTTCTCGCTTTTCCGCCGAACTGGTGGCCACCGCGCTCAAGGACACGCTGGTACGCGATTTGGTCGCGGGTAATCGCGAATTCATCACCATGGACGACGACACGGTGCTGGCCGCGGCACGCAGCGATCCAACTGGGTTAGTGCGGGCGCTCGATCGAACGACCATTGACGAAGTACAGCGAGTGCCCGACCTTCTCCGGGCCATCAAGAAGTCAGTCGATGATGATCGCCGGGCGGGCCGGTTTCTGTTGACGGGCTCAGCCAATATCCTGACTCTGCCTCAGGTCTCAGAGAGTCTAGCCGGCCGCATGGAGATCGTGAGCCTTCTGCCCCTCTCACGGGCTGAAATCCGAGGCAAAAAGCCGGGTTTCCTCAAAGCAGCGTTCGATAGCAAACTCGGCAAACCCGCGGAGCTGATGATCGGCAAAGACCTAGTACAAGCCGTGCTGACTGGCGGCTACCCCGAAATGCTGCGGCGCGAAGATCCAAAGCGACGCCAGACATGGGCGCGGGATTACATAAGAGCCATCGTGCAGCGGGATGTACGCGAAGTTGCCGACGTGGAAAAGCTTGATCAAATGCCAAGGCTGCTGCAGGTTCTCGCCCACCACTCTGGCAGGCTAACCAATTTCACGCAGATGGGCGCCCAAGTTGGGTTTGACGACAAGACGACCAGGAAGTACGTCGCTATTCTGGAGCAGTTGTTTCTTGTCCGAAAGGTGGAACCGTGGTTTCAGAACCAATTGAAGCGGCTGGTAAAGACGCCCAAGTTGCATTTCCTGGATTCCGGTCTACTCGGCGCGCTGTTGGGGGCTACCGCGGAACGGATCGCGAAAGACCGTTCAAGCTTCGGACCGCTGCTGGAGACATTTGTTTTCTCTGAGGTGTTGAAACAAGCGTCGTGGTTCGGTGAGAGCTGCGCTTTGTACCACTACCGGGACAAAGATCAGGACGAGGTTGATCTGGTGATCGAAACGGGGAGTGGCGCATTGGTCGGTATCGAAGTCAAGGCGAGCGCTACCGTGAATGCGGGTGACTTCAAAGGGCTCCGAAAGTTGGCGGACGCTTGCGGCGATAACTTCAAGCTAGGAGTGGTTCTCTACGATGGCGGAAGACCGGTCCACTTCGGCGACCGTCTTGTGGCTTCGCCAATGTCTTGCTTGTGGGCGTGACTCGATTTTCGCGGTCTTCGGGCGCCGCAGAGGATGCAGGTGTTGCAATACGTCATTACATACCAGGAAGTGATGACACATACCCGTGCGTACCGAGCCAGACCGAGATCGGAAAAACTCTCCGCAGCCGAGGCCGTGGAAACGAACCGCGGCAAAACGATGCCAGCCGGTGAGCACAAATCGCTCGGAGCCGTATTGAATCTGAAACGGCACAACCTTTGGGTGCACCAACCGAAAATACGGAACCGCGCCATGTCGCAAACCAGCCAGCGCCATAGCGCGAACTACGACATTTCCGACTTGACACGCGCCAGCGTGACATCCAGCTCTTTCCGAGAACGAGCAAGCTAGAGTATCTGCGCCCCTCCCCGGATCTGCATTTCGTAGTGGAGAACGTCCCGTCTGTATAACGGGGCTGCCTTGCAGTAGCTTACGACCTCTGGGGGTCGGCGTAGCGGCTATCGATGTCGGTGACGACAACTCAACGCCGGAGCAAAACATGGTGCGCGCTGATAGAGTCGAACTCTCACAGGCCTTTTGAGCCTTGCGGGATTCGCCGCCGCCGATGCCGTGCGAAGCTTTAGTGTCCGGTTTGCGGTCTGGACCATTCCTTCACCTGGGTGATCCGAAGCTTAGGTGCTGCCCGTCTAGTGTCACAACTTCCCGGCTCAGCCTTGGCTTGGTCGCCGATTTTTACCTGCGAAATAGCTTGAGCACCACAGGCTGCTGTTTGGACGCTTGTAGACGTGAATCTTGCCGCCAAGGTTGGTGCCTTGTTCCGGCATCTTCATTTATTGTTAGAAGTGGCGCGAAAACCTGAAAATGTGTAACAGATGTGTAAGCCATGCTGACTACAGCATTTTGTCAGTAAACTTAACTTTTTCAGTGAGATAGATTTTACACTCGTTGGTGTGGGTGTCAGGTCTGCTGCGTCTGCTACAGAGGTGCATCTCATGCGGGGAGCTAGCACCAGCTAGCCGCTTATTCTGTAGGCTCTTGGGCTGGTGCCGGGAGGGGGAGTCGAACCCCCAAGACCCGAAGGTCGGCGGATTTTGAGGGGGCGAGCTAAAGGGATCTTGCGAGCGTAGGCTTGGGCGTGAAGGATGGCTTCCGCAAGGAGCGGCACGACCCGATCGCGGCGAGATTCGGGAGCTCGTTTTAGCTCTACGGCGTACTCCAAGTCGTCCTTCTTGATGATGAGGTCCTCTTGGCTAGGAGCGTGCGGACGCGGGATAACTTCCCAGCCAGAATCTCGAAAGATTTGGGCCAGCTGATTCTCGTATTGTTGTTCGGGCTTGTGTGACTTGGCCATGACTATCAAGGCCATGACTACAATCTTGGCCATGACCATAGCATAAATGTTTTCAATGAGTTACAGCGATGATTCCCGCGCATGGGTGGGTCGCGCATGATCAGGGGACGGTAGTCTTCTCACCTGAGCCTCTCGGGCCCTCCTCAAGCCGAGCCGCTTGTAGGGCGATTTGGAAAGCGGGCACCGCAAAAATAGGGAGTGACGTTGGGCGCCAATTCAAGGGGTAAACGCTTGTCTTGCCAGCTCCTCTTGCTCGGCTTTTCTCGAACGAAACGGGTCGCTTCACATTGTCCTCGTCAATGTCCATCGCCCCAGACCAGCACACCCTGGCGCACACTGATTTTTCGCAGGGCAGCCCTTTTTTCAGGGCCGTTAGGCTAATACTCAGTCCTAACTACCCAATCTGAAAATCCGACGAAAGGGGAAAATTAATTATTGTTCATGGAAGGATGGGAGCGGAGTCAGTCGTTTGATGCCGCCTCCGTTAAAGGCCGTCCTCGGACAAAGGAATCTGAACTCGAAAGACGGACCCTTCACCAACCTTGCTGACGACTGAAATGTTGCCCCGGTGAGCTTCGGCAATCCATTGCGCAATCGATAAGCCGAGCCCAGTTCCGCCAGACTCCCTCGAACGCGACTCGTCGGCTCGATAAAACCTCTCGAAAATATGAGGAAGGTCGGCGGGTGAAATCCCCACCCCGGTGTCACGAATCTCGGTCACAGCAGCGCCGTCGCTCAAATCCAGTACAACTGAAATGCGGCCTTCGCGTGGCGTATACTTCACCGCGTTATCAATCAAAATCAGAAACAACCTCCGCAGTGATGGAGCGTTTCCGTTGACAAGAAGCGCGGTCTCCGAGAGTTGCTGGTCGTACTGAATGGACTTCCCTTCGGCCAGAAGTCTAGCTGGCTCCGATATTTCGAGGAGAAGTTCATTTAGATTCGTCGCCGCAACCTGCAGAGGCTCACTGCCCGAGTCAGCGCGGGCGAGGGTCATCAGATTCTCAATGAGGGAGGAGGTTCTTTCCAGTTCTTGATGGATGCGGAGGACTGTCTCCCGGTATTCGGCCTCAGAGCGCTGCTTCCGCAACGCAACCTCGGTCCTGGCGCGCATTAGAGCAACCGGTGTCCTCAGCTCGTGTGAAGCGTCGGCTGTAAACTGTGTGACCCGCTTGAACGCACTCTCCAACCGACAGAACATCTCGTTCAAAGTTTCAGAAAGACTTTCTAGTTCGTCTCCCGTCTGCAGGATTGGCAGACGTCTAGATAGTTCATGCTCACTGATCGAAGCTGCATATGATGGGGCTTGCGCAATGTCAACACAATATATTGTAGTTGTTGTGGAAATCGAGACTAGTTTCCGAATGCAACTTCTTCGTCCAATTCTGGCGGGCCTGCCAGTGATCGGATCAGTTTGCTTACGCTGTGCGCGACTCCAAATGACTCGGCCATGGCAGACGTATCAAGCAGTCCAAGGCCGCAGGTTGCCGTGATCATCGCACGTTGGGCGAATTTCTGAGGATCACCAGCCAGAGACGCGGCCTTCAGCCAGCGCAGGAAGATGCTCGCCGAATCAACGGCGTTCACTCCGGGACGTGTGGGGACTATTCCAAAAGCAACGGTTCCACCCTGTTGCATGAAGTCCAGCGCATGCCAATCCGCAAAAAACGAGTCCAGTCCTTCATGGGCATCGAACGAGATGATGTCCGGCTGCACGCGGCACATGCGCTCGAAGGGACGGGCCGCGCAGCAATGCAGTCCTGCATAAGCTCCGTGAGTTCGCACGCCTTCCAACGTGGCCGCCAATGCGTTGAGACGCTTTTCCTCGGGAACGGCATTCGAGACTGGCGCGTCCAGGCACAAGGCCGGTTCATCGACAAACAGCAGCACCGGCAGGCCCGCTGATCGCAGGCGATCAACCTGCCAACCGATGATCTGCGAGACATGGAACACGATGGCTGCAAAAAGTGTTGGATCGGCCAGGAAGGGCCGACCATTGTGGAACAGATATGCCGACAGGGTGATTGGGCCCTCGAACTGCCCCTTGACGGCGATTGCGGAGCTGAAAAGACCCGATGACAACGCTTCTTTGAACGCGCCGAAGCCTGCCGCGTTTGCCGGTGTCAACTCCCCGCTACTCCGGTGAAGGATTTCAAGCACCGAATCGAGCTGGCCTTCTTTCACCTGATAACCGTAGCCTTCATTGCGAGGCTCAGTCAGGTCTTGCACAATACCAAGGCCTTGGCCAACGATACTCTCCTGTTGTGAGAGTTGAGGCAACTGCGGCCAAAAGGGGACTTCGGGAGAGAATTCCGCAACGGAACGAATCGCCGATGTGACCGACGTGAGAGGCAGGCTGCCAACGCCTGTGACCGCGCCCGCCGCGACGAAGGGCATTCGGCTGTTGTGAGATCGAATGGCTGTGGATTGCACTCTTTTTAATTCTCCGCGGAAAGCCTAGTCGTCAAGGTCTCAGGATAAAGGTCTTCTCTGTCATCCCTCTTAGACCCAACTCAACTTTAACCTATCACTATTACTTCAGTGATCACACTCCTCAGAACTTGGAAATCCTGCCACTCGCTATAATAAACGAGGCTTACTTCCGGGGAAATGTCGTCAAGTTAGGCCGAATCGAAGGCTGCTTAAGGTCATCAAAAAGACATGAAGAAAGTCCACCAGCATCCTCTGGAAAAGATCCTAGAGAATCGAATCGCTATCATCGATGGAGCGATGGGCACGACTATCCGTACCTATGGCATGACGGAAGCGGATATCCGAGGGGAGCGATTCAAGGACGCGACGAAGAGCCTTCTGAACAATGGTGACCTGTTCTCGCTGACGAAGCCAGAAATGATAGGCGACATCCATCGCCGGTTTCTGGAAGCTGGGGCGGACATCATCGAGACGAACACCTTCGGGGCCACGAGCATCACCCAGAGCGAATTCTTTGTCGACGATCCACGGGAGCGTGGCGGCCGGAAGGACCCCGCGTTCTACCGAAAGATCGTTGACGATTCGTTTCTCGGCAGCCTAGCTTGGGATATCAATGAACAGTCCGCGCGGCAGTGCCGCGAATGGGCCGACCGTGTCGGAACCGCAACCTCGCGTCAGCGGTTCGTTGCGGGAGCAATCGGGCCACTGACCGTGTCTCTTTCGAACTCGCCCGATGCCGACGATCCGGGCTTTCGGGTGGTTACGTTCGACCAAGTTAAAACCGCTTACACGCAGCAGGTGCGCGCTCTCATAGCCGGTGGAGTTGACTTGCTGCTGGTCGAGACGATCTTCGACTCCTTAAACGCCAAGGCTGCCCTTGTCGCCATCCGTGAGGTGTTCGATGTGGACGGTAAGGAGTTGCCGGTAATGATCTCGGCGGCTGTGGGGCGTGGCGGCGAGACGATGATCTCGGCGCAGACGACGGAGGCGTTCTGGAACGCCGTGCGGCATGTGAAACCACTGTCGGTGGGGCTCAACTGCTCTCTCGGTCCCGATCTGATGTACCCGTTTCTGGAGGAGCTCTCGGAAAAGGCGGAGGTGGCGATCTCGTGCTACCCCAATGCCGGCCTCCCGAATCCCCTGTCGGAAACGGGCTTCGATCTGGGGCCGCAAGACATGGCCCGTTATCTGGGCGACTTTGCTCGTGGAGGGCTGATTAACATCGCCGGCGGCTGCTGTGGAAATACTCCTGAGCATATCGCGGCGATCGCCAAAGCGCTCGAAGGCCAGCCTCCGCGAACGTGGGGGACGAAGCTCATTCAGGGATCCTACGCACGTCCGAGCGGAATTGAGAGTCGGGCGTGAGCGAGTCCGATAGCATCAGCGTTCCCGAAGTTCCCGCACTCAACCAAGCGAAGCCACTCCGTCTCTCGGGATCGCAACCCTTCACCCAGCAGCGAGGCGTCTTCATCATGATCGGCGAGCGGACCAATGTCGCTGGTTCGCCGAAGTTCGCCAGGCTAATCAAGGAAGGCAAATATGAAGAAGCGGTAAGCGTAGCCCGGCAGCAAGTCGAGAACGGGGCGAACGTCCTCGACATCTGTATGGACGAGGGCATGATTGATGGCGTCACGGCGATGACACGCTTCCTGCAATTGCTCGGGAGTGAGCCGGAAGTCGCCAAGGTGCCTTTTATGGTGGACTCGTCGAAATGGGAGATCATCGAGGCCGGTCTGAAGTGCTTGCAAGGCAAGGGCATCGTCAATTCGATTTCGTTGAAAGAAGGCGAAGAAAAGTTTCGCCAGAACGCGGCGAAAGTTCTGAAATACGGCGCTGCCGTTGTAGTGATGGCTTTTGACGAATTGGGCCAAGCCGCCACTTACGAGGACAAAATCCGGGTCTGCGAGCGCGCCTACCGCATACTGATCGACCAGGTCGGCTTTCCCCCCGAAGACATCATCTTCGATCCCAATATCCTCACCGTCGCCACAGGCATGGAGGAGCATAACAACTACGCGGTCGATTACATCAACGCCACCCGCTGGATCAAGGCCAACCTGCCGCACGCGAAAGTGAGCGGCGGTGTCTCGAACATCTCATTCAGTTTCCGCGGAAATAACAAGGTCCGCGAAGCCATTCACTCCGCGTTTCTTTATCACGCCATCGCAGCCGGCATGGATATGGGCATCGTGAACGCTGGCATGCTTGAGGTTTATGAAGAGATTGAGCCGGAGCTGAAAGTATTGGTTGAGGACGTATTGCTCAACCGGCGTCCCGATGCCACCGAGCGACTGGTGGATTACGGCGAAAAGCTCAAGGGCGTCGGCAAGGCGGTAAGTGAGAAGAAAGCTGAAGAATGGCGCAACGGTACGGTTGAGGAACGACTTTCTCACGCGCTGGTCAAGGGAATCGACACCTACATCGAGGTTGATGCCGAGGAAGCTCGCGTCAAGCTGGGCCGCCCTCTTTTGGTTATCGAAGGCCCACTGATGGCGGGCATGAGCGTAGTGGGTGATCTTTTCGGCGCGGGCAAGATGTTCTTGCCCCAGGTGGTCAAGTCAGCCCGAGTGATGAAGAAGGCCGTGGCGCACCTCACTCCCTACATGGAAGCCGAGAAGGAAGCTAGGGCTGCGGCTGGCGAAGTGGTCAAGGCGCAAGGAAAAATCGTACTCGCGACGGTCAAAGGTGACGTTCACGACATTGGCAAGAATATTGTCGGCGTCGTGCTTGCCTGCAATAACTACGAAGTCATCGACATGGGCGTGATGGTCCCCTGCGAAAGGATCCTCGAACGCGCCAAGGCGGAAAAGGCGGACATGATCGGACTCAGCGGGCTGATCACTCCGTCTCTCGACGAGATGGTACATGTGGCCCGAGAGATGGAACGTCAAGGCTTCAAGTTGCCGCTTTTGATCGGGGGGGCAACCACGAGCCGCGCGCACACGGCCGTCAAGATTGCGCCGCATTACAGCGAGCCAGTAGTCCACATCCTCGACGCCAGCCGAGCAGTGCCCGTTACGACCAGCCTTCTGAGCGACGAAGGTAAATCTGCATTCGTGGAGCAGCATCGCGCCGACTACGAAGCGTTACGCAAGGCCCACTCCGCGCCAAAGTTAAGTGTCGTCTCACTTGAGACAGCTCGCAAGAGACGAACTCCGATCGAATGGCGCGCAGAGGATCTCCCCGTGCCCGCTTTTACCGGTGTGCGCGTGCTAGACAACTTTCCCCTGGCGACGCTGCGCGAGTTCATTGACTGGAGCCCGTTCTTCCATACCTGGGGACTGAAAGGAATTTATCCCCGGATTCTCGAACACTCAGAGCATGGTGCGCAGGCACGCCAAGTCTTCAGCGAAGGCAACGCTCTTCTCGATGTCATCATTGAGAAGAAATTGATCACAGCGCGAGGCGTATACGGGTTCTTTCCAGCCAGCACTGTGGGCGACGATGTCGAGTTGTACGCCGACGACAAACGCGAAAAAGTCCTCGAACGATTCCACTTTCTCCGCCAACAATCAAATAAGGAAGGCCGCGAGCCGTGCAGGTCTCTCGCCAAC
>WNFN01203116.1_pt1 | contig 21551 bp, 20 predicted proteins | sample 5400161 | NCBI WGS metagenome assembly WNFN01 (sample SAMN13153353, study PRJNA577476) | soil metagenome | isolation source: 80 cm saprolite on Douglas fir-dominated hillslope | place: USA:California | collected 2013-09-17 | reverse complement strand
GTCAGCCTGAACAACGTTCCAGTGTGAAAAGCAGGGGGCGGTGTCTGCTCCGCGGCCCGGCCGCAATCGGACATGAGGTCCGTGCCCCGGCAATCGCTACGCGCATCACCCTGATCACATCGCGCTGGTCAGGCAGCACGCCGACGGCTCGTTAGGTATCACTCGTGGGTCTCGCCAGCACACGAAGGCTACATCGCATAACCGGTCAATCTGTGCGCGGATTCATTATTCGGTCACCGACACGATAGGCGGAAATGATCATCCGGGTATCACGCGATCCTCTCGGCTTCTCTGGGCTTTTTACGGTTGGGAGTGGCTGAGCACAGGTCTGGTCAAAATGCCCGGCGCCGGGCTTGGGGCCTGGTTCTCAGGCGGAATAGCCGGAAGCCAGGGACATTCATTTGTTTGGCTTGTTCTGGCTGCGGGTGGCGGTGGCAGCTTGGAGGCGGCTGGTAACGCCGAGCTTGCGCATGATGTTCGACACGTGGACGCTGGCGGTTTTCTCGCTGATGTAGAGGGTTCTGGCGATCTCGGCGTTGGACAGGCCGTTGCCGAGCAGCCTTATGACTTGTCGTTCTCGCGGGGTGAGGCCGTTTGGGTCGGGGTCTGGCGGCTGCGCTGGGGCCGGGGCCGCGAGGTCGATGCGACCCCAGCGGGCCAGGGCGGCGATCTCGGCACGCATCGGTGCCGCCGCGAGCCGGCTCGCGGCCTGGCAGGCGTCTTGCAGCGCGGCGGTGGCTTCGTTCCGCCGGCGACGGGCGAGCAGGCCGGCAGCTTGCTGGAGGCGGGCGTAGCCAGCTAGGTGCGGGTCGGCGAGCTTGTGGGCTGCGACCTGCTCCCACAAGGCTGGGTCGGCTGGGCCGGGGATACGGCTGAGCTCGGCACCGGTGAGCGTTTCGAACAGCGAGATCACCGGGCTGCGGCAGCCCCCGGCGGCGGCGATCCGGGTCACGGCAGCGTGTGCGGCGGCCTGGATGCGCCCGGCTCGTTTCCGGGTGGCCGCAGGGTCGGATCGGTGCGCGGTGAGCCGGCCGGCGTCGAGGCCGTCGGCTTCGAAGCGGATCGCCAACGCCGCGATGCCCAGGCAGCGGACTATGTCGTCGGCGGCCGCGGCGATCGTGAAGGCGTCGCCGGCGCGGGCTGCCGCGCCTGCCAGGTCGCCGCGGGCGGCGTCGAGGGCGGCATCCAGCGCTGCCAGATCGGCGCCGTAGTACGGGTCGCTGGTGGCGCCGGGCACCGCGGTCATCGCGGCGAGATCGGCGGCCGCCGCGGCGAGGTCACCGCGGGCCAGCGCGACCCGGCAGCGAGGAATCCGGACCGAGACCGCGCTCCATGGCTCTGGTTCGGCCTCCAGCGCCGCATTGGCGCGGGACTGGAGTTCGTGCCATCGGCCGAGCAGGTACAGGGCAGGGCCTCCAGGACGCTGCCCAGGATGGCTGCTGCGGCGGTTCTTGCCAGGCCCAGCGCCGTGACTTCGGTGATGCCCTCCTCCCCGGCCTGCAGGGCGTCGGCGGCCTGCCGGGCGTCGGCGAGAATGCTCGCGAGGTTGACCTGGCACCGGGCTGCCTCGTTGTCGTCGCCGATCTGCCGGGCGATCTGCAGGCCTGCTCTGATCATCTCGACGCCGGCGGCGTGACTGCCGAGGGCGGCCAGGTCGGTGCCGAGGGTGTTGCGGCCGTGGCCCTCCTCGGCACGCGCGCCCACCGCCTGGGCCACCGCGATGGCCTGCTCGGCGTAGCCGCGGGAGGACACATAGCGTGATTGCAGCATCAGGCTCTGGGCGGTGGCGGCCAGTATCCGGGCGCGGGCGGCCGATGGCTGCTCGGGGATGATCCGCAGTGCGTCGTCGTAGGCCTGCCGCGAGGTGGCCAGGTCCCCGGCGAGCCAGCTGAACCGGCCCAGCCGTTCCAGCCGCAACGCCGCCCTCACATCGTCTGCTGCCGGACTAGTGCGGGTGAGCACTCGCTGTGCCAGTTTCTGCGCGTGGGCGTTGTCGCCGGCCGCGGAGGCGGCCTCGGCCGCTCGCTCCAGCAGGGAGACCTCGTCGACGTCGGCGGCGGCCTGGGGATCCGGAAGGTTCTGCCACCCGGCGATGGCGATGGTGTACTGGGCCAGCGCCTCGGCGGGGGCGTGCGCGGCCTGTGCCAGGTCACCGGCGCGGACCGCAGCCGCCAGCGCTGGGCCGTCCTGGCCGGCTTGCTGCCAGTGGAAGGCGATCTGCGCGGCATGGCCCGCGCGGGCCGCGAGTTCTCCCGGCAGGCGCATTTCCGCGAGCGCGGCCGCGGCCCGGGCGTGCAGCGCCTGCCGCGTGGGGGGCAGCACCTCGGCGTACGCCGTCTCCTGGATCAGCGGATGCCGGAACCGGTATCCATCGTTGCCGGGTTCGAGCAGCCGGTGACTGACCGCCGCGGTCAGCCCGTCGTCCAGATCCGCCGGCTCCGCCACCGCGGCCAGCAGCCGATGAGACATCACACGGCCGAGCACCGAGGCCGCGGCTAGCACTCGCTGTCCTGCGGCCGGGAGCTGCGCTGCCCGGGCGGCCAGCACGTCACGGATCGATGCCGGCAGCGCGAGGGCGTCCGGCCCGGCGGCGAGCAGCTCCTCGGTGAAAAACGGGTTGCCCGCCGCGCGCTGCATCAGCTGGCTGGTCAGCCGGGCCGACGGAGCCATTCCCGTGATCGCCTCCACCAGCGCAGCCACCTCGGCGTGCTGCAGCGGCGCCAGGACCAGCCGCTCGGCGTGCGGCAGCCGCGCCAGCTCGCCGATCAGGACGCTGACCGGCCGCGCGGGGTCAAGCTCCTCCGCCCGGGTTGTGAGCAGGAGCAACACGCGATCCTCGCGGACCGCCCGCGCCAGGAACGACACCAGGCCGCGGGTGGAGGCATCGGCCCAGTGCAGATCTTCTATCACGAGGACTAGCGGTATTGGCGCCGCGACCGCGCGCACTGCGTCCGCCGCGGCGGCTAGCAGCCGCGTCGCCCCGAACGGATCCGGCGGCCTGGGCGCCTCCTGGGGCAGCAGCCCGCCGGCCGCTGCCGGGTGCAGCCGGGCGAGCGCCTGCAAGATGCCGAGCACCGGCGCGTACGGGGTGTCAGAGGCCAGCGGGATGCCCCCGCCGGCCAGTACCCGCGCCCCGTCCGCCTGCGCGGCAAAGTCCTCCACCAGGCGGGTCTTGCCGATCCCCGCGTCACCTTCAATGAGCACCAGCCGGCCTGCCCCGCGCTGCGCGTCCGCCAGCGCGGCGCCTAGTGCGGCTACCTCGGCCGCCCTCCCGATCAGCTCCGGGCTGCAGATGCGCCGGCTCACCCCGCCAGTATGCCCGGCCACAGCGTGAAGATAAGGCCGCCGGGCAGCGGATCTAAGCGTTTGCCCGATGTGCCCGGCGGACCGCCTCCTTACGGTCGAGTCATCCGCCAGAAGGAGGACCCCTTGGCAACGTGGACGATCGAACGGGCCCGGACGAGAATCTCGCCCCCCACCTCTGGCGTTGCCGCGCGGCTTGCGGCAGCCGCCGCGGCAACCGCGCTCCCTGCCGCCGCATGTGCCAGTACTCAGCGCCCGGGCGACACCGGCTCCATCGCCAAGGCCAACGCGATCTGCGCCCAAGCAGTCGCACGGCACGACGCCCACCCCTTCCCCCTGCCGGGCTTCGACCCCATGCACCCGCGGCCTGCCGATCTCCCGGCGGTCGGCAGGTACTTCGCCCAGTACGCAAGAGCAACCGCAACGACCTCCCGGCTAGACGCGATCGCCGCCCGGCGGCACATCAGCGCCAGTGGCAGGAACTGCGCGCCCTCATCAATCAGGCGGCCGCCAACGCGCGGCGGCAGATCACCGCCGCCGAACGCGCCGACGTCACCGGATTCGCGCGAACCGCGCCCACCGCGCGGCACCTGTCCACGCAGATCAACCGGATCGCCCCCGGCTCGGGTTCACGTCTTCATCGCCGTGCGGTCAGCTCTTCGGCTGAATCCGGTGACCGCATGGCGGGCCACGACGCCGACCGGACCGCCGCGCGCACGTCGGCGGGTAATGACGGACGAGCAAACGACACCCGATGCGATCATGCAACTGGGCCTGGCCTTCTGGGGGTCCAAGGCACTGCTAACCGCCGTGGAGCTCGGATTGTTCACCGCGCTCGCGCAAGGACCCCTCACCGCCAAGGAACTCACCGCCAAGCTGGGGTTGCAGCCCAGGGGCACCGCCGACTGGCTCGACGCGCTGGTCTCGCTCGGCATGCTCAAACGGACCGTCGACGAATACGCCAACACCCCAGCCACTGCCCTGTTCCTCGACCGCAACAAGCCCTCCTATATCGGCGGGATGCTGGAGATGGCCAACGCCGTGCTATACCCCTCCGGGGGACCGCTCACCGAGGCATTGCGCACCGGCCAGCCCTATAACCAGGCCAACGCAGGCCAGGATTTCCTCGCCATGTACCAGGAGCAAGACCGCCTCCGGCAGTTCTTGCACGCCATGACCGGGCTCAGCATGGGCGCCGCGCTGGTGATCGCGGAGAAATTCCCCTGGGACCGCTATCACACCGTCATCGACATCGGCGCCGCCGAAGGATGCGTACCGGTGCAGCTCGCGCTGCGTCACCCGCACCTGACCGGCGGCGGGCTCGACCTTCCCGCCACCAGGGGAATCTTCGACGAGTACGTCGCATCGCACGGTCTCGCGGGCCGGCTGCGTTTCTACCCGGGCGATTTCTTCGCCGACCCGCTGCCTCCCGCCGACGTGCTGATCATGGGTCACATCCTGCACGACTGGAGCCTGGAGGAGAAACTCCTGTTGCTCCGCAAGGGATACGATGCGCTGCCCGACGGCGGGGCGCTCATCGTCTATGACGCCATCATCGACGACGACCGCCGAGCCAACACCTTCGGCCTGCTCATGAGCGTGAACATGCTGGTCGAAACCCAGGCGGGCTTCGACTACACCGCCACCCAATGCCGCTGCTGGATGACCAGCACCGGCTTCTGCGACAGCTACGCCGAACCCCTCGCCGGGCCCGACTCGATGGTCGTCGGCATCAAGTAGCCATCACCACCGGCCAACGGCCGGACAAGCCAACGAACGGGATGAGCCATGGATCGCCGGGAGCTTGCTCCAGCTCGGCGGTCACCGCGCGGTCGGCCTGATGGCCACCCACGCCAACCCGCTCCAGGCCACGAACTCGATCGCGTTCACCATCGACCTGACCAGCCAGGCTTTCAGCCTGGCGGCGTTCACCCTGCTCGGGGCGGGCATGCTGGCGTTCGCCCGGGCCGCGGCGCAAACACGCCCGCACCACCGCGCCTGGGCCGCCTACACGACCCTCCTCGCCGCCCTCATGCTCATCACCGCCTGGTCCTACGCGGCCGGCAACGGCAACCTGACCGACCTGCTACTGCTCGCCGGCGGCGTGGCGCTCCTGCCCGGATGGCTGGCCTGGACCGGCCGCACCATCCCAGCGGGCAGGCACTGGGCCGCGCCGGAAGAGGACGGCAATGACTAAGACGGCCGGCGACCGGTCCAGCACCGCGTCCTCGCCGGAAACCACGAAGGCCTCGGGCGGGCGGGCAGCCGCCTCCAGGCCGGTGGCCGAGTCGTGCGCCGAGCAGGCCCGGCATCCCGGGGGGGCAGGTGGTGCCTGGGTGTGGCGAGGCACCTGCGACGGAGCGGGTCGGCGTGCCGCGGCCGAGCCCGTCGTACTGGCCGTCGACCACTTTGGACCCGCTCGGGCCGGCCCCGGCGGGCGGCCGCCGGGTTCACCGCCGGGTACCTGGTCGACTGGGCCGTGGCGCGCCCTCGTCGGCCGCGACGACAAGCCCGTCCTGGAGCTACCGGCCGGCGACCAAGCCGCCCTCGCCCCGTGCGCAAAACCAGGGTCCTGTTCTGACCGCAAGCAACCGGAGCCCGTGACTAACGGAGGCCACGATGATGTTCCTTGACTGCCCTGCCTACCTGGATGAGCAAGGCGCCGTCAGATGCGGGCTTCCTGCCGAGGTCAGATGCCGGTTCACCATGCGGTCCAGCGACGGGCCGATCGAGGCCGCCATGATCAGGTGCCCGGCCGGCCACTGGTTCAACGGGCCGATCGAATCCCTCACCTGGGAACGCGAGCAGGAAACTCGGGCGGGCCATGCCGCCGCGGCATCAACCGCCGCGTGCCGCCTCCGCGACCGGCCCGACGAAGCCGGCTCGCGCCCGCTTACCGCGCGCCATCCCGCCGAATGGCATCCGCCCGGGCAGCCCGAGCAGGAAGCCTCCCGCCCGAACACCGCTCCCGCCTACTACCTGGGCCGCCCTGCCTGGCTCTGGCTCAGCGCCACCAGACCACGCCGTCGGCCCACGCCGCTGGCCGCCGCCCAGACCCAAACCGGCGGCGGAACCCAGCCCGCCAATCCGGCCGGCAACACGCAGGCTGAGCCGCCCTCGGTCATGCCCCGGACAGCGACAGCACTCCGGTAACCCCAAAACGCCACCAAGCGCGATGAACCACTGGCGGCAAGAGGAGTAACCCACACACGGCGCGGGCCACAGCCTTCAAGCCCGGCCGACCATCAGCCGACCACCAGAGCTGCGACCGCTGAACTGGGTGATCGGCGCGCCGCAACACGCGAGCCGATCGCCGCAGTCAACCGCGCCGATTCGGCGATCCGGTCGCATGGCCTGCTGTGCCAGACGTTACGTCCTGTGATTAGTTCTGTTCCTGGCTCGCGCAGCCCGCCGATCTGGCGTGGGCCGATGGCTGGGCTCAGGCGCGCAGGCAGCCGGCCATGAAGCTCAACCTGCACGTCCCTGTTGGTGAGGCACTGGAGCCGGGACTGAGCGGTTCTGGAGGCAGGGGCTGACCGCTCGGCTGCCGGCCTTCAATCGTCTTGCCGATCTCGTTCTTCCGCTGGCTGTCCGCCGCGGCTGCCGGATCAACCATGGCCCCTGGCCGGCAAAGCGAGGTAGTTGCGCGGCGCCTATACCGGCTCGCCTGCCATGGCGTACATCGACTCGATGATGCCGGCGTATTTCGCCGCGATGGGCCGGCGCTTCAGCTTCATGGTGGGCGTGATCTCATCGCCGCCGGGCTCCCAGAACGCCGGCAGGATGGTGAAGCGCTTGATCTGCTCCACCCGGGACAGCTTGCCGTTGCCGGTCTTGACCGCGGTGCCGGCTGCCGCGCGTACCGCCGGGTGGGCGGCCAGGGCGGCGGGCGCGGGGTCGGCGATGCCGTGTTGCGCGGCGAACAGCGCGGCCGCGTCGGGGTCGAGCACGATCAGCGCGGTGATGTAGGGCCGCCGGTCGCCGATGGCCGCGACGTGGCCGATCAGCGGGCTCGCTGCGAACACGGCGGTTTCGATGTTGGCCGGGGACATGTTCTTGCCCGCGGCGTTGATGATGAGCTCTTTCTTTCTGTCCACGATCCGCACATACCCGTCGTCGTCGATGGTGGCGATGTCGCCGGTATGTAGCCAGCCGCCCGGGTCGATGGCCTCGGCGGTTTTCGGCGGGTCGCCCCGGTAGCCCTTCATCACGGTCGGGCCGCGCGCCAGCAGTTCGCCGTCGCCCGCCAGCTTCAGCTGCATGCCGGGGATCGGCTTGCCGGCCGTGCCGATCCGGATCGCGCCGGGCGGGTTGCCTGTCGCCGGGCCCGAGGTTTCGGACATGCCCCACACCTCGGAAACTGCGATCCCGGCCGCGAGCATGAACTCCAGGATCTCCGGCGCGATCGGCGCCGCGCCGACCACGGCGAGCCGCCTCGGATCAGACCGCCGCCTCCAAGACAGCGTCGAGCGCGTGATCGAGTCAGGAGCCAGGGCACTCGCCGATCAGTTCCACGACGACTTCGCTGGCCTAACCGATCTGCGCTCCTGCAGTGGCGCCCGCCGAGCCCCCCGACACTCCGACAATCGATGCGCACGCTCCTCGGCCTGCTCGCGCACAGTGCGATAACTCCTGCAGCACGCGCACGCGGAGGGCTCGTTCCTTGGATGTGCGCGCCGCCAGCGGCTGCTGGAAGGCCTGAGCGGGAGCTGTTATTCCTGCTCGTTATGGCCTGCCGTCAGGCGTTTCTGAGGTAGGTGAGCACGGCCAGGACCCGCCGGTGGCCGTCGGCGGCTGGTAGCAGGCCCAGCTTGGCGAAGATGGCTCCGATGTGGGTCTCGACCGTTTTCGGTGAGAGGAACAGCCGCTCGCCGATGGCACGGTTCGAGTGGCCCTGTGCTATGAGGGCGAGGATTTCGCGTTCGCGGCCGGTCAGGATCTCCAGTGTGCCGCGGTCTCCGCGGTGGCGCAGGAGCTGCGCCACCACTTCGGGGTCGATCACCGACCCGCCGCGGGCAATCCGCCGCACGGCATCGGTGAATTCCGCGATGTCGGCGACGCGGTCCTTGAGCAGGTAGCCGACCCGGTGAGGCGCGTTTTGGAGCAGCTTGACCGCCTGCCGGGTCTCGACGTACTGGGACAGGACCAGGACGCCCACAGCGGGATGCTCGGCGCGGATCCGCTGTGCGGCCACCAGGCCCTCGCTGGTGTTCGTTGGCGGCATCCGGATGTCGGTCACCACCACATCGGGCGTTTCCCTCTCCACCGCCGCGTGCAACCCGTCCGCATCGCCCGCCTGCCCGGCCACCACAAAGCCGTTCTCGGCCAGGACCCGGGCCAGCCCTTCGCGGAACAGCACCGAGTCGTCGGCCAGCACGACCCGGATCGCCGCTGCGGACGCGGGACCAGCGGTGGCCGTCGTGCCACCAGGTTCCGGCATCACGGGCTCCGTCGCTGGCTTGCCGCCCGGTGGCGGCGGTTCAGGCATCGCAGGGGATCTCGGCGATGACGCCGGTCCCGCCTCCCGGCAGGTTCTTCACGTGGAAGCTGCCGCGCACCGCGGCGACCCGGTCCTGCAGCCCGCGCAGCCCGGAGCCGCGGCTGGCGTCGGCTCCGCCGATGCCATCGTCGGTCACCTCTACCCGCAGGGTCCCGTCGCACCGCGACAGTTCGACCCGGGCACCGGAGGCGCGGGCGTGTTTCGTGACGTTCGCCAGCGACTCGGCCACCACGAAATAGGCGACAGCCTCGATCGGCCCGGTCAGCCGGTCGTCGAAATCGGCCCGAACCCGCACCGGCAGGGATGACCGGTCCGCGAGCGCCTCCACCGCCGCGGGCAGGCCCTCCTCGGTCAGGATCGCCGGGTGGATCCCGCGCGCCAGCTCGCGGAGCTCGGCGATCGCCTGTCTCAGCTCGGCAGCGGCCTGATCGAGTGAGGCCGCCATCGCCGGGTCGCCGGCCGCCCGGTCCCGCAGCATCGCCAGCTCAAGGGCCAGCGTCGCCATCCGCTGCTGCGCCCCGTCATGGAGGTTCCGCTCGACCCGCCGCCGTTCGGCGTCCCCGGCCTCCACGATCCGCTGACGGGACGCCCGCACCTCCTCCAGCTGGGCCCGCACCTCGGCCTGCAGCCGCTCGTTCGCGATCGCCATCCCGGCCGCCGCCGCCGCGGCACGGACCAGCCCCGGGTCGAGCGCCGGGTCGTGGATCAGCGCCGCCAGCGGCTGTCCGTCCCGCTCCACCACCGTGACCGTCCTCGCCCGCGGGCCGCTGGCTGCCTCCGGCAGCGATCCCGGCTGCCCGCCGCCGTCCACCCAGCCATCCAGGCCTTCCCGCGCGTACAGCACCTCCAGCAGCGGGTCACCCAGGGTACCGGCGAGGCAGGCCCGCAGCTCCCCCGGCAGGAGCGGCGTGTCTAGTTCCATCACCAGGTCACCCACCGCGCTGCGGGCCAGCCGGGTCGACAGCAGCCCCCACACGAACACGATCGGCAGGCCGATCTGCAGCACGCTTTGCAGCTCCCACACCAGGTACGCGAACGGCTGGCCGGTCGTGTCGGGCGAAGCGAACGCCCCCATCAGGCCCACCAGCACGTAGATGCACACCGCCACCCACAACGGGGCCAGGTCGCGCCGCTCGGCCGGCGTGGCCCGCCGCCAGCGCAGCCACACCGCCGCCAGGAACAGCAGGAACAAGAAGAACCCCGCCCGCTGGCCGGCCAAGAGCGCCGTCAGGACCGCGTTTTTGTCCGGAAACGCGGCGGGCTCCCAGCCGCACCGGGTGCAGCCGTCGGCGCGCGGGTCAAACGCCAGCAAAACAACCACGCCGACACCGATCACGGCTACCCAGATCGTGCCGATGACCAGCCGCTCGAACCTCGTCCGCAGCCGGCCGGAGGGGTAGGAAAGGACCATCTGCGCCAGGATCGGCCCGCCCAGCCGCTGGCCAATGAGGCCAACCATCGGGACCACCGCTACCTGGAGGTTCCCCCAGTTGCCGAAGTATGAGACCACCGCGTAGGCGATCATGAGCCGGCCCAGGCGGTTATGTGGCCGGCGATCCAGCGCCACCAGCCCGGCGACCAGGAAGGACAAGCCGCCCAGCGCGTCAATGAGGTGGTTCTCGGGGACATGCTGGCGGATGCTCACCCACTCGCCGCCGATGATCCACCCCGCCACCGCGACGCCGACGGTGAGCAGCCCCCACCTGCTCCTGGTCATCGCCCGGCCCCTTCCAGCACGGCCGCCAGCGTGCGCGCCGACAGGTCAGCCTTGCAGATGAAGCCCCGCGCCCCGCTGCGCTTGATCCGGTGCCCGTAGTCCGAAGCGTCCCGACTGGAGATCAAGATGACCGCGGGCGGATCGGTTTCGCCAGCAATCAGCCGCACCACCTCGAAGCCGGTGCTGTCGGGGAGCTGGACGTCCAGCAGCACCACGTCCGGTGACAGGTCCCTGGCCACGCGCACCCCGGACTCCCCGTCTGCGGCCTCGCCCACCACCTCGTAACCCGCGGCCACGAGCAGCGCCCGGGCCTGGGCACGGAACCCCGGGTGATCATCGACTATGAGCACGCTGCATGCCACCGCACTGATGCTGGCATTGAAACACCCCTGCCGGATCGGGGCTAGCCCTGAGCCAGATCCCCGGGACAGCCCCGATCCGCACCACCCCCTCGCCTTCCTACGGTCGAGCCATCGACCCTGCAAGGAGGACAGCATGCACGCACACACGACAGGCCAGGCCCGGATGCAGAACCCGGCCCCCACCTTCGCGCGATGGGCCGCAGTCATCGCCACCGCCGCAGCGCTGGCGGCCTGCGGGACCCCCCGGGTGGCCGCTGCCACCCCCGGCGGATCCGCCTCCAACCCGAGGACGCTCACTTATTACGCCTTCGACATCAACAACGGCACCACCGATCCCGGCTTCATCCCGGCGCCCGGCACCAACCCCAAGGTCTTCGCCCAGGGCGATGAGCTGATAATCAACGATCAGCTCACCACCACCCGCCAGGTCAACGGCGGCTACCCGATCGTGGGCCACGACGCCGGCGTGTGCACGCTCACCAGGATCCCCCAACACCAGATCCCCCAACAGCACGCGAACCAGACGCTGGCGAACTGCGTCGTCACCGCCGTCTGGGACAACGGCAGCCTGACCGTCCAGGGAGTCGTCGGCTTCAAGTCCCGGCAGCCCGAACCAGCCGTACTCGCGGTCACCGGCGGAACCGGCCGCTTCGACGGCGCGGCGGGCACGCTCGGCGTCTCGTTCACAAAGAACTTCAAGATCCTGACCATCAAGCTCAAGTAAGTGCCGCCGCGGCGTCCGCGTCCGCCGCCCGCATCGCGTTCTGATTTGGGCTAAGAGAGGAAGCACGTCATGGAGACTCACGTCACCGAGATCGCCCCCGATATCTACCGCCTGTCCACATACAACGCTGATGCCAATTTCATGTTCAACCAGTTCCTCGTCCTCGATGAGCAACCGTTGCTCTTCCAGACCGGCCTGCGATCGCTGTTTCCGCTCGTATCGGACGCGGTTCGGCGCCTCATCCCGGTGGACCAGTTGCGCTGGATCACCTTCGGCCATGTCGAGGCCGACGAGTGCGGATCGATGAACCAGTGGCTGGCCGCAGCGCCAAACGCCCAGGTGGCGCACGGAGCCCTGGGCTGCCTGGTGTCAGTTAACGACCTCGCCGACCGGCCGCCACGGCCCCTGCAGCACGAGGAGATCATCGAACTCGGGGCCAAGCGCATGCGTCGCATCGAGACCCCGCATGTCCCGCACGGCTGGGACGCCGGGCTGTTCTATGAGGAGACGACGTCCACCCTGTTGTGCGGGGACCTGTTCACCGCGCTGGGCAACAGCCCGGCGCTGACTGAACAGGAGATCGTCAGCTCAGCGCTGGCCGCCGAGGATGTCTTCCGCGCGACCTGCCTGACACCCGCTACCGGTCCGGCGATCCGCTCACTCGCCGGCCTGCGGCCAGAAACGCTGGGACTCATGCATGGACCCTCCTATGCAGGCGATTGCGTGCAGGCCCTGCACGACCTCGCCGCGGCGTACGAGGAGCGGCTCGCCGCCGAAGGCGCTCGCCTGCACGGCCCGGTATCGCCAGCCAGCTCGAGATAGCCCCATGATCGAACACATCGACGACGTTTTCGTCGGCCGTGACGGCCGTGCGGTGAGGTTCGCTGACGTAGGGCAGTCGGGGACACCGTCGTCGTATGGTGCCATGGCAGGCCCGGAAGCCGGCTCGAGCCGGGCCGACAAGCCGCCAAAGCCCACGAAGCCGGGTTGCGACCGGCCGGGATCGACAGGCCCGGGTACGGGCGCTCGCCTCCCTGTCCCGGCCGCACCATCGGGGGCTAGGTCCTGGACGCTCTTGCCACAGCTGGCTATCTCGGCGCGGGCCGGTATTGCCGCCATCGGTATCCCCGGCCATGAAGGCTAACAGGATCCGCGCTGCGGACGGCTCGCGGAGCCCGGTGCGCTCCATGCTCAACATCGGGATGGTCGGGCCGGGACCGCTGGCTCACCTGATCGGCATCTGCTTCCGGGCCGGCCCTGGCCGAAGTCGGCGCGAGCCGCCCGGCTCTCCTGTACTTTGTGGGACCCCCGGACGCCGTCGCAGTGATGGCCGCGGTCAAACTCGCCGACCTCTAGCTATGCATGGTTCCCTTCGGACCGGAGAACGGCGAGCGGCCGGAGGACTTCACCGAGGACCGCTGCACTCGACTGACTGCTCACGCTGCGCAACGTGGTCCCGGCCAGGCTGTTCCCCGGTGCCCACCCGGCGCCGGACTGCATTAAGGAGAAAGGCATGACGAACGAAACGACGTCCGATGCGATCCTGGAGGAGCGCCCCATGACCACCAGATCCGGAACCGAGGTCACCCTGAGTGTCTTCGACGCCGGCTTGCCGTCGCTGGACTACTTCGACCCGGAGTACCAAGACGACCCGCACCGGTTCAACGCGGCGGCACTGGCCCAGGCCCCGGTCGTCATGGGGCCGCTCGGGCCCGTGGTGCTCGCTTACGACCTGGTCCAGAAGGTGTTGCGCGATCCCCGTTTCCGCCCGCCCAGGGGACTCGGGCTCGAGGCGCAGGGCATCACGACGGGGCCGCTGTGGGACCGGGCCGTCTCGTCGATCTTGAGCCTGGACGGCGACGAGCACCACCGGCTGCGCCGGCTGGTGTCGCGCTCGTTCACGCCCCGCGTCGCAGATCGGCTGCGTGCAACGATGGTCGAGGTCATAACCGGACTGGTCGACCCGCTGACTCGTCGCGGCCACTGCGATGTGGTCGCCGACATCGCCCGGCCGTACCCGATTCCGATCATCTGCGAGCTGCTCGGCGCGCCGGCTGGGGACTGGCAGCGCTTCTCGGCCTGGACCGACGACGTGTTCAAGATTTTCAACTTCAACGTCGCCAACGACGCCCCCGACATCCTGCGCGCCTCGGACGAACTCGACGACTACATCGACGCCATGGTCGACGACCGCCGCCACACACCGGCCGGCGACCTCGTGTCGGAACTCATCCGGGCGGAAGACGACGGCGACAGGCTCAGCCGCGATGAGCTGAAGATGCTCGTGCGGTCCATCCTCACCGCAGGCACCGACACCACCCGCAACCAGCTGGCCGCGGCGGTCCAGGTGTTCTGCGACCATCCCGGCCAATGGGCTTTGCTCGCCGAGCGACCTGAAATGGCGCCCAGGGCCGTCGAAGAGGTCATGCGCCACTCACCCGTCGTCTTCGGCACCGTGCGCGTCGCTGTCGAAGACGTCGAGCTGGGCGGGGTGATCATTCCGGCTGGCACGACGGTCACGGCCAGCACAGCGAGCGCCGGCCGCGATCCGGCTGTTTATGACGATCCGCACCATTTCGACATTTCGCGCGCCTGGCCGGCGCCCATGCTCACCTTCGGCGGGGGCATCCACTACTGCCTCGGCGCACATCTCGCCAAGGCCGAACTGGCCGAGGCACTGATGGTGATGGCGCGCCGCATGCCGCGTATCCGCCGCGTCGCGCCAGCACGCTGGAAGCCGGTCTTCGGCGTCAGCGGCCCGATCAGCCTGCATGTCGAGTTCGACGCCGGGCACTGAGTCCTGTCGAACGCGAGCGCCCGCCGGAGCGCGCCCAGGCCCGCGAGGCGCTCCGGATTGCGTGTGAGCGGCGGCACCGCCGGCATCCCGCACCCTAGCCAGCAAGGGAGCAACGACAAGGGCAAGACCGCGAATCCGCCCGCTACTGCCCGGCACCGGCGCCGTGCTCGCCGCCGGCTACGCCTCGGTGAGCGATTTCGCCGGCGTCATCCACGGCTATGACAGCGACACCAGCGCCTCGGGCTCGCCGGCGCCGCCGCGCCCGCTAGCCGGCGGTGAGGCAAGCATGAGCGCGGGCATGTGCCCGGTCCTGGGATGGCTGTTGTTCCGGCGGATCGTTGACGTCCCGTTCGAGACCTGCGTGGCCGCGCTTGACAGCTGGCAGCGCACCGGGCTGGACGGCGAACTGCGAATCGGCGACAGCCGATTGCGCGCGCCGATCGAGCACGATCGCGACTCAGGTACACCCCGGATCGAGGTCCGCCTGGCCCGGGGACCGCTGCGCCCGTGCTGCGCATGCGACTGGACATCGACCGCTGGTCCTCCTCGTCCACCGCTGTCGAGCTCATCCCCTGCGGGCGCGTCCGGCCCACCGCTGCCTACTTCCGCGCCGGCCATCTCCTGCTTGACTCGCTGACCCGCTCCCTGTCGCAGCACCTGCCTCCAGCGCATGCCCGCGGCACCGAGGGCCAGCCACACGCGGTCATCGGTCCCGGGCGTCCTTAATCCCGCCGGGCGCCGCGTCGCCTTCCGGCAGCGGCGAGGTCAATCCCGCCATCCCGCCATCCCGCCTCCAGCCGATACCCCGACTGTGGCAGGACCCGCACCGCGGCGTCCCCTTTGCCCCGGGACGCCGGGCGCGCAGAAACCGACTCGACGCTGGCGGCGCTGCAGGCCGCGGCGGCGTCGCTGGCGGGCCCGGCACCTGGCTGCTGGCCCGGATGGCCTCCTGGGGGACGCGGTGCCGGAGTCCATGACGCAGGTCCACGGCGCTGGCGTCCCAGGCGGTGAGCGACTGCCGCCCGAAGGTGGACTCGATCATCTCCAGCGTGGAGCCGTGCCCTAACGGGCCCTCATGGGCGACCTTGAGCCTTGCCATGCTGGACACCATGATGGCCGGCACCCGGGACCCGAGCTGCCCGTAGCCGGACACCAGCTGGCCGTCGGCGGGCGTTGCGCTGTTCCCGGTACGGTCGACGCTCGCCGGATTGGTGTCGTCGATCACCTGCGGCGGCGGCACGTGGTGGAAGAACCCGACAACGGCTTCGAGTTCGGCCTCCGAGCCATCCTCGACGGCGCCTGGAAGCCCAGGTCACCGCCCGCCGGAACGCGCGCAAGCCACCCCGCCACGGCCAAGAACCACTCGGCGGCCCCGGGGCTGGCCTCATGAAGACAGAAACCACCTCGCCAGAGCCGGTGCCATAACCGGTTGATCTGCGCGCCGCCGCGCATCCTGCCGACCCAGCTATCCGCCGCGCATACTCGGCGATCTGGAATCAGGCCGTACGACGGACTGAGGCCGGGCATATCACTGTCTGCAGCCGGCCCTAGCGAGCATGAGTTGCGGTGGCAGCGGTCTGGTACTGCTCGACCACGCTCGCTGGGATACGCCCGCGCTGATTGACGGCGATGCCGTGCTCTTTCGCCCACGCCCGGATATGGGTGCTGCGCTGCCGGCTGGCTGCCGGACGGGCTGGTCCCCGGCCGGCCGTGCGGGCGTGTTCGATGAAAGGGGTGAGTTGCTCGCGGAACGCGGTGGCGTTCTGGCCGCTCAGGTCGATCTCATAGTCGGCGCCATTGAGCGCGAACCGTACGGTCTGGTCTGCCGGGCCGCCGTCCAGGTCGTCTTCCAGCGCGACGGTTACCTTCCGGGCCATGTCGGCCTCTCCTTCCTGAGATGGGGCTGGCCGGGTAGCCGCGAGTTGCGCCATCGCAACGTCTCACGTTTGCCTTCTCCCCAGGCGGGCTCGGCGCCCCGCACAAGGCCTCGAGGAGTTCTCTAGAGAATCTCTCTAGAGAATCTCCCCGGCTACGCTAGCACCATCGACACCCAGCGGCAGGCCAAGAGCGCGTCCTCCGGGCCCCCGGCCACCCCGGTCAGCGCACCGCCGCCCAGGCGCCGCGGGCCGGGCAGCACGCCGCACGGACAGGTCAGCCGTGACCGGGTACTGAAGGCGTCTCTTGACCTGATAACCGAGCTGGGTATCGACCGGGTCCGGCTGGCGGAGATCGCCCGGCGGGCCGGCATGAGCTCCGGACAGGTGATGTACTACTTCACCACCAAGGAACACATCCTGCTGGAGACGCTGGCGTGGCAAGAGCACAATGACACCAGGCATCGCCGCGCAATTCTCATGGAGATCACGGGCTCCTGGCGCCGGCTCGAACGATACGTCGACCTGTACATGCCGTCCGGTCCCGCCGACCCTGCTTGGATCTTGTGGACCGAAGCATGGGCACGCGCCCCGCACGACGCGGAGGTGAGCGACTTCCTCGACGAGCTCTGGCGCCCGTGGGGCGAGGACCTCGCTGAGATCGTGCAACGCGGCATGCAGGAGGGGACCTTCGCCCGTCAGGCACAGCCGGGCGACTTCACGATCTGCTTCTGCGCGCTACTTGACGGGCTCGCGATCTTGCATCTGCACCAGAAGCCCGACCTGCCCCGCGAACGCCTGATCGAGCTCGCCATGAACACCGCCCGCACCCAGCTCACCCCGGCGGGCCTGCCCGGCCGCGCATGAGCGCCGTCCCGCCCGCGCCGGTCAGGCCGCGCCGCCCGGACGCCCAGAACCTCCTTGGCTGAAGCTCAACGACTCCACGGCACTCGGCAGCGGGCCTGCAACCCAAAGCCTGCGTACCCGAGGGCGAATATGGCCCGCTTGCGGCGGGTGGTCGTCGCAGCGGCGGGCTTGCCGTCCAGTCGCCGGGCACAGGCATTCAGGACAGTGCGGACGGTGTCGGGCTCTTCCAGCGCTGCCACCGGCAGGGATGCCTTGGCGATCCAGTCCAGTGCCCGGGTGATCTCTGCGTGGGCGGCCTGGCTGGCGCTGGCGGTGTTGAACGCGTAGCCGAACAGTGCCCGGCGCAGGACGCCGGGGTCCGGGGCCTTGCGGTGCCATTCGGTCAGGGCGAGGGTGATCGTGGTGAGCGCCTCGGCGGTCGAGCGGCGCGACTTGGCGGCCTGGTCGGGCCATTTGATCTGGCTGTAGGCCCGGGCGTGCCCATACCAGCTGACGGCGGGCGGGCCGGCTGGCTTCGGGCGGACGGGTAGGCCGGTGGCCGGGTCGAAGGGCTTCCCGTCGCGGGCGGCATCTTTGAGGGTGACCAGGAACGCATCCGCGAGGGCCTTGGTGGCGAAGGACTTGCAGTGTTCGCGGCCGCCGACGGCCCAGCGGACCCGGTACCGGCCGCGGGCGGTGTCGCCGATCTTCTTGGTGTCCCAGAATCTGATGTGGTAGCTGGTCATGCGGCGTGCTCCTTCGGGTCGTCTTCGAAGCCGCGCAGCCATTCCTCCAGCGCGATCCGGCGGATGCGCACGGCGCCGCTGGGCAGTTTCATCACCCGGGGCGCGATCCTCTTCTCCCGCCAGCGGTAGAAGGTGGAGCGCGGCACCCGCAGCTCAGCGATGAGTTCCTCGATGGTGAGCAGCTCATCCGGCTCGCCTGCCACGCCTGCCTCCCTTCGACGGTGCCGGCAGCCCGCCGCGCAGGCGGGCTGGTGTGTGTCCGTGCCGCTGGCCGTCCGTGCGGTGTGGTGGATGCACGCTCGGCCCGGCCCGATGGTCAAGTCCGCGTGACGGAACGCCTGGTAGCAGGCACGCCAGCTGGCCGACGTCCCCCGGGCTGGCCGGCCGCGCGTGCGGCCCTGTGTGCGCGTGCGGCCCCGATGGGCCGCCGGGCGCGGGGTCATCCTGGGTCCCGGCTGCCCGGGGCGGACGGCCGTGTGGCGGGGCGGCGCGGCCGGCTTGACGTGCCGGCAGAGGCGGGCGTTGATCGGCCACGGTGCAAGGCCCGGCCTGCTGCGGGCGCGAAGGGCGGCAGCGTTTTCCACGAGCACGTAGCTGGGTCGAAGCTGGCCAAGAGCCTGAGCGATGGGTGTCCACAGGCCACTGCGGGTTCCTTCCTTGATTCCGGCGCCGCGCCCCGGCGGTGCTGATGCCCCGGCAGGGAACCCGGCGGTGACCAAGTCCACGGGCGGCACCGTGGCCCAGTTGATACCAGCAGCGCCATGCCGCAGCCGGTCAATCGTCGCGAGTAGGTACTGCAGTCGTGACAGGTTGTCTTCGACGAGGTGGTCAAGCGCCAGTGCATGTGCGGCTGGGACGCCGCCGCCATCGACGGCGCCGAGTAGCGCGGCGGGCAGCGTCCGCGCGAGCCGGATCCGGTCCTCGTCGTCCCAGTGGCTGACGGCTGCGAGCGCGACGTCCGAGGCTAACGTTCCGGCGGCGCCGGCGACGGCCTCGTACGGAATGACGTCGATGTCGGTGACGTGCGGTGCGACTGCCTCGGCCGCCCGGATGAGCCGGGCGGCGACCGCCGGCCGGTCCGCAGCGCCGATCGCGGCCCGGCTGGCGAGGTCGGCATGCACTGCGAGCAGCCGGGCCGCGCCGTCGTTGATTCCGGTCGTCGCGTCGACCGCCTCGTCGAATAGCTGCCTCCCGAGCTCGGGCGCGACGCCGCGGGCGATCTCGGCGGCGCGGGCGAGCAGGTCGAGCCGTTCCGCAGCCGGGCAAGCGTCAGTGCGGGCGCGGGCGGCGGCTTGCAGGCACAGGTCCGCGGCGCGATCCGAGTGGGCGCCGCGGCGGGCAAGGCCAGCCGCCAGGTCCAGCCAGAGGGCCGGCGCACTGTCGCGGAGGAGTTCCGGGGCTGCCTCGGCCAGCCGGTCGACTACCTGGGGGTCGGCAGCGACATCGAGGGTCGCATCGGCGACCAAGGCGGCCCACGCCCGGTATGAGCTGTCGAAGGTGAACCATCGGTGCCCGGACTTCTCGAGCCGTCCGGCGAGCCCGCTGGCGGCGAGCGCGGTCACCTCGTCCGTATTCGCGTCACCGATGACAGCGCGGGCAGCGAGAAGCGCCGCAGCGAGCAGCGGCCTGGCAATCTCGGCCCATTCCCGCCGTTCGTGGCCGCGGGAGTCATCTGCCACTCCATGGCTCGCGCCGGCCTCATCTGGCTGCTGGTTCCGTCGGCCGCAGCGACGGCGGGACGAGGTCGTCGAGGTCGATGCCCGTTCCGCTGAGTGCGGCAGCGACAGCGCGGGCACGGAGCGCGGCAACGCCATCCGCGTCTCCGCTGCTGAACCCCCACCGGTGCGACGGCAGCGGCCGAGCCCAGTGCGTCGCGAGCGCCACAGCTGATTCCCGGTCGCCGCGACGCGCGGCGACATCGATCAGCCCGGCTGTGCCACGGCCGCTCCTGGCCTGGGACGACAGCGAGCAGTGTAGCGAGAACTTCATCGACCCAACCGCGGTCAGGCACCGCGTTCGCCGACGCGGCATACGCGAGGAAGGGCGCCTGCGCCGCCGAATCGGGGGGTGCCCGGATCCCAGAGGGACAGGCCATGGTGGCTGGCGCCAATCAGGGTGGTGCCGTCGCTGAAGAACCGTCCCTCGGGGCCGCAGAGGATCGGCGATTTGGGCGGCGTGGCGGGCCCGGCCCGGGCCGCAGCGGGGCGAGGCCTTGGTCAGGTCGAAGACGCGTGTGCAAGCTGGGGCGTCACCGTCGCCCCTGTCTTCGATCGCGACGCGGTGGTTGCCGATCCAGGTGACCGCGCAGTCCCAGTACTCCGGGAAGCAGAACTCGATCTTGGTGGGCCCGTCCTCGGACTCCCAGGCACTGGCCTCCCAGCTGCAATGTTCCCGGAGGGGCTCGCTATGTGAGACGGAGGGAGCCGCCGGGTTGGAGCCGGAGGGCTGCTGGCCACCGCAAGATGAGGAACAACGCCCGATCACGCTTGCAGCGCTCAGGCGCTGCTACGCCAGGAGCCACCTCGCGGCAAGCTCGAGCACGTCCGCGTGGCTGCGCGCGCCGTGATCGGCGGCCATGAAGTGGTGGCCGATCACTAGCGAGAAGGCGAGCGTGCTGCGGGCCTCGACCTCGTTCTCGTCGCGGCAGATCGCGCTGAACAGCAGGCGCAGGTAGTTCATCCGCCGGTTGTCGACGCGCCGGAGGCGCTCGGCGACCGCCTGGTCCCGCCGGGACCAGTCGCGGATTGCCAGGTCGATCGGCAGCAGCTCGCTGGAGAAGGTGAGCGCGCCCGCCAGCCGCAGCCTGGCCCTGACGTCGCCGCCCTGGCGCTCGACGCGCTCGAGCACCTCATCGGTGCTCATCCGCTCCCACATGTCGAGCATCTCGCCGAGCAGCGCGTTCCGGTCGGCGAAATGCCCGTAGAAGCCGCCCTTGGTCACGCCGAGCGCCTGCGCCAGGGCCTCGACCCGGACCGCGTCCGGGCCTCCGGCCGCAAGGGCCCGCAAGCCCTCCTCGATCCACCTGCTACGGGGCGTCCGGGTGATCGCGGCCATGGCCTCACTATCACGTCCGGGAGTTGACGGCGCCGCTGGCAGTGCTAGCCTTCCTTTATACGGTACCGTATAGATGGAGGCCCCGATATGCGGCTCCCGGACACCGCGCACACCTCCCGCCCCTGGCGCATCCACGAACTCACGGGCGACTTCCGGCTCGAGGACGTGTGGGCACTGCCGACGCCGGGCGGCCCGGACGGCTTCCCTCGGCTGGTGCAGTGGTGGGCCTCGCGCGGCGACCCGTCGCGAGCATCCGCCTCCTGCGCCGTCCGCGCGCTCTGGGCGATCCGGTGGAAGGCCGGCGAGCTGCTCGGCTGGGACGGCCCGGACGCCGGCCACGGGTCGGAGCGGCCGACGCTGCGCGACCGGTTGCCGGCGGACTTGCGCGAGGCCCCACCCGGCCCGGACTTCGCTGCCCTCCCCTTCATCTCGCTGTACCTGACCGGAGACGAGTGGGCCGCGGAGATCGTCAACCGGACTGTTCACGGGGTCATGCACCTCGGCTGGGTTCCGGACGGGACCGGCGGCTACCGCGGCCAGATGGCCGTCCTGGTCAAGCCCAACGGGCTGCTCGGGACCGGCTACATGGCCGTGATCAGGCCGTTCCGGCACCTGATCGTTTACCCGC